>Ga0078972_1002995_pt1 | contig 52574 bp, 38 predicted proteins | sample YelNatPaOPGAMG01_FD_67568 | JGI IMG/M metagenome (GOLD analysis project Ga0078972, IMG submission 67568) | Hot spring thermophilic microbial communities from Obsidian Pool, Yellowstone National Park, USA - OP-RAMG-01 (SPADES assembly) (version 2) | ecosystem: Environmental > Aquatic > Thermal...
TTGCGTTCAGGAGGCTGTAAAGATGCATGCGCATAGGAAGCGGTGAGGATATCGATTCGTGCACCGCCGTTCGCACTTGTATTCTGGGATCCATCTAGCCAGATCTTGGTCCCAGATCAACAGTTCCAAATCGATGCAGCCGCCATGCATGCTGTAATACATTCCATTTTTACCAGCATTCATCGTGGTTTTGGATGTACTGCTTCGGAGCGGGTTTTCAGGCATCCGCATGATGCCCGGACAGCTGAGCATCAGGCGCGCATGTCGCACTCGCTGCTGGTTGCACCTCTTCACCGCCTCCATGGCACGACATTGATGCATCGGATCCGAGAATCCCGAACATGCGACTGCGAGCGGTTGTCGGGCCATCAAGCACACTTCCTTTGTGGTTGCTTCGGAGTTCGAATTTCATCATCACCATCACCATCATCGTTACCATTCCAAATCCATTTCGCTGCCGTGGTGTCTAGGGGCTCGACCGCGCAGTCCACGTTTGGGCGCGCAGCACCGAAACGAAACGGTTGTGCGTTCCGCACAGACGCAACCGCGCGTGCCTCACGCTCTATGCGACCCAACAAGCTTGACAAATGGAGTTCAACAGGAAACATGCAAACTCTGTCCACGACACGTGCGTCTTTTATGTTCTAGAGTCGGTAGAGAGAGCAGCGGTTCGAGTCCCGCCAGGGATCGTGTCACTGCTGCGTCGCCTTTCGCCTAGCGTGAGGCGCAACACCGGATGCGCCGCCATTCATCGTACGACAATACAGCCGTGACGCTTCAGCAACCCACATGCAACGTGCAGCTGCAACCCTCGTGCACAAAACGACCAGCAGGTCTGCCGAGGCGAAGCAGCGCCTGCCGCAAGGCGTGCTGCTCGTAACACGCCGTGCGCCTGTGGCACAGCGCGAGCGGCTGCCCAGGAGGCGCATCGGCTCGCGGTGCGACTGCGCTCCCCGGCAGCATTTGCAAGAGTCGTAAGCAGTCGACGTATTCGTAGGCTATGTTCGACCGCTCTGTGAGTTTCGCATCACCAACAGGAACGTTCCTGTGGACTCTCAAAAATCAACCTCGGGTTTGCAACATAGGCGCCCGAACTGACCGGTATACACGCATCCTGGGCAGAAGCACAACAGCCAGTACCAGTGGACGCTGGCTACGCGCGCATTCACGTCGACTAGCTGTTGGGGGCGTTTTCTCCACATCAATGGCGAGCGCCGACGATCTCAAGAAACAGGTCGGGTACAAGGCAGTCGATGACTACGTTCGCTCGGGCATGGTGGTTGGTCTAGGTACAGGCTCCACTGCTGCTTTTGCGGTCGAGCGGCTAGGTCAGAAACTCGCCGCTGGAGCACTGCGCGACATCCGCTGCGTACCAACCTCGGTGCGCACCGAGGAGCAAGCGCGATCTTTGAATATCCCTTTGACCACCTTGGACGAGGATGCAGAACTCGATGTCGCTGTAGACGGAGCGGATGAGGTTGATTCGGCACTGAACCTGGTGAAAGGACGCGGTGGTGCTCTATTGCGGGAAAAAATGGTCGAAGTCTGCGCCAAACAGTTCATTGTTATTGTTGATGAGAGCAAGCTTGTACCGGGTCTTGGCGTCAGCGGAGCCATGCCTGTGGAAGTCACACCTTTCTGTTGGCAGCATACCATGCGGAAAATTGCCGCGCTTCCTGCCCTGGCAGGCTGCCGCGCTGAGGCACGTCGCGATGCCGCTGGTGCCCTGTACGTCACTGACAACGGGAACTATATTGTGGATCTGTATTTCGAGAAGCCCATTGCCGATGCCTACCAGGCAGCACAAGCGCTGCGCGACACAGTAGGCGTTGTCGAGCATGGACTATTTCTCGACATGGCCTCTGTGGTCATTGTCGCAGGGGCACAAGGGGTTTACGAAAAGCACCGCTAGGCGCTCGGGATCGGAACGGGATAAACGTAGATGCATACACCCAGAACGGTGGTAGCGCGTGTGCGCCTCAGCGGCTTGAGCTGCAAAAATGCATGGCCTCCAGGTTCGAGTCTCCTTCTTGGAATCGCTGGGAAATGGCGATGTGCCTATTCATGCAAGCCAAGGAACTGGGCCCCAGCGGCTGCCGCGGTTGCTCAAACGACCTCGAAGCAGCATCGCGGACGAAACAAGGCATGCAGCCACAACGCTGGTGGGCATGGCCCTCTACAAGTCTCTCAGGTCGTATTTGGCGAATCGTTTCATGGAACGTGCCTCGTCACGTTCCCGAATACTCTCGCGTTTGTCGTGAAGTTTCTTACCACGGGCGACTGCGAGCAGCACTTTCAGCCGCTGGCGCTGGTCGAAGTAGCACCGCTGCGGTACCAGCGTAAGTCCCTTTTCCTCTTGAGCCTGCAGCAACCGCCGAATTTCCTGTTTATGCGCTAAGAGACGGCGAGGTCGTGTCGGTTGGTGGTTGAAGAACGTCGCTGTTCGGTCATGTGGCGCAATATGGCAGTTATAGAGCCAGAGGTCGTTGGTTCCTCGCTTCGCCCGCGCAAACGCGTCTCGGATGTTCATCTTCCCCGCCCGCACCGACTTAATCTCCGTTCCTTTGAGCTCTATTCCACATTCCAAGGTCCAAAGAACCTCATACTGAAAGTTTATTCGACGGTTTTCGACGCTAGGACTCGAGGTGCTCTTGGTGCGCGCCACCAGGGTCCGCAGTCCGACCTTCGCTCGGGGCAAACGCTGGGCTGGCGCCACGTTCCACGACGCTCGGACACCCGCCCGCGACCATGCATCGTGTCCTGAAGTGAACCTGGCAGAAGACGTACCGAAAAGGAAGCTTAAGGTAGCCATGCGTCCCCGAAGGCGCCCGAGCAGCGAACACAGCCGCAGAGAAGCGTTTCAGTTCACACAAACGTTACCCTGCGCGTACAGCGCTTCGTTTCGAACAGTGCGCAACAGCGACGTTGACCGGCTTCTGCGTTGCTCGCGGGTACCAAAGCACAAGGTCTGCGGGAATGCGACCCCCAGACCAGTAGCGCGGTGGGGTCTGAGCCGCCCTCTAATGTCGGACGATACACCAGCTTCAGTCTCGGAGCTCGGATGGCAAACTGTGACTGGCTTCGAGCCGTGCCGCTGTGCCCAGAGGCTTCCCGCCGACCGGAGCGCCTTGGGTGCTCGCGTGCGAGCCGGTGTGTTGGCCCTGTCACCGGATGAGCGCTTCATCCTAGCTGTGACGTCTCGACATCAAACCAGCGACGGCGCTAATCAGCGACAAGCGGGGCAACAGCCAGCCCGTTACATCTTACCGGCCGGCGGTGTCGAGGTCGGTGAAACACCCGCTGCTGCGGCCTGTCGCGAGGCCTTCGAGGAGGCCGGTGCCCGTGTGCAACTACTTCGACCGCTGGTTCGGCACTGCAGTCTCTGTGAAGCGGTCCCGTGTACTGACTCTTTGGACGGGAAAGGCACGCTTCGTCGACCGGCGGTGACGTTCTGGTTCCTGGGGCGCGTTCTCGAGCTGGTACCGGCGGAAGGAGGCCAGTGGCCAGAGTCTACCCTACGGCAACGCTGCTATCTTCCGCTGGATACAGCGTCAGCGCACAACGATAGTGCAGCGGAGAGGTCATCTATCGATAAGCTGAGGGCGACACTCTGCTGGCGAGCGGATACACGTGCCGCCGTTGAGGCGTTCCTTCGTCTATTCGAAGCGCAGCAGGAACTGCACTGTAAGCTGGATCCAGCACTGCTCGATCGACCTGCACCGTAGGGATGGACTTTGCATCGGCAGCATTTGCTGTACACTGATGTCGTGTATGTGTTCGTTGTTTACCCGGTGAGTCGTATGGGTATCAGCGGGGGCTCGTCCGTGCACACGATGGTTGCGCTTGTCGCAATGAACTGCGTTGAGGTAAGTGTCGCCGCCGCTACACCCGATAATGGCTTCTGGAGCAGATGCCGCCCTTTTCATTCACGCTGTTGAGAACAACTACTGGTTTTGCGGGTAAAGAGCCTCACAAGGATGCTTCGGAAACCGCGATGCGCTGTTGCAGGAGGACGCTGCGCGAGTTCCCTAGGCTCCTACGCGGGAACCTGTGCCCTATATTATGTTGCTGCGCACGGCTCTGCGAACGAAAGCTGATGCCCACGAGACGCTCACCAGGCGCGAATGAATTGTCTCGCTCTGCTTCAGCAACCAACTACTCCCACAACAAAATCGGGTGCAGAAAGCAAAATACCGTGCACTCGATGCTCATGATATCCGCACAGGCCGTGAGAAAGGTTTCTCGCTGTGCATCGATATGCAACTGCTTCCACAACATCGATCGTAAAAAGCAAAGTATCGAGCTGACCCGATCCCGTTTATCAGGAAGCGGCATGCGGTTGAACATCTCGCACGCAACATCAGCGTCGTACTTTGAAGCGCAGCGAATCCATCCAGTTCTCTCCTCAGGTGGCGAAACGGGTAGACGTGCAACCCCTATTGCGTTCGTGGCTGCTGCGTTCCGCTCGAGTCGCCACAAAGCCTGATACGGGTGCAAACAAGAATCGTGCCTGCGCTTCAACCGGACCCTGGAAACCTCGGTACGGCTTCGACGTTGTCCATAGCCCGTTTTCCGCCTAGCTCAAGGGCGCTCAAGTCACGCTGTGCCGTTTGCTGCTCTCTGAGTCCCAACGTCTGCTGCAGAGGACAAGTGAACACCACGCTTCGTAAGCGCGTCCGCCTGAAATCGCACATAGGCCTCGAACATTCGCATGAGGTACGGCAGTGGACAGCACCCCGACTGACGTCGATACGCAGCAGCGCACCGCTCGACTCGTTGCATCAAACGCTGAACTGCCACACGTGCTGCGGCCACCGTAGACGCGGCGCTCGCCAGGCGGCTCAGCGCAAATGGCGAAGCAGGTGCCGTCCCAGAATCCAGTCCAGCAGCGACGTGAAACAGAGCCTCTATAGCAGCAAGACGCAGATTGAAGCGATAGGCGCTCGTAACGAGTAAAAACCAGTGTTCGTCCACCGAGATATCCGGGGCGAGGCCCAGTGCACGCTCGAGCAAGTCCACCAGACCGAGGCGCGCACCCAGCTGTAACATCACGATGCTGCATTTCTCTTCATCCAGTTGACCAGTGTGAATCATATGGAGCGTGCCACCGTCAAAGGATTCAGGCAGGGGGATGTCGTGCTCGAAGAGAAAGCGCTCACACAGCGCAGCAATACGTGCAAGCACCGCATCCGTCAGCAGCGCCCTGGTCTCCTCGTTGTCTTCAAGCTTGTCAACCAGGGCAGCAAGCGAGAACACGGCACTCTCGACAAACGCGTTCGCACCGCTGACATGTTTGGTGCTCACCAGGCTGCTCGGCTGTTGCTGTGCAGATGCTGCTGGTGCATCGGTTGGTGCTGTGGACGACCCGTCGACGACAGCAGCTACTAGACTCCCGTTCCAGGTACGCCTCGGTACCAGGATGCTCGCAAGCAGCTCCAGAAAACGAAGCACCAACTGCTCCTGCTCTGCCGCACAAGTGGCACTCGGAGGCATTCCGCGTACGAGTCGCTCCAGCGTGCCCTGGACAATGCAGAGCATCACAGAATGTTCGTCGCTGGAGGTCACACCAGCCGCTGATCCCGTCGTGGCTCGTATAATGCTCCCGCATATACGTTCCAGGAAGGATAGCAGGGCATTCAGATGCGCACATCGGTGAACACCTACCGAGTCACCGGGCCAACGCGCGAGCACGTCGAAAACGTCGCGTACGAGTGCGGATCGTTGCACCGGTTTGCCCCGTTGCATCCCTAGTGTGGCGGAGGATGCCTTGGCGACTTTGGGGTCTATGGTGTCCTCGATAAGCGCCTCGAGACACTGGTATCCCAGGCTCTGCACGATATCGAGAATATCCACATCTGGTGTCTGCTGTTGAACGCGTCCGCACAGCGACAACAACGCCTGCACGATGCTCTCGACGACGCTCACAGAGAAACGCGGCCAGCAGTTGGCGAGAAAAGCCCGTCGCTGGGCGCGTTGCCAGGTCTGCAACCAGAGTTGCCGAGCGCTTTGGTTGGACGATCGGGAGCCGGGCAATGCCGGCTCACAGCAAACGACCTGGCTCAGCGTTTCCAGCGAGGTCTGCCACAACGCAACCAGTGCGATCAAAAGCGCTTCCTGGTTCGACGGCGGGCTCTCGTGGACGTCATAGAGGCAGCTGGTTTGCTCCCAATAGTCTAGCAGCGATTCCCAGTAGCGCGGAAATGCTTCCAGAGCTAACCAGCGACTAACCAGGTATTGTTGGATAAGTCGCACGAGGCCCTCTATGAGAAGCAGTCGACTCGCGTTCCAGTGCTTGATTGCATCTTTTGCACTTGCTGGATGCATCCCAACAACAGCATCACCTTTGACGATGGTTCTATCATTGCCATCATCGTTGGTAGTAGCGCTGGTGAGCGCGCGTGCCGGCGCATGCTTCGCTGTCGCCTCTGCAGAGGCATCGGTGGTTGTCGATGTTGCCTCTACTGGCGCTTCTAGCGCGGTACCTTCACCAGCCAGCGACGAGGGTGCCGGTGAGCGCACCAAGAGCCCTTCGATGAGCGGCAAGATCGCCTCTTCCCAGATCCCTCGCCAGCGGTCGTGCTCCACTAGGTTTTGGCCATGAGCCAACAGCGTTCCGAGAAACGTCTTCAGTGCACTGTTTCGGACATCGACGCGCTCCGTTATACAGAGACGCGCCAAGGTAGAGAGCACTCGGCACCATAACGCGGCATCTGTTGATTCGCTCGGTTGCAGGAGGTCGCAGAGACTCCACAGCATCCCAATGCTGCTGAGCGCCATGTTCACATCAGCGGCATGCAGCGCCCATGATGTCAAGGTTTCTAGCCACAGCGTTCGAACTTCTGATGCAGCCGGTTGGTGCAAAAAACTGGACGCATACTCCTTAGCCAAGAGTTGCAGCAAGGCAAAACCGGCATCATGAATACCCTTGCGATCTGTTTCGGATGTGAATGTCAGCGGGTCGTGACCCGCAAGCACTGCCTCCTTGCACAGCGTGAGCACGGCGTACCAGCCGTCAGCAACGAAAAGCTCGCCATAGTCCTGAACCAGCGTCATGACGAGCTGCAGAATCTCTCGGAAAAGACGCAGTGGCGATATCGCAGTGGAGATCACAGCCCCGTCCACTCGATCCGACTGAGCGTTACCTCGCCTCTGTTCGATAAGCTGCAGCAGCGGAGCGAACAGCGGCGCCTGCGGTGTCGGTCGAAACGCGTGTTGTACCGCATCTGGCGCCGCCGCGGTCTTATCGTCTATGCTCTGTGCGAGGAAGAGTTGTTGGAAGAGTCCGCGCCATCCATTCAAGACTTGGACGTGATCTGTAGAGGCCATCATGGGAACGAACTGCGCAAACAAGTCCCAAACTTGAGCCGCTACTGGTGTCTGCCAAAACAGGAAAGGCGGTTGAGTTCCAGTGGTGCTCGCATACGACATAGCGCCGCTAGCGACTTGCTCGCCTGTTTCCGTGGATGCCTGCTCGGTGCCTGTACCATCAGGCCATTCAGAGGGACCGGTTGCTGTAACAACAGCAGCATTCGTAGCATTTGATGTTGGTATTGTCCAGGCATTTCCAGTATAGCGTCCATCTCCGTTTGAGGCAACAATTGCTGCCCTTGCTTGCCGCTGGACAGCGTTCAAGTATGCTTTGACGACGAAGACGGCATGTAAAAAGGCACGGTTCCGCGTGGAGGTGTCTTCCTGGGCCGCGTGAGCAACAGTGAAAAGCGCTCGTAGCAACGCCACTGCGGGAACGCAGCCTACTGCGCGCTGCTGCTGCTGCTGCTGCTGCTGCTGCTGCTGCAATAGGTACTTGTCCCAGTGCTCGAAGCTGCTGTCGATCACGGGATCAAGCATCGGCTCACCCGAGGCAGCATCACGATCGTCGTCTCCTGCGATTAGAATGCTCTCCACGAGAGCAAGCCAAGTATTGGGACTCCAGGAACTACAAAGCGGCCTGCGTTCGACCACAGCTTGCGGTGTGTTCGTGTTGTACTCCGATTCGTGCATTGCCGAAAGCGCGCGCTGCAAGTTGCTCTGTAAAACGCGCCCAAGGCAGGTCAACACATGCACAGCCTCGCTGTCGGAAGCAGAAGCAGAGGCGGATCGTGTACTTCGCACCAGCCGCAGGGTACGACACAGGCAGATGAACACCGTCTCAAAGGGTTCCAGTGCCGACGTCGAGCCATGCATCGCAGGTGGCTGCCCAGCAGAGCCACCAAGAAGCCCAGATGCGTCGGTGCTGGAGTCATTCATGATCGAGGGCGCGTCCACAGAGCTCCGTACAACTGCCAGACGCTGGAGCAAAGAATCCATGCCCCGTTCGATGAGCGGCTGAAGCACCACCGCCGGAACCTGCTGTGCACGTGCGAGCAAAGCTCCAAACGCCGTCAAAAAGTCCGGCCAGGTGCGTCGCAGAAAGTCCACATCCGCCACGGGATCGGTGGCTTCCAACAAGACGAAAAGCAGACCCAGCGCCGCGCTCGTAAGCTGCCCCCAGAGTTCGCCGTCCAGGTTTCTATGCTTGGGCTCCTCGATAAGTTGCCCGAGTTGGCGAAGTAGCGGGCGCTGATGCCGCAACGGACCTGTGGGCAGCATTTGCAGCTCCGTCACCATCGATGTGCCGGTGGTGACACACAGCTGCAGCATCGCCACCCACTGAGTGAGTATACCCCCGGTCTCCGACGCAGGCAATTTTGAAAAGGCCTCCGCGCTTGTTTCTCGGGACGTAACAACGTCCTCCCGAAGACGACGTCGCCCATCGACTGAAGGCAGCGATTTTTGTTCCGTACCCAGCGCTGAGGTCGTATCGCCTGCTCCAGCAGCAGCGTTTTGTGACGCGAACGTCCTATCTGATTCGCGCTCCAGGTATCGGAGTAGCGCTTGTGGTGACCAGGAGCTGCTGTTGCTGCTGCTGTTGCTGCTGCTGCTGCTGTTGCTGATAAAAGCACGGTCCTCTGCAGTGGACGCTCCGGTAAGCAATGCATCGCGAAAAGTCTCGATCAACAAGAGTGCGCGATGATGCATCAACAGAACTTGATTAGGATTCGTGTCAGATGATGAATAGCTCGGATCCATCGAGACCCTTAATTGCTCCAGCATCCTTCCAGCAAGTGACGCGAGCAGGGCGCCAAACGAGGCCACCGGTGCCTGGATTAACGCGGCTGCGAGACTGCAAATTGACCAGGAGAGCTCGGCCTCATTCAGCTGTGCTTCGACGAAAGGAAAAAGACGCTTGAGCAGGCAAGCCTGGGGAGCGAGACCACCACGCATCGCCCTGCCCAGCGCTTCCGCCAGCAGCGACGTCATAACATCAGGGCTTGGGGTGATCACTTCCAGGCAATACGTTTCCTTCTGTTGCATCGCACCAGTGGACGTCACTTGAGCGGCGGATAGCGATTCTGGATGGCCCTCTCGGGCTTCGTCAAGGTCCTCGGCCTCGGGCGACGCCTGTGCTCGTCGCTCTTGCTGCAGCGATGATGACGTGCGCTCTGCGGCAGAGGCCGAAGCACCCGGCAACTCGACTGGACTGCTCGTGTTCGTCTGGACCTGCAGGGACAAGAGCGTCCCAAAGCCGTGAACAGGCGGCCGTTCCAGCGTCAGCAAACAGAGATCCTCCACGAAAGCTATCGCGACTTGCTCTCTCCAGAGACGATCCTCGAATAATGCTGTGCAGTATCGCTCTAACGCAGCTGCTGCAGTGCGAGCAACCACTGCAGTCACTCCGGGAAGCTGCTCAATCAGCGTCAGGAGCGTAAATAGTCGCTGTGGTAGCGATGCTTGGCACATTTTGGAGACACTAGCCGCTGAGTCTGATTTCGAAGCGTCTACATCGTATTCCTGAGCTGCACCGGCCCTGTGTTGCACAGATGGTATTTCGAAAAGGACCTGGAGGACTCGTAGCAGTTGCCGCTCGACCAAGACTAGGTCGTTTCCCGGCAGCACTTGGGTTTCGGTGGCACGTTGTCCGACCGCAGCTGTTTGCTCGCAGGTGGCTTGCTCGAGGGCCTCTTCCACCAAAGATACTGTTCCGGGCGAGGATCGACGTGAAAACGAGTCCGTTGCGTCCGATTGATCCGAGTTCGTTCCCGGAACCTGGGCACCGTTGCGCTCGCCATAAATCAACCAACGACGCTTCGAAAACTCGCTTCGAAGGACCAGTTTCTGAACACTGAGAACGAAATAGCTCAGCAAGGCGACGACGTCTGCGACGCGGTGGCTTGGCAACGCTGCCTGGCTTGCGAGACGGTGCAGAAGCCCCAGTGCAAGAAGCGTACTTGCTTCACTTTTACGCCAGTTCTCCACTGACTGTACGTTGTGGATGAGCACGTGACCCACCAGGTCGATCGAAAGTGAGAACGAAAGACGAGCTGGCGTATCATCCTCACGCAACTGCGTCAGTACTCGTTCCACGGCACTCTTCCAGCTCGAGAAACGCTCCGTAAGAAACGGGAGATCTTCGACAAACGCTCGTTCAACTTTTCGTTTCCCCAGCTTCGCTACCAGAGACCGCAAATCACTCTCCACGTAACGAAGGAGTTCTCGCTGGGATGTCATGATCGTTCCCGGAACGCATTCCCCGGAGCTCGGCGAGCGTTCAAAAACAAACGGAGCAGTGTGTCCAGGAGCGGCGCTTCTGTTCCGCTGCCGAATCGGGGCGCTGCTGCATCGGTCTGTGTGCCAGACTGGAATAGGGCAGTGTACCGGATGCTCGCTTCCTGCTTTGTGACTTTTGTTTCCGAATGGGTTAGAGCAAAAGTCTCGACTTGCAAAGTGCAGAAATACGCGTTGAGGATTCATGTGTAGTTCTAGGATTCTCGGTCGTATGTCCAGAGTGACGTCTTCGATGCCTTGCCCCTGGAATTCATGACGTCATCGGAATCAGAGTGATTCGCGTAAGCGTCGAACAGACGTTCGTAACATGACCAAGACCATGATCCAAGGTACATTTTTAAGCGTCTGAGCTTTTCATTTCCTTATGAAAAGCATGCTCGAATCACGCATGCTTCAAGTTGTTGATCTTTCCGTTCGTTGGCAACTCATGGGCGCAACGATTCACGCCGCTTGATGGACGAAGGAACAAACCCGAAGTCGTCCCTTGAGGAGTTCAGTACACAATCATGCTGAAAGCTTGTTGAACAACCCGCGTCGCGTGATCGATTCCATTCGAACGACAAGTCCCTCTGGCTATGGAGTCATCGACGAAACGGCTTTCGACAGCGGCATGATACCTTTCATGAGATGCGCTCCCGGAGGCTGTCGTCACTTCTGCTTGCATGAAACAGGGTCTTGGAGTCGGATTTGGGTCATCGGAGCCATCGCTTCAAGTGAAGCGAGCGTCGATGGATCGAAATTTCTCGGGGTATTGTCCAGCCTGGCTTCTCCTTCCAGTGCTTGTTTCATCATGGACGACATCGCGTTCCACAAATCAATTATCGGGTGGAACATCATGCGCTTGTGCATGCAGCAGGCAGGTATCATCGAGGCGCTCGCATCGAACAAGCGCGTAATCGTGGGGTGCGGCACCTGACCGGGAGTCGGAGGAGAGCATCGAGGGAGCCTCCGGTATCCATGCAGGGCATGTGTCGAGCGATGCAGGAAGCCCTGACGAGTCACAGACCGGCCATCGAAGGACATGGAGAATCGGTGGACACAGAGGGAACACCTAACCAAAGTCAAGTGTCAACGCCGCGAACCACGTTCCAAGCGTGTATAAAACGCAAATGCAAATATCGACTGCAGTATAGATGGCAACTACCGCCTGCGCATGAAGTACACGGGCAACATTCGAAATCAGCGACGTCGGGATCGTACAGCTACCATCAACATCTCCTGGTTGCTGAACACGGAACTGGACGGACGTGAGGGACCTGCGCGTTTCAAATCGCAGATGAGTAGGAAGCAAAGGAAATTGTCACCTACAAACCGTAAACGCTTATGTTCATGACAATGCAAAGGAATGCAAGCTTCAGAGGGTACACTCGTATTAGGTGACTAGGCCCGTCCTATTTTATTCTGCACTAGGTGTATGTGTGCGGTGCTGCGATTTTTATTGCACTCTAAACTCTCATGTTGGAAGTAGTGTGAGCGATGCGCGTAACCGCAGTGTCTCTGGGCGGTTCTGGAGCGTCGGCAGATCAATTACTGCACCATCGAGGAAAACAACATAGAATCGGATACTTCCGCCGCTGGGAAAAAGAGACGTTTGAACCAGAATCAAACAGATACCGCGCGATGCATCTCCTATATCGGGCACAAAGCCCACACCACAGCGTTTGCCATACCTTCATAGACGCAGAAAACTAGGTCCCAACACACGAACGTGTGTGATCCTTCACGCCCGCGCGAGAGGCATCCTCTGGGCGTGGCAGTGAGAGGTCTCGTCGGACGCGCTTGCGCCCGCGAACTGGTAGCTACGCCTCTCGACCAGACTCGCGCATACCGCTTCAAGATTGTCCCAAACCTATCCGCACGAACTGTCGACGTACCCATATCAGTTCCAGAAACCTGTTCCGATCTAGGCGCCCTCGTGCCTTAACGGTGCCTAGTGTGTGTGTGTATGTTCGCGACGCCGGTTACGTGGAACGCGTTCGCCATGCCTGCGCACTATGTGCAACACTCATAGACCCGTGAACATCTTCTTGCCAGTCCTGTCTTTTCCGCCAGCAGATCGATCAACTCGGATAACGTTAAAGCGCACAGTTTTACTCAGAGGTCGACACTGGCCAATGGTAACAATGTCTCCCTCTTGTAACCGAAAGCAGGGCGCGGCATGGCACGGAATGTTGCGGTGCCGGCGCTCGTACCGCCGGTACTTGGCCACCCAGTGTAAATAGTCCCGTCGCACAATGACTGTGCGCGTCATTTTAGTACTCACAACTACGCCACGAAGAATACGGCCACGGATGCTCACGTTGCTCGTGAAGGGGCACTTTTTGTCGATATACGTGCCTTCGATGGCTTCGCGCGGGATCTTGATCCCGAGCCCGATAGACTTGTACCAGCGCTTCCGGGCACCATGGAATCTCACTGCCGGCCCATTCAACGACACCGCCTCCTGCTTCTGGAACGCACGCTCTGTCTGCACCTCGGTCATGCGCAGTCACACTAACCAACACGAAAACTTGACGTTAGCGTCCAAACTAATAGCGGTGCACTGAGGCAGAGATTGCGATGCGCTGACGACGTGCGCGCTGCGACGGCGCCCATGCTCCTTTATGAATATGTATTATATTATACTTATTTGTAATTTTATGAATGTTTAGGATCTTATCTACCATTGTCACGCATGAGAACGGATAGGATCATCATTGACCAGATACGTCCAGCTTCTATGCTGCTGCTCCGTGCATCGATGCCCCGGAGCTGAGACTGCGCGTCTTCACCCGTTCAAGACATTTCCTTCGATATCGATAGGTGACAGTCACTAGGGGATCCTTGGTCAGAAACAACGATCCTAGGTCATGAAAGAAACCGTACGAGGCATTCGCCCAAGCCGTGACGTCGCCGTGCGAAAACCGTGGCGGAACCGGCGCATTCCGCGTTACCGGAGGCGTCAGCACAAGACGCTGCACCTAGAACACCGATCGCACCAGCCTGGTCTATCTTTCTTTCCAGACTTGGAAAACACTCTGGGGTGCGTAGAATGCTGATGGATCCGGAGAGCTTAGCTCTTTTTTTCTTGCTTAACAGCTGAAAATGCCTTTTCGGGGAATCCTGGTCTGATGCATAAATCCGACTCCATGAAAGAAGCTTGCGGATTAGGCGCCAAGCGCGTCCCAGGATCGTATGCTGGCACTCAGTGCGTACGCGAATGCGAGAATGCTCCGGGTCCAGCAGCGCCATAACCGCCACCTGAGAACGTCTGACCGAATGCGGACGCTTCGTCCGCATCATGAGATAGTGAGACATCGTGCGGACACGGCTCCTGGAATGGGCGTCGAGCAAGAGACGCTGTACGTGTCGCCACTGTTGCCGAGCGGTTGTTGTATTGTAGGCTTCGGCGATGTTTAAACAAGCGATACATTGCCGGTTTAGAATCTAAGACAGCGACCGAGGCTCGAACTGGACGACACCGCGCAGCTGAGCCTGGATTATGCAACGGGAGCGTTCCATGCTGCATAGCGGAAACGCAGGCAATTGCGGGGTAAAAGAAACTATACTCATGTCTGCGGTAGTTGCTGCAAAAGTAGCGACTCTCGCAACGAAAGTTTACCGGCGACAGAGCGCTCTGGTGACTGATCAGAGCGTCTCAAATTCGGCATCTGTTTCGCCTGCGTGGATATGTACAGACGCGCACTGGGCGCAAACCGCATGTGTAGACGTGATGACTCCGTACCGGCAACCGAGTGCTCTGCCTCTAGTCCGGGGCGTAGACGTGCGTTTGCGTGTGTGCATGGGCGTGTTTGTGAGGGCGTCCATGCCGGCTGAGTTGCCCTCGCTGCACGCAGCACGAGTCAGAAGCTGCAAAGCTGTGGATTTCCTGAACCGAACAGAAGGATTCACGAACGCCCACCTGGAGGACGCCGCCACCACTTGGGCAACCGCTGCTTCAACTGCTGCTCAGCGTCGTTGCGAGCTCTATCCGCCTTCGAGAAAGCATCCGGCTCGCGATCTCCGGTACCTGCATCTTCCGAACGAATCTGCTTGCCGGCGTTGGCTGCCGTGCCGTCTGCGGTCGCCGCGGCAGCCTCCGGTGGCGTGGTATGTGGTGACGAAATGACACCAGCATACTCGCGACGCAGCGCTTCTGCCTGTGCAACCTCCTTCGCAAATGCAGCCTCCAGCGGGGACTTCTCCAAGCGAGAACGAAATTCTGGGCGCAAGCCCAGAGTACCATACGTATTCGATGTTGACGGAACCAGGACTAGCACAGAAGCTGGGCAGAGTTGCACTTGGTGCAGCGTTGTTGGCCCGGCATGCAGCACCCGTTTCGGTGGCGTTTGATAGAGCTTGAATGCGTCCAAGGCCCCGTTCGTGCTCGTTACAAAGCGCCGCACGAAAGCGTACAGGTCGTCTAGGCTTTCGTTGCACCAGAAACGACCCTCAATGACCGTCTGATCGGGAAGCCGGACACGTACCACACACTGCTCCGGCTGCGTTGCGCCTGCTCGTGAAGCAGTTGTATGCCTGCGGGTTCGGAGAACGGTTGCTTCTTCCTGTTGTCGCTGCTGTGCATGAAGGATCCGTCGCAGTTCCTCCGGTGTTAGATCGTAAAAAGTATCGGGTAGGTCGAGGAGCTGCGCATCAAAGCGGATCGTCGTCGGCAGGTAGAAACGGACATACCGCTCGGGCACCTGACCTGCAGGTGCTCCTGCATTTCCGTTCGTCTCTAAAACAGGGGCGTCAGATGCAGTGCGACCTGGAATCAGCAGCTCCGAGGTTGACTCCGCTCCCTGTATAGGTATCTGGGTTGTACCTGATTCCGTGTTCACCGACGAGGCCGAGTTTCGTGCATCCGCTGGCTCAGCTACGACTCCATCGACTTTCGGGACAGAGGTGTCCACTTCGTGCATCTCGACAAGAGCGTAAGTGGACGGCCTCGCGCCTCGACTTGAAGGCGACGGTGTCCGTGGGCTCGTGCTCGCGTCGGCTCGCGTGTCTCTTTGCCGATCACCATTGGCAGTCGAGGGATCACTGGAGCCAGTAACCGGCACGCGCTCTCCTTGCGGAGATGATGCTGCTGGCTCCTCGATCGTTCGGGAGACAGTGTCGAGCACGCGTGCTGGGGCATCCACGAAAGCGGACTTCGCTCCTGGATTTCCCAAAACCAGGTGCGTACTTTGCTGCTCGACATGCTGCAGATGCAAATCGGCAGTTGCCTGTGATTCTCGCGTCGCCGCCTGACCGCTGCTCACCTTGTCCACAGATGCGATATCAGAACCGCCTGTTGCATCCGCGTGATCGTGCCTGTTGGAAGCGACCGGCGATCGAGCCGCCCCTGCCGACGCTTCCACCTCCTCCCAGCCAACGGAGTCGTCATCCGTGGTGAGGCACTGTATTCGAATCAGGAGACGCGTGCCCGGACTTAGGCCCAGATCTCGTAAGCGGAGGCTTCGAAAATGGCTGACTCCATAGTGCGCAGTCTCGAGGTACCGTGCGACTAGCAAGTAGGGGCGGCACCACCACAGACGCTCCGGATTCGCCCGCTCGAGCACGCTCCAGAGCGTATCCTCCAATACTGCAGGTGCGATGTAGCGCTCTGGGGGGTCGCTCTCGTACTGCACAGCCACAGTCAGCGAATGCGCAGGTGTGACGCCCTGAGCGAGGTCTGCTGTCTGTCCAGGTTTTCCAGTAACGCTCGTCTTCGCCGTTTCACTGACACTGCGCTCGTCAACAACTATCCGGGCCTGAGCCGATAAACCCGACAGCCGAAAAGGTAACGACAAGTCTAGCCAGCGTTTCCCGTGCCGAAGTCCCCAGTTTGCCGGTAAAGATGCGAGCCGAGGCTCGGCAGCGTCGCCAACAGCGCTCCCGCACCTTGTCTGCACCTGTTCCCAGGCTTGTCGCAGAACTTCCGATAGCAGGCTGTTCGGTGTAACCTGGACCCGCGCTTTCACGCCACCCCGGCTTACTTCGCTAAAATCCACAATCAAGAACACCATCGCTGACTCTGTGAAGAGCGAACCACGGTAACCAAAGAGACCAGCTGCCGGAGGTGCAGGCAACGTTCTGCACAGTCGCTGCAGCGGGTACGCAGTGCGTCCGCCAGGGGTGCATCCGTCAACCGACTGTCTTCCTTGTACTAACAGATACATTGATGTTCTAATTTATATCATGGGCGTTCATGGCTGTGTTGGATCCGTTCATGCCATGTCCATTCCCTTCCATCATGTCAAGAAATATACAGATTGAAACCGTTCAGGCGCATCGATCTCGTGCAGGGATGGCGTCTCTGATGATGCGCCGCACCGTACATCACCTCGCGCTTCACATACAACCATAGTACAGAATTGGATCGTGGTGTTTTGAACGTGAAGCAGTATCGCCCCCTTTCATAATGAACCTTCTTTCGGATGATGCACTATTATGGAGCTGGATTGCTCTCGCCGTACTTGTGTTTCCAGTGCTTTTCCTCGTATCAGCACCATACGGGCGGCACTTGCGTACCGGCTGGGGCCCTACGCTGCGCAGCGACCTGGGCTGGATCATACAAGAGAGCCCCTCGTTCCTGATTATGGCCGTGTACCTGACTCGTTGGCTTCGTCAGCGTACCGACAAACTCTTGAAGCTCGGGTTTGATGAACGGGAGTGGATGACTGTTACGTTGGCGTTCTGTTGGCTTGTTCACTATGCGAACCGCGCCTTTGTGTTCCCTCTGCGGATGCGTGGAGGCTCGAAGCCTACCACCTTCACTGTTGTTTCGACAGCTATCCTGTTCTGCGTCATTAACACCTATTTAAATGCGAAAGCACTGTTCGTTTACGAATTGGTCATTCGCTCGCGTCGGTCCTTGGACTGGGCATTCTGCAGCGGCTTATTGCTTTGGGTGTGTGGCTTGATTGGCAACTGGCATAGCGACGCGATCACGAGAGCGTTGCGGCGAAACCCTGAAGAGATCAAAGAGAAACGTTACGCTATTCCATATGGTGGTCTGTATCGCTACGTCAGCGCGCCGAACTACTTCTCTGAGTTTGTGGAATGGACGGGTTTTGCGATCGCCGCACAGACGTGGGCAGCGTTCTCATTCGCGCTTTGGACGTTTTCGAACTTATACCCCAGGGCACGGAGCAACCATCAGTGGTATTTGGAGAACTTTGCCGAGTACAAGTCACTGAACCGAAACGCGTTCTTCCCGAACCCATTGAAATCTGCAGCTGTCCGGGCGAGGGCGCCGCAGCGACGGGGTGCGTCTTCACACCAGCAAAAAAGTCGCTAGTGATGCATTGTGTTTGCATCCGGAGACGCATATGCTAAAAGTTATTGATTGTATATGTTGCATGGATGATTCGGACCTGCAGAAGCAGAGCAAACGCGCAGCATGACGATGGCTTCGCGTACGGAGCGTTCCCGTACCGCCCCCGGTATAACGGTTGACGACACGTTGTCATGCAGGGCGTTTCCCGACACCGATCATGCTGAGAAGGTAGGCCTTGCATCGCTCTCTGGATGCGCTTTGTTGTATTGAAGCACCTGCCATCGGGAAGACTGTCACTGGGCAAGCCTAGCGCCCGGAGTAACCAAAGTGCTGCATTTTACCGTCTAATCCCGAAGAACACACTAGTCATTCATGAGCCATGTACTAAACACAGAACTGATTTAAAGTTAGGGTCTAGTCTTGCAAGTTGCACCACTACAGGTATCGAACACAGATACCAGGGGATCTATCATCACAAAAAGCCTCCAATCCTAGCAGTGAAACAACCTGGATCGGCGTCACTGCGCTGCTCCTAGTTGAGCGTGTACCGTTCACGCGCTAACTTGTAGAGCGGCGCCCAGACAAAACGATTCGTGAGCAGCACCAAACTAGACATGACCAGGGTCCCCGCTAACAGCAACGGTAAATCACCACGAGCCGCTGCGTTCGATATGAGCGCCCCCAGACCTTTGGTCGATAAAATCTGGCCCTGGAACTGGACGTACTCACTAACGATGCTCGCATTCCACGCGCCGCCAACAGCCGTAACAATACCAGTGATGAGGTATGGGAAGATACCGGGCAGGATGAGAAAACGCCATCGTCTCCACTGGCGAGCAAGCCACGAGTCTGTGGCCTTGTTGTAAACCGCGTCAACTTCCCAGAGCTCCGCGGGAATCGCTGCAGCACCTGCAATGACGTTGAACAGAATGTACCACATCGTGCCGAACATCATCAAGAGGATCGAGCCAATCTGCAAGCCAAGCCCGCCGAAATTCGCTAACCCCAGGAGCAGAAACGGGAATACTGCCGTCGCTGGCACGGAAGCAGCGATCTGGACTAGCGGCTGGAGGACGCGAGCCAGTGCCGGTGAGCACCCGACAGCAACCCCCAGTGGAACTGTCCATAATAACGAGAGCGCTAAAGCCGTCAGCACACGACCAAAGGTCAGTCCAGCACAGCTCAGAATGGTGATCCACGAGCGCCACGAAATCGTCTGCAGAATCCGTAGCGCGTGGTGGGCAACGCGAAACGCCAGAAACGCCAACCAGGCGATGCCCAGCACACTGCTCCATGTAAGCAAACGAACCATAAAGCCCCAGAGCCGCAGCAACAGATGCGGCTGATGCACGTGCTTCCAGGCTAGTGCCAGCGTCTGGGAAGTTGTTTCCGTTGCACGCTCCCAGATCACGTCTGCATCAATGAATTTCTGCCAGAGAGGCAGAAAGAATCGCCGGTGAACGGCACGCATCAATGGAGAGCGCTGGAAATATGCAAACACGATGCTTCGTGGTGCGTCCAGTTCGCGTTGTTGGATGACAACCTGCTCGGCTCCGGGAGCAGACTCACCTTCGATGCTGTGCATGATCGCGAGTCCGGGCGCGCTGCTTGTGGCACTCGCGGTTGCATCCGGTATCTGGACAAGCTCCAGAACACGGAACTGCCGACGTGGTGCACCAGCCCACGCGAGTGAAGACGCGTCATTCTCATCATCATCGTCGTCGTCGTCGTCGTAGTTATCGTTCTCGCGGTCGTCGTCTTCATCCGCGAAATTAGCGTCCGACCCCAGTGACGAACGCAGCCCAGACGACGACGACGAAGGCGAGCGCGATGCCTTCCTCTGCAGCGAACTGATCGCCCCGATGCCGGAACTGGCGTTCGTCGAGAACTTGAAGCGCTCACTCCAGACGATCAGCGGACGCCAGATCAACATATCGATGCAGATAATAAGCGACACTACAGTGAACAGACCCCAGAAGATCGCGCGCATATTGCCTCGATCCGCAGCCTCAGCAAGGAAACTTCCCAAGCCCGGCAGACGATATTCTCTGCCGGGCCCCAGTGAGAAGCTCTCGATGCTTATCAGAAAGAACCACCCGCTGGATACGGAGATAATGGAGTTCCAGACGAGGGAGCACACGCCCGAAGGCGCTTCCAGCAACCAAAAACGCCGCCACGCTGAGAGTCGCAGTATTCTGGCTGCCTCCATCAGGTCCGGCGGTATGGATATTAGGGACTGGTAAAAGCCAAGAAGCATATTCCACGCCATCGAGGTGAAGAGCAACAGCATCGCTGCCAGCTCGACCCCAATGCGTTGCCCTGGAAACATGGCGATCAGGCCCAGCACTGCTGCTGGGACAAAAGCGAGAATAGGGACGGATTGCAAAACGTCAATAATGAGAAGCAGCACTTGCGCAGCAAACGAGGCCCTGTACGCAATGTACGCGTAGATTAACGAGAATACCAGTGAGAATCCGTAGGCCAGTACCAGTCTCATGAGCGACTGGAAACCGTACGCCGGTAGCACGCGCGGGTCGCACGATATTCGTACCGCACTTGGATCATAGCGCTGCGTTATGGCATAACTCGTGGTTCCCGCCATGGCATACGCCAGCAGTACGAGCAGGAGCAGCACGAGGCCATCGCGGTAGGTCGAACGACGGGCCAGCATCTGCGTAAACGCAGCAAAACGCCGCCCCGGGTGTCTTCGTGCACCGGCTTTTCGCTGACTTGCCTCTTGGATGCCTTGCTGAACGTCATTTGCGGTACGCAGAGGAGTTGTACGCTCCGAAGCGGAAGCGCGGTCGCCTTGCTCCATGCACAAGGACCATGGTGCACGTGCTTGTCGCCTTAGCAGACGAGGTCGGTGAAACTCACTTGCTCTTCCCAAAAACTCGGAGTCATGCAGCGTGCGCTGGCCTCTCGGCGGTGTATGAAGCGCCCTAGAAAAGGCTTGCGGTGCATGGTGGCATCGACGCCGCTGGAGAAAGAAGCGTTTCGCTTCCGCGGTGGCGCCCCGAACGTTCAAGCTCGTCTGGAGGCGCTCTCTGCGGTCCGGACGGTGCCTCAGGAGGCCAACAATTGGTCCAGAAGCCAGCGGGAGGAAAGCGCCAGCACGTCCGTGCTGGCTAGCAGGACATATCGACGGTGCCCAGCACGTCAGACCGAGGTTTGGGGACTGCGTTTCATCCACCGCCGATGACTCGCCTAAGTTTGCCAGATAAACTTTGCTGATCCAGGTCCGTTGAAAACCCCTCTTACGATACGCGGGCTCCCGAGCCCGACCCATGCGCTGTGACTGGAAGTGGAACGCTGGCCGCTGCGCCCAGCAGCTGGCGCCGCTCGCTCCGTACAGCGTTCACCGTGCAGAACTTCGTCTCAGGGGTGCAACTCTAATCTAACGTTATCCTCAGTGCTAGTGTCCAGAGCCTATAGCCTTCGTTGCTGCTTCCTTTCGTGGCGCGGCTTTAGTGCTGCGACGTCACCACAACCTGAACACAGCGCATGTGCAACGTTGTTTCGCAGGTGCAGTAACGCTCCATCGTCTGTTGCTGGTGGTGCGCTTGCTGTGCGGCGACCTGGATGGCAGGGTACACCCATAGCAGCCACTTTTATCGAGATAGGCGGGATTCTTATATCTGCAGCAAGCACGGTGGCGCTATGCTCATGCTGAATGGCTGAACGCAGCGAGCTTGGAGCATGCGCTGCTCTCCAGAGCAGTAGCTTAGCATGATGGTTTTCCTTGTTTAGGAGATCAGCAACTTGTTGATACCGGTTTTACCGAATTCTGTTGCAGATGTTCGCAAGGATATCTGCGCTGGTCGCTCGACCTCGACGATGGAAGTATACAAGGTAGCGATGCTGATGCTTTCTGATGTTGGCGTACGGATGGCAACTAGCCGCTTATCACTCAGCTATGTCAGCGGCAGCTCGTTCATGTACGTCTTGGGCTTGCTGCTGTGGACGCGAGGTCACTGACCATTCAAGCAATGCAGAGGAGAACGAGCTTGAAAGAGCTGCTGAGGAACATCGTCCGTCGATATCCAAATTGGAGCTGTTCGACGTCTTTAGCAGGGGAACTCACGTTCCGTTGCTGAACGTCTTCTTGGTGCATGCCTAGTGCCAGCGAGCGATCCGTTGCCTTCTGGTATGCAAACATCCTACTGAATTACCTGTTCCACGAAAGACAAAGCCTGTAAAGTATCTAGGCGGGTGCGCCGATCGTAGATCGTACGAAAACCATGGCTGAAGCATGTCCCGTGAACGATGCGCATGTTGTTATGTTTCATCGAGGATGCATGAGCGACTCATCAAAGGCATTGTCTCGACAAACTGCGGCCGCTTCCATGATCACCATAAGTGCCCATGAATCCTGGTACTTTTGATCATATTTTTTCGTTCGCGTTCTGTAGAGGCCTGCGGGGCGTTGTGAGCTCTGCAACCGGTTGCCGCAAAGCCTAATCGTGATAGCCAGACTCTCTTCAACGTCGCATGACGAGAGACATTTTCTAGAGTACAGCTTCGGGGACTGTCGCAGTATGTCTGCATATCAAGGGCACACGTTGCTACAAAGGATAAACCGGACTTGTCAGAAGATGGACAACAGAGCCTCGTCTCCAGAGGTGGTTGGGTTGAAGAGAGCTTTCCGCCTGATACATTGGATGCACCGACCCGATCCGTTTGTCTACGAGGTGACGCCTTCGCGGGTCTGGTGAAGACGTCCTTTCGCCGAGCAGCGCTCCCAACCTGCATTTTACCCAGAATATCAGTCGATAGGTCGCGAACGTATTCCATAACGGACGACCTGTCTGCGATTGGCGTAACATGGGTGTCTCTGTGCAGGGACGAAGCAGTCGTTTCTGAGAGCCAGCAGCAGGCGTGCACCGGGTGAGATTGATGCACCTCAGCGACCATGAACGCTGACGAAGCGGCTGTCGAAACGAGCGTCTCCAGTAGCCGGCAGCTGGTAGCGTCTGGGCGTATGATGAGGAAAGATGGATGCTCTCCCGGCTGCCGACAATACTGCGCAATCGGAGATACCTGCTTTGTGTAAACGATTCTGCACCCTGCGAAAAAGAAAAACTAGCCAGAAAGCAGATCAATTGTCGTTACTAGCATCGAAAGCATGCCGAGACACGCCTCGCGGATCAAGATGTCTGTTGGGGTTTGAGTCTACTCCCGAGCCGGAATGGCATAGAGAGGGTCCTCTAACTCGCGCATACACGATAAAGTTTGCAACCCGTTTTACTGTGATCAGCACCAGCCTCCGCCGCCTTGTTCTCCGACTGCTTCATTTTTGCTCCATATTCTCGACGTCTTTCGATGTGACTGTCTCTCTTGTACCTCTAGCTCCGTTGTCAGCAGTCGAAGGATGTCGATGGCATCGTCAAGGTGCCGATTTCGAAGCTTCCAAATGTTGGCGACGCATGTCATCCACAGGCGAAAATAGCTCTCCACTATTCCACTGCCTGTTTCATCTTCGTTGTAGACAACCTCGTCAGATTCTTCACAGGGGCGGCTCTTGCCTGCGATCAGATGCGTCGGTAGGTCCACCACAACTCTTTCTCCAGGAGCCGCCCCGTCGCTCGTGAACGCTTGCTTCATAGCTTGGTACATGCTCTTGAGGCCTCCATAGGGCTCTTCTAGATGCTCTACACCGTCTATGCAACCTGTGCCGTATCGTACGAAAACGGCATTGTTCTGGGCGACCCCTTCGGCGAGTGCGCTGACTACCGGGCATATGAGCGCTCGACACTCCATTCGATGAATGGTTTGCATGAATCGTTGTCCATGATAAAACAAACACTGAAAGAAGAATCCAAGCTGAAGAGGAATACGACCAAAGTCCATTCGCCAGTGCTCGCTTCGTCACATGCCGCTTTACAAGCTGCTCCAATCGATCGATGGTTTCCATGCACTGTTGTCCATGATAAAACAAACACTGAAAGAAGAATCCAAGCTGGAAGGGAATACGACAATCTCCATCCGCCTGTGTTCGCTTCGTTACACGCTGCGACGCGCACTTCACTGTAACCTATCGCTCCAATGACGCAAGCCCGAGTTCAAGACCCTTTTTCATGCAAACAGTAAAGATCGGAGCCTCCACGATTGCATCCCATAAAAGATATCACACTAGCGTCGAAAATCGTTTCATTCAAGGCCACAAAGAGAGGAAGATTTATCTTCCGAACGGAATCGATCATTTCACGCGACACCTTCAGTGAATATCCGGACCAAGCTGATGAGCAAATCGCCAAGAAACCACATCGATGACTATTCGACCTTGTCCATCAACAACTGCACCGTGTGCTGCGCACACGACTTGCCTTGGATCGGAAAGATCCGAAACCTGAAATATGCATGACTAGCGCTCGCCGTCCGTGCACATGGAGAAGCGTGCAGCCTCGTACGCATCACCTGCATCACCATCATCATCATATCCAGTATGACACGATCCCTAGCTCGAGCTTGTCGCGAATCGTCTTCACGCCGCTGTCTTTCCGAATGTCAGCGACAAAGCATCGAAGAGAAATCACTCCAAAACACAAACAAACAAACACGATCATGCATCCTAAAACGTCTATAGCATCCACAAGCCCCATTTCTCTGAACCTGTACAATCGAGACAGTACAACGAACACTCGCCCACAAATATCTGAACATATAGGGACAATACGAACAGCACAGCATCCCATATTCACTGGACACCGGCGAAACGCACACACACCCCCGTTCGGATGATCGCGCGCAGCAGCGCATCGCAATGGCCAGCGGGTGCGCGTTGCGTGCGCGCGCGGTGCTGTCCAGGCAAAACAGTGCGTTTTTGTCTGCCAAAGCCTGGGCTTGCAGCCTGGGGGACGCTTTCCGCGTTACAAGCGTAATGACTTCGTTTGTGGACAAAGGAATTGAGTTCGCGAATAAAGCGACTCAAACTGATCGAGAGGCGCGGAGAACACGGGACCATGAGACGTTTGAGGCGGCGTATCACTACTATCTTCGTGCTATCGAGTACCTGATGACCGCGATTCGCTGGGAAAAGTCCGAGAGAACCCGGGTGCTCTTACAGACTCGTGTGCGTGAGTACATATCACGTGCTGAATCTATTAAGGAGCTGCTGAAGCGTGGCGCCTATGAACAGGCCTCGGGGAGCGACGACGGTGCCGACGGGTTGCCCTTCGAGAGCGAGTCGCACACAAACGGAGGTGCGACGGCGGCGGCTACCCTGAGCCCGCACACCGGCTCGGGTGAGTCGAACGGGGCAGCAGCAGCAGCAGCAGCAGCTCGAGAGCGACGCCGCGGTAGAGGGCCTGCTGATGGAAGCGGCGGTTCTGGCGCTGGTGCTGAGAAAGCGGGTACCGCCGCCTCGGCTCCAACCAAAGACGAGACCGAGCGCCTGCGCCAGCAACTGGCGTCCGTGATCGTTCGCGAACGCCCCCAGGTTCGCTGGAATGATGTAGCTGGTCTAGACGGCGCGAAAGAGGCACTGAAGGAAGCGGTTGTGCTCCCGATGCGCTTACCGTTGCTTTTTACCGGTAAGAGAGAACCGTGGCGTGGTATTCTGCTGTACGGCCCACCGGGCACCGGTAAGTCGTACCTTGCAAAGGCTGTTGCCACAGAAAGTGCGGCATCGTTTTTCAGCGTGTCGTCTGCAGATCTGGTCAGCAAATGGCAGGGTGAATCAGAAAAGCTCATTCGACAACTCTTTCGAATGGCGCGCGAGTCTGCACCCTCTATTATCTTTATTGATGAAGTGGATGCGCTCTGTTCGAGCAGATCCGAATCTGACTCTGATTCAACTCGAAGAATCAAAACAGAATTCTTGGTGCAGATGCAAGAAGGCCTTTCAACTGGTGATGAGACTCGTAAGGAGGGAAAGCACGTCTTGGTACTGGGCGCCACCAATTTGCCATGGCAGCTGGATCCGGCTATTCGACGGCGGTTCGAGCGCCGGATATACATTCCACTTCCAGATGAACGCTCGCGCCGGAGAATGTTCGAAATTCACATCGGAGATACACCACATAGTCTCAGCGCTTGCGATTTCGAGCGCCTTGCCCATGTAACTGAAGGCTACAGCGGTGCGGATATCGAAATCGTTGTCCGTGATGCAATCATGCAGCCGATTCGGCGCCTGCAAATGGCGACGCATTTCCGACAAGTATCGCCGCGTCCACACCATCGAACCCTGCAGAGAGACGGCGGTGCCGAAGATACATCCTCGAACAACAATGCGGCGCGCGGTGTTCGGTTCACGAACACTGCATCTGCAGAGCTACTCTGGACGCCGTGCTCTCCGGCGGCACCAGGAGCAGTGGAAATGAACCTGTACGACGTCCCAGCCGACAAGCTGCTCGTACCCGATGTCCGTTACAGTGATTTCGAAGAAGTACTGCTCCATACCAAGCCGACTGTCAGCAAAGCAGATTTAGGAGCATACGAGCGCTTTACGCGTGATTTCGGCCAAGAGTGCGTTTGAAGTAGACCGTCTGGAGCAGCGCCCGCTGGAGTACTGGACGGCCAGCGTCCAGCCTGGCACGGTGCCGATTGCGCTGCATCGATAGAGGCCACGTTCGGTAACCGCTCGTACACGGAAGCATCCGCGGTTGGTAATGGAACGAATGCTCCCCGGATACGACGTTCTTATTCAACTCCAATGAGGAGTCGTTCGATACACGCGTGCTGGTATCTGCTGTTCTGCTGGTTTTGCAACGTGCAACCTGCGGGGCACATATGAGCATGCAGCGTTCACTGCCGTTGACCGTATCGATGTCGGAGCCTACCTACTTGCGAATCGTGGTGCCTGTAAAACCTCGAGTTCATGGCCATTTAGCATGTATGCTGGCTGCCACGCCGACTATTAGACCATGTCGATGGGTTGTCTGGTGATTGCCCGTCCCCGAGGCGAGGCAGCTGCATGGACGGAGGTGCTGACGTTTCGTTACGCTCCGGAGCACCAAGAATACGCAGGCTGGCGACGACGAAAACCTCAGTCTGTTCTTTCAGTTCTAGAGCGCCTTACTGGAGACGTCTCGTTCCACAGGAAAGCATAGACGCCTCAAATGATTCCAGGGGAAACTGGATGTCGCGCTCCTCATTCGCTTCCCGCGGCACGCAGCGCTGAACACCAGAGCAAACCGAGCATTGGACAGCTCACTTCTCGTGAAACGCTGCTCGTCGAACACTCCTGCCAGGCCGTGTCGCTAACCGGCTGGCAGTCTTCAAAGTGTCGCTCGGGTGTTCGAACGGTGACAGCGGGCACTCGCGAAACCGCCGCAGCACCGTAGCCGCGTCCAAACGTCGCAGCTGATCACTGGTGCGGTCGCTGTTTCCGGGCGTGCGAAGTTGACCTTGGTCGCTACCAGCGATCTAGTCGTATTCGCGGTATTTGTTTGCGATGAACGACGAGGGATCTGGATCAACGTCATTCGTAGCGAAACAGCGCTTCAGGGGCTAGCCCCGACCCGGTACCGTGTAGGACTGACGCGGTACGTTCGCTTTACACTGCGCACCCGGTGTTCGACTCACAATACACGATCTTCACAACACGGACGAACCCGGTCATGAATTTTGCACAAATGAAATGAATCAGTAGACTTGAGGACGCTAGCCCGCTGGGGGATTCCACGGTGGCGTAGACTCGGCTGCTGCCTGCGAACGATTCCGAACGACTCGGGTATCCATACCAAGTGTAGCGGGACGCACTTTAGACAGCGACCTTCGACACATCCTGGAAGCGGAGGTGGTTCCTCTCTACCTGGTTTGAACAGCTTACGATGTGCAATGCGGCAATAAAGCCGCGGCAATACCCAGAATGGGACGCTATGCCAGATGCGTTCGTATTCAAGAGCCACGCCAGATCCGAAGCTCCGCGGTGCGCTGGGGGCTACGGCATTTCGGCTTGCACGTGTCTAGAGCATGCGCGCTTGCACCAGTCACGTACGAAAAGGAGTAAAGCGGGGAAAGTGTCATTAGTGTAGCACTACTGGTCGCGGTGCGCGCGCTCACAACTTGGGCAGACGATGGGCGCCACCAGCCGATGACAGCGTCCGCGTTGAAGATCGCTGCTCTTCACCAGTGCCGCTGCCGCCTCCTACGAGTCCTTGATTCGACCTGTGCGTTCATTGTGACGAGCGCTCGATGCACGACGCATCCAGTACCTGCTGATACCTGCGGTGCGCTCCGCGACGGCAGCGCTCCGGTACGAAGGCGCCGTCGAAGGCGCACAGCCTTCATCGGTAAGTTCCGGGGTCTGCTTCCAATCGCCAAAGTTCAGGGCCCAGCTAACTGGACCAGTGATTGCCCGGCTGCGGTGATAGCGACCAACTGGCGAGGTCTGGTCCCTGATCGGATCGTGGCAATGTCGGTGATCTGGAGGGATGCGAAGCTTTTTCGCTCGAGCCAGCCGGTCAGCGCACCGCGAGTCATCGCTTGCCCGAGCGCATCAACCATAGCCTGGACTTGGTCTCGAGGTGCATTCTCGAGCCAGAGCATGAGGTTGAATCCCTTCAGATTCAGCTGAAATTCAGTGAATGCGCTTGTTGGAATGACCAAGGGCTGGGTAGCGCGGCGACCACTGTACGTCACCAGGGTTCCATGCGGTCGCAGACAGGATATCAATTGCCTTGCCGAAGCACCACCTGATCCGTTAAAAGCGACACGCGGCATACCACGATTACCAGCAAGCTCAGAAACTAATTCACGAAAAGTGGCCGTCTGACGGGCAAATGAGCTGCTGACCACAACATCGCTGCCGAGTGCTTTAATACGCTCAGCGACCACCGCATAGGATTCGACATGGCCTTCAGGTGGTAATTCATCCTCGGGAATCTCATCATCGACAAGGGAAACCGTCTTGATACCGCGCATGTTGGCGAGCTGCACCAGGGCGAGCCCCACCGCACCATCGGCATCGTTCAGCAGGATGGTTTCACCGGGTTGGATGCCGTGCTCCTCCAGAAGCCTATAAGCCATTGCAGGTGCCCCTAGTAAAGTTGCCGCTCTTTCAAGCATACCGGGAACTTTGTCCTCGATTGCACGACGCAAGGTTGCGGGAACAGCGACGAACGCTTCGCTCGCGTTCGGCACCGTTGCGTGATCACGCCAGGTGCCAGGCATCGCTGGCAACGCCAACACCAGGTCACCCACTTGGAACGGGGTCTCTGGTGCCGCGGCTGTAACACGGGCGATGCCTTGAACACCCGCCACTCCCGTGCTTCGATAGCCGCGCTCGATCGCTGCGACATCAAAGGGCGTCAGCGGAAAAGCGAGCAGTTCGACGCGAGCTGCGTTCCGCGGCAGGGCCTTCCCCGACGATGAGTCTTCGATGGATCTTCGTTTTAGAACTGTGTCGACTGGTCCGTTTCGTTCGTAAAAGAACTCTGTTGCAGCAGCGGCTGCAGCTTGCGCGCTGCCAAAGCGTCGCTGCACCACTGTACGAAAACCCGCAGCAACAAGCGCCATGCTTCTCTTGACCTCTATCTGAAGGATGTGGAGTATGTTCTATTGAAAACTCACGTATCGTGCTCTGGAGTGTACCGGCCTTGCCTTGCCTTGCCTTGCCGGATAACGAACGTTGCGTTGAACGCTTCACGAGTACTGGGCGCTATCGATCGCGCATGCGCCGGAGCGCGATGGATGCAACCCGTGCATCGCGTAGCGCTGCGCTGAAACAGGGACGTCTCTTCTGGTGCAAGACAGAGGTGCTTCGGATCTTTCAGGGGGTTTCTATTGAATCAGCGGTCGAAGGTGCTTTTCAACGAGAACACCGAAATGATTCTGTTTGGATAAGGGTGCGGCATCCTCTGGTGCGCAGGAGAGATGCAGCGTCCGAGTTAACCGCGGGGAGAGAACGGGAAGCAGTAACGCAAGGAAAATTTCGCATCTGAAGTTTGAAGCTGAGCTGTTTCCTCGAGGAACGTCATCCTCAACGGATAAAGCCTCCGTCTTCCTTATGAAGCTATCCTCGTCAAAGGAGTGGAAAGCGAGCCAGACGCTCTGGCGAACTGCTACTTTTTGAGTATTCTCTTTCGCGACCTTTGACGCCAGGCACACGCTCGTTTGTTTCCCTTGTGACAGACGCCTAGAGGACGCTCACGCGAGAAAGCGAGAGCATGGGCGAGCAACGCTCCCAAAAACGTGCTGCCTTCCCTGAATGAGAACTTTCTTACGCTTGTGTCATCGCTTGTTTCAAGAGGCACCGAAACAACTGCAGGAAAAGTATCAGCTCGAGTCTCAGGTTAAGCGTTGATGAATTCGGTGCTTTGTAACCCGGACGAAATGAAGAAGAAACCGAAGGGCACGAACAGTGAGCGTCAATGAAGGCGTATCTCTTTGGAATGACGCAGATGCACGTGGAGCTTCCCATCACGATGGCGACGGCAGAAACGAATCACGTCCTGATGAATATCGGGTTTCGTGTCGTTCATTAAGTCAAGCTGATGCATGGTAACTAAATCGAGGGCGTTTCGAGAGAGAGAGAGAGAGCTTGTCTGTGCGGCACCCGCCGGATCGTTCGAAAGTTCGACGTCCTATTTCACCGGAAGTGATCGCCAATGAAAACCGAAGATGAAATTGGCTGTCGAGCTCGCGGCAAACTTGAGAAGACGAATTCCCTCGAAGGATTCTCTCTGACTGAAGCATTCGTCTCCGACACGTTTCGCATTTTCTCTGTACTACGAAATCGTTGGAAGAGGGTGTCAACACTGCGAATACCTGGCGAGAACGGGATTCATAAGGCAGAAGAGGTAAACGCCGTCCAAGACGTTCGCTCTCCCGCCCGAGGATGCTTGGCTTCACAATTGGTTACGTTTCTTTCAGTTTCTCGGGTGTCATGGGAACTCCACCTCACCATGAAATCATGAGTAGGAAAAGAACGAAATGAAATGGAGTAAGTCAACGAACAGGAAGGTTTACCAGAAAAACTCCAATATGAAAGCTGCTGAAGCCATAGACAGTCAATTCTGTTTCCGTTTTCTCTCGCACGGGTACGATGTCAGGGTTCGACGTCGAGCATCGCCGAATATCTCTAGGCGAGAACGGAGACAACGAAAGTCTTCCGCATTCTGGAAGATAACCAAAGATTCGTACGCGTTGACCCGGGTTTTTCAGACGTCGAATTTACCTTTTCAGACTCTAGTCCGGAGTCAGAGACGCGTCATTCCAGCAGCAGAAGAGAGGACCACCAGGCGAGGTTCGTTTACAGCGCGAAGAAAACACAAAAAGAGAGGCAACAGACAGAGGATGGTACTGCTCGTCTCACCATTTGCGAAAAGACGATTTCAGGCGACAATACTCATATGCGAGCGAATTTGAGCGTTCTCCCTGAATAACTGAAACACAGAGCTCGTTCTGGAGACCAGCAGCTGAGGTGCTCTGCGTCACTCGTTTGACCAGAATGCAATCTAGGCGATCTGCATTCTCCTCTGATGCCGAGTGGCGAAAAGACGGTCATCTGGTTCGTAAACTGGGGTGCAGTAGCCATGCGTCCGATATCCCGTCGTAAATGCAGCGCATAGAAAGCGACCACACAGAAGTTTACAGAAATACTGCATGTGCGTGTGGTGGACATCTGCGAATGCCGGACGTCGAGAGCGTGTACTCGTTGCGCAAGTCGACATACGAACTTGAAAGTGATAACGACGAGGGCCATCACCAATGAAGAAACGAACGAAACTGAAAGAAGGTCATATACTTCTCCGATCGACAGAGTGCTGCACTGAGAGCGTGGAGGATGCCGGGAAGACGCTCCCAGATGAGGCACCACATGGAACAATCACGACAACGAGTGCCGCAACATTCCGGAGCTGTCGAAGACCAGAGTCAGAAGAAGTCAACGACTTGCACCGTTTCATCGCGCGACAGAAAATGCAAATCATAGCGCAGAGACAACAAACCTTCAGTTTCATCCCGGAACACAAACGCCCTAATGCGAAATAAAGATTACAGTATCCGGGGTCTCGTATATGACGAGAATTCTATGCTGATACGAGCATTGAGAAGAAAGTGGAATGACATGAATGTCTCAAAATTTGTGAGCATGCCTGCAGGCTCAAGTCCGCGGCTCGTACCAGAGGGACTCATTCGTGCACCAAAGAGCGGATCCGTGGGATGTGGTTAGCCTCGGCTCTATACCGTGTCGAAACACTAGATATTCACTGGGGACCACAGTGAACCTGCTGCTGGAACGCAACTGCCGTCATTCTGACAGGTTTATGCTTACGCTGTCCAAGCTGGCAGCAGGAACGAAGCGATCTCCGTGCGTGACTGCATCTTCTACATGTACATGTAGTTGATAAGGGCGCTCGTTCACATCGCGTGCAGCCCTGGCACCTGACATCGCTTTATACGAACGACATCACTCACTAGTGGATACGAAACTCTCCTTCTACATATCAGGACGGGGGTCCGGCAAACCAGATGAGCGCGCGGGTTCGTCGATTCGTGCACTCATTACCGGTGTTTGCCGAGCACAGGCCCGCTACACGAACCGACGACGTGTTCGACACAATACTGCGAGTCGGTGACTCGGTATTCAGAATTCTTTGTATGAGCTAGGTTGCGCTAACGCGAAAGGCCGCGAAAGCAGGCCTGTTGCACAGTCTCTCCAAGCACGAACATACAACGAGATACGACCTGGCGTCGGGTACACGACACCTCGGGCCGACGCCCTTCAGTGGTATGGTAAAGTCGCTCTGTCTCCGGGATGCATCGACTCCAACGGTATAAGCGCAAAGACAGGAGCTCAATGCGGGTACTCGGCGTCTGATAGAACGTTCGAACCGATCAGTGCATCCGAAAGAAAGTACAAGTTATGGAACTTGGAGGTAGGGTCCAGTTTAATGGACGCTTGCCCAGAAGCCAATACCCGCCCCGCAATCTGGATATCCATAGTCCATATAAACATTCTTTCAAACCAAAATATCTGCGTCATTGTACGGACTTGTCGTTGCAGCAGGGATGTGCGGCAACGAGAAGCGACGCCCGTCTGGCGTCACCACACGAACCTTGTACGCGATTGCGAATACCGCTACCGCTTTGCGGCTGCGGCAAGAGCGCTCGTGCCTGCAAACCTACCGGCTCATGCTTTAGGAATGCGCAAGTTAATTGTGACAGGTGATATAGGGGGCACGAATGCTCGCCTAGCGATATTCGATGCGACAGACTCGGATGATGTCTGCGCTCAGCCGTGCGTCCACAGAACATCGTATAGGAACGAGCAGTTTTCCCGCTTCCACGATGTACTGGACACTTTCGTGCAGGAAGCGCGTGCACACCTCAACGATGCCTCCTTCTATATCGCTGCTATGTGCCTTGCGGTAGCGGGACCTGTCGTCGCCGACCGGGTCTCGTTCACGAACCGACAGCAGTGGATTCTGGATGCGAATGAGTTGCGAGACGCGTTCCATATTGATCGCGTCCGTTTCTTGAACGATTTTGTTTCGAATGGGTACGGACTGCTCACGTTGAGGGAGCCAGACGAGTGTTATGTCTTGCAGCGTGGCGAGCCGAGTGCTGGTGAGCCAAAAGCTTGTGTCGGAGCCGGCACTGGTCTCGGGGAGTGCTACCTCACTGCGTGCGCCCAGCCGGATGTGTCGGGTCAGGGATCCACCGTGTGGCACTATGAGGCACACGCGACCGAGGGAGGTCATGTAGATTTTGCGCCAATAACGGAACTAGAGTTGGAGCTTCTGCAGTACTTGCGAAACAAGTTCGGTGACAGCGGCCATAGGGTCTCTGTGGAACGCGTCGTCAGCGGACGAGGACTCGTCAACATTTATGAATTCCTGCGGGAAAAGTACCCCGAAAAAGTGCAACCAAGTATCGATAAATCCATCCTAGAATCGAATGATGGCGCTGCAACCATCGCTCGCTACGTGTACGAGTGTGGCCTTTGCGCGCAGGCGATGCGTATGATGATGGATATCTACGGTACCGAGTGCGGGAACGCAGCGCTCAAATACCTACCGTTTAGTGGTCTCTATATTGCGGGCGGAATAGCTCCTAAAAACCTCGAATGGCTCCAGGAAGGCAAGTCGGATTTTCTGAAGCGTTTCCGGGAAAAAGGACGTGTGAGCACGATCTTGCGGCGCATTCCCGTGAAAGTGGTGCTCGCCGAGGACCTCGGCCTGCGTGGTGCACACGTCGTTGCAGCGCGCATGGCGAGCGACACTTTTCCACCCACAAGCGCTACGGCAGGAGCGCTCAAACATCCCCGACGCTGGTATGAGACGCGCGCGATTCTGATGGAGCATACCGAGCGGATTGTTTATTTCACGGGTCTGCTGGGGGTTCTCGCGTCCTGTGCGTACACTGGTGCATCCGTGTGCTGGTGGTATTTCCGACGAACACGTCCTGCATAGCGTATCCTGTCATCGGTCACCCGAAGCCTCGGGTCTTGTCTGCGAGGCGGCAATGTCGTTGCCGCCTGTGCGCGAAAACGGCGACGTACCAACGCGGACGAACCCTGCTCAATAGCGACGCGTAGCGAAGGCAGCTGAAACCCGTTTGTTGGCGCCTCAGACGTAAAGAATGAATTCTGCCAAAGGTAGCTATGGTGAGAGCGTATGATCTAATGTTATTCCTGTGGCTGCGAAAGCACAGAGAGCACCGTCCATCGCGATCTGCGGGAGCTTGGCTACCCTGGTCTTCACGAGCACGAAAAGCGAGGCAGTTTCTCGTCGAGGCGTGCGTCTCGTGCTCGATCTCACTTGTGCGGTAAGCAAACGTCAGCGCGTTAGCGATACCACAGAAATCCGGTGGTTCGTGCACCCCGTATGACGCAAAAAGGAGCTCGAACGTCGTTTTGTATGGTGTACGATCAATGAATCTTCCTGCAACTCGGTGGATGCGACTGCGCGAATCGTAGAGCTGCTCAGCCAGTGTCCACAACCGGTGTCCTGGAGCGGCACGCTCGGCTCCGTGCACGCTCCGGAGCGTGCACCCCATGAAGTCCTCAGGCGACTGCCTCCAAACCTCTTTTTGAGGAGGCGAACGACCCGATGACACTCGTGTTCCGTGATCCGCCTGATAGCTAGCTTTGAGCGCACATATGCGCTCACTAACGAGTCGCATACCCAAACAATCATGCAGCGTCGATAATGGAGACCGAGAGGCGGGAGCATCATCACAGAATCCCCGCTGCATCTTGATCCTATTCCCTTTCTGCCAAAACTTCTGATAAACCGTGTTCTAGCGCGAGCATCGATCTAGCGCATCATCAAAGCGTCCGCCAGCACATTTTGATCCGATTCCATTTTTAATAGAGTTCTGATAGACCATGTTTGAGAGCGTCCAGGTATTCTTCGAAGGGCTCGTGGTGTTCCGCAATCGTTACATGCTCACCTCGCAAGTCTGCGTGACCCGTTCCTCTCAAGCATTCATAGATGCGAGCGTCATCAAAACCCGCTCCGGCGGCATCCTCACTCCTCGAAGCATACCAGAAACGGGGTATTTTGGCCCACCATATGGCCCCGTAGCACATCGCGCACGGAAAGCAAGATGTATAAAGCTCGCAGTCCGAGAGGTTCCGACGCTTCAGTCGCTGTGCAGCTTCTCGAAGCACAACCATCTCCGCGTGCGCCGTAGGATCTTGCGTTTTCAAAACGCAGTTATGACCAGAAGCGAGTATTTCAACGAACTGCTTACCACTATGCTCAGACGCGGGCAGTTTACGGACTATAACTGCACCGAAAGGACCGCCAGCGCGCTTGCGAACGCCTTGACGCGCGAGTTCTACGGCGTGGCGTAGCAGCTGCTCCGTGGTTGCCTGTGAAGCTTCCAAAACTTGACCTGGAGCAATAGTGCAAGCTTTCTCATCTCCGGAATGGCTATTCGTACTGCTGCTCATACACAAAGCAGGGGTGTAAAACGCAAGCTGTGCTCACGTTAAACACGAAGAACACGAACGAGTGCTCGTCGTAACTGCTCAGATTAGACCGCTGCGTTATAAGCTCTAGCGTTCTTATCTCAATCCCTGTTAATATTCCTAGGAGAGTAAGTTCGTGGGAAGCAGTCACCAAAACCTAGCTTCACTGCCGAAGCTCGTCACGAGCCGTCCGCGTCGTGCCGAGAACGCACCAACATTGAGATAGTGGCGAGTCTGCACATCGACGCTGTGCCGGTGCTCCGAACCAAGTCCCGTTGACTAGGAAGGCTGCCATCGTTCAGTGGCGCTTCTTAGAAGACAGATGCTAGAACAGATTCCCAGCAGTCTAGTACTTTTACCAGGGTTCCATGTCTCTTTCAGAATGGAGCTGCTAGCAACGATGGACCTTAGACTAGAAATGCTACCTGCCTTTGGTGACGCTTCCCGGAAGATAGATGCTAGATACGAATGCCCGTCGACCAGAGTCGTCACCAGTGTTCGGCGAGGCGTTTCCGAAGCAAGCTGCTAGATGTGATGACCCAAAGACTAGAAATGGTATCGACATAGGATAATGCATTTCGGAAGATACCTGCGAAAAGCGCCTCGGCAAGCGGAAACGGTGCTCAGCCTGTCCATTCTATTCCTTTCCATTCCAGTCCAGTCCAGTATGGTACCGCTGAGGATTTGGGGCGCACAGCACCAGGGGCTCGCTCGTGTTGCGGAACGCTGAAAGCGTCTCTGACAATCGGGGTGCCTGAGCGGTGGCCAGGCGAAAGCGTAGCGTTCAAAAGAGCTCGGCTGCTCAAGACTCGGAGTGCTTGTAAATAGTGGTAAGCGCTTCTGTGAACCAGATTAAAAAGTGTCCACGCTTGACTGCTGAAACGTTTTTGGCTAGCAGGCGGTGAGCGCCGACATCGTCCAAACGTTCGAAACTGGCATAGGAGGCACCCGGGGTACCCGATTTCGAGGTCAGAACCTTATTCGGCACCGGCGTCTGGATTGGAGGTTTCCTGCTCATCGCTGCAGAACCGAGGTCTATACGCAACGATCCCTCGTATTTTTTCTGTGGACACACACCGCAGCAACCGTAGCAGCGTTAACAAACTTAAACCCAAGTCGCGACTGCGGTGGACGCTGTTTCGAGCGCCAGACATCGTCGCCGCTCGCTGACCACGAGCAACATCTGAAACGATCTGCCGGAGCCGTATCAAAAGCTGAGGAACGCTTGACGCAGGTTTGCACCGGCTTGCACCGACGTGTGCAAGACTTTGCACAGTTGAGTCCGTGTCGCGTCCATCGCCGACTCTTCTGGTGTGGCTCTCCAGGGACGCTTCAGCGAGTCTAGCGAGTTTTTCTGGTATTGACGTCCGGACGTGTGCTTGGTGTTTATTTCGTGACCGCTGACTCAGCAGTTGCGCGTTTGCTAGCGAGCCGCAAGTGCTGACTCCGTTCAGCACGGCTGATTCGCGCGTTCATCATGGATATGCTTACGTTTAACGCCGACAACGGCTACCTCGAGGCTGTCGTGAGAGGACTCAAGGCTTCATTACTCCGTCGCCAAGACTACACGAATTTGGCTCAGTGCGAGTCTCCAGAAGATATGCGCACGATTCTGAACAGTTCGGATTACGGTTTATGGCTGCAGAATGAACCAGCCCCCCTGCAGACCCAGGCCCTGTACGACTGCCTCATGAACCGCCTCGTTTACGACTTTCGGAGCATTCGCGGGCAATCCTACGCACCGCTCTCCACCTTTCTGGACTATGTGACGTATCCGTACATGATCGACAATTTAGTTCTGCTGCTCATGGGTGTGCTCCGGAATCGCGACCTCAGCGAGCTGCTGGACAAGTGTCACCCACTGGGCCTATTCGAGGGTATTGCAACGTTAACAGCAATCCACTCGCCAGAGGAACTCTATAGAGAGATTCTGGTCGATACGCCGTTGGCGCCCTATTTTGCGGAATGCGTCAATGTCCATGACCTGACGGAGATGAATGTGGAAATCATCCGCAACCTACTGTACAAGGCTTACCTTACTGATTTCTATCAGCTCTGTGTGGAGCGAATCGGTGGCATGACGGGGTCAATCATGGCAACGCTCATCGCTTTCGAGGCTGATCGTCGAGTCATCAACATCACTTTGAATTCACTGGAAACATCATTACGGAAGGATGAACGAATGATGCTCTTTCCGCGGGTGCCCGGTGGACTCGACGACGAGATCATCCAACGACTAGGGAGGGCGGACGACTTGCAAGCGGTTGCCATGGCTCTGGACCTCAGCAGTACATACCGAGCGCTCTTCCAGCGAGCGGCTGAACGGGGAGAATATAGCTTGGAGGATCAGTTTTTAGAATTCGAGATGAAGCTTCTGCGCGAGTCTTTCGATGCCCAGTTCCACTACGGGGTCTTCTATGCTTACTTCCGGATGCTGGAACAGGAAATCCGGAACCTTACCTGGATCGCTGAATGCATTACGCAGAAGCAATTTGCACATGCCAGTCGCGTGGTCCCGATTCTCTGAAGCGACAGACGCACCTGTATCTGGCATCCTGTGCATGCCTACAGGGCAAATAGTCTCGATACGCAGAGGCATTCGCAAAAGTCGGTGCACAGGCCTTTGCTGGTACGATAGACAAGCTAGCTATCATATCGCTCCCGGCAGTTGAGTAAAACGCAGTCGAAAGGAGCGCCCAGGTTGTTGTGGTTCCCAGGATTTGCGATCGGCTCGATGTTGCGTTTGTGATCGCAGCAGGGAGGCTCGACACACACACACACACACAGACAGACACAGACACTGCTGTGTCTAACTGCACGGATTCCCTGCATCGCTTTCAGCATCCAATGAAATGATCAACGCACCGCACTGCTGCTGCTGCTGCTGCTGCTGCTGCTGCTGCCCAGTGCACTGATTCCGGAAATCGCTTCCGGTTCGGAGTGAATCCTTCACAGCACCCGGCGGACGCTGTCGTATCTCATGAAGCTGCATTTCCTGACCTGCTTTTGGTATCCAATGAATCGCTCGCAGCGGGTTTCTTACTGTCCTAAAAAATGCACCAAGGCGGAATCTCGTAATGCACTTGCCCGTAACCACATACCTGACGCCCGATCAAGGCCAGGAAGCCGGTGGAATTGGAGCCCGACCACGCACTGCGACTGCATGGAGTCGAGATCCGACCGCGACGGGCACTGCTCGCGCCGTTCGCGCCTGTGTTCTACTGCTGCTGCTGCTGCTGCTGCTGCTGCGAGCCGCGCGAGACGCACACAGACGGAAGCGATGCCTGCGTACGCGTGCGCGAGCCAAACATGCCAGGCAAAAGGCAGATTGGTTTCAGGTTTGCTAGCGCGCCATCACCATTGCTCCTCATTCTCACAGATGAGGACACCAGCAACCACAACCGCAACGCTCAATGGATGCACATGCACAAGGAGAGCGGCTCCCGTGGTGGCCTGCAAGCAAACGTCTAGGCCCCTGAGGATGCCGAATCCGGAGGTCTGGCGTCGGAGGCGCGCGACGCCCGTGCCGACACCATCGGAGACGAGTGCATGCGACCCAGGGCGAGCGGCGAAGCGTCGCCAGCCAGATCCTCGACCGGCGACTTGGAACAGGAATTCGCTCGAGCGCGTGCTGCTGACGGACGAAGACACGGGCTGGTCGCCAGCCCAGTCAAGTCCGTGGCTGCATCCACGTTTTCTTCGGATTCATGGGTGCCGGCGACGGTGCCTGCGCACATACGCAGCGCATGCAGCAGGGCGTAGCGCGATTGTGCATCCTGGAGTGCCGTCGTCATCGCCCCGGAGATTGCGTTTGCGGCGTTCTCGCCTTCGATGCCCACACTGGCCAGGAGCGGACGCAGGAAACCCTCCAGCAGTCGCGGTGACGGTTCCGCGGGCTCAGCAGCCAGTGCGACCGGCCCAGGTGCTCTCTGCTGCACATTTGGCGGGCTGCGGTCGGCATCGAGCATGCCTAGGGCGTCGGATGCGGTGACGGCACCCATGAGTTGCAGGGCGCCTGTCGCGTCACTCGCAGCTGTTGCCAAGGGCGGGCGCGCGGCACTGTCCGCCTCAGCCCTGCGCTCAGGCTGCGTCGCTGGCGCCGCGCGTCCATGCATCGGTGTCACGGGTGTGACGCTCATGTCAAAGAGTTTGCGAAGTTGTGCAAGTTCATTTCTCGTTTCCATATATTTTCGTTCCAGGTTCATAATCGCTCGCTCGAGGCTCTCCATGTACACCTTTTTGCGGAAGCGTGAGACAGCTGCCGTTTCCCTGTTCTTCGCAATGCGACGGCGTGACGGCGACAGCGCACTCCATTCGCCTAGCGCAGCGTCGCGGTCGACTGGCCGGTGACTGCACGAGCCGTAGGGCGCCGCGCACTGTCGACAGGAGCCCCGCATCCTTCGTCGCAGCTCGTCAACATATTGGCAGCTTATCTGACGGGCGTATTGGCGACACCATTCCAGCGTTGAACCGGGCATGAGCGGCTCAACGTTACTGTCCATGGGCGGCGTTATCGATCCCGAGTCTGGAACGTTCGGAACGCTGTCCCGAGAGAGCGCTGGCGACGACATGGCGTCCAGTGTCCCAGAAAGTCCCGCTGGCGCTGCATTAGAGAGCAATGAATCCGATGGCTTGAGCGTACTGGGCATGTTGCTGGGCCCGAGCGTAGTCCCAGCGGGCATGCCCAGTAGGTCCTTTTGATGATGTTCCTGGATCGCCGCTAGAATTCGCGGGGTGTTCGTATTTTGTCCAAACTCTGCGATTGTCTGCACCAGTCGCAGTTCTGTTTCAGAAATCGTGGCCGATATAGCACCTGACGGTGTGAGTGCGGCTGCCGGGGATAGCATATCGTTCGCCGGCATCAACGGGGGCAACTCGCTCAGGTCAAGTCGCTCACAGCGAAGCTCTCGAAAACGCATCAACGCCTCTGACTCGCCCTCACTCAAGCGCCTTTTCTTTTGTGGAAAGTGTTGCCCAGCATCCCTTAGGTTTCTGGTGTCTGCAGGATCCCGCACGGCATTGCCGCCGCCGCCGCCCCAGTCGTTGACCGGACCAGCCGCAGCGTGCACTGCGTCGCCGCTCCTCGCGCCGCTGCCAGACGGCCGTGGTTCCCGCTGGTCACGGAAGGGTTCAAGCCCATCAAAGTTGCGGCAGCTATCCGCTCCCGACATATGAGGAGCAAGCCTCTGCATATGTACTGGGGCAGCGTGCCCTCTGTGTACTTCCGGCGATACCTGCGTGTTCAAGGGAAAATGCACGCATCATGCGCGCCACGTGTCCACGGCGCGCGCTGCGTCGCCATCCGTTCGCGATGCATCGCCAGGCGCCTTCTACGGCGGCAGCAGCGTCGATGGTGCCGCGACATGCGCCCGCGCGCGATCGCATCTCAGTGCGTCTGCGTGCGTGCATGCATGCGTATGCGTGTTTACGGTGCGTGTCCGCGACGCCCGCTGCGCCACGCTCATGCACGCGACCGCTGCGTCGCCTGCAGCCTGCCGGCAACGCATGCAGCTCACGAACAGCTCGCCGAAGCAGCTGGTGATGCACCGAATCACGATGTGGTCCGAGTCGACATAAAGCGGAGTGCATGTTCTGGATCGATCGGATGCGTTAACCTTTGGGTGAGTTTCATGTGTCGTCTAGATTGGTGTTTGCGGGGGGTTTCTGTGATTGCTTCCGTTTCCGCGCTCGAAGCACTGGTGTTGCGCGCGCGGATCTCTCTTGTCCGTGCAGCTTTGTTGACAGCAGTTGAATGATGTTGATGGTAGCGTTCGATGTCCGATGTCACTGCTTCGGGCGATTTAGGAGCATTTGATGCACAGGCGGCGGCTGCGATCGGAGTTTCACTTGGCATGTTCATCTTGTTTGTTTGCAGCCTCGGTGTGCGCTGTGCAGCGGCGACACTTGGTTGCGATCCGGTGTTCCCGTATGGCCACTGCACATGCGCTGGTTCCGAACGCCGCCCTGTGACAAACGCACGCTTGCCTCAGCGCTTGGTCCATGCTCTTGACGGGCCAAGAAGGCCACTCTCAATGCCCTGCCCCGTTTCCGCGTCCGATGGCGTACTCTACGACCGTGCGCTTGATCGGGACGATCACCTCGGGCGCATAACCTATGCACTGCAGAGGCAAGCGCATGCGATCCCGTGCGGTTGAGAATTAGTGGAACCCGATGCCTTCCATGTGAACCAAGCGTAGGAACGAATCTTCGGGCTGGAAACCAAGTTGAAAAATTTGGATCTGTCTGCTTGTCCTTCGTGCAACCTTCTGGCGCAATCTCGAATAGAAGCGATCGCTGCAGTGCCTCAAGCCCGAACCCAAGACTCTCTATCAGGCAAACACAAGAGACGCGAGCCTCTCGGTGTACATCTTGGGGCGAGTATCAGGCTCGTGTCGAAATTCACGTCATCTATATTTATAAAGAACCGACAATTAGTCTTTCCACCGGAATCGACGTGTCAAGTCCAGTGAGATTTCGGCAAGAGCATTTCAACTGGCCGTCACGGGATCGCGTGGAGTTTCGTTCCTTGTCAATCGAGCGAAGCGACCTGCACTGGCCATGATTCGTTTACAATAGAAACATCGAAAACTTGACGCTTGCCCGCTTTGAGCCATGTTTCACGTGAGGAAGTGAGAAGACCGGAGGCTCGTACGTGTGAATGTGAGAAGGAATGCGGTTATTTTGCGAATAATATTACGGGTATGTGGCGAATCGTCTTGATTCGAATGACGTAACGAGATCCAGCGACAGAGAAGGGATTGCGTCAGGCCAATACATGGGCGACCCAGCATCCTTTCACCGGCGTATGAAACCATGAACCTTGAGTCCGGCTTTTCCATGAATGAGGCTGTCAACCTAGAGAAATCCTCGAACGAAATCGAAACGCAGTAGCAGAGTGAGTTGTTCAGGCACCTTTCTTTGTCTGACACCAGCTTCTTGAGAGACTGTTCAAGCGCTGCGAGAAAGCTTCCGTACTTCAACGATTTGCGACTCTCCTTCGTCGTGCCCGCAGAGCGCAGTGTTCTCTGGTGCTCTCGTGGGGCGACAACGCCATATATGGACTGGGAGGCACACCAGCTTGCGCGCTATTTACCTTCGTGGTCGGACACAGTTCCAGAAGACCTTCAGTGCGGCGCGGCAGGTCTTCGGGGTTCAGCACGAGATCACGCGTTCGATAAAGCTGCATTCTGTTGCGGGCTCGCAGCAGGTTTCCTAGCTCTGAGGCACGCCCTCGACGGTTCCAAAAGGGCAGCGACAACCGAGGCCCGAAGCACTCTTCCTGCCAACAAAGTCGGACACCATGATGATCTGGGAGCTCCGGGTTTGTCGGCTTCAGTGTTCAGAACTGTAGCTGTAGGACTGATGATCACTGCGTCACATAACCCACCGCACGAGAATGGCGTGAAGTTTATCGATACCAACGGAGGCATGGCGGACCCAACTTGGATCCACCTCGCTGTTCGGCTGGTCCGGGCATCAGCGGGACCCGACTCGCTCGCCACCGTTCTGGAACAAGTGCATCGTGAAAAAATATCGGAGGCCCGGGCCATACGTGACGCCCTCTGCATACCGGTCGTTCTCTTGGGGTATGATAGCAGAAGCTCGAGCCCGCACCTCGCTAGTAATGCGCAGGAAGGCGCACGTGTCGTGCTTTCACACTATCTGCGCGCGACGAGATGCTCCGGTGGCGAGACGTTGGCGTTTGCGGACGCGCTCCTTCTGGGCATGACAACGACACCGGCCATGCACGCAGTCGTCCGAGCGTGGAACGAAAGCCCTGTCGACATGCGCGAATCGGACTTGTCAAACTTCCGGGACGCATTCGAGCGACGGCCCTTGTTTCTGCTCAACCGCTACAAATCGTCCTTGGTGGAGGCCACGAGGGCGCTCTCGGAAGCACTCCATTTGGCAGACGTGGAGCACCGGGCGCTTATGGATCACTGGGTTGTAGACTGCGCGAACGGGGTCGGTGCGCCGCTCCTGTGCGAGCTGGCGTCTGCGCTCCGCACACAGTGCGGTATCCAGATTGTATGCTGTAACCAGGAGACAGCCCAAACGGAATTATTGAACGTGCAATGCGGAGCAGATTGGGTCCAGAAAGGAAACCGGCTGCCCCAGCGTTGGCCACAGACCCCAGCTGGCAAACCCGAACGTCAGGGTGCGAGTCTCGATGGCGATGCCGATCGCCTCGTGTGCTTCCTAGCGGATGCGCAGGGCGTAGCCATGTTGCTAGACGGGGATCAGACGGCAACACTCTTCCTGGACTTTGTGCTGGGGTTTCTGCATCCCGAACATGCGTACTTGAGCCAAAATACATGCGCTGAGGCCGCAGCGGGTGCAGCGCGGAAATCCTGGCGTGTAGCGCTCGTCCATACCGTGTACGCCAATGGTGCCGCAGTGGCGTACTGGCGCAAGCGGCAACGCGAACTGGAATCCCAGCGAGCGCATCACGCCTGCGACATTGAGCTACAGATCATTTGCACCTGGACTGGAGTCGTGCATTTGGAGAAGGAAGCCAGACGGTTTGATATTGGCCTATACTTTGAACCCAATGGCCACGGCACGATTCTGTTCAGCGATGCGCTGTTGAAGTCGCATGCTTCGACATTGCCGCTTCCCTTACGGTGCTGCGCGCGAGTCGCCAATCAAGGTGTTGGCGACGGCATCGCGAATCTGCTCCTGATCGCCACGATACTACAGTGGAAACGCTGGTCGTTGGTAGACTGGGCAACTGCCTACTATACACCGCTTGCGAGCGTTTATCTGGTTGAGCGGGTATCAGACCGTCACCAGATTGTAACATCGGATTACGATCAGCGTGTCGTTGAGCCGCCCGAACTCCAACGAAGCATAGATCGCATCGTGGCGAGTTATCGTAGTGCTCGTGAGAGCGTTTCCGCAAACGAGTCAGCAGTTGCTGGGGCGCGCATCGTCGTGCGCCCCAGCGGCACGGAAGATGTTGTGCGCGTTTATGCAGAAGCGCACACCGAAGCGGATGCAAGCTCACTCGCCCGATGTGTCGTCAATGAAATCAGAAGACTCCTGGGCTCGTGAAGCTACAGTCGCAAGTGTCGTGTTTTTTGATGATTATACGTATTGGTGTTACGGAAATGGTGATCACTCGTGCAATCTGGAGCGGTGAACGCAATATTTTACATTTCTATACGTGGTTAGACTTAGGCTGGAGCTCTCCTGCCAGGTTTGGCAAGGAACTGGCGACGCGACCCGCAACGCTCGATCACTGCTGCAGGTCATGGTGTCGATCGATACCGTCTGGGTCGAATTCCGGTGATGGCGATCGCTTCCTGTGGGGCCAAGTGCTGTTAGAGGTTCTGTGAACTCGCGCGTTTCCGATAACGAGCGCCGTGCGGGATACCCGAGGATTTGGTGTTTGGACCTGAATACGCAGGTGCCTCCTGAAGCTTCTCCAGTTGAGCAGCCGTTTAGACCGTCCGTTTCCTGGATACGCGTCGAACTATTCCTCGCCTAAAGGTAACGATTGGAGATTGGGATGGAAATGGCGTCCGGTTAGAACGCTCTCTCTACCCAGAACGCTTTGTATGGAACGCCGAAGCGCGATGCTTGCGCAGGCGGTTGAGTTCCGAGTCTGGAGCCGCTCGGAGAAACTCTAATTCCACGGCCTGTTTCGTGTATTGCACGCTTTCAGGGGCTGTATCTGCGAGCGTTGCACGTGATTTTCGCGTCGTCAAACGTGTACACGAGTTCCGCTGGTGACACCGATGCCGTACCGGGAAGCGTTCAGTACACCGACATCATCAGCATGGGGGTGCAGAGGTCCTCGCGGACAAGCGTCAGGGCGGCCACTGCTCGTTGCCCCCGTGTAGCCATGCGCTTCTCGATTGGAATCGAGGCTCAGGCGCTTTGGTTGCACTCTATACACTGCACGCGTTGGACGGGAATCGTGCTGTTTCGCCACGCCTTCTAAGGAGTCGGCTACTGAAGCAATACAGCGACATAGTGCACCCAGTCGTGTTGCCGGCTGTACAGTGACCCACGGGACATGCCTCTCCGTGCGGCTCTGAAGCAGCATGCTGCTCGCGGCAGCCGACCGAGGCAAATACTTGCTTTGGCTCTCCCAGGTCGCCAAGAACGCTATCATGTTCATCACGGGACCAAATGTGGCTTAAATGTGTTTCAAACAGGAAACGACCATGCGTCACAGGGAAATTCTTGTCCAGCAGTGCGAGTTCGGTTTCTGATCGCCTTCACGAGAGCATCTCAAGCCATCAGCAGAGCGTCTGAACACATGGAACTGGCACTGCTCGCCACCTGAGACATGCTGGTAACCAAACCTTACAGGGTGCGTGACCGCCGCTTCTTGCTCATTTGCGACGCAATGCCCGTGATGTGACTGAAAGGAAACTCGCTGCATCCATGCCATGCACTGAGCCGCTGTGTTGTGACGCTGCGCTCCCCGTGGTATCCGGTGCAGCCGACGGGGCGTCAATGCCGGCCCTGACGGGCATATTGAAAGCCAAGCGATCCGGTGATCGAATCGCATCTGTCATTGCCGGGCGGTGGCTGCGATCAAGGAGCTCGCGCAGCAAGACAAAGTGCAAACGCTGGACGAATCAACGTCACATTTCAGAGATGGATTGCTCTGTCCACAGCAGAGTGTCCGAAACAGAATCATAAAGAGAGCTGTATCGCTTACGAGTTCTTTTATGTAGGTCGCGAGCCAGCTGCTCTGCGAACCAACGGGAAGTGCGATATGGACCCCGTGAAACCTGGCCGCATGCGGCCTCGAGGCTACGTCCAAGCGACTGCCTCAAGTCCTGCGGTGCTTCAGAATTGATGCTGTTCATTGGTGAGGCTCTCCATGGTTGCTCTACGCTCGTATCAGCCGACATGCCTCGAACTGGACGATGTGAACTATTTCTGGGCGTACTGACCCAAACACCAACCCTGGTTCCGAAACATACCCTTTGGCGTACGCTCGCATCGAAGTCGAAGCCGCAATTCCTTGCAAATAAGCGCAGAAGAAAGAACACTTCCCACCAGCAGGCAAAAATCCTCTATCGTCGGAGTCTGGGCATGGATGGAAATGTCCATGCTCGCAAATAATAAGCGATCGTCGCGAAACCGACAAACTTCTCTCCTCCGCACTGCATACCGCTCGCGCCAGCGATCAGTTCGCTTCATTTTGAAGAACCCAAACCGGTGTATCGATACCCTCTTCTCCGGGCTACTTTCCTGCGCCATGCAGTTCAATGCAACGATACGCGTGCACGTCGTGGTAGCGAAGAGCGCGTCGAGCGCAGCGCCATGGCAGCCGCGCCACTGGACTCCTGTACAATCCAGTACAAAGCAAACACCTCGAGCGCGACAGGCAAATCGTGCACCCTATTGCCCGGCAACGCGTGATGGCGCGAACGCTGCATCGCGCTGCATGATCGCAATGCGCGGCGACGTTCCTTACGGGCGATGCGTGCGTGCGTGCGTGCATGCGTGCTTTCAAAAAATTGTCCGCCGTGTAACACCCCGGATGCACGTTTCTCTCGTGCTGAACTTTTCTTTTATTCTGGACTGACTGAAGCGATTCGCAACTGGGAACCTTTCCTGGGCCAAGTTGGTAGTCTCGTATGGATATTACGTCTGCAGCGGCGATACCACGAGCGTATATATCTGGGTTGGCTCATCAGGAACTGTGCTGGAGTGCAGCTGCGCTTTCCGCCAGGTGGAAAGTGTTGGCGCGCACATCGTCAAACCAATTATCAGCCCGCGCGATTCCGAAAGACGTCCAGGAAAGCCTTGACGAGACCCAATATACGGATACTTCAAAGGTTGGTGGAGGCGGTAGCTTGTGGCCGCCACTGGTTTTGCACGAACGCGTCGGTGCAGGAACGTTTAGCACTGTGTACAGGGCCGTGCTGGACCAAGCGTGCGCTCAAAATCGTGCATATGCCGTGAAACGCTTCTACAAAACGAACGAGCCGCGACGAATACAGCAGGAAGTGCGCTTTCTGTGTGGGCTCCAAGGGGAGAAAGGTATTCCGCGCCTTGAGGGTATCTTTCGCCGGGACGATGAAGTCTGGATGGTGATGCCGCTCTACCCTAATGAGCCGTTCCGTCTCCTGATCGCGGATATGGGCATCGACGATATGCGCGTGTACATGCGCGCGCTTCTGGACGTGCTCAGTGTTCTGGAGCGGCATCAGATCATCCACAGGGATGTGAAACCGGGAAATTTTCTCTTTCATCGCAAGCATCCAGACGCCGCGGTGCTTGTTGACTTTGGCCTCGCCCAGAAATCCGAGCAAACGCGAAACCGCGACTGCGATTCCGGGCAAAACTTGTGGCGGGATCCCAGGGCGCAAACCGCTTGCCGGCAACTTTCCTCAGGAGCTAATGCAGTGGACACGGTATCCAGTGACCGCGATCGCTTGGATGACTGGCGACTTGCGATGACGGCGCCCGTTTTCACACCGACGCCAGCTAGAGCGCCCGCATGGAAAGTCTCTCGTTTAACAGAGGATCGGACTCGACGTAGGGCAGTAACCATGGAATCGGCAGAGGCACCGCGGGCGGGAACTCGCGGATTTCGTGCACCCGAAATTCTTCTGCGATATCGTGATCAAGATTCCTGCATCGATGTCTGGAGCGCGGGCGTCATCTTTTTATCCATGCTATCATGTCAATATCCGTTCTTTCGCGCGAGCAGCGACGAAGAAGCCCTCCTGGAACTCGAGCAGATATTCGGGACCCAGAAACTAGCGTCCGCAGCAAAAGCCTGTCGACGCCCTTTTGTTCCCGCGAACAATTTTCCTGGAGTGGACCTGCGCCAACTGTGTCTCCAGCTGCGGGTGGGCAGGCGGCCGAACACAGCCTCCGAGACGGAAGTTCCAGACGAGGCCTTTGACCTCCTCAGCAAGATGCTCGAACTCAATTGCCGCCGACGTCTACCAGCCTCGGCTCTTTTAGAGCATCCCTTTGTGAGAAAATCTTCCTCGTAGATTTGGGAAGATTTCGGGTTTTTGGCCTTTATGATCCTCCGGAAAGCTCAGTGAGCCATTCTTTGATGGTGCAAAGTACCACCGCTGTTGTAACTGCAATCGTCGCACCGCGTGCAGATCATCGACCTGAGGAACCGGGCTCAGCGTCCGCGACCTCAACCGCAGTCCCTCGTGAAGCATCATCCTAGACCAGCCACGATGCGACAAACATCCGAACGATGAAGGACTGCGTTCAAGTAGCCCGTTTTCTCTCGAATGCTTGCAACACAATCTATGGCTTGCCCGAAGCACCGTATCTGCGATATCTTGCAGCACTCTAGCCGAGTCTCGCCCGATTGCAGACGCTTCGCAGAGCCGGCACATGAGCCCGTTTCTCCGATGCCGCTCACATCGAATCTCGCCCCTACTTTGCACGAAACCACGTCTTCGCGTGAGCGACCGAAACAGCGAGGTCAACGCGCAGCGGTTCACGGAACGGTTGACGCATAAGCCGAACGACAATTGCTTCCGCTTCTTCGACTGTTTCTTCGGGCCCCTCGAGGATGATCTCATCGTGGACCTGGAGGATCATTCGCCAGCCAAGTTCAGCCAAACGTGCGTTGCTATGAATGAGCAGCATGGCTTTCATAACAACATCGGCTGCGCTACCTTGGAGAGGGGTGTTAATCGCTGCACGTTCCGCATGGCGAGCCGCATTCGTATTCGGGGAGTTGATCTCCGGCAGAGGCCGCCGTCGACCCAGCAGCGTTTTCACGAATCCATGGGTTTGCGCGAACTTAATAGCGCGCTCCTGCCAGGCACGAACCTCGGGTCGATCCCGGTACCAAGCATCTACGGTCTCGCGAGCTTCTTTCAGGCTGGTGCCCCAGTCTCGCGCCAGCCCAGCTGGCGTTTTCCCGTATGCGATTGAAAAATTGAGTGTTTTGGCCCGACGTCGCTCCCCTGCGTATACATCCTTGAGCAGCGGCTTCGACGAAGTGGCCTGTCCGTTGGCATTGGGCTCGGGTTCAAGAAGCACGTCGCCGCGGGCAACGGATTCTGCGATGTACGGGTACATGCTGCTCGCCGTGCGCGAATGAAAGTCGCCACCAGCCTTAAACGCCTCAATCATGCTGCGGCAGTTGGCGATATGCGCAAGTAATCGCAGCTCGAGCTGGCCATAGTCCGCTACAATCAGCGTATTGCCCTCCTCGCAAGTGAAAGCATCCCGAACACGATAGCGATCTTTCTCTAGAGCGGGTTGATTTTGCAGATTCGGCCGCCGCGACGACAACCGACCTGTTTCCGTGTTCAAGTTGAGCGACGCATGAATGCGATGGTTCTTATCCACCATCTTCTGCAGCGGATCGATGAAACTGTCGAGCAGGGTGCCGACTGCACCAGCCTCAAGTAGCGCCTCAACGGCTTTGCACGCCGCAAGCGCATCCTCCGCGCTCTCCCGTCGCTCTTTGGTGAGAAAGTCATACAGGAGCCCGCCCTGGGCGGGACTCGCGCTCGGCGTGCCCGCCAGTTTCCGCAGCACCACCGCCGTGCAAGCCGGCCAACCGCTTGCAGTGAACGCCACGGGCGGCAGCCCGAGACCGGATATTTGTATGGTTCGCTTCTTGCGGGGCTTCTTCCCCGCGGACTCCACAACCTGTTCCGTGTTCTCGACCTCGAAAGTGCGCTCTGCTGGCAACAATTCATCGGTTTTCTTGTTCCGGACCGGGGCGAAAAAGAATTGGCGCTTTTGATTCTCCGACTCGGCATTCATGTGGATTGCATCAGCACAGTAGCGCGCTGCCCATTCTCGAAACATTGCAGTGTAACGTTGGCGGTCGGCTTCGGCTACACGTTGCGCATCTTGGAGTCGCGCAATATCAATCTTGAAGCCGATGCGTTCCATATCGGTTAAGACCGCACCAAAAGGAACGAAACATTCCGTATAAAGGTCATACATGGTTCGCTCCGAGCCGAGGATCTCCTGTTCACGAAGCAGACGCTCAAATTTATCGCGCAGATACCAGGTTGCCTCGGCATCATAGGTGCTATACTGCACCCAGTGGTACATGGTCTCAGGGTCCATCTGGAGTTCGCTGGTGGACGGTACGATAATCTCCTTGCCTGGTTTTCCATTTTTCAAAATACGAGGCCGACCGAACAGCTCCCGCATGCTGCGTTTCTTCCGCAGCAGAAAGTCTTCCGTGAGCGCCTCCAGAGAGTAACGCAGTCTCGCTGCGTCCAATAGTCGGCTCATGTGCATGGTATCGCCGCCGAATCCTCGACAGTCGATGCCGTGGTTATAAAGGACCGCTCGGTCGAAGCTGTAGTTATGCCAAACTTTGGGAATTTCCTCATTTTCGAAATAAGACTTGAAATAGTCCAGCGTGCCTTGTGCGTCGCCAAAATTGTCGATCCAAAGGCGGGGTCCATTCCCAAAGTCTACACGCGGCCCACAGAACGCCGAGAGACAGATCACCTGACCTTTCCCAACAGGGGAGTCCTCTGTCGGATCAATGCCAATGGTTTCCGTATCCCAAGCGTGATAACACTGCGAGTGCTCCATCCAGTCCGCTGCGGTCGGTGGATACAGACGCTTGCACTGGAGCGTGTTGTCCTCGTGGAGCACACCGTTGCCATTCGAGTGGGTACAACCCTCCGTTATGAGACGCCATCGCCTCGGCACCGAAGCAGCCCGACGTCCGTAAAGAAGCTCCGACTCTTTCTGAAGTTGCCAAAGCCGATCAATCACGCGCAACGCACTTGCGCGGTTGCGCACGACGGTTACACCAGGCGGCGGTGACCTTTCGAGCATGGCGGCAGCGCTCTCGCGCTCAGGCGCGTTCAGCAACTGCAGTCGCTGGGCGGTGAACTCGTCGTCTTCGGTTATCTTTGCCGCGCTCGCCTGTACCAGGTTCACGGAGCTGAACTCGTCACCAACCACGTCCGTTTCCTCGTCCCAGGTACTAGCAGCCGAACGGCGGGCGTTCGCACACAGCCAGCGTCGTCGAGGCACAGCAGGCACGAGGGCATGTGCCCGGCGCCACTGCTGCCAAACGTTTCCGTCTCTTCGCAGAGCGGGACGCAGTGCGTACACGAATGCGCCCAGCCACAACCGGCAAGACCCTACGCCTAACCGCATGATAACTGGACGCGTTTCAAGACGCTTCACCGGGGAACTGCGTTGGTTGCACTCCGTTCGCAATGTCAGCGTAGGCTGCAGATCATGGTAGCTCTCTGCGGGTCTCTGAAACGACGCAGCGCAGCGCATAAACGCATACCGCAGCCAGCAGCGAGCTGTTCAGTTGACGCGTCTGAGGTGCGTACTCCGGCCGATGCGCCGTCGGCCGCGCGTTTCCATCGACGCAGCGGAGGCACGGTGTCCATAGCGCTGACGCTGCTATGTCGATGATGGAGATATTCGGGATACTATGCTTGGTATCTATAGGGAAGGATGAGATGGACATATACAAGATGCTGTGCTTGGTATCTATAGGGAAGGATGAGATGGACATATACAAGATGCTATGCTTGGTATCTATAGGGAAAGATGAGATGGACATATACAAGATGCTGTGCTTGGTATCTATAGGGAAAGATGAGATGGGCATATACAAGATGCTGTGCTTGGTATCTATAGGGAAGGATGAGATGGGCATATACAAGATGCTGTGCTTGGTATCTATAGGGAAAGATGGGATGGACATATACAAGATGCTGTGCTTGGTATCTATAGGGAAGGATGAGATGGAGATATTCGGGATACTATGCTTGGTATCTATAGGGAAGGATGAGATGGGCATATACAAGATGCTGTGCTTGGTATCTATAGGGAAGGATGAGATGGGCATATACAAGATGCTGTGCTTGGTATCTATAGGGAAAGATGGGATGGACATATACAAGATGC
>Ga0078972_1002996_pt1 | contig 52569 bp, 59 predicted proteins | sample YelNatPaOPGAMG01_FD_67568 | JGI IMG/M metagenome (GOLD analysis project Ga0078972, IMG submission 67568) | Hot spring thermophilic microbial communities from Obsidian Pool, Yellowstone National Park, USA - OP-RAMG-01 (SPADES assembly) (version 2) | ecosystem: Environmental > Aquatic > Thermal...
TGATGCAAGAATTATATATGATTACTATTATGATGATGCAGAATATTTTGCTAAACGGGTTGTTGAAGATGTGATTAAGAGCTTAAAGGGAAAGAGGATGGTATAATAATTTTTAAAAAATAAGGAGGTAGATTATGGAAAACTCATCTGATTTATCATTTTTTAGTGATGAGGATTTGATTAGGATAGCAAAGGAAATGGGGGTGGATATTTATGGTGATTGTAATAGGTTAGAGCTAGCCCGTAAGGTTTCTGATGATAATGTTGGTAGAATTGTTAAGTTTGCTCATCGTATTTGGAGGGTTAAGAAGGAAGGGGAGAAGTATTATTTGGAGCGTTTGGAAGATGAGAATGTATGATTTAAAATTGGAAGATAGAGATTTGAATGCATCGGTTAATATATTAACAGTTGTGGGGATTGGATAATGGTCTGGTCGGGAAAGCAAGAACTTCCAAAAAGGGGGACCCTGGAAGAAGAGTATTATGATGTTAAGTTGGCAGAGTTAGATGATGCAATTTCCGAAATGGTAAAGGAAAAAAATAGAGCGATTGCTTTGATAGAAAGTGGCAAGGTGGATTTAGAGGGGTGTCCAGAGGGACAAATTCTAATTGAGGGGATTGGGGTTGAAAATTGGGAGGATTTATCTATGGAGGAAAAGATTGCAGAGGTTGCAGTTTTTTATGATGAAAGAGTAAGAGAGTTGGAAACTGACTACGATAAATTGGTGAAAGAGAGGGAGAAGGAGTTAAAAAGGACAAGAATAAAGGAATACAAGGAAGCTCTAATAAATGATGCTGTTGATGTTGTTAAAAAAGTTTTAGATGATTTGGGAATTGGTTATGAGATTAAAAAATCTCAACATAGCGAGAGTGTATATATCTATGTGGGCGATGTTTCAGAAGAGTATATGGAATTTGACAAAAGTTACTATGTAAAATCTGGGGAAGGTGTGATTATAAGAATTTCTACTCATGAAAGAAGTCCTTTGTATGAAGGATTGCATCCATTAGATTTGAATTATGTGATAGATGATGAATTTGATGGCGACGAATTTGAGGAGAAACTGGTAACTGATTTGAATGAGTTGTTAAGCGAGATTGAAGAAGAGGAGGAATAATTTTGGGGAATAAGTTTGAACAGGTTGTGGATAAAATTTTTTCCTTGTTTAAAAATGATGATATTGATAAAGTAGCTGAGTATATTGAGAGATGGTATGGTAAAGATATAGCAGATTGGTTTAGAGATGCATCTTCTTATAAAAGAGTAGGGTTTGTAGAGAATGTAGTTAAGAGAGAAAAACCTTGGAAGGAGAAGATTACTTTGGGAATGAAAAAGAAAAAAGGATTGGATGAATTTGGAAAGAATTATTGGAGGAGGTATTTAGAGGGAACTGGTTTGGATGAGAATTTATTGAAGGTGGCTTATAGTGAAATAGAGGCTTTAATAGAAAAAGAGGATGAGTTATCTCCAGTTGAGCTTTATGCAGAGTATAAAAAATTGGGAGAGAAATATGCTGATAAAGGGGGATTGGACTTGGTTCGTAGATTGAGAGCGGATTTATTGAGAAAAATTTGTTGTAAAAATAATATAGCTTCTATTTTTGTAAGAAGGACTCATAAGGTTGATAATTTTGCTAATCAAAGGGATTTGAGGAGTTGTTATCATATTATTGGTGATGATTTAGGTATTTTTCATTTTGAGAATCCGTCTGAGTTTAATAGGGTTAAGAGTTTTTTAGATGAATTTGAGGCTGATTATTCAGTTCCAGATTCTTGGAATAGTGGTAAGAAAGAGATGGTAAAATAAATTTGAAGGAGGTAGGAAAATGTTTCCTGGGATTGATTTTTTAAGAAGATTAGAGAATGATATAGTTGCTAGTGATAATATAAGTTTTGATGAGTTAGATTTTCCGATTATCAAAGCTGGTGAATTTTATAGGATAGCTTGTGATGAGGTTAAGAATAGAGATTTTTTGGCAGTTTTAAAGAAGAGGAGTGAAGATGACCCAAGTAGTTATTGGACTTTTTCTGATTTTAAAAGGTTAGCTGATTATATTAGGAATTATTCAGATGCTGATTCTGTTTTGGATTTTATTAAAGATGTATTAAATAAGGTGATTGGTGATTTAGAATGGAAATCTCTTGTAAGAATAGCTAAGGGTGTAAAATCTCTTGATGATTTTATAGATGCTTGTAGAGGTTTGAGGATATTAGGTTCGGATGCTTCAAGTAATGCTGTTAGAAAAATTTTTACTGATTTAGTAAAGAGATATTCTGGAAAGGATTATAGTTTGGATTTAAATGTGCTTGATATTAGGGATGTTAAGTCCAGTGTAGAAAATGTTATTGTTAATAAGTTAGATAAATTTGCAAAAGTGGAAGATATAAAGAATAGGTTAAGAGGTAAGAAGATAGAGAGGCAGGCTAAGATAGAAGAAATTATTGGTAAGATAAGTAAAATTCCAGATGATAGTGGATGGGTTAGATATTTAGTTTCAAAGTATAATGATGGTGGTTTGGATTGGGATAATTTGCAGAGAGAGCTTTTGAATAAAACTTCTGGAAAGGTTAGAGATGAAATTTTTAGTATTATAAAGGCTTCTGGTTTTAAAAAAAGAAGGGTTCCAAATAATAATATAATTCGTAAGATTGAGGATTATGGAGTAAAGGAAGGTAAGATTAGAGTTAAAGGTGATAAGGAAGATAAAGATAAGAAGGATAAAGGTAAGGAAAATAAAAAGAGTGATGAGGATGGTTCTCTGATGTCTGATTATGTTACTGAAGGTTATGCTGTGAGAATTGAAGGAAATCCTGCTAGTCCTTATTATGGAAAGGTTGGTATTGTAGAATGGGTAAAGGATGATGGTTGGGTAGGAATAAATTTGAGGAATGGAGATTATGTGGAAAGGTGGATTGAGGATGTTGTTCCTGTTACAAAAAAATTATATTAATTCTTTAATGGAGGGACGCCGAGATATAATCCCACCTCCCCTCCTTTCTGTTTTAATTTCGGCGTCTCTCCTTAAAAATAAGGGATTTTTAAAAGGTGGTGGATGATGCAGTATATAGGTAAAGAATTTCGTTTAGACCTTATTGGAAGGGATAAGATTTTGTCTTATTTTTCTGGTTTTGATTTATCTGGTTTTATCACTGATTTTAAAGTGTTGCAGTATCGTATGTTAGATAATAGTAAGGGAGTGGTGACTTATAGTATAAAGTTGAGAGGTTATACTGGTGGTAATGTTGATATTGAGATACCAGTTATGTTTGATATAGAGGTTGGTGAAGTTCAGCGTCCTGTGATAGGTTATATAAATGGTAATGTTATTTTGTTGAGTGAGGGTGTTTTAAATAGTTTATTAGATAGTTTTAATCTTAAAAGAAAATTTTATCCTGGGTGGATTTCTTTTAATTATGCTATTAGTGATAAAGATTATAATATTTATAATGATTGGAATAAGTATAGGGTAGCTTCTTTAGAGGATTTAGAGGATAATGATTTAATGTCAGCTTTAAATGGTTATTTTTTATGTCTTGGTGCTAGTAAGGATACTTTATTGAATGTTATTAGAGATAGGGCTAGTTATCTTTGTAGGGATGGGGTTTCTTATGATGATGCAAGTGTGTATATGGTTGGTTCTTATTTAGGTGGGAATGTTGATTTTTTTGATATTAAAAAGGTTGTGAATGATGTTTATAATTTTTCTAAAAGGTATGCGCAGGGTGAATTAGAGATACCAGAGTATTATGAGAGGATAGAGTTTCCAGAGATTGCTGATTTATTAGATGTTATTAAGTTATATCATGTAATTAGGTTTGCTTATAGAAAATTAAATGGTGAATATACTACTCGGGTTGTTGAACCTCACTATTTATGGTATACCAATAAGGGGAATGTGATTTTGATAGGTTGGGATTATTCAAGAGGGGATTGGAGGGCTTTTGATTTGAATCGTATTAGGGATGTGGATGTTATGTATTTAGGGGATTGGATAGAGTTAGGAAAATTTTTAGCAATGGTTCAGTCTTATGGTAAAGTTCCTGATGATTATAGGGATGTTTTTAAGCCTCGTGGTCCTTATCATGATTTTGTAGTGAATGTTAGGGGTAGTTTAAATAATTTGAGGGATAGGACTAAGCCTGTTTTATCTATTATGATAGATAAAATTGGGAAAGTAATTGATGAGAGAATAAAGAAGGATTTGTGTGATGGCTGATAAAAGAAAAATATTAGTAGTTGATACTGGGTTAGCTTTGGATGTTGTGAGGAAATTAGCACAGGAAGGGAATGAGGTTTATTATTTTGAGAATTGGATTAAGGCTCATCCTGAGCAGGAGGACTTATCTTATGGTGAAGGTTTGTTTGAGGAATGGGGTGTTAATAGGGTTGACAATTTTTGGCATTTGGTTGATGATGTTGATATGGTGTTATTTACGGATATAGGTTGGGGAGATGATATAGATTTTCTTCGTAGGGAGGGTTGTGTTGTTTTTGGTGCTGGTAAAGAGGGTGAGGAATTGGAGAATGATAGGGTTTTTGCGAAGTCTATTTGTAAGGAGTGTGGGTTAGATGTTCCTGAAACTTATAGTATGAACCCAGATGAGGCTATAGATTTTGTAAATAATGAGGATAGGGAGTTTGTTTTGAAGTTTTCAAAGGTGAGAACTGATTTATTATCTACTTATTTGCCAGTTTGTAAAGAGGATTGTTTATGGTATTTAAATAAAGTGAAAGAGTTAGATTCTAATGTTGAGGTTATTTTAGAGGAGAGGATAGAGGGTGTGGAGTGTGCTATTTCTGGATTTTTTAATGGTTATGAGTTTGTGGAGCCTTATTTGATAAATTTTGAGCATAAGAAGCTTATGGATGGTGAAGTTGGTCCGAATACTGGTGAGATGGGCAATTGTGCGATTTATACTTATAATTCTGATTTGCCTTTTGTTAAGTATTTTAATAATTTATCTGGTTATTTAAAGGATATAGGTTATAGGGGTATAATAGATATAGATTGTATGTGTAATGAGGATGGTTTTTATGTTTTGGAATTTACTTGTAGATTTGGTTATCCTATGATTATGATTCAGAGCGTTTTGCATAAGGATAATTTAGGTGATATATTATTTGGGGTAGCAACTGGAGAGATAGATAGATTTGAAGCTTATGATAATTTATGGGTGGTTGGAGTTTGTCTAAATATAGCTGGTTATCCTTTTGATGATGTTGTTAAGAAGTCTGGGTTTGTAAAGATATTTGGTTTAGAAGAGGCGTTAGAGAATGGTTATAAGATAGGTTTTCAGGCGTTGTGTAAGAAGGAAGATGGCTATTATTCTGTGCCTGGTCATGGGAGGGTTTTAGTTATAAATGGGACTGGTGATGATATATCGTCTGCAAGAGGTAATGCTTATGGAGCTTTAGATTATATAGGTTTTTCAGATATGATGTATAGATTAGACATAGGTTTAAAAGTAGAGAAAAGGTTAGATAACTTAGTAGAATGGGGAGTGATAGATGATAAAAAAAGCGGAATTAAGTATTGATGCAGTTGGTGATAAAATAGATTTTTTTGAAGAGTTTAGGATGATGGTAGATGATAGTGTTATAGATATATTAGCTATTTTGGGTGATATAATGATGGTTATGGACTCATTAGATGATGGTGAGATAGATCAAGATGATAGGAATAGATTTTTTGATTTGCTTAGTTCGTCTAGAAGTGAGTTGAAGAGGATAAAAGATATGTTGAATAAAATTGGAGATGAAATGATTTTTAATTTAGAGGATTTAGATGATTTGATTGATGATTTAGAGGGTGAATTGCATTGAAAAAGGAGGTTAATGCTATATGGTTGATGGAAGACAGAAAAGAGGTTTATCAGATTTTCCTTATGTTCATCAGATAGAGGATATAATAGAGAGGGAGAGTAAGGAGACTGATGTAGGTGGGGAGGCTTTTGTTCGTCGTTTTCGTGATAGAGGTGCGGAGTGGTGGCGTAAGTTATTAAATTGGTTATCTTATCAGGGGAGAGATGATTTGGTTTATGAGATTCAGACTGCTTTAAAGCTCCCAGAGTTTAGGATAGCTCGTTTGAAGTTTGCTCAGGATGTAATGGATAAGGTTCGTAGTGGTTTGAATGAGCGGGGTATAAGTGATGAGGAAGTTGTCTCTGTATATCGTGATATAGGGGCGAAGATTATAGATATTGTTTCTAAGATTGAGGGATTTATAAATGATTTAGAAGGTTTTGTAAGTGAGTTAAAATTTCCAGTTTTGGTGGATACTTATAATGATGCTATTGCTATTTTAAATGATTTATTAGAGGGATTAAAAATATATGAGGAGTTATCTGGTTGTGATACTATTGAGGATATAGTTTCAGTTTTGGTGGTTGAATATCCAGATTTAGAACCATTGGATTTAATTTTAGAGGATTTAATTAGCACCAAATTATCAACCTGAATTAGATTATTTAGGAAAGAGATAAAATATGGAACTAATAAGAGCATATAAGTATAGGTTATATCCTACTAAGAAACAGCTAAGACTATTAGAATATAATTTATACTTATGTCAACAATTGTATAATTTAGCATTAGAGCAGAGGATAAGAGCTTATAGAATGAATGATAAGAAGAGCTTGAGTTATTATGACCAGTGCTATGAATTACCGAATTTTAAGAAGGAATATCCAGAATTTAATCAGGTGCATAGTCAAGTTTTATGTGATGTTTTACATAGAGTAGATAGGTCATTTCAGAACTTTTTTGATAGACTTAAAGAAAAAGGTAAGAAAGCTGGATTTCCGAGATTTAGGTCTTTGAATAGGTATAAGAGTTTCACTTATCCTCAATATATGAGTATTAGGATTGAGAATAAAAGAGTTAGATTACCTAAGATAGGATGTATTAAAATAAAGTTAACAAGAGATATAGAAGGTAAGATTAAGACCTGTATGGTTAAGAGAGAAGTAGATAGGTGGTATATAATTTTTACTGCCATAAAAGAGGTGGAAATTAAGAAAAGGGAAAGAGATAGAGAGGTAGGTATAGATGTAGGGTTAAAGAATTTTATTACTTTAAGTAATGGAATTAAGATAGAAAATCCGAGATATTTACAAAAATCAGAGGAGAAATTGAAGATAAGGCATAGAAAGTTGTCAAGGAAGATTAAGGGTTCAAAGAATAGGAATAAAGCTGTAATGATATTGGCTAAAACTTATAGAAAAATAAGGGATCAGAGAGAGGATTTCTTGCATAAATTAAGCAGGAATATTGTTGATAACTATGATAAGATATATGTAGAAGATTTAAATATAGATGGTATGACTAAGAATCATAAATTATCAAAAGGTATATATGATGCTTCTTGGATTGATTTTCTTTCTAAGTTAGAATACAAAGCGGAAGAGGCTGGTGTTCCGATTAGAAAGATACCTATGTTTTGTCCGAGTTCAAAGAGATGTTCTGTATGTGGATATATAAATGTAGATTTAAAATTGGAAGATAGAGATTGGATATGTCCTGAATGTAAGAGTATGTTAGATAGGGATTTGAATGCATCGGTTAATATATTATTAGTAGGTAGAGGAGCTACCGAATCTACGCTTGTGGAGATTGGGCAATGGTCTGGTCGGTGAAGCAAGAACTCTCAAATGGGAGACTCCGAAAGGAGGTAAGAAAAATGATTAAAGGAGGATTAAGAAAAATGATTAAAGGAGGATTAAGAAAAAATGGGTTAAGAAAAATGGGATGGAGCGATGAATATAGTATGGAGTTTGATTATCAATTAGAGTATGCACCTATAATACTTGAGTTTGAAGGTGCTTATGTGTCTCCTGAGAGGGCTACTTTTGATTATCCTGGTCAGCCAGCTATGGTTGAGGATTTTAAAATTAGAATAGTTGGCATTGAAAATAATGGAGTATTTGTGAAAACTTCTATTGATGTTCCTCGGGATTTTTTTACGGATGAGGAATTAAGCATGTTTAAAGATATATTTATTGAGTATGTTGAAGACCTTAAAAAAAGATAATTAGTTTTAAAAGGTGGATAAAGTGGACAAGGATATGAACTATTATCTTGATCTTCCTTGGGAGATTAAACTTAAAAGAATCCCAGAAGAAAGAGGAGGTGGTTGGGTAGCTTCAATACCCGTGCTAGGTGAATATCGGTGTCTGGGTGACGGAAAAACAAAAAAAGAAGCGTTAAAAAATTTAGACCGAATGTTAAAGAATGTGATAAAAGAAAGTATTGAGGCAGGATTAGAAATTCCCGAACCGACGGAAGAGGAAGATAAGGAAGAAGAATATAGTGGTAGAATTTTGCTCAGAATCCCTAGCTTCCTTCATTTTCTTCTGGCTAAACAGGCGGAAAAAAATGGGATGAGCCTGAATAGTTATTTAATTCATCTTCTCTTCTTGAATTATCTGATTGATAAAATTGAGTGAGAATTTTTTTAGATTTAAATTTTTAGATAGATAAGGATGTAGCGATGGAATTAAGTAAAATATTTCAAGGGGATGCTCTTGAAGTTTTAAAGACTTTTCCTGATGAGTGCATAGATTGTGTTATTACTTCTCCCCCTTATTGGGGGTTAAGAGATTACAAAGTAGATGGGCAGATTGGTCAGGAATATACTTTTGATGAGTATATTAACAAGTTATGTTGTGTTTTTGATGAGGTAAAAAGAGTTTTAAAAAAGGCGGGGACTTGCTGGGTAGTTTTGGGTGATACTTATTTAGGTCATTCAGTAAGTAAAGAATGGGTAAGTGATTTAGAAAATAAAGATTTAAGAAGTAGTTGGAGGTCTGGTGGTAGAGATAGTAGTTATAGGGCTCTCAGTATTCCTAGATCAAAGAATTTACCTGATAAGTGTTTATGTTTAATTCCTTCCAGATTTGCTATTGAGATGGTAAATCGGGGATGGATTTTGAGGAATGAAATTATTTGGTTTAAGAGAAATAAAATGCCTGAGAGTGTGAAGGATAGATTTACGGTAGATTATGAAAAGATTTTCTTTTTTGTAAAGTCAAATAAAACTCAATTTTGGGTTAATAAAAAAACAAAAGAGATTGTTTATCAGAAGCCTAAGGGGGTGAATGGAGTAGAGGGTGTAGATTGGGAATGGGCAGATTGCCCTGTTTGTAGTGGTAATTTTAGTGATACTAAAATATTAGAAGATGCCGCAGATGATTTTTCATCGCCTCGTGCAAGAAAATATAGGAAGTGTAAGTGTGTAGAAGGTAAGGTTAAAAAATCTTTATGGGAAGGGAGGGATTATTATTTTGAACAGCAGTTTGAGACAATGAAGCAAACATCTATTGAAAGGTTTGAGCGGGCAAATAATTCTATTAAAAGTCAAGCCTATAATTTTACTCCCGAAAAATGGAAAAAGATGGCAGATAAGGTTTTAAAGAATAATATAAGGATAAGAAATCGTCGTTGTGTCTGGGAGGTAAATAATAAACCTTTTCATGGGATGCATTTTGCTGTATTTCCAGAAGATTTGGTAGAGATAATGATGAGGGCTGGTTGTCCTATTGATGGTATAGTTTTGGACCCGTTTATGGGGTCAGGGACGGTTGCTGTGGTAGCTAAAAGATTAGGTAGGAATTGGTTAGGTATAGAATTAAATCCTGATTATATTAAGATAGCTTTGAAGAGGATTGAATTAGCACCAAATTATCAACCTGAATTAGATTATTTAGAAAGTGGAAGATTAAAAAAGGAGGAAAAATAAGAAGGAGGAAGAAAAAGGAATTGAAAAAAAGTAAGAAATATGGACTTGTTTGGGAAGATAAGCCAGAAGAAGTGGTTGAGATGTGTAAAGAAAAAATGCCAGTGCTGAAGGAAATTAAAGATAAGGAAATTATAACAGACCCTTCAAAGCCAATAAACATACTTATTGAAGGAGACAATTATCATGCTCTTTCTGTTCTAAATTATACCCACGCAGGAAAAATTGATGTTATTTATATTGATCCACCTTATAATACTGGCAATAAAGACTTTATTTTTAATGACAAATATGTAGATCCTGAAGATAGTTATCGCCACTCAAAATGGCTTTCTTTTATGGAGAAAAGGTTAAAACTGGCAAAGAATTTATTGAAAGATACAGGGGTAATTTTTATTTCAATTGATGATAATGAAGTAGCGCAGTTAAAGTTGTTAATGGATAATCCAGATTTGTTTGGAGAAAATAATTTTATTATTAATTTGTGTTGGAAATCTAGAAATTCAATTTCTAATGATGCTATCGTTTCTACAAATCATAATTATAATTTGGTATATGCAAAAAATATTAACAAAATATCAATACCACAGATGTTTAGAATGGTGCCCGACGAGGAGTATAGAAAAAAATTTAGTAATCCAGACAATGATCCGAATGGTCCGTGGAAAGATATACATATAGAAATTTCTGGAGTTCATGTTAGCAAGGGACTAGTTTATGAAATTTATGATAAAAAAAATAAAATCAAATATTTTCCTGACGAAGGAAAATGTTGGCGATTTTCAAAGCCAAAATTTGAAGAATTATTAAAACAAGGAAGGATTATCTTTTACGGCAATCCCAAAAAGAAACCCCGATATAAATTCTATCTTAAAGAAGCACTAATAACACCTTCAAGTTGGTTGGATAAAGTCGGAACAACTACTGAAGGCACCAATGATTTAGTAAATATTTTTCATAATAAAGTTTTTAATAATCCTAAACCAAAAAGTTTAATAAAATATTTGATTAAGATGTATTCAAGTAGAAAAGATTTGGTAGTTTTAGATTTTATGGCTGGAACCGGCACTACTGGTCAAGCGGTTTTAGAGTTAAATAAAGAAGATGGTGGTAATAGGCAATTTATTCTTTGCACTAATAATGAGAATAATATTTGCACTAATGTTTGCTATCCGAGAATTAAAAAAGTTATTGAGGGGTATAAAAATTTGAAAGGTGAATGGGTAGAAGGTTTAGGAGGTAACTTAAAATACTTTAGAACTGATTTTGTTGATGATAAGTCAGGAGATAAGAATGAAATTAAAAAAAATGATAAAGGTTACTGATTTAAAACCAATAAATAACCTTAAGTTGATATTTAGAGAAATTAGAGATTATTTTGCTGGTAACATTACAGGTATTACAAGAGATGAAAAAATTGCGCAGAATATAATGCGGCTTTTATTTTGTAAGATTTATGATGAAAAAAACAGTTACGGCGTAACCGATTTTTCTAATCGTCCCGAAGATAATTATGAAATTTTACAGCAAAGAATAAATAATTTGTTTGAAAATGTTAAGAAAAAATATTCGGATATTTTTGAACAGAATGAAAAAATTGAGATAAAACCAGAAGAACTCTCGTTTATAGTTTCAAAATTAGAAGATTATTCAATTCTAAATGCTGATAGAGATGTTATTGGGGATGCTTTTGAAGAATTAATAAGCACCTCTTTTAGAGGTGGAGAGGGGCAATTTTTTACTCCGAGAAATGTTGTTCAAATGATGATTAATGTTTTATCTCCTCAGGGAGGAGAGCGAATTATTGACCCTGCTTGTGGTAGTGGCGGATTTCTTGTATATACATTAAAATATTTTATTTCCTATAATGTGAAAAATTTTTACCTTGCTGGAATTGATAAAGACGCCTTCTTGTCTAAAATAGCAAAAATTTATCTCTCGCTACTTGGGAATGATGAATTTGATGTTTTTTGCGAGAATAGTTTAGAAGTGCCCGAAAAATGGAGTGATGATACTAAGAAAAAAATTAAACTTGGCACTTTTGATATGGTTCTCACAAATCCACCATTTGGATCAAAAATACCAGTTATTGGAGAAAAATTACTAAACCAGTATCAACTTGGTCATAAATGGAAAAATATCAATAATAAGTGGGTGCATACAAATAAATTACTTGATAAACAGCCTCCACAGATTTTGTTTATTGAAAGATGTTTGCAATTACTTCGTAACGAGGGGAGACTAGGGATTGTTTTGCCTGAGGGAATTTTTGGCAATCCCTCTGATAGATATATTTGGGAGTATATTTCAAGTGTAGCATCAATTATTGGTGTCGTAAGTTTATCTCAAGAAACTTTTCAACCGAGCACTCATACAAAGACAAGTGTATTATTTTTGAAAAAAACTACTGAGAAACCAAAATCAATTTTTATGGCTATAGCAAATAGTGTTGGTCACAATAAGAACGGAAAACCGATATACAAAATAGATAAATCTAGTAATAAAAAAGTATTAGATGATGATCTTCCTATAATTGCTAAAAGGTTTAATTCGCGTAAAAGCAATGATAAGACTGTGGTTGATCATTTGGGATTTAATATCTCTTATAATGAATTAAATGACCATATTTTTATACCTGAATATTACAACCCTGAGATTGCCGAAGAAATAGACTCGCTTAAAAAAAGTGGAAAGTTTTTGTTATTATCTATTGGTGAATTAATAGATAAAGGAATTTTACAAGTCAGGAGAGGGAATGAAATAGGCTCGCAATTTTATGGCTCTGGAGAAATACCATTTGTGAGGACAAGTGATATTGTTAATTGGGAAATAAAATTTGATCCAGTAAAAGCTGTATCTGAAGATGTTTATAATAAATATAAAAAAATACAGGATATTAAAGAGAATGATATTTTATTTGTTAATGATGGCACATTTCTTATTGGGAGGACTGCTATAGTTACAAAATTAGATTTAAAAATAGTTATTCAGAGTCACATAAAGAAAATTAGAGTATTAAACAATGAATTTATTAATCCATTTTATTTGTTTTATCTTTTGAATAGTAAAATTGTAAGAAAGCAAATAGATTCTAAAACATTTGTGCAAGCAACTATTTCAACTCTTGGTAATAGATTGAAAGAAATTATATTACCAATAAGCAAGGATCAGAATGAAATTGAAAAAATTATAAGCGAGGTTAAGTCTATTATTGATGGGAAGGCTGATTTAAGAGCCAAAATAGTTAAAATTGTAGATGCAAGTATTTAAATAAAGTTGATGAAAGGAGAAAATGATGGAAAATTTCAAAAAGGAGCACCCAGATTTAACTGAAGAGGAGCTTACTGATTGTACCAAAAATTTTATATTTAGCTAATTCTAAAAAAGAAAGGAGGAAGAAGAGTTAAAATGGATAAATATGAATTAGGTATTCTTAGAAAATTTAAAAAATACGCACCTATTGAAAACGAAGAAGAAGAAAGAGTTTTAGAAAAGTATTCTCTTATCGGCTGGGTTTACTGGGGTATTGATCCTGATGATAATTACCAACCCTACGCCCAACTTACACAGAAGGCACTTTCATTTATTCGCGTAAAAGAAATTCTAGAGAGTCGCGTAAGGACTTTCTGGCATAAATTAATTAATTCTCCTGCACTCTAAATTTTATAAGAACTATGCCTTGTGGGGGTTTTATAAGAACTATGCCTTGTTGGGAGGAGTTAAAAAGGGAAGGGATAGATATTGATAAAGTTGTAAGAGAGATAGAGGTGTTAAAAAGGGAAGGGGTAGAAACCGAAGGTATAAAATATGCTGGCTCAAAGGATAAAATAATTCCTTATATTTTAAAACTTGTTTATAAATTAGAGCCAAAAAAGGTGTTAGATGGTTTTTCGGGCACTACCAGGGTTTCACAAGCATTTGCGAAATTGGGTTATAGGGTTATTGCTAATGATTTTGCTGTGTGGTCAAAGGTATTTGCTGAATGTTATTTATTAAACAAGAAACCCAAGGAATACTATCAAAAAATTGTTGATTACCTTAATAATTTACCTGGGAGATATGGTTGGTTCTCAGAGCATTATGGAGGCGAGCCTAAAAAGAAAGGTCCGAAACGACCTTGGCAAATTCATAATACAATGAAATTGGACGCTATAAGAGAAGAAATAGATAAGATAGCGAAAAATGAGATAGAGAAATCGGTTTTGTTAACGAGTTTAATATTGGCTCTTGATAAAGTAGAAAGCACTGTTGGGCATTATGCATCATATTTGAAAGAATGGGCGCCCAGGTCGTATAAGACTATGCAGTTAGAGGTTCCAAAGTTTATTATAAGTGACCAAAATCACGAAGTTTATCAAGAAGATATTTTCAATTTGGTTCCGAAAATAGAAGTAGATTTAGCATATTATGACCCACCATACGGCTCTGGTAATGAGAAAATGCCTCCTTCAAGAGTGAGGTATCAGGCTTATTATCATATATGGACAACAATTATAAAAAACGACCAGCCAGAATTATTTGGCACGACAAACCGAAGAGTTGATAGCTCCGATAAAATTAGTTATTCGCCGTTTGAAGATTTTAGAAAAAATAAGGCAGGAAAATTTATAGCTATGGAAGCAATAGAAAAATTGATTCAGGAAACACAATCAAAATTTATCTTATTTTCGTATAGTTCTGGTGGTAGAGTTCCTTTTAATGACCTGGTCAATGCTTTTTCAAAAAAATCTAAGATAATAGAAATTCAAGAAATCAACTATAAAAAAAATGTAATGAGTTCTATGCGTTGGACAAACGAATGGGTTAAAGAAAAAGAGGAGCCACACAAAGAATATTTATTTTTATTAGAAAAATAAATAATGCTAAAAAGGAATTAGAAAAATGATTGAAAAATTGAAAAGATACCATCAGCCCGAGCTTGGATTTACTGCCCAGTTGGAGAACATTTTAGAACCTGCTGAAAATAAAACTCCTGATGAGTCCAAAAAAGTCCCTATCCTTTTCAGAAACACCATCCCAGAAATTCCATCAACTACCTATGGCACATTTTCTATCTATAAATATCCTGCTAAATTTATTCCTCAAGTTATCGCTTATGTGCTAAAAAAATACGCAAAACCAGGCTTTAAGATATTTGACCCGTTTGCTGGTTGTGGCACGGTGGGAGTGGTCTCCAGAATTTATGGCTATGATTATGAGTTATGGGATTTAAATCCAATTTTAGAAGTTATTCATAGCGCGTCAGTTATGAAAAATCCTCGGATAGATGTTTTACAACTTTTGAAGGAAATTAAAAATTTCAAAAAGGAATTTCTCCCAGAATGGTCAAATTTAACTTATTGGTTTCCAAAAGAGTTTTTGCCAATTCTCTCTAAAGCATGGGGAGCCACTTATACTCTACCTAATCAATCTAAATATGCTTTGGTCATACCTCTTCTTCGGCTGACCAGATATTTTTCATTTAGTGATGAAAAGGTTCATAAATTATATAAGTCAAAATACTCCATAAAAAAAGTTGAAAATCTTCTAAAAGGGGATTGGAAACATAAATTTTACACTATGCTGGAGAGAGAGATATGTATATTTCTCAAAAAGGTTTGGGAGTATAATTCTTTTAAACCTAAAGCAGTTAATTATAAAATTAAATCTGGGGTAGATATATTGGAGAGTAATTTAGATATTTCGGCAAATATCTTAATTACCTCTCCTCCTTATTTGCAGGCTCAAGAATATATCAGGTCAACCAAGCTGGAATTGTTCTGGTTAGGCTATAAGGAAAAATATATAAAAGAATTGAGTAAAAAAGAAATTCCTTATTGTGAGCTTCCTAAAATAAAAATATACTCGGAAAAGTTCTATGAGTTCAGAGAGAGAATTAAAGAGGAGCATCTCAGGCAATTATACGATAGATATTTTTATGCTATTCTTAAAGCGTTTTCAACTTTATCCGCTCAGGTTAAGAACTATATGTGTATTTTTGTTGGTCCAGCAAAAATAAGGACCACCTCTATTCCGATTGATGAAATAATTATTGAGCAGATGAAAGAATTGGGCTGGGTTCATGAAATTACCTTTGTGGATAAGATAGTTTCTCGGGTAATGTTTGAATCCAGTATTAACCCTGCTTCTGGTATGGAAGATAGTAGGATAAAAACTGAGCATTTGGTGATTTTAAAAAAGGATTGATAAAAATAAATAAAAAAGAAGGTAAGGAGATTGTTTATGAAAGAAGACCAAGTTGTATGTTTTGTTTGCGGAAATGAAAAAAAATTAAATTCTAATATAATAATCTCTAAAATTCCCGATTTTGAATATGGCTTTATTTGGGAGGATCCTATTAGTGGCCATAGAGTTGGTTGTCTTGATGCTTCAAAAAAAGAAGATATAGAAGAGTTGATGAAAGGAGAAAAGGCAATTCTTGCTATTCACGACCCTCCTTATAATGTTGATATAAATGATGAATTTGGTAGTTTGCCTTTAGATGAATATATCGCTTGGTGCGAAAAATGGGTTGATAACACAATAGACATTCTTAATAGAGATGCATCCTTTTATATTTGGCTTGGTGCGGATATTAGGAATGATTTACAACCATTGCCTGACTTTATAATTATGATGAGAAAGAAGCCCATTAAGATTAGAAATTTTATAACAATGAGAAATCAACGGGGATACGGAACACAAAAAAATTGGATGGCAGTAAGACAAGAATTACTTTATTACATAAAAGGGAACCCGCCTTTTAATGTTCAAGCTGAATACACAGATATTCCTAAAAAAACAAGAGGTTATTATAAAAAGGTAAATGGAAAATTAACAGAAAATTTTGAACGCAGTAAATCTTTAACTATTAGAGCGGGCAATGTCTGGTATGATATACAACAAGTTTTTTATTTAATGCATGAAAATATAGAAGGTTGCTTTGCTCAAAAACCCCTTAAATCTGCCAAAAGAATAATTGATGCAAGCAGTAAAGAGGGGGACATTATAGTAGATTTTTTTGGACATTCGGGATCTACTTTATTACAAGCAGAAATTAGCAAGCGTAAATGTTATACGATGGATATAAATCCTACCTACTGTAAAATTATGGTTGCCAGGCTATTGCATTATAGACGCACTGGAGAAACTGGATGGGGTAAAACTAAGATTTTAAAAGATGGAAAAATTTTAGTAGATGAAGAAACATTATTAGGGACGAAAAAAAATAAATAATGCTAAAATGGGTTAATTTATGATATTTTTTAATGTTTTTGATAAATTAGGATTATAGTTATAATATGAGGGAAGAAATGGTAAAAAATATATTAGTTTTGGGCTCTGGGTTGGATTTGAGTATAGCTTTGGAGTTTTGTAAGAAGGCTGTTAAGGTTTATTATTATTCTTCGTGGTCTGAGGGTTTTCCACAGTTAGATAAGTATCTTGTAGGGTATGGTTTTGAGAGGTTTGGTTTAGAGATAGTAAAGGATTTTTATAGGCAATTGAGGTGTATTTGGGATATAGATAAGGAGGATTGGTTGGTTGTATTTACTGATAATAATTTTGGTGATTTGCCTGATATGTTGAGGGATGAGGGTTTTATTGTTTTTGGTTCTGGTTTAGGGGGGTCTTCATTGGAGTTGGATAGGGCTTGGGGTAAGTCTGTTTTATCTGAGTTTGTGGATGTTCCAGATTTTAAGAGTTTTCATAATTTGAATGAGGTTGAGGATTATTTAAGGGGTGAGGATGGTTCTGAGAGGTTTGTATTAAAGGTTGATGTGGTATCTGGTAGTATAGATACGGTTGTTGGGACTGTAGATGAGTTATTATCTGAGATAGATAGGGTAGATGATGTTGAGAGGGGATTGGAGTTGAATTGGATTTTAGAGAGATTTATAGATGGTGTAGAGGTGGCTATTGGGGCTTTTTTTAATGGTAATAAGTTTTTATTTCCTGTTGTAAGGTCTTTTGAGAGTGAATGGGGTGGGTATTTGATTTGGGGCAGTAAGGATATTATTTTTGAGGAGACTTTAGGAAAGATGGTATCGTTTTTATCTGGTTTGGGGTATAATGGTATGGTTGATATAAATGGTATATTATCAAATGATGGTAAGTTTTATGCTTTGGAATGGACTGCTGGTAGGTTTGGGTATCCTTGGGGAAGGATTTATACAAGAATGATAAATAATATAGTTGATGTCCTTGATAGTATAGCTAGGGGTAAGGATTGTGATATAGATATATCTTATAATTGTGCTTATTTTATATCTGCTTTTTCTGATTTTGACTTTTCAAAAATGCCAGAAAATTTTTATGATTGCAATGATTTATATAAGCTGGATAAAGAGGATGATAAGGGTATAGTATATGATAGGGTGATGATTAGTGAGGATGTCCTGTATTCTCTACCAGGGTATAATCGTATGTTTCAGATAGTAGGTTTTGGGAACGATTTTGATTCCGCTTTTAAAAATGCCAAAGAGATGTTCAGTAAATGTAAGATGATGTGTGATTTCAAAAATAAATTTGATGAATTATATAAGGATTTAAATAAAAGGTTAAATTTATTAGATAATATATTAAAAAATAAAGAAAAATTAGAGGATACTAATGATGGGGATAGAATACCAGCCAATAATAGTAAATAACAGAGAACCTTTATTTGGGAATATCAGAATGGAATATGAAGGTAAGATGGGGTTTATCTATAATAAGAGATGTGTTATTTGTAAGGCTTGTGTTATGAATTCCACCGCAGATGAACTAGTTCATAAAGAAAAGTTTAATAAAGTCCTCTCCCTAGGGGATGTAGTAAATAAACTCAGGGATATGAACATAAAGGCTACCAGATACATTTTAGGACATCATTATCTAAATCATTTAGAGAATGAATTAAAAAATTTGTATATCCAACAAAGGGAGATATTAAAAAGAGATAAAGGTAGAAAAAAATTAGATAAAGAATTAGGTTGTATAGTTAAGTTTCCAAAGGTCTCAAAAAGGTTTGATTCTCTTGTAGCTTTAAAAGAAATTTATGATGTATTAGATAATAAGTTAAAGATATTTGATAAGGATTCTAATGTAAATGATGGAAAAGATTTAAAATTGTATGGATTAGTGGTAGACCAGCTAAGAAAAGTAGCAAGTGATATAGCAAGAATTGAAACAGATAGGGATTATATAAGAAAATTGTTAATGTCTAGTTTTGAGGAGCTTATAAAAGATTTGGTATATAGGGTATCTAATATATTAAATTATGCTTTATTAGGGTTAAATGTCCCTCAAGAAGATAAAAGAAAGTGTATGGATAATGTAAAGGTTGAAATGGCTAAAGTTTTACAGAATTCTTTAAGGGTTTTAGAAAGAAAATTTATATCAGAAGGTTAAGAATAAAATGAGGCTACCTTTATCAAGGCACGATTTAAGATGGCTATCCATACAGGTAAGCGACTATCTTAATAAAGCCTTCTCTATCACAGAAGATAATAAAAAAATAGACCTCCCTTATCCAGTAAATCCAATTGAATGGGTAGCAAGTGAAAAATTCTTAAATTTATCTGCTATTTATGATATGAGAGGTCAATACTATGCTTTAAGGGAGTTTTTTCAATGTTATTGTCCTATTTGTTCAAGTTTTAGCAGTAAGGATGTATTTACAATAGATAAGTCAAAGTTGTTAAAGGATAATCTATTAGTTTGGGATAATAATAAGATGGACGAATTTTGTCCTAAGTGTGGATTATTAAAGAGGGATTTTATTAAAGAGGGGTTATTAAAGGAGTATAATGTTTTGGTTGGTGCTATAGGTATGAGGGCTGGGAAGACTACTTTAGCTGGTATGATTATGTCTTATGTTGAGGTATTTTTTAATAGGTTGGGTGATATAAGGAGGGCTTTGGGTTTGGAATCTGTTCCGTATATAGAGATAGGGTGTATAGCTGTTTCTGCTCAGCAGGCTAAGGGGACGATATGGGCTCAGTTTGGTTCTATTCGTGATAATAGTATATGGTATGAGCGTTTTAGGGAGTATATGAATGATAGTGGTTATGTTAAGGATGGTTTATATGAGGAGTTGGGTTCAAGTGTTCGTAATGATGTAGTTGGTTATCATATAGAGAGTATGAATAGTAGTAGTGCTAGTTTAGCGGGTAAGACGAGGGGATTATTTATTATAGATGAGTTGAGTAGGTTTGATACGACGGAGAGTAAGAGGAGTGCGAGTGAGGTATGGAGGGTTGGTTTGCATAGTTTAAAGACGGTTAGGAAGGCGGTTAAGGATATGGGTTTGCCTGGTTGGGTGGGTAGTTTAGTGGCGATTGGTAGTCCTTTGAGTGTGGATGATTATTTGATGATGAAGTTGAAGGATGAGTCTGGGGATAGTGTTTTGAAGATGCATTATAGCACTTGGGAGTTTAATCGTTTATATAAGGAGTCTGATTTTGTTCAGGAGTTTGAGGATGATTATATAGCTGCGGTTCGTGATTTTGGTGCGGAGCCACCAGGGTCTGATGTTCCTTTTTTTGAGAATTGGGATATGATAGTTGAGTTGGTGGAGGATAAGGGTTTAAAGCCTGTGGTTGATTTTGATGGTATAGAGCGTATAGGTTATGGTGGGGTGGTTTATATAGGTAAGGTTGTGAAGGATATAAGGTTTGATGATGGGGAGTGGTTTATAGGTTGTGATGCGGGTAAGAGTAGGGATAGTTTTGGTATAGTAGGTTGTAAGAGGATTTGGGATAAGTCTGGTGGTTTTAGTTTGGTATGTGGTTTTGTGGTTCACATCTTGCCTGATGCGGTTGCTAGGAGGTATGTTGATTATGAGTGTATTCCTTTGTTATTAGAGGTTATATGTAAGAGGTTAAAAGTATTGAAGATTTCTTTTGATTATTGGAATAGTGAGAGTATAGTTCAGCATTTAGAGTTAAAGGGTTTACCTGTAGAACAGTATGCTATGAGTGCTTTGAAGGTGGATGATTTTTTGAGTTTTAGGGGTGGTTTATTATCTGGTAGGGTTAAGTTATTGCCGAGGTTAAGGTCTGAGGATAGTGATAGTAGGTTGATGGATAGTCAGACGAGGTTGTATTGGGAGATGAAGCGTATGAGGAGGAGTAGGGATTTGGCAAAGGTGGATCATAGTCCTCGTAGCACTTCTGATTTATTTGAGTGTTTGGTTAATTGTTGGCGTATGGCGAGTTCAAATATTGATATAGGTAGGAATTTTGAGAGTTTTAATAATTTTGGTGATATAATAAGAATTAGGAAATGGTAGGGTTTATGTTATATAAAAAATTAAAAAAATAAGGAGGTAGAGGTAAGGGAAAATGGAAATTCTTGTTGGGGTTAAGACTGGTGATTCTAGTATAGAAGATTTTATTTTAAAGGTAGAGTATTATGTGGATGAGGAAATTTATGATAGTGCTCTTGATTATCTTAGGAGATATATTGCACATAATTTTAGTGTTCGTTTTAGAGAATTAGATATAGATATACCAGATGAGCTTGATGAATTTGCGGAATGGATTAGTGATATTTATAGTAGTATTGGTTCTGATAATTTTGATGATTATATTGATTCGTATATTAGAAATATTGTAAGTAAAAGACCAGAATATGCTAATTTGACAGGTAAATGGGATGTTTATGATGTTGAAGAACGAGATATAGATGAACAAATAAAGCGTGTTATTTACACGGCTACTGGGGAGAGTAAAACTCTAGAAGACTTTATTAGAAGCTTAGAAGATCTTTTTAAATTTGGTAGAATAAGAATTATACATTATGATTATGAAAATGCAGATTTTTTTGCTGAATTGATTGTTAGAGATCTAATTAGGGATTTAAAGTGAGGTATAAAGACTTAGAGAATAAGGAGGTAAGAGAAAAGTGGCTAAAGAAGATTTTGTTCCTTATATTTTGTTAGATTTAGCTGGGAGATATAGTGATTTATTTCCATCTCTTAAAGATTGTTATGAGATAGAGGATTGTAAAGAGATAGCTAAAAATTTAGATATTAAAGAATATTATCGTCATGGCTATCAGTTTAATTTAGATGATCATTCTGTTTTATTTTTTATGAGTGAAAAGGATGCAGAGGAGTGTGCTTATTTAAGAGTTGAAGAGATGTTAGATGAGCCTGAACTTTTTAATAGAGATTGGTTAAAAGATTATTTGTATATGAGTGACTTAGATATTAGACTTTTTTTGGATGATTTAGAGGAAATATATAGTGAGCAGGGTGATATGTCTGAAGAGGAGATTGAAAAAAGATTGAATGAAGCAAGAAAAGTTTTGGAATATGATCCATTAGATTTTTTAATTGGTGAACTAGGATATGATGAGAAATCAGCTTTTGAAATGTTATATATAAATTATTCAGAAGCGGCTAAAAATGCTGTTAATATTGATGGTTGGGCTCATTTTTTAGGGAGATATGATGGAAATGGCTGGGAGGTATCTATTCCTGAAGGTGGCTCAGTATACTATGTATTAGGGGATTAAAGAAGATGGTATGGTCTATATTATATAAAAAAATGGTAGGGTTTATGTTATATAAAGAGGTTTAAAAAATAAGGGGTAAGGGAAAATGGAAATTCTTGTTGGGGTTGACCCTGAGCTTGAATTTGCTGTAGAGCGAGGTTTAGATAGTTTTGTTTTAGAGGTGGAGTGTCAAGAGAAAGAGGAGGTTTATGATTTAGCTCTTGATTATCTTAAAGAGTATCTTATAGATGGTTTTAGAGATAAAGGGTTAGATATAAGTATTATAACCGATGATTTTGATGATTTTATGGATTGGGTTGCTGGTAATTCTGATAATTTTGATGAGTATATTAATTCTTATATTATAGGTGTTGTAAGGTCTTTTCCACACGAAGCCACTTTGACGGGCTGGTGGTATGTTTATAAAGGGCGTATAGATGAAAAAATGTGTGATACTATTGATAAAATTGTTAAAAAGAGTATAAATTTAGAAGATTTTATTGATAGATTAAGGGATGCTCCTGAAGTTAATGATGCATGGATTGTAGATGATTCTTCTCCTCCAGGTATAGACCAGCTTGTTAAAAGTGTTGTTAAAGATGCGATTAGGGCAATGAAAAAAACAAGATGATTAAAAACAAGGGGTAAATGATGATGAATAAGATAGCTCGTTCAATAGAAGAGATTAAGAATGAGATATTGAGCTTGACTGATGATTTTATGCAGTTGACTAATTATTTTGAGGAGTGTAAGAGGCTAAAGAGTCGTTTAGATGATTTGATTTGGAATATAAGTAGTATGAGGACTGGTTTATTGTATCGTTTAGATAATTTGCGTAGGGAGTATGCTGATTTAGAGGTGCATGCGAGTATAAGATTAGCTCAGAGTCCTGTGGAGAATGTAGAGATAACGGAGTTAGGTAATCAGATACAGGATTTATTAGGGAAGTGGGATGAATTGGATAGGGAGATACAGGATTATGAGAATAGTTTATTTGATTTGGAGTTGGAGCAACAGGAGATAAAGAAGGATTTGGAGAATATAGGTAATATTTTATCTGATGTGGGGGGTGATTCTATGGGTTATATTCCAGTTTATAGTTTTGTTAAGGTATTTAAGGATTATGACAAGGATAGGAAGGTAGTTGGTAGTTTTTCAAAGGAGTATCAGAAGAGTTTTTTGACTATGGATCAGATAAAGGCTTTATCTGATGATGATTTAACTAAGTTAGTAGAGTCTTTATCTATTGAGTTGAGTAATATAATTCAGAAGAGAAGGATGTTAGAAAAGGAAGCGGAGGGTTTAAAGGGTCAAGAATCTGAATTGGAGAAGCAGTTAGCTAACATTTATTGGGCTACGAAGAAGGAGTTATTTGAGACTGAGAATTTGATAGCAGAAATAAAGGTTAAGTTGAATGAGAGGACTATAAGTTATAAGCAATTGGTTGCTTATGCTTATACGATAGCTACTGAGGAGTTAAAGAAGAGGTTAGAGGAGTATGAGAAGCAGTTAAGAGAGGCAGCTGGTTTGAGGGAGGATGTTCGGGTGAAGATTACTCCAAAGAAGACTTCGGGGGTGGTTTCTCCTTATTTTTATGCAGAGAAGCGTATTATAGAATTGAAGGAGAGTGGTTGTCCTCGTAAGGAGGCTTGGCGGAGGGTGGTTATTTGGTTTAGTGAGAGTATGGATTTGTATGATTTGCAGGAGCTTTTTGAGAGTATATATGGTCCAATATCTCCTGAGGGTAAGAGGAAGGCTCAGGTATGGGAGAAGGTTAAAGGCTTTTTTAAGAATTTGGTAAATACGGCTAAGGGCTTTTTGGATACTTTGGTGGGTATAAATAGGCAGTTAAAGTATTTAGTGGAGAGTTGATTGGAGAAAGATAAAAAAATAAGGAGGCAAGGGAAAGATGGGATTTTTTGCTCATATTGAGATTATTTCTGAATCTCACTTTGGTCCAAATAAATTTAATTTAGCAATAAGGTGTAGAGAGGGGGATGCAATTACTGAACATGCTCTTGAATATCTTAAAGATTTTATTACAAATGAATTTAGAAGTATAGGATTAGACATAGGTATTATACCAGAAGATCTTTATGATTTTGAGGATTGGGTTATGCATAATTCTGATAGTTTTGTTAGCTATATTACTTCTTTTGCTGAAACTTTTGCAAGAGAACTTCCAACGGATATTATTTTAAATGGTTGGTGGGATATTTATGGAGGGGAGATAGATAAAGAATCGGAGAATATTATTGAAGGGATTATTGAAGAGAGTATGACTTTAGAAGAACTTGTTGATGGGTTAAAAGATGCTTTTGGATATAATAATGTAGAATGTTTATATAATCCTAGTTATGAAAATACAGATTATTATGCTGAATTGATTGTTAGAGATCTAATTAGGGATTTAAAGTGAGGTATAAAGATTTAGAGAATAAGGAGGCGAGGGAAAAATGGGAACTTGTTTTATTAGAGTTGATCCTGTATTTGATTTAGATAGTTTTGTTTTAGAGGTGGGTTATGAAGAAGGAGATGTGATTATAGAAGATGCTCTTAAATATCTTAAGGAACTTATTACAGATAGTTTTGAAAAGAAGGGATTAGATACAAGTATTATACCAGAAGATCTTGGTGATTTTGAGGAATGGGTTACATCTGTTTCAGATAGTCTTGATAAATATCTTACTTATTATATTGATTCTGCTGTAAGTGATAATCCATCTGAGGCTATTTTGTTAGGTTGGTGGGATATTTATGAAGAGGAGATATATAAAGAAATGGAGAGTGTTATTGATAGGATTGTTGAAAGGAGTAGAACTTTAGATGATCTTGTTAGTGGATTAAGAGATACCCCTGAATTTGCTGATGCAAGAATTGTATATGATTATAGTTATGATGATGCAGAATATGAAGCTAAGCAAATTGTTAAAGATGTGATAGGATATTGGAAGGAAAGAATGAAATAAAGGGAAAAATGAAGATTAAGATTAAGTATAATTCTATTAAACCTGTGGATAATTTTGGTTTAGAGTTTGGGTGTCAAGATAACAGGAATATTCGTGCTTGTGCTCTTCTTAGCCTTAAAAATTATATTGTAGATAGCTTTAAGGATAAGGCAATTGCTATTCCAGATAATTTTAATGATTTTGAAGTATGGGTTAATAATATTAACAAAGTTATTGAAAGGAGTAAAGATTTATATGAATTTATTGAATGGATGGGGGATGTTTATGGAGTTGATAGTGCAAAAATTATAGATAATCCTTCTTCTCCGAATGTAGACCAGTTTGCTAAAAAGGTTGTCAAAAAAGTGAGGCATAAAGGTTTAAAGAATAAGGAGATAAGGAAAAGATGAAGCGTAAAGGTTTAAAATTGAAGGGTTCTTCAAGGAGTAAGGGTTCTTCTCTTGAAGATTTTGATTCTTCTATTTTGAATTTAAGGTCTTCAAGGAGTTTTATAGCTGAGGAGGTATCTAATTTTTATAGGGATATGTATGGTTTAGATGAAGAAGGTAAGGGTTCTGGTATGAAAAAGGAGGCACAGTTTTTTGGTGGGGTAGGTCCTGTTGGTAGCGGGGCTCCAGTTACGATAACTGTTCCTCAGCCTTATATTCCAGAGTTAGCTACTCCTGATAGGTTATTTTTTCCGACTAAGCCTAAGGAGGCTATGAAGTATTGGCGTTATTTTTATGCTTTGGATCCTGTTTGTGGGAATGTATTGGATATGTATGGTGAGGTGACAAGTTCTGATATAACTTTATCTGGTTTTGAGATAGCTGGGGATGATTTGAGTGCTGAGATAAGGGATACTTGCTATGAGGCGTTAAAGGATACGAATGCAGTAGGTCAATTTAAATGGATGGTGATAGGGTATTTGGTGGATGGTGAGGTTATTCCTCATTTAGTTTGGGATAATGATTTGCATAGATGGGTTTATTTAGGTTTTCAGGATCCGATGAATGTGAATGTGGTGGATGTTCCTTTTGTTCGTGGTCTGCCTTATTTAGAGTTAGAGATTAGTGATTCTATTCGTAATATATTTAGGAATCCTGACCCAATTTATGAAAGGTTTAGGAAGCAAGTTCCTAATGAGTTTTTGGATTTGATTTTGCAGGGTAGGAATATACCCTTGAAGACGGATGAGAATGTGACATTTATTCCTAGAAGGCTGACGCCTTATGATATTAGGGGTATATCTATTTTTGCTCGTATTTGGCGTGTTTTGATTTATGAGGATGCAATTATGAATGCATCCATTCAGACGGCGAGGAGGCATGCAGCACCAGTAAAGGTGGTTAAATTAGGTGATCCGTCTAGGGGTTGGATTCCAGGTCCAGAGCAGGAGGATAAGATAAAGAGATTGCTTGCAATAGCTGAGACTGATCCTCATGCGTGGTTGGTGACTCATTTTGGTGTTTCTTTTGAGGCTTGGGGGACGACAGATAGGGTGATGAGTATATCTCGTGAATGGGATACGATAGAGAGGATAAAATTGATAGCTTTGGGTGTAAGTAGAGCTTTCTTGCACGGAGAAGTCACATATTCGTCGGCTGAGAAGGGTTTGCAGATATTTTTGAGTAGATTAAAGGGGTTGAGGACTTTTTTTGAGCAGGTTTGGTGGTATCCAAGGTTTTTTGGGATAATGTCTCAGAAGAATGAATGGGTTGCTCCTACGAGGGCAGAGCTTTCGCATAATGTAAGGGTTAGGAGGAGTAAGAAGGAATTATTAGAGGATGGTCGTTATATTATTCCTCGTATAGTTTGGGAGGAGAATTTAGAGCCTCAGGATAGATCGGAGTTGATTCGGATTTATACTGATTTAGTTGAGAGGCTTGGTATAAAGATAAGTCGTGGGACTGTTTTAGCTAATTTAGGGTTGGATTTTGAAGAGGAGGAGAAGAATTGGAGGGAGGAGCAGAAGGTGATAGAGGATTTGGATAAGGAGTATGGTAAGAAAGAGACTGTTCCAGGGCAATCTCCTATGGGAGTTCCTATGGGAGTTCCTATGGATTTGGGTATTCCAGAGGTAAGTCCTGCTGGTGTTGGAGTTCCAATGGGTGGGGAGGTTCCTGCTGAAAGTCCTGAAACAGGTATAGGTGAAGAAATGGGTGAGGTAAGCGAAGAAAGTTTGGAAGGTATTGGAAATAAGTAAAAAATAGAGGAGGGTAAGAGATAAAATGAAAAGAAATTTTAAAGTAGCAAGGTTAATAGAGGATGTGAGGGATTTGTCTTCTATTGCTTCTACTGATGTTATGGGTAGGCTTGATATATCTAAGGCTATAGAGTTGGTAGCCGATAGGTATAGTATATCTAAAAATCCTGATGATTATTGTTATTTAGTGGTGGTGGCTTTATGTGCTGATAAGCCTAATGATAATGGGGATGCCTTTCCTTTGGCGGAGTTAGAGAGGTTTGAGCCTCGTTATGGTTGTAAGGTTTATCAGACTTTTGTATTGAAGCCTCATTTTATAGAGCATAAGCAGGATGGTGATGTTTATGGATTTGTATTGGATGCTCATTTAGAGAAGCCAAAGGATGATAATGCTTATGTGGAGTTGGTATTGGCGGTGGATACGAAGAAGGATCCTGTTTATGGTGGTTTAGTTAAGGCGGGTAAGGTGAATGCCTTTTCAATGGGTTGTTCTGTGGATTATACGGTTTGTAATGTATGTGGTCATAAGGCTTATGTTGAGGCTGAATTTTGTGAGCATATAAAGAGTGGTAAGATGAAGACCTTTAAGGTAGCTGGTTCTAATGAGGAGAAGTTGGCTTTTGAATGGTTATATGGTATATGTTTTGATGAGATTTCTGCAGTTTCTGATCCAGCGGAGGAAAAGGCATTGTTAGAGGAAAAATTAGCAAGTAAGGTAGAGAATATAAAAGTTAGATTAGGGGTATTGAAACAGAAGTATAGGGAAGATACAGGTCGTAAGGAGTGGTGTTTGGTATCAAAGGATGGTGATAAGGTTTTGAAGTGGTTTGGTCCTGAAAAACCTTCTGAGGAGGAGGTGGCTAAAGAGGAGAGAAGGGTGCAGTATTTTAAGCATAAGGGTGGTAAGAGGGTATTATCTCAATCAAGTCAAGACAAGGAGAAGGGATGGTTAATAAATTTGTCTAAAGATATATCGGAAGGGAAGGTTTCCGATGAGACTAAGGCGCAAGAGTGGTTTCGTGAGAGATATAAGAGGGAGCCTGATCCTGGTGAGATGGAGAATATGAGGTCTTTGTTTAGCCGTAAAAGGATTAGGCAGAGATGGTATAAATTATTGAAAAAAGGCAATAATTTAGTAGAGATAGGGTGTAGGGAGATAGAAGATGATACAGATAGTATTATAACAGGATGTAGAGATATAGAGGATAAGGCAGATGATATTGTGATAGGAGTAAAAAATTTAGTAGAATAGTGATTTTTTTAAGGTTTTTGTTTAAATTATGTTATGATATATTGCAACAGGGACTAAGTAATTGAAGATCTTTGAAATTTATTATTAGTAGGTAGAGGAGATACCGAATTTACACTTGTGGAGACTATAAATTGGTCAATGAAGCAAGAACTCTCAAAAAAGGGAGATTCCAAAAGAAAGAGGAAGGAATAAGAAAAAATGAGAAATCCTGCTAAAATTAAGGTTAGTCCTAAGCTTGGTGATCCTTATGGTATTTTTAGTTTTATAGTGGAATGTGATGCGGTGGGAAGGGAGCTTTATGAGGGTGCTTTTGTATATCTTCAGGATTATATTAAAGGTAGATTTGAGGATGAGGGATTAGATACAAGTGTTATACCAGAAGATATTGATGATTTTGATTTATGGGTTAGAAGTATTTGTGGCACTGAGACGGTTGGTGCATTTATTGTTACTTATGAGGATTCTGCTTTAGGTGAATTTCCAGAGTTTTATTATGTTTCTCATACATGGTATTCTGCGTATTTGGGTAGGAATTTAGATAAAAAAACGGAGAAAATTATTGAGGAGATTCTTGATAAGTCTCTTACTTTAGAGGATGTTATTAAAGGATTAGAACATGTTTACGGATATGGTAGTGCAAAAATTATATATGATTTTACTTATAAAAATGCGGATTATTTTGCCGAAGATATGTTTAAACATATAGTTAGATATTTAGAATATAATAAAAAATGAAGAGATAAGGGAAAAATGAGAGACAGCGTTTCAATTATAATTATTCCTTCATCTGAACTTGGTTTAGATGAATTTGAATTATTAACTGAAATAATGGGGTCGGATAAGGTTTTTGAAGAAGCTTATGAAGAAGCTTATGAAGTTCTGAAGGATTATATTGAAGATAATCTTATTGAAAGAGGATTAGATACGACTATTGTGCCAGATGATCTAAATGATTTTAAGGTATGGATTCAAAGTATCTCTGATTGGGTTGATGATTATATTGAGTATTACGCTGGTTTTGCTGTGTTTGAAGCTGAAAAAAATTTAATGCCAATAGGCTATAAGATTGTAGAAGGGCAAGTAGATAGAAAAACAGAGGAGGCTATTGAAGAGATTTTTCGGAAGAATGTATATTTTGAAGAAGTTCTTGCAGGGTTAAAAGAGTTTTTTGGGCTTAACATTACAATAGATAAATATGATTATTGTTATAACGAATCATATGTTACTGCTGTCTTGATTCTTGAAGATGTGATTAGATATTTAGAGGATCGTGAAAAAAAATAAGGAGGTAATGAAGGATGAGATTCTTTACTACAATTACAATTATTCCTTTTTGGCATGAATTTAACTTAAGAGAATTTGAATTATTATTTGAGGTATCGGGGTCAGATAGGCTTTTTGAAGAAGCTTATAAAGATCTTCAGGATTTTATTAAAAGTAGTCTTATTGAAAGAGGATTAGATACGACTATTGTGCCAGATGATCTAAATGAATTTAAGGTATGGGTTGAGGGCATTTCTGATTGGATCGTTGATTATATTGAGTATTATACTGATTATGCTGTATTTGATACCCAAAAAGATTTTATGCCATTAGGCCTTGAGATTTCAAAAGGGCAAGTAGATAAAAAAACAAAGGAAGCTATTAAAGAGATTTTTCGGAAGAATGTATATTTGGAAGAAGTTGTTGCAGGATTAAAAGAGTATTTTGGACCTAATTCTACTATAAAAAAAGATCGCTATGATTATAATAGGATAGAAGCATGGCGAAGTGCTGATGAGATTGTTAAAGATGTGATTAACCTTTTTTATATAACAGAGTATAGAAAAAAAGAATAAGGAGGTAAGAGAATGAAAAAAAGAGAATATTTTATTAAAGCAGGTTCAGGAAAATTTAGTTATAATGATTGGAAGGTAGTTATAGAAGACAGAGGGAAATACAAGATAGCTAAATTAGGTGATGGTAAAGAATTTCCGTTTAGGAAAATTATAACAAGTTCTATTTCTGAGCAGGATTTTGCGGGTTCTGTTTTGAAGGATTTAGTAGGTTCGGGTTTGAAAAATACTATTAAAAAGTATGGTTTTACTCCTCGTTTTAAGTCTATAGTTGAAGATGGGGTTGTGGATAAGAGACCTGGTGTTTCTCCTCATAAGGATAGGGTAACTAATGAGGGGATTGTAGATAAGAGGGATTTTAAGGTTAATGATGTTGATAGGTCTGTTATAGATGAAGGGGTTTTGGATAAGAGGAGTAGATTAAATAGAAGTCTTGATAGAAGGATAGCGCTTCGGAGATTAGAAAGGAGATTAGCTTTGAAGAGGTTAAAGGAGAAATTGGCTTCAAGAGGATTGAAAAAGGATGATAAAGAAGGTATTGATAGAAGGAGATTGAGAAGAGGGTTAGGTGTGAGTTCTAATTCTGGTATAGGTAGAATTAGACCTTTAGGGTTGAGAAAAGTAGATAGAATAGGTTCTGATAAAAAATTGGGTTCAGATAGAATTAAGAGGTTATTAAGGCGTGCAAGGATAAGGAGATTGCTGAGGGATAGAGGTTTGAGTGGTGAAAGGCTTTCTAAACTTAAGGCTATTAGAGAGGTTTCTAAAAAGAAAAATTTAAAGAAGAAACCTTTGGATTTAGAGAGGAAGGGATTGAGTCTTGATAATAAGGTTTCTGTTAATAAGCCTAAATGGGTAAATTATATAAAGGTTGGTTCTTTGATTAAGGAATTGAAGAGGGTTTATAGTGAGTATCATTTTAAGGATCGGGATAATAAGGAAAAATTAGCTAATCATAGTATTATATCTTTGTTTGGTGATTCTTCTATAAGGAAGGCGCAAGAGGGTGTTGAGACTTTGCCTGATGCTCAATTAAAGGAGAATTTTGATGTCCCAGGGCTTGTGGAGGAGGTAGTTAATTTTTATATTGAGGATGAGGAGATGGGCTCTTCTGAAGCAGTTGAACAGATTGTAGATTCGTTTGTATCTAAGGAAGCTCCAGAGGAGGTAAAGGAAGAGATTTCTGAATTTGTTGAAGATATAGCTAAAGGGGTTGAAAAAGAAACCAAAGAAACTACGGAGGAAAAGGAGGTTGAAATTGAAACCAAAGAAGATGAGGATAAGGGTTCGGAAGGGATTGAAAAGGAGATTAAAGAGGTTGAAGATGGAGTTAAGGAGATTGAGGAAGAGGTTACTACTCCGACTGCGGAAGAGGTTGGAATTGATGAGGTAGAGGTAGTTTCAAAGAGGACTGCAGATTTAGCTTTAAATAAGTTTAAGAAGGTTTTGAGGATTTCTGCAATTCGTCAGGCTTTGAATATAGAGCCTTCTGGATTGTATAAGATGAAGATAAATTTAATGGATGAGATGTTGAAGAAGGGATTTAGAAAGTCGGATGCAACAGAGGTTATTGAAAAGGCGTTTAGGAATTCTTTAGGTGAGGATGTAGTTGGTGAGTTAATTAAGTCTGCTAGTGATTTATTTGATATGGATGATAAATCTATTGGATTGATTGAGAAGGATTTAGAAAAGTTAAGTCCAGTAGATATTTTGAGTATTGTTTCAGCTTCAGATGAAAAGGTAGAAGATAAAGATGTAAAACTTTTTGCAAAGACTGGTTCAGGTTTATTTGAAGATGACGAGTTTGAGAAGGTGTTAAGAAATTCTTTGCCAAATTTTGGTATTGAGAGGAAAAGATAAAATAAGGAGGTAAGAAGATGTTAGACAGAACAAGGACTATTGCTGAACGAAGATTAGGGGTAGATCCAGTTGATCCTAATACTTCGTTTGAAGAAGGTGCATTATTGCATTGGAGTTCTAATGGTTGGAAGGTTTCAGATGATGCAGATGGAACTGTGATTAGAGGGATTGCAGGTATAAATAAACAGAGCTCAGTTAATGGAGTTGTAATTAAGGAGAGTATAACTTTTGGAGATGATGATACTGCTACTTTAAATCATGCTAATTTAGTTGAAGGTTCTGAAATGGTGACTTCTGTAGATGAAAGCACTGCATATAGTAAAACCACCGATTATACTATAAATTATACTAATGGTATAGTTACTCGTGTAAGTGGTGGTGGTATATCTGCTGGGGCGACTGTTTTGATAAGTTATTCTTATCAGAGGACTTTGCAGGAGATTGAGGAAGAGATTGGGATGCCGATTACGAATAGTTTAGATGAGACTTTTGGTTCCAATAAGGTTGTAGTTTTTCAGGGGAGATGTAGGATTGCGACTACTTGTTATGATACTTCTAAGGCTTATGCTGTAAATGATGCTTTGTATGATAATGGAGATGGTTTATTGACTTCAGATAGCACTGGTAGTAAGGTTCAGGTTGGTAGGGTTTTAAAAGTTCCAGAAGCTAGTGATCCATATTTAATTGCGGATTTATCATTATAAAAAAGGAGGTAGGATAAGATGAGAAATCCATATAAAGAATATGCTGAAAAAAAGACTGGAAAGATTTGGGAGGAATTGGATAAAGATTTTGATAGAAAAGGTGAATTAAATGCTTGGGATAAGAAAGATGCAGGGACGAAGATAGCTAGTATTTTAGATAAAGTAGCAGGGACGAGACCTCAGCTAATAAAAGAGAAGGCTTTAGATGAATCAACTAAGCGTCGTATTTTAGCTTCAATTTCTGCTAATCCTGAAAAGGGTATGAGTGTTGTGGCTCAGGTGATGGGTGATGCAGTTTATAAGATTGTGGATTATGCTGGATGGGCAAGAAAAATTTTCAATGTAAAAACTATAGCTCAGGGAGATGTTTTTAGGGTTCCAAAAGATGTTGATGTAGCTGGTTGGGTGGTAGCAGGTGATGGTCAGACTTTAGTTAGTCAGGTAAGAACTAAATATGTATTTCCTGGTGAGTTTAAGATTACAGCATTTACAGAGATTGATATTCAGGATGTGGTTCAGGCGAATTGGGATATTTTTGCTCGTGGAATTGATAGGTCTGCTCAACAGATAATGAGGAATGAGGATGTTCGTGCAGTAGCACTATTAACTAATGCTTCTCGGACTGTGAATGATACTGTTACCTATGCTACTTTGTCTTTGGGTGTATTTGAAGATATTAGGTATCAGGTAGAGAGATGGAGATTGACAGTGGATAAATTTATTATTTCTCGTAGTGAACTTTCAGATATAGTTAAGACTATGAGTGGTCAGGTGGATTTTGTTACTCAGCGTGAATTGATTTTAGCTGGTTATATTGGTAATGTATTGAATGCTCAGATTATTACTAGTGCTGGTATAGGGGTTGAGGAGGTTGTTCCTGCTGGTGTAGTATTTGCGGTGACTGAGGGGAACTATTTAGGACAGCTTGGTGAGAGGTTGGCTTTGGTAAGTGAGGAGTATAGCGCAGTGGTTAGGAATGAGTTGAAGAGAGGTGTCGCTCAGTATGAGATTATTGGTATTGGTATTGGTAATAGCAGAGCGGTTGCGATGGGGACTAAGTGATTAAAGCTCTTTGAAATTTATTATTAGTAGGTAGGGGAGCTACCGAATTTTTGACCTGTTGATATTATATCAGCAGAGGTGGGTGAAATTCCCTGAAGTTTTAGGAAGGGGATTTAAATGGGGGCAAAGGATAAAGATGGTAAGGTTGTAATGGTTGTGGATAAAAATGGGTCTTGTCTTGATTTGACAAGACCAGCTAAAGTTAGAAAGTTGATAGCTTCAGATAGAGCAGTTTTGATAAGTTCTCAGCCTCCAATAATAAAATTAAAAAAATCTGTAAGGAGGATCAAGATGGATATTAGAAAAATTAACGAGTATTTTGACAAGAATCGTGAGGTTTTTGTTCAGAACATTTCTGGAGGTGTTGTTTCTTTATCTTTTTATCATCCTGATGGTCGTATAGAGCCTTTTTCTTTGCCTAATGATAGGCGTCCTATTTGTTTGACTAATTGGATTACGAAGGATTTAATAAGGAATAGTGTTGATTTTCGTAGGTTGCTGATGAGGAAGCCACCTGCTATCAGGTTGTTATCGGAAAATGAGTATTCTGAGTTGATACATAAGGTAGCTAGGGAAACTGGTAAATCTGTTGTGGATGTTGAGTCTGATATAGCGGAGAAGATTACTAATAGAGGAGGTTATGTTGTTCCTTCTTCTGGTGAGGATTTAGGATTGAAAGTAGAGCCTCCACCAAGTTCTATGGCTGCTGAATTATCTGCTAAGGCTGAGGTTGCTCCTAAGTCTGATGAGGTTGTTCCTAAGTCTGATGAGGTTGTTCCTAAAAAAGCGGATATAGATGTTCCTGGGATAGCTGATGTGGGTATAAATCCTCGTGTTTTACAGATAGTGGCTAATTGTTCTGAAAGCGCAGAGAATAGGATAAAGGCTCAGGATGCTATTGCAGAGTTAGCCTTATTGAATTTAACTGATATAGATTTGAATTATATTATAGGTAATTGTGCCTATAAGACGGTTAGGGCTTGGGCTCAGAAAAAGCTTTCAGAGGTGAATAAAAAATGAAAAGAACGGAAAATGGTGGATTTTTGAAAAAGTCTGATAGAGTAGGTGCTGGTTGGGAGGGCTTACCTCGTGGTTGGACAAGGGAAAGTTTAGAATCTTTTTGGGAATCAATAGGTGGTTCTGTAACAAAGTGTATAAAGAAAATGAAGGGTAAGGTTTCTGATCCAGCTTCTTATTGTGCAAGTTTGAAGGATATGATAGAAGGGACTACCTATTGGCGGGGGAAGGAGTGAGATGTCTAATAGGCTAGATGATTTGCCAGATGCTTTCAATGATTTTAGTAATTATTTAAGTAGATTAAAACTTTTGATTCTTGATTTGAATGATACTTATTTAGATAAGAATTTGATGAATGAAGTTAGGAGTTTGATTTTTAACATTGTGGCTAGTAGAGATAGGTTGGGTGTGGTGATTAACAAACTCTTGGATAGAGAAGAGGAGAATTCAAAAAGGAGTGAATGATGCCTAAAGTTAGGGGGAAGGTTTTAGGCTCTCTTGTAGATGATTTTTCTGTTAGTTTTGATGAGGATTTAGGTGGGGATGAGTTTAAGGGTATATTTAAGCAAGGTATAGGTTCTGTTATATATAGAATATCTTTGATTGTGAATAATGTTACAACTGATACTACAGTTAGAGTTGTGGTTAGGAATTATGATGGTGATGAGTATATTTTGTTTGAAGATAAGACTACTATAATAGGGGGAGATAATCCTGTTGCTTATTTTTCTTGGTTTGATAAGTTTTTATTTTTAGGTTCTAATGAATATTTAGGGATTATAACAGATGGTGCTACGGGAGGAATGATAACTTTAGTGGGGGTGTTAGCTCATCCATAATGATTGTATCTAATTTTATAGGATTTGGGAATGAGCCTTATACTAGTCCAGAAGGGGTTGTTATTTGTTTAAAGAGTTTAAATAAGAGGGTAAAGATATTTTTTGTGGATGGGGATGGTAATCCTGCTAATCCTTATTCTGTGTATGTAAAGGTTCTGGATGAATCTGATAGGGTATTGTTAGAGGGTGATTTAGAGAGTGGTATTGTTAAGAAGGAGTCTGATGGTTGTTATTATGTTAATTTAGTTGATTCTGATTATGATTTATCTTCTTATGCTCCGAAGTTTTTGACTTTTACTTGGTTATATAAGGAGTTAGTGGATGGTGAGGAGTTGTATGCAGTTAGTAATGTTTATGTGATAAGTAATAAGGTTTATAATTGGTTTCCTCGTTTAAGGAATGAAATAGATAAGAGTCGTAAGTTATTGAATGCGAATATAGGTTTTTCTGATGGTAATTTGTATTTTTATTTAAAGGGTGGTTTGGATGAGATAAATACTTTTCCACCTGTGACTAGTTTTATTTTAGATAATTTTCCTGATAGATATGGTCAATTAATAATTGATAGCTCTACTGTGGTTGCTTTGGTTTCTCAATCTTTGTATGCGGTTGATACTGATGTTCCGAGTTATTCTGATCAGGGGTTTAGTTTTTCTACGGATCATTTTAATCGGTTGCAGAGTGTATTAAATACTTTGTTATCTAAAATTAAAGACCAGTTGAGGATGCTTAAGATGGAGTTTAGTAGTATAGGTTCTGTTAATGTTCAGGTTGTTCCTTATTATCCGTTAGCGGTGATGTTGAAGACCGCTCCGACTGGTTCTATATTTAGGAATTTTTTTGTTAGTTAGTGGAGGGTGAAAATGGATTTGAATGATTTTATTTATTTATTACCTTCTGGGTTAGTGGTTCTATTGGTTTTATATTGGGTTTTATCTCAATTTTTTCCTACCTTGAAGGGTAGGAATGGTAATAAGGATGTGATGGTGAATAAGATTTTTAATTCTTATACTGATTTTTTGGATAAGGTTCTATTTTTATTAAATGAAAATAAAGATGCTCTCAGTGAGTTTAAGGGTTTATCAGCTTCGTTAGAAAATCATATTAGAGAGATAGAGAAGAGGTTGAATGAGATTCAGAGTCAATTAAGGGAGGTTTGTTTTAAGATTGATAAACTTTTTGATAGGGTATGGAGGAGTGAGAAATGATTTTGGATAGGGGTTTAAATAGAAAGATGAAGGAGTATTTGGAACTTATGGAGAAGGTTAACAAAGCTATAGATTTATATATTATAGATTTGAGAAAATTTAGAGAAGAGATTGCAAAAATCAAGGAAAGAGCTGGTGGTTCTGATTTAGAGGATTGTGGAAAGTTAGATAATTAAAAGATTTAAAAATGTTAGATCAGGTAGCAAAATTTTTAGAAGAAATAAGAAAGTGGATTATTTTGTTTTTGGTTTTATTTTTAGTTGGTGGGATTTGTTTTATATCTTTTAAGAGTTGTGAAAAAAATGAGGAGATTATTGAAAAGGATAAGAAGATAAAGGAGTTGATAAAGCAATTAGAGGAGAAGCCAAAGGTTGAGGTTAAATATGTTGAAAAGGTCAAATGGAGGGAAAGGGTGGTATATAAAGAGAAGCCTGCTTCTGATGCTACTAAGGATTTATTTTCCGTTTTTTGTTCTAATTGTGTTAAAGAGGGTGTAGTTCCTTTAATAGTGATAGAATCCAAGGGTATTAGATGTCAGGCTAATATTTGTAATCCTGATGATGAAAATAAGAAGGTTGAGATTACACAGCAGGGGGAAGAGATTATAGGGGATACAATTGATAATTCTAAAAAAGGTGGTATTATTAGTCATAAGATTTTAGCTGGTTATGAGTTTTTGGATAGTGAATTTTCTATAGGTTATTCTTTTATTGATTATAAAGGTTTATTTCCTTTGGTTAATGTTAATACTGATTTTAAGAATTTTGATAGGACTGAGGCGGGTCTTGCTGGTTGTTATCAGCCTCGTTTTGGTAAGGATTTTAGGTGGAAGGTTAATTTTGCAGGTTGTTTAGGTGTTCAGGCTAATATATTAGATTTTCAGCAAGCTGGTTTAGAGGGGATGATAATGATGAACATTTTGGAGAGAGAAAAGAGATGACTTGGTGGGGTAATCAGAGTCCTGAGGTTTATGCAAGAGGATGGGATGTATTTGGTAGGATTAAGCGCAATATAAATGTTGCTTTGGATGTAGATGGTTTGCCTGCTTATTTATGGTTGCCTCTTTTGGATGGTGTTAAGTGTTCTTGTGTTCGTGAGAATGTGGGTGAGAAGTTGTGTAATTCTTGTTATGGGACTGGTTTTATTGGTGGTTATCATCGTTATGGATTTGATTATATTGAGGTATATTCTATTGATACTGGTTTGACTTATAATAGTAGTGAGGTTGAGTTAAATAATAGTTTTAGACCTTTTAGGTTGCAGTTAAAACCCGATGTTAATAGTGCGGAGGTTTTATCTGGTGTTTATGATTGGGTTAGTTCTGGTGTGGTTGAGTATAGATTGGATGCTTTAAAGAGGGGTGATAATAATTCTGTTAGTGTTAGTTATTCATTGAATAGCGGGGATTGGAAGGATATATCTTTATTAGGTAGTGAGGTTGGTAGTGGTAGTATAAGGTTTAAGATTGTTTTACAGAGGGAGGCTGGTGCCAGGAGTCCTTTGTTTGAGATATTAAGGGTGAGAAGGCAGGCTATTGATGAGCCTTATATTTTGATAGCTCGTTCTCGTAATCCTTCGGATAATGAGTTAGATAAATTTGGTTTGAGGGAGAAGGAGTCGGGGATTCGGTTTTGGACTATATTTAATTTTGAGATTTCTCCTTTGAGTTTTGTAGAGATAGCTGGTGATCAAACTGTTGGTAGAAGGTATAGGTTATATAATTTAAATAAGTCTTGGTATAAGGAGATAGGTTTTAGATGGTCTTTTGATGTTAGGTTGAGTAGTGATGATATGGAGGTTTATGGAAGAGTTTTTTGAAGAGGGTATTATATGGTGTTGCAGGAATTAGATAGATTTGGTCGTTTGAATGATCTGGTGAAGAACATCTTTGTTCATAAGTTAAAGGAGTATTTTTCTTGGGATTGGATTCAGAGGGGTTATAGGGAGATTCCTTTTATTGAAAAGTATGAGATTTCTACATCATCTGAGGAGAGGCTTATAACTTCTGTTAATATAGTTATGTATTTCACTGATAGGATTTTTGAGATGTTGCCTTTGATAGCTATTACTACTACTGGTGGTCGTGGCAAGGCTTGGAGTGTTGGTTTTCCTTATCATTATGTTAGGTTTAAGATGGTTGATATAGTTTCTAGTTTATCTGCTCCTTATTCTTTGAGTAAGGGTGATTATTTTGATATAAAGATAGGTGATACTTTGGTTAGGGCATGGTTTTTAGATGATTTTTTAAATGTTAGTGCTGATGATATAGCTAATTATTTAATAGAAGGTTATGGTATAAGGGCTTATAGTAATTCTGATAATAAGTTGGTATTGAGTGATTTTTTTGATAGATGTATGATTATTGTTGGTGGGAATGCTTTAGAGAAGTTGGGATTTCAAGCTGGTCAATGTAATTATGTTGATAATGTTTTGGTTGCAGGGATGACTATCTCTGAGGAGATGGATGTTTTGATTGATGTTGTTTGTTCGGATAGGAATCAAAGGAATGAGTTGATGGATATTTTATCTACTTTATTTGGGTTTTATGTTTTTGATGAGAATATAGGTCAGTGGATTACGGATAGTGCTCAGATATTATTTCGTGATAGGTATAGTAGAAGGGGTGAGTCTGAGATGGCTTTAGGGGGTGAGAATATAGATAAGTTATATTTTGATTCGGTTTCTGTTCCTGTGGTAGCTTTTAGCTTTTTAGATAGGAATGTAGAGCAGAATAAGGAAATATCTTATTTAGGAGGTTTTTAAGATATTTTGTTTATTATGTGTTATAATCTATGATAGTATAAATACTTTGAAAGGGAGGTATAAGATATGGCATATATTGAACCTGGAACTTATATACAGGAAATCCCTGTACCTAAAACTGCTATTGGGGCTGCTTTAGGCTTCAATGTTTGTATAGTTGGAGAGGGTATAAAGAATAAGACTATTTATGATGAGGTGGTTATAAGGGGTAAGATTTATGGGGAGGAGCTGACGGTTTCTGCGGTAAGTCCTCATACAGCTGATTTAGCTAATACTTCAGATATGAAGAAGGATAATACTACTTTGTATAAGGATGGTGCTATTTTAGGTCCTGATGCTTATGATTTTGAAGATGAGGATACAATTGTTATTTTGGATGCTTATTATTCAAGTGATTCAACCTATAAGATTGATTATGTAGCGGTAGATTCTTTTACTGATGCTTTGGATTATACCCCGTTGAGTATTGTAAAGATTGGTAGATATATTGGTTCTGGCAATTATAGGGAGAATATAGATTTTAAGTTGAATACTGGTGTGATAGATTGGAGTATAATTTCTGGGGCTACTTTTACTGGTTTGAATTCAGCTCCTTTTGATTTATCAACTAATGATACGATTAAAATTTCGTTGGATGGTAAATCAGCTATAGAGATAACTATTACTGGGGCAAATCAGAGTCAGGTTACGGCGAGTGAGGTAGCAGAGGATATAAATGCTGCTTTGGTTAGTAGTTCTTCTTATGGAGAGGCTTATTCTAATGTAGCTTCTGCGGTTAGTAATAAAGTTAAACTTACTTGTCCTAATTTGGATCCGTATGCTGGGGTTAATTCTTTTATAAGGCTTTATAAAGCCTCAACGAAGGATGCTTTGGAGATAATTTTTGGTTTGGATGCTGATGATGCTCCTTATGAGTATCGTGGAGTTGGTAAGAGACCTTTGCCTGGTCAGACTTATTATGTTAGTTATACTATTACTCGTCCAAGTGATGAGTATAATGTTGTAAAGCAATTTATTAGTGATACAGATTTTTATAGGGATATAGGTTATCCAGCGAGTGATAATAAGTTAGCTATAGCTGGTTCAATAGCTTGGAGTAGGGGTATAAATAAGTTATTTGTGGTTCAGGTTAAGGATAATGATAATGATGGATATTATTCTGATGAGGATTATCAGTTGGCTTTGGATGCGATTGTAGACCAGAGGGAGATAACAGAGATTGTTTGTTTGCGTAGTTCTAGTTTAGTTAGGGCTAAGATTTTTGATTTATTACAGCAGGAATGTAGTCTTTTGAAGTCTAATCCGAAGAGGTATTGGTGTGGTGTTCCTCGTGGGACTGTTATAGGGGATTTAGATACTGGGGATTCTTTGATTTATATAGCGAGGAGGGAATTTAGGGTTAATCCTGATTCTGTAGCTCGTGGGAGGATTATTTTAGTTGCTCCTCCTGATTGTTCTACATCTATTATACAATCTGATGGTTCAATGGTAGAGGTTTCGTTGGATTCTAATTATTGTGCGGTTTTGTTAGCTTCTGAGGTTTGTGTTTTTGAAAGGGCAAGTGAGACTTTGTTTGGTAGGAAGTTTAGTGGTATTTCTCTTGATTTTGAATATACTCATAGTGAGAAAAAGTATTTAGCTGAAAATGGTGTTTTGGTTTTACAGAGTGATGGTAGTTTGATTTCGGTTTATGATTCTTTGACTACTGATGCTTCTGGTGATGAGAGGTATGAAGAGGTTAGTTCTTCTGTTCAGAAGGATAGTGTTTTATTTAAGGTGATTTATGTGATAGATACTCAATTGAAGGGTATTGTTCCAGATAGTATTATAGATTTTATAGGGTTGTTAAAGACTACGGTTGGTGGGGTTTTGTTAGCGGAGATAGAGGATGGTAATATAGGGTATTATACTAATGATGATGGTTCAGTTAGGGATATAGATTATTCAAAGGATATTTTAGTATTTTCACAGTATGGTGGAGATAAGAGAAATTATAAGTTTAAGTATTGGTTTAATTTGAAATATCCAGCTAAGAGGTTTTTTGGGGAGTATCAGGTAGATATTCCTTTGGGGGTTAAATGAATTTGTATTCTGCTGATTTAGATAAAGTTAGAAGAGGAAATGTTTCACGAGAAACAAAAAAATAAGAGGTATTTTAAATATGAAAAGAATAAGTATTTATGATAGAACTTGTGATAGGGATGATTTAAGAAAGAATTATAGGAGAAGGTTTTCTGAATTAGTTGAGATTCTTGGAAATTTACTTACTGCTACAGAAGGTGTGCGTAGATTTAAAAATGAAGTAGATTTAGTAGAGGCGTGTAAGGTTTTAAAGACTCCTCATCCTTGTGAGGATTATGAAGGTTATTTATATAGGATATTAAATAGTAATATATTAGATATTAAGGGAGATATTCTTGTATTTAGTAATATGATTTATAGAGATTTGGAGAAAAGTAAAAGAGGTTGAAAAAAGGGAGGTGTTTTTAAAATGAAAAGGATAAGGAGAGCTAATAATAGAATTTATGATGAAGATGAGAAGTTAGAGGAGTTAGAGGGGTTAAAAGATGATTATAAAAGTGAGCTTCTTCATTTATCTGAAGATCTTGAAGAGTTAGATAAGGCTATGGATGGGGTGCTCAGTTTTTACAGAGGAGCTAACTTAAAAGAGATGTATGAACTTTTAGAGCTTTCTCATTCTTATGAGGATTATAGGGATCATTTAGAAAAGATATTAGAGGTTAAGGATGATGTCTGGTCTTTATATTCTATGATTAAAGAAGATGTTAAGAAACTTTATGGTTGGGATTGATAATAAATTAAAAAATAAAGAGGAGGTGTAAAATATGCCAAATGCTTACCCAGTAAAAAATCCCCCACATACTTTGGTTAAGAGTTCCCATGGGTTGCAGATAAAGGTTAATGGGAGAGTTATAGGTTCAATTTCTAGATGGACTCCTGCTCCGATAGATAGAAGGTTTACTCAGGTGTATGAATTGAATGTTTTATCAAGTGGTCATCCGATAGATAATGTGCCTCAGAATTTAGGGGGTTATACAATAACGGTAGCGAGGGCTGATATTTGGAAGGAGCCTTTTGAGAAGGCTTTTGGTGGGAATATAGATTTATATGAGGCTATAGGTCGTCAGGATAGACCTTTTGAGGTTTATCAGTATTTTTATCATCCAGATGGATATGTAGAATTGATAGTTTGGAGGGGGTGCTGGTTTTCAAGAGTAGGTAGAGATTATTCGTCTACTGGGGATAGGATTGTTTTAGTTAATGCTGAGTTAACATTCTTGAGGAGGGATAGAATTATGTAGGCTTATATTTTTCCTTTAATCAAATAAAAATCAAATAAAAAAATAAAAGGAGGTAAGGTTAAGATGGACAGAGATTTTATTATAGGCTTAAAGAAGAGTTTTGAGAGTGGTTTTGTTGAGACAGTTGTAGAGAAGTATGGTCATAAATGGAAGTTGAGGACTTTGACTGATCGTGAGGCTTATATTAGGGATAAGTTTGTTCCTTTGACTACTGATTCTACTCTTTTATCTGGTAGAAAGACTGCTACTTTGGCTTTGGCTATTAAGGAGATAGATAATAGGTTGGTTTCTGATGTTTTTGGTAGTGGTGATGGTGAGAAGTCTCCTGATTTAAATGAGGTAGAGAATGGCATATATCAGATTGCTAAGAAGTTGAAGGAGTTTTTGGATGATTTGCCTTCTTATGTTATTGATGATTTATATGCTGAGTTTAATTTGTTAGAGATGAGGGCTAGGCAGTCTTCTATTTCGGTAATTTCTGATAGTGGAGGTGAAAATGCTGAATTAGACAAATTTCGTAGTGGAGTTGAGCAAGGTTGATAGTTTATTTTTGGCAAAGTTATATGTTATGGCAAAGATGGGTTTATTACCTACTGATGAAAGGGTTAAAATGATGAGCCCTATTCAATGGTTATTGTTATTTAAGATGTTGGTTTGGATAGATAAAGTGGATAGGGATAAGGATTTTAGTTTTTGGAAGCTTATTTTAGGGATAGGTAATAAGAAGAGTTTGATACCTTTGAGTTTGATTATTCGTCCAGAGAGCCACGAAGAGATTTTGAAATTATTGACAGAAGATTTGTCTCAAGAGGAAGGAGAAATTTCAGATAAAGAATCAAAAGAATTGGAGGGTATATTTATGACGGATATAGATTATTTGGTTGGTGGGAAAAGTAATGCTGCTGATATAGATGAAAAGGCTATTAGAGAATTAGAGGAAAAATTAGGTGTATTAAGAGAGGAAAAGTGAAATGGCTTTGGATCCTACAATTGCTGAACAATTGAAAACTTTGATTGCTGGTGGTGTTGGAGGGGAAGATATAGGTTTAGCGGCTTTAAAACAAGCTGCTCAGATGGCTGGTGGCGAATTTAAGGAATTGATGTCTTTGTTTAAAGAGCTTGGGGCGCCCGCAGAGGTAGCTAGATCAACTTTTAGAGATATGGGTTTTAGCATTAAAGGGACTAGTCGTGAGATTGAAGAATTTAAAAAAGCAATTTTAGATTTATCTGAAGGAATTACGAAGATGAAGGTAAGGGTAGTAGAGGGGACAGATAGTTATGAGAAGTTGAAAAAGGTAGCACAAGAGACTGGATTGGTATTAGATGTTATGAGTAAAGAGACTTTAGAAAAAATGAAGGAACAATATAAATCTTTAACTAATACTATAAAGGAATTGGGTGACCAAGCTACTCCTGACTTAATAAGGTCTCAGCAAATGCTTAAGAGAGAATTAGAAGCAGTAGGTCAAGAGGTGGAGCAGACAACAACTCGGGCAATTTCTAAAATACCTAGAGAGATTAAATCTACTATTGCTACGGAGATAGGTGGGGATGTTCCTGGGGGGTTTGAAACTTGGGCTAAGTTTGGTATATGGGGTTTAATTTTATATGGGACTATTGGTTTTGCTCAGAGGTTTAGACCTGAGGCGGCGTCAGTGTTGGCGGAGCAGACGAGGGTAGCAGGGACGGGGTTTGCTGCACTTAATGCACAAATTAATGAGGTTAAAAATACTTTGCAGTCTATGCATGTAGCTTGGTTGAATATACTTGATGAGAAGCAATTAGCATCAGCGCTTCAAGCAGCGGTAAATTTAACAGGGCAAGTTGGTGCGGCTGCTAGGGAGTTAGCTGATGCATCTCTTGAGGCGGATGCATTTTTTGGGTTGAGGTGGGGTCAGACTTTAGATAGGTTAGTTAATTTGAATATCAAGTTTGGTATGTCTCATAAGGAACTTTTAGAGGATATGAGAAGGATAGTGAGTGTATTTAGTGAGGCTCATCAGAATGTTAGGATATATTCTAATACGATATTTGAGATGCAGAATAGGTTAGGTCCTTTGGCTTATGATTTGACTCGTATAGGAACTCAGTTATCTGTTTTTAGTAATTTATCTCGTGAAGCTGGGGGTGGTTTAGAACAGGGTAGGGCTGCTTTGGAGAATATGTATACCTTTGTTCAAAGGGTGGGTCCTGCTTGGCAGATTGCTTTAGCTGGTGGTGCTGGTGTTGGTGGGACTGGTTTAGAACAATGGTGGCAGATGCAGAGGTGGTTAGCTGGATTTGGGGGTGCTGAATTTCAAAGGGCTGTTCCTCAAATGTTTGCGAATTTATTACAAAGGTTTGGGTTTGTAGAGAATACCCTTCAAGCTACTTTTGGTTTATCTCAGATGGGTATAAGCCCTCAGTTGTTGGTAATAGCTCAAGAAGCTTTAAAGGATATACGAAAAAGGGGAGTTCCAGAGGAGAGAATTTATGAAGAGTTGACCAAGGAGTTGTCTGCGAGTAAAGAATTTCAAAAGGCTTCAAAAGAGCAGTTGGTAGATTTAGGAGCTTTAATAAAAGATACTCTTCAACAACAGGTTCCTTTAATTCAGCAGGCCTTAAATGCAGTAATAGAACTGTTACAAGGTTTATTTAATCTTATTGCTGCTCTTGTTAATGCTATGGTTGGCTTTTTCTTTGCTATGGATCCTCGCAGTAAAGTGACTTTTAGTGAGGTAGGTAATTGGCTTAAAAATCAAATGAGTGAAATTTGGACATCTCAAATTAAGCCAGCAGGGAAAGAGCTTGGAGAAACTGGTTTAGCTCTTTTTAGTAGTATTTTTTCATCTCCTTGGATGGATATAGAGGGTGGAGGTGGTGGAGGTGGAGGGGAGAGGGGAAGGATAATACTTTCTTCTGAGCAAGTTAGAGGAATACTTGGCTTAAAAAAGGTTGAAGATGCTGAGAGAATACTTATTGATCAAGAAGGGAAGGTTTTTTATACTGGTGGTTATTCAGAGTCTATTGAGTCAGTAATAGAGAGGAAATTATATGAAAAACAACCTTTACTGAAAAATTTTAAAGCTAATATTAAGTATGAATCAGGTAAAGTTATAATAGAAGTTGATGAGAAAGCTGTTGATTATGTAGCAGGGAGGATAAGTCAGTCATTATTACATGAGAATGCTTCTCCTACTTCTCAATAATAGAGGGAGATTTTGATGGATATAGATAGGTTAATAAGGTCGTTATTAGCGAGAGAGGTTACCCTATTTGGGGTGAGTAGGGTTCCTTTTTATTTTGGTTCTACGAAGAGTTCTTATATAGATATAGAGAAAGTTATTAAGGGTGGGAGTATGCCATTTTCAAATTTAGGTTCAATGATTAGTTTGAAGGTTAATCCTGATAGTTTGACTTTGACCCCAGAGATAAGGGTATCTTATGTAAAGACTGCTGGTGGTCGTGCTTATTATCATTGGTTAAATGAGGATAGGGATTCTATTGAGGCTTTTAGTTTGCGGATGCGTGGTTCTACTGGTAGTTTGTTGCCTGGTTCTAGGGATGCTCGTGTTAAGTTGTATAATTTTTTGAAGTTGAGGGAGTTAACTTTAGAGCCTTATTGGGTATATGATAAGGATGGTGTTAAGACAAGGAATCATCAGTTTATTTTAGCTTATACGATTGGTTTAGGGATTGCTGTGTTATTTATTGGTTTTTATACTAAGCCTATAGTTTTGAGTGAGGATGCTTCTCGTCAGTATAATATAACTTGGGAGATAGATTTTATAGTTGAATATATGCTCCCGAGTTATAAAAATTTATCTTCTATGGTTTCCAGTTCTGTTTTAGTTCCTGATATTTTAAGGAAGGTATTTGGGGAGCTGTGAGATGATAGTATCTAATTCAGTTAGGTTAAAGGTATTTATAGAGGGTATGGATGTATCTGATTATTGTTCTAATGTTTCTGTGAATTTTAGGTTGAGTGATATTTCTAGTTTAGATATAACGCTTGAGAACCCAGGGCTTGAATTTTTGATAGAGGAGGATGATTTAAGGATTATTAAGTCTCTTCGTGATGGTAGTAATTTGAATAATGATTTTCCTTTTGGGGAGGATGTTAGGAAATCTTTTAAGAATTGTTTATTAAAGGATTTGGTTTCAGAGGAGTTAGAGTTTGGGGCAAAGTCTGAGAATGTTAAAAATTATTTGTATGAGTATGGTTTATATAGTCCTATTTTTCCTTATTTATCTAATGTTCGTGTTTTTGTGGAGTTTGATGGTAGGTGGTATCATTTATTTTGTGGATTGATAGAAGCTATGACTGTGGTTATGGGTCTTGATGATACATTTTCATTGAGTATTAGTTGTTTTGATGTTTTGGTATGTTTGAGGAGGGCAGTTTTAAGCACTTCTTTAGCTGTTTATGAGCCTAATAATTTTAAAAGGTATATAAATGAAATATCTTCTGGTGCCGAGAATAAAGAAGGTGAGAATATTATTAAGAGTCCATTTAGTAGTAGTTTATTTTATAATGTAGATACTGAATTTTCAATTTATAAATACAATATTCAAAGTAAATCTTTGGTAGATGAGTTAGTTAGTTTGATTTATGGGGATGTTAATATAGATGGTTCAGGAGATAGTCGTTATGGAATAGAGGATAAAAGTGTTTTTAGGTATGAGATTATAGATAAGGGTAGTAATAAGTATTCTGTTATTAGGAATCGTAGGGCTGTTGGTTTATTTGGTCTTGATAAGTTAAAGGTTTGTATTATGAGTGGTGAGCATTCTAATGAGCTTGTTGATGAGTTTAGAGGGTTAGGGTATAAAGATAATGTAGGGGTGATAAGTAATTATGAAGCTTGGGATAGGTTAGTTTCTGATTTAGAGGTTAAAAAGGATGATTTATATGATTTATGTGTTATTGAGGATAGAGAAAAGGTTGATTCTATAATTTCTAATGAATCTTTATCTCAGGATGCTATTGTTCAATTTATAGGATTAAGGACTAAGATAAATGGTTTATATTCTGCTACTGCTGGTGGGTTGAAGGTTTTATTGCCAAGTTCTTTACCGAAAAGTGTTTATGATGTTTTATTGGTTAATATTCTTGCTTCAAGGCCAGAGTTAGAGAGGTATTCTTTTGCTAATAGGTTTCAGATTTTAAAGTATATTTTGTCTTATAGGACTGATTTTGTTTTTTATGCTACTCCTCGTGGGGATATAGTGGTTGAGTATCCACTTTATGATGTTGATTATTTTGGTTGGTATGATGAATTGAGTAAAAGAGATGTAAGGAGTTTTATTAAGGATGATATTTTAGGTTCTTTTTCTGATACTGTGGATTTGAGGGGTATAGCGACGGTGGTAAGTTGTAATCCTTATGTAGGCACTGTTGAGATTGGAAGTGAGGCGGGGAATACTTTTCTTGTGCCTATTCCACCTCTTATGCAGTCTGTTTTTTCTCCTTCTTTGATAGCTAAGTATGGTATTAAGATAATTCAGGCAGATTCTACTTATGGATGGGTTCCTGATAATGAGGCAAGTGCGAGGCTTAAGGCGGAGTTGGTGATGAGTATTAATAATCGTAAATTGTATTCTGGTTCTCTTTCGGTTAATTTTAAGGGTTGTTTTATGTTGAATCGTCCTGTAAAGATAGCTTATTTAGGTAGGGTAGGGTTGGTTCTTGGTTGTAGTTCTTCGTTTAAGCCTGGTGGTTCTCCTAATTTAAGTTTGAGTTTATCTTATTTGAGGCAGTGGAATGGAGAGGGGTATCGGGTTGCTTTTACGGAGAGATTAGATACTTTGTCTATAGATTATTCACAATTTTTTAATACAGCTAAAAAGAAGGCTGGAAAATGATTTATAATAGGATAATGACTGGTCAGATTATAGGAATAACCCTTAAGGAGGGTTTGAGATGTTCTTGTTTAGTGAGGTTGGTTGAGAAGCCTGAGGATGTTTCTATTGAGTTAGGTTATCCTTTTGTATCTATTAGTTCTGGTATAAGGTTTGTTCCTCGTGTTGGGGATAAGGTTTTGGTAGGTTGGTCTCCAAATTTAGTTCCTTATATTATAGGCTTTTTGTTGAGTGATATTGAGGGTAAGTATGATAAGGTTGATTTGTTATTTTTGAAAAAGTTGAATCAAGGTGATATAGTGTTGTATTCTGGGTTGGGGGAGACAGAGGTTTTGTTGTCTTCTAATGGTTATTTAAATTTAGGTTCTGGGGTTAGTATAATTAGGTTAGATTCTTTGCGGAGGGCGATAGATTTTGTTTCCAGCTTTATAAGGAGTAGGACTTTAAATGGTGTTGATATGTGTTATGGGAGAGTTGTTAGGGATATAGCTGGTCAAGAGGTTTCTATTCCTGATATGGTTGAGTTTTTTGTAGGGGTTGAGAAGCAGACTGGTGAGGTGGTTGAGTTAAAGATAGGTGATGTGGTAAATAAGTTAGGAGTGCCTGATGTTAACAAGTTATTTTCTTTGAGTGTTCAGGTTGCTAATGTTCCTATTTCTGAGGTTTATATTGAGAAGACGGGTGCTATTGATTTATATACTAATACTTTTATCAGGTTGGGTGGTGTTTTAGCTGTTCATCCAGTTATTAAGGGGGATGTTTTGGTTAATTTATTAAAGAGTATTTTTTCTACGATTGATGATATATTTAGTTGTTTTAAGGTTAAGGATGGTATGGAGGTAGTGCTTGCGATGAATAAAATAAAGTTAAATGGTTTGGTTGATAGTTTATCTACTTCGTTATCAAGTTCGGTGATGGTGAAAGACTAATGGGAGATGAATTAAAGATAGATTTTGATTGTATTTCTGATGTTTTGCTTAAGGAGTTAGGTAAGGAAGGTTTAGGTATGTTGAGGGATTTGTTGGTTATGTTAAAAGAATATATTAGTGTTATGTATGATATGTTGGTTGTTGGTGCAGTAAATAGAAATTTAGAGGATTTAGTAATGAAGGTTAAAATAGAGCCTTTTTTGCAGATGTCTAAAAAGGTTAGTAATTCTTTGAATAATTTTTCTGAATTTTTTAATAATGAGGAGTTAGTTAGGTGTTTAGGGGTATCTGAAGTAGTAGATAAATTAAAGAGGAATTTAAAGATTGTAGTTAATACTACTGATGTTTTTCAGGAGGTTGTTAATAGGTATAATTTTATGTCTGTTATAGAGGATTATCAAAAGACTTTATTAGATGAGGGTATGAAGTATTTAGATTTGTTAATTGATAAGATAAATTATAAATTAGGGGGCTTGGGAGGATGAGTCAGACTTTTTGGGTAGAGAATGGTGATACTAAGTTTGATGATTTTGGGAGGATTGTTCTTATTTCTGGTAAGGATTTATTGAAACAGCATACGAGAGAGTTGATATATAGTTCATTATCTCGTGATGATATAGTTTCTATAGATGATAGTTTTTTAGCGGAGGCTTTTTTAAATATTAGATTGGTTAGTCAATTAGAGACCTTAAAAAGGTTATTAGATAATTCTGGTATTTATAGAGATGAAAGTGAGAGGATTTATGAGATAGCGCTTGTTTTGGTTAAGCGGAGTAAGATTGATAAGAGGATGATAAGGTTTTGGGTGCAGTTGAAATCTTTGGCTGGGGTTATTGAAGAAGGGGGTGTAATTTTGTGAAGACTAAGACTGGTTGGCAAGATTATTTAAAGGGTATTATTTTATCTTTAAATCCAAATTTAGATACTGAATATGGTGCTATAAATGATTTGGTTATAAATCCTTTTTCTACGATTTTGTCCGAGGTGGATTCAGAGATAGAGCGATTGAAGGCAATTTTGGATTTGGATAATTATTCTTTGATGACTGATAGTGAATTTAATGGTTTATTGAGTAATTATTTATTTAAGCTTTTGAGTGGTGAGAGGGCTCGTGGTTATGTTTATTTTCAGGCTTATGATATTATTTCTGATATAACAATCCCTCGTGGATTTCCAGTTGCTACCCAAAATGATTTTGGAAGTCGCTTAGTTTTTTATACGATAGAGGAAAAGACTATTCCAGTTGATCAGAAGAGCTTATATTTTAATCCTTCTGAAGGGGTTTATGAGGTTGCGGTTCAGGTAGAATGTTTTTCAGTTGGGTCTATTGGTAGAGTTCCCTCTGGAGTTATTAGTGTGATGATGAGGAGTTTAACTGGGATAGATAAAGTTATAAATAAAGAGGCTTTTAGTGGTGGTTTGGATATTGAGACGAGAGAAGATGCTGTTAGGAGGATAAAGTTATTTTTAAATAGTGTAGGTCGGACTAATTTGAAGAGTGGTTTGCTTTTGAATGCGTTGAGATTTGTTGATGATGCTTCTGTTTTTACTTATGAAGATACTGGTTATTCAAGAGGAGATGTTGGTGGGGTAGATTTATTTGTTATAGGAGAGGATATTAGGACTGGTAGAGATTATTTTAGGGTAGGTTATTATTATATTGAAGATATTTCTAAAAACATTGTTAAGTATTTTGATAGGTCTCCAGTGAAGGAGATTGTTAAGGTTCAGTTAGGTTCGGATGATAAGACTAGTTGGTTTTCGGTAAAAAAGGATGTAGGAGTTTATTCTGGTTCTATAAGAGGTAGGGATGCTTTATATATTGATGATCCTTCTCATTTGGATGGTTATTTTGGTCAATCTGGTTATGTAGATTATAAGTATAATTATGGTATAAAGTATTTACAAGATAAGTTAGATTCTGCTGATTATAAATCTTTTGGCGTAGATTTGTTAGTTAGGGAGGCTTCTATTGTTTATGTCTATATTAAATTTACTTTATATGTATTATCTGGGTTTGATAAACTTTCTGTTTCTGATATTGTGAGGAGTAGGGTTTTGGATTATGTTAATACTTTAAATTTAGGATATAACTTAGAGATGGCTGACTTAATTTATGTAGTGAGAGGGGTTGCTGGTGTGGATAATGTTGTTTTTAGTGATTTTAGGACTACTTCGGAGAGTTCTGGGACAGTTCACGATATTAAGATAAATAAGAGTCAGTATATTAGAATTTCAGAGGAGGATTTAGTTATCCTATGATTGATATTTTTAAAAAAGGAGATGTAATAGTAAGATTAGATTATAATGATTATGAGTATTTGTTTGGTGATTTTAAGAAGAATAATTTTTGGTTAAGTGCTGATTATATTTTTCCGTTAAAGTTTGGGCTTGTTAATTTTAGTTTTGTTGGAAAGTCTGGCGTTTTTTATAGGGTTAGCTTTGGTGATTTTTCGGATGAGTTCTATGGTAGTAAAGATTTTAGTGTTAGTAGTGATGTTTTAGAGGGTATGGTTGAGATGGTTATAGAAGAGGAAAATAAGTTTTTTGGTAGGGTGTCTTTGGCTTTTGTAAATTATGGTATTTTTATTT
>Ga0078972_1002999_pt1 | contig 52523 bp, 53 predicted proteins | sample YelNatPaOPGAMG01_FD_67568 | JGI IMG/M metagenome (GOLD analysis project Ga0078972, IMG submission 67568) | Hot spring thermophilic microbial communities from Obsidian Pool, Yellowstone National Park, USA - OP-RAMG-01 (SPADES assembly) (version 2) | ecosystem: Environmental > Aquatic > Thermal...
GAGGCCGGTCAACATGCGGATGGTGGAGGTCTTCCCGGCGCCGTTCGGGCCGAGGAAGCCAAAGACCTCGCCCTGCTGGACGGTGAAATCAATCCCATCCACGGCGCGCAGAGGCGGGCGATTTTTGACCGGGAAGACTTTGGTCAAGCCGGCGACTTGAATCACAGTGGTCATAAGCAATACCTTTCGAGAAAGCCGGGGAAGAAGTCAGCGGCAGGGTTGCGCAGCGCGGCGCGCACAAAGGATTCGCGCCCGAAGAACAGCCGCTGGCGCTCGACGGGCGCGCTCATCATCGGCGAGGAGGCAATCTGCGTAGCGTGAGCGCGCATGGCGGCCAGTTTGGTTTCCCAAACAGAAGAAACATCCACCGTCAGGGCAATCGTCTCATCGGGGACGGCGCGCACCTGGCGCATGTTCAGGCTCTCGGCCAGACTACGCGGCACCGCCACAGTGTATAGCGCGGCAATCTCCTGCGCGCGGCGAAAAGTTTCGGCAGCCCACTGCCCGACGGCAATATGGTCGGGATGACCGGAGAGGCCATCCGGCCCAAAACTGAGCAGTACCTGCGGCTTGATTTCATTCACGATTGCCAGAATTTGCGCCGTAACCTGTTCGGGGTCGGCTTCTGTCAGGCTGCCATCCTCGTAATCCAGCAGGCGCGGCGGCTCGAGGCCCAGCGCGGCGCAAGCGGTGCATAGTTCGCGCGTTCGCACAGCGGGCAATTCCGTTGGCGTACACAGCGGCGGGTCGCCGCACGAGCCGGCCTCCCCATGGGTCAAGGTCAACACCTGGACGCGCACTCCCTGGCGGGCGAGCAGCGCCAGCGTCCCACCGGGGCGGAAGGTCTCGTCATCGGGGTGGGCAAAAATGGTCAGGAGGGTAAGTGGTCGCTCGGTCATGGTTTCTTATGAGAGTGCCTGCACCTATACAATTTGGAGTAGCGATTGGACAACTTCCGCCAGCGGTTTTGGGTCCACCTGTTCCAGGCGTACCATACTTGCCTGCAGCGCATACAACAGTCCTGAGGGCGGGAGAGATTTTGGAGTTGCCACGATGTCGACGCCTTGCCTTTTTAGCCATTCTGCCAGCAGAATCCCGCGTCCCTTGCCTTCCAAGGCGTAGGGATTGGGCAATATTTCCTGTTTCAGGAGGTATCCATCCGCATGACGAACGTCGCATAGTGCAAAACGCGCCGCCGAGCCAATGCTCTCTGCCATGCTCACATCATCCGCCGTAAGAGGAATGGCAATGCGCAGAAAGTCGCGCTTTTCCGGCTCTGTGTGAACCAGCACCCGCTCCACGAAGGGGATTTCAGCGAGAATCTGCGCTTCGATTTCTGATGCAGTCTCATGCGCTTGCTTCAGACTGTCCACGCGCAGGGCGATTTCCATTTCGATAAACCGGTAACGTCCCGAATTGCGCCCGGTCAACGATTTGACCTGAGCGACCTCGGGGTGAGCGGTTACGAGTTGCCGAACCAGATTCAATGTATCGACGTCCAGCGAGGCATCCAGCAGGACGCGCATGGCATCCTGCAGCGTCTTCCAGCCGGCATAGGCAATCCATACCACGATGATTAGCGCGGCCAGGCGGTCTAGCGGCCAGCCCAGCAATTGACCAAGCAGGGCGGCGAACACCACCCCCGAGGAAAGAATGTGGGCGCGAAACTCGGTGGCATCCGCGATCAGGCTGGGAGAATTGATGCGGCGTCCGAGTTTGATTTCGTATTGGCTGAATACCAGTGGGATGACCGCGGCTAGAGTCACGCCTGCCAGCATCAGTGGACGCACATTGGGTACATGCCCGGCAGAAAATAATGCCTGGCGCGCAATTTCATACCCGGTAAAAAAAGTCCCCAGCGCAATCACTACCGCCACAACGTTCTCCACCTTGTACAGGCCGTAAGGGAAGGCGCGTGATTTGCGCTGCGAGAGCGTCACCCCCACCAGTACGGCAATGGAAGCCAGCAAATCCAGCAGGTTGTGGGCAGTCTCAGCGGTCAACGCCAGGCTGCCCGAGAGCGTGGCCATCCACAGGTTGAGCGCAAGCAAGGTGACATTCACCGCCAGGGAAAGCCAGCCAGCGAGTACAGATTGTTTGTTCACGGGGCTGGAATTCCCATTCATTGCTGTTTTCTGTTGCGTCAATTCAGCAGACATATCAAGTCTCTTCTCTTCACTTCGCCGGACCCGCTGTTGAAGGGATGAGGCTGGTTATCATTCCAGTCGGTGGCAGCATGAATATGCCAATCAGCACCAACGCGGCAGCAACCCACAAAGCAACCGCTGGATTCCACACGGCGATCAACAACGCTCCCAAAGCCGGAGCATACAGACCGCGCACGCCGCAGGTCAGCAGATGCAGGCCGGACAAGTCATCCGTGCCATAGCCCGTGTGATGAATTGCGAACAGCCGCCAGCCGACCGAAATAGCTGATCCGCCGATTCCGCACAGGATGTTGGCGAACAGCAATTCCCAGAACGATCCGCCGAGGGCGTACAAGACCGCCATACCGACCATGGCAAGCATCCCCAACCGAAAGGCGTTGGCGATACGCATCGGCGTCCCGCTCAGCCAGCGGCCCCACAGCCACGAAGCGGCCACCAGCGTCAGGCTGTTGACGGCCAGCAGGAAGCCGATCTGGGTGTTGCTCAACCCCAATTGCCTCACTTCAATCAAGGGGAGGGCCGGCAGCATCATCACCATGCCCGTTCCGGCAACCATCAGGGTCAGGACCATGCGCCGTATCAGACTGTCCTGTCGCAGAATTTGCCACGGCGCGGCCGCCCCCGCCTGGGATTTATTACTGAGGTTTGGAAAGGGCAGATAAAAAACGGCGGCTACTCCCGTGCTGACGGCGGCTATCGCCAGCGTGACGAAGACACCGAGCGTATCCATCATCCATCCGGCCAGCGCGTTGGCGAGAGCGTGCATGCCGTTGAAGACCGCGTGTACTCGCCCGAGGCTAGAACCGGTCTGTTCGGGATACACGATTTCCGCCAGCGCCACATACAGCGGGCCACCGATGCTGTTTAAAAGACTATGGAGCAGCGCCAATAGGGCAAAGACCACGGATGAGCGTGTCCAACCCAAAAGGAGCAGGACGACCGCCGCGGCACCCAACGATCCGACCATCAGTCCGCGCGTGCCGCGTATCCGGGCTTGCACCACCCAGAAGGGCGCAAGCAGGTTCGCCAGATACGGCGCGCTGGAAATCAGCGCCAACAGCCATGCCGAAGCGCCCAGGCGCGCGGCCAGAACGGCGAAGAAGGCCACGCTCAGCCCGGCCGCCAACCCCAGGCTGGCATGGATGATCGTATCGTAGGTTGCGGTATGCCTATTCATCGTTTTCCAATGTTTTCGGGAATGCCCCTATGCAAAGAAGAGCGCTCCCGAGAACTATGCGTTATGATAATTTGTTTTCGCTCACCAGCGTCAGTCCGTTGCGGCGGATCAACTCGCGCACTTCGGGCAGGAACGCTTGAATGTCTTCCTGCTCAGTCGAAGTGACATCAAAAGACATAAAAGCGGGCGTCTTTTCCATTGCGCCTTTCACAGTAGGCACGTCAAGCCGCAGGTTAACGAAGTCATACGGCTTGTCTTTGATGAGTTCTTCCAGTTGAATCAGGAAGCGTTTTTCGCTGAACTCGCCCGCCACTTCGAAGCGCACGCGCGTGGTCAATTTCGCTACCGCATCTTCAGCGGCGGCGCGGGCTTTGAGTGCCTCCTGTCTCGCCATCTTCTCTTTGGCTTCCTGGCGCACGACTTTGAATATCTTGTGTTCGCGCTCCAGTTTCCAAATCAAATCACGGTCAGGGAATTCAATTGCCTGCGTCGGGCAGACTGTGCCGCAGGTATTGCAGCCCACCATACAATTCATAGGGTTGACAGGCACGGCTTTGTTATCCTGCATTTCGTACACGCCGCGCCCGCAGGTGGTGTAGCACAAGGTACAGCCAATGCAAGTGTCGGGGTCCACGGTTGGGAACCAGGGAATATCCTGACGGGGAATTCCGTGCCACAGTTCTTGTTTCTTCTCAGCCATTGTAAGACTCCTTTTGTTAATCCAACTTTTTGAATGATGTTTCAGGATTCTGCGGCGTGCCATCCGGATCCATGAGTTCTTTTCCCTGAGCGTGTTTCCTGATGGCGCGGGCGAGCAGGACCAACCCCGCCAGCGGCCAGACGTGGAAAATCAGCGGCGTGCCGCATTCCGGGCAGGGCAACAGGCTCACGCCCAGCAAGCCGCCGGCGGCGAGCCAGAGTTTGGCCGCAGACTTGCGCAGTCGTTTGGGGATGCGCCGACTCCTGGCGACTTCCAGCCCCAGGCCGGCCTCCCGGCCGGATGACGGCGTCGTCTCTGCCATTTTCATTCTGCCTTGCCAGCATCCATTTCGCGAATTTTGGCGATTACCGCTTCCACCGCCCGTTCCCGATCTTCTTGGGAAAAGGCCAGCGGCTTGAAGGGACCAATCTTTTTGATGCCAAGGTCCTTGCCCAGATTGACGTAGCCATCCATGCGCGCCCCGGTTTTCTCCATCAGGCGGCGCGCGCAGGCATTGGGACAGCCGTCAATGACGAGCACCTTTTCCAGGCTTTGCATGGTGCGGAAGTGTTTGGGCACCCCAGCCGCCAGAGCAGCGATGCAGCCCATGCCGACCTCTTTCGGCCCCAACCGCTGCATGACATCGAAAGCGGTTACGGCCGTCAGTTCGCCGGCGCTCGACATGGCTCCGCCGCAGTAAAAGATGCCGATGCGCGGCTTTTCAGATTCTTCGTGGTCTTGGCTCATGAGGGACTCCTTTTACTATTATCGGATGTTGAGGCGGTCGCTGCTCCGCCCTGGATAAGGGAGACAATGGCATCGGCTACGGCCTGGACCTGGGAATCTGTGTACTCCAGGCTTGTGAAGGGGCCGTTCTTGCCAATCTCCAGGTGCTCCTCCAGGTTCAGGTACAAATCGGGTTCGATTCCAACGCTGGCCAGTAACTGCCTGGCGCATTGGTTGTGGCAGCCATCTACGATCACGATTTTCTCGATCTTGCTCACCAGAGCAGACTGCCGGGGCACCTGGTTCAGGAGGGCCGGCAGTGAGCAGATGCCCACCCGCTCACCGCCCAGGCGTCGCACGACCTCCAGGGCCGCCATGCCTGTCAACGAGCCGCTATTGGAGCCGCCGCTGAAGCAGGCAAAGAGTCCTACCTGTGGAAGCGTTGCCTTTTCCATCTGTTCCTCCTCTCCTACCTGGGCTGCAACGGCGAGCGGCGCGGTTCGGGAGTCGTCTGGGCCAGGGCATACGCCACGGACACAAAGGCTTCTGCCGGATAGTCTTCAATGTTGCCCGCATCGCACAATTCGGCAATACGCGGGTCGAGGGGCAGCCGGCCCAGGAAGGGCACTTCCAGCCGTTGGGCCATCTCCTCGCCGTGGCTGGGGCCAAAAACCTCATATCGCCGACCGCTGTCCGGGCAGACAAAGTAACTCATGTTCTCGACCAATCCCAGCAGAGGCACCTGCATCTTCCGCGCCATGCGCGCCGCCTTGCGCACGACCATCTCCGCCAGCTCCTGGGGCGAACTGACCAGCACCACCCCGGAGAGCAGCAGCGATTGCATCACCGTCAGCGCGGCGTCGGAGGTACCGGGCGGCAGGTCTACCACCAGCCAGTCCAGATCGTCCCAAAAGACCTCACTCCAGAACTGTTTGATGGCCGAACTGATGAGCGGCCCGCGCCAGATGACCGCCTCGTCCTCGGCCAGCAGCAGCAGGTTGATGGACATGACCTTGATGCCGGTGCGGGTCTGGGCGGGCAGGATGCCGACGGCGCCCATCGGCGGTGCGCCGTGCAGCCCGAACATCTTGGGGATGCTGGGGCCGGTGATGTCGGCGTCCAGCACGCCCACTTTCTGGCCGTCTTGACGGAAGGCAACGGCCAGCAGGGCCGTCACCAACGATTTGCCCACGCCGCCCTTTCCGCTCATCACAGCCACCACGCGGCGGATATGGTTGAAACGCTCTGCCGCGCCACTCTGCTGACTCCCGCCGAGACCAATCTGGCGTTTCTCCTCATCTGTCATTTCTGTCAGATCAATCTGAACCTCTTCGATTTTATCCAGTGCCAGTACGGCGGCGCGGGACTCAGCTACAAGCTGGTCCTTCAGTGGACATTCGGGGATGGTCAGGGCCAGGGTAAAGGAAACCTTACCCTCCTGGATACGCACGTTGCGCACCATGCCCAATTCCACCAGGCTGCGGTGCAGTTCGGGGTCTATCACCCCAGCCAATGCCTTTATGATTTGTTCTTCTGTCACCATGTTATATTTTCTCCTCAACTTATGTCTCCTGTCCTAAAATTTTCGAAGGCGGTATGTTCCTTTTAGCCATTTTAGTTGGCTGGGGTTTGCACACCAACTTTTTGAGATGATTCACCCGTCCGCGCGAAACGATAAAATGTGCTGGCGGTGAGCATTTGCAAAATGAATGCCGGGGCAACCGGCAACCCAATCAGCGGATGCCCCTTATAACTCGCAAGCGCAAGCCCTACTGCAATGGGCAGGTTTTTCATGCCCGAAGAGAACGTGACCGCGATGCGCTGTTCCCAGCCGAAGGCATAACGTCCCAGCCAATGCGGAACAAGAAAACCAATCGGGAAAATCAGAATGACCGCGCCCAACAGCGCCGGGACGACATCCCAGCGGGCAAGGATGAGCGGCATGTTCACGTTGCAGGTGGCGAACATCAACAGCACCGCCGTCAGGGCGGAGAGCGCCGGTAGGAGCGGCAGGTAAGGCTTGGGATTCCAGAAACGGTCTGCCAGCCAGCGCAGGGCAACGCCCAAAATCAGCGGGATGAGCAGGATGTTGGTCAACTGCTGGAACATTGCCCAAGGGTTGACGTTGACGCCCGAACCCGCCAACAGGAACATCAAAAGCGGAATCAGGAAGGGTGCCAGGAGCATGGTCAGGGCGTTGATGGCCATGCCCAACGGTACATCGCCTTTGAGCAGCGCCGTCCAGACCGCCGCCATTCCGGCGCATGGCACAACCCCAACCAGGATGATACCGGTTGCCAGGTCAGCGTCCGTCACCAACAGGCGCGCCAGCCCCCAGCAGACCAACGGCATAAAGATGAAATTCAACGCCAGCCCCGCCGCCACCGCGCCAGGCTGTTTTAACACCAGCAGGAACTGGCGCGGAGGGATGGTCAGGCTGATGAACAGAATCATCAGGAAGGTCAACGCTTGCGAGTAGGTTTGCAGGGCTTTGCCGGGCAGGGTAGTGAAAAATCCCAGCGCCAGCCCAATCGCTACAGCGATCAGGATGATGGTTTGATAATGTTTACGAACGTACTCGGCAAATGAGACCATATTCAATCCTTTCTTGGGTTAGGCGATGGATACAGAAATGCTGGTGTCGGCGCGGATGTTATCCGTCACGGGGCAGCGTTTTTCGGTTTCTTCCAGCCAGGCGGCTTTTTCTTCCTTGCTGACGCCTTCCATATCCGCGTCCACCGTGACTTGAATCTTCTGAAAGCCCGCCCGATCTTCGGTCGAACAGCCGATAAAGGCGCAGGGATTCATCACGCCTTCGATTTTGACTTTCATCCCGTTCAGTTTCAGCCCGCGTTGTTTGGCGACTTCGTGACCCGTGACGTTGAGACAACCCGCCAGCGACATCAGCAAAACCTGAATGGGAGATGGACCTTCGTCCGTGCCGCCCATGTTGGCGGGTTCGTCAATTACCATTTTGAATTTGCCCGAAGTCAAATTCATGCGAGTTAGGTTTTCGCTCTGTCCGCGCACGATGACTTTCACTTCGCGGGGGACAACACATTCCGCTGCGGCTTGCAGGACGGGAACTTCGTTTTCGTTGCTCATACCAATAATCTCCTTGTGTTCATCAGACTTCCGAAGTCTTAAAGACTTCGGAAGTCTCGTAGTTGTTTTATCGCTCAATCAACACAGATTTTTCATAGCCAGAGCAGGGAATGCAAACGGGCTGTCCGTCTTTTGTGCGCGCGTAGCGTTCAAAAACATACTCGCCGCACACGCTGCACTTGACTTTGTTGAACGAACCTTTGACGGGCTTGTAGGTGAAATCGGGTTTGGCTTCCACCTTGAAGATGGCTTCGTCGGGCTGGTCATAGACCCACTGGATGACCTCGCGCCGCACGTCCAGCGGAATTTGCGAAGGCTCGATGCCCTTCTTGCGATAGACGAAAAACTCGAACTTGCCCATCGCGTCAATGAAATCGGGCAGGAGCGAGTAACGCACCGCGCCTTTTTGCGGATGATAGAAAGTCGCCGCCAGTTTTCCGTAGAAGGTCTTGGCAATCATCACCTTGCCGTAGGTCGCGCCGGTGGCAATTTGCATTCCATCCATCATGCAGGTCTGCGGGTGACCTTCGCCCAGTTCGGGGAAGATGAAAAAGCCGTGGTCGGGTTCTTTCTCAATGCCAAGGTACGCCAGGGCGAGTTTGCCCATGCGATAGCCAATCGGCATGAAGGGACATTCATGAGCGTGGAATTCAAACGCCCATTCGGGGGGAATATGTTGCGTAGTCATGTAAATCTCCTTTCTAACTCCCCTCTCCTTGCGGGAGAGGGATTGGTGGTGAGGATTACTTCACCAAATCGAAAATCATTTTTGCGGCGATCAGCCAGAGCAGCACGCCGATCATCTTCTTCAGTTGCGCGCTCGACACTTTCGTCTTCATCAACTGCGAGCCGACGATGGAGCCGAGCGCCGCCATCAGCGCGGTGACGCCCACGAAAACGGGATCCAGCCCGCCCATCGTGGCGTGACCGAGAAAACCTGACAGCGAGGAAAAGACGACCACAAGAGAGGTCGTCCCTGCCGCGACTTTCGCGTCGAGACCGATCCAGTTCAGCACGGGCAGGATGAAATTCCCGCCGCCGACACCGAGCAGCCCGCCCAAGAATCCCGCCACGGACCCGACGCCTGTTCCCGCGCCGATTTCCGTCGCGCGGCTGAGCGGTTTCTCGCGCGCCTTCACTTTAGCGAACAGCATCATGAAGCCCGCGAAAACCAGAAAGGCGGCGAACAGTCCGAGCAGAATTTTCTTATCCACAAACGGCGTCAGGCGCGCGCCGAGCGGCGAAAGGATGACGGCGGCAATCAGCACGGGCAGCCCGACGCGCCAGTTGATGAGTTTGCCGCGCCAGTAGTTGAAGGCGGCGAACATCAGGCTGACCACGTTCAGCAGCAGCGCGGTGGGCGTGGCTTCCGCCAGCGGCACGCCGAGATAGTAGAACAGCGGCACGAACAGGAACGCCGCGCCGATGCCTGCCATGGCCAGCAGGCCCGAAAAGACGAAGACGAGAATCGCGCTGATGATATAGACGGTGATGGACATATTGCCTCGAAAATTTCCCCGCCCTGACCGGGCGGGGATGGATTAGAAATTATCCGTAACGACCTGCCATAAGCAATGAAGAACCCTCTGCCTCTTGTCATTGCGAGCGTAGCGCGGGGAAAGCAGCCTCCTGGCAGTTTATGGAGATTGCTTCGCCGCCTATGGCGGCTCGCAATGACAAGGATGGGTAAGGGACAGGTTTACAATTATCCGTTCTTTGCCTGCAGCGTCTTGCGGACTTTGCCGGGCCAGATTTCGGGGATGATGCTGGCATAGCCGCCCGAAATGATACGGACGTTGTCGAAGCCCTGGGCGTGCAGGTAGGCAAAGGCCACGTTTGAGCGGTCGCCGGCGGTGCAAAGCGTCGCCACGATTTTGTCGCGCGGAATCTCGTTCAGACGGGCGGGCAGTTCGTTGATGGGAATCTCCAGCGCAAAGGGAAAGCGCAGGAACTCCCGCTCTTCAGGGGCGCGCACGTCCAGCAGAACGGCTTCGCCCTTCGCCCACTTCTCGAAGAAGACGGGCGGGTCAATCTTGTGCTGACCGGTGCTCCAGTATTCGAAGTTCAGTCCGCTCAGCCATTGGGAAAACGTATCGTTCGACATAATGACTCTCCTTGATTTTTGGATTTTCAGACAAGGCGGGGAGGAACACCCCGTCAGAGACCGGCGCCGTCCAGATGCTCACGGATAGCCTGCTCGATTTTTGCCGGCCCGCGAAAGCCGACCATCACCACTTGCTCATTGATCACCAGCACCGGCGTCGCCATGACGTTGTAGGCCAGGATGCGGTCCACGTCCTGGACGTACTCCACCTCCACGTCGAGGCCCTCGCGGGCGACGAAGCGGCTGACGACGTTGTACATGTTGCGACAGGTGCCGCAGCCTGCGCCGAGCACTTTGATGCTGGCTTTTGCGCTCAATGCAGACGCTCCGCGTGATCAATCAATTCACCGCGGGCGGCGGCCAGCGCGGCGGCCTCGATATTGGCCACGTCGGTGACGATGGGGCGAATGCCGGCCTGCTTCATGCTTTCGTAGGCCCCGGCGCCCATGCCACGCGTCAGCAAAATCTGACAATCGGCGATGGCGGCGGCCATGCGGGCGTGACGGTTCTGCGCGGCCGGGTCGAAGCCGTGACCGCGCGGGTCCTCGCCGTGGACTTCCTCATGCGGTTCGCCGGCAAACTGGGCATGACCCATCTTGTCACGACTCTCGCGGGCGACGATTTGCCCGTTTTCGATGGTCAGAACAACGTAAAAGGGGGCGCGGCCAAAGTGTTGGCTGATGGTCACGCCGTCTTCGGAAACAGCGGCAATTTTCATGGTTCATCCTTTCTGTGCCAGTGTGGTGTAATCCACGCCGAGCGGGGCGCTGAGTTCGACGCCTGTCTCAAGGAACAGGCTCTTGAGCGGCTGAAGGGCATTCTCGCGCTCCTGGACGACCGGATGGGAAAAGAAGCGGTCACGCAGGTCGTAGAAGGCCTGCACTTCCGCACGAGGAATCTGCTCGCCGGCCTGTTGACGGGCGATGAGCGCCTCGTAGGTGGCGTAGAGTTGTTTTTCGAGGGCGGCCGCTTCCGGGTCGGTTGTGACTCGCTGCGCGGCTTCCAGGTAGGCTTGCACGGCCGGGTGGGCGCGCAAGGCCTGGCCCAGGGTGCGGGCGGCCTGTTCGATTTCGGGGGAAAGCGTGGTCATCGCGGCCTCCTATCCACAGCAACTGCGTTTGGCATTGGCGGCGAAGTCCACGCCGGCCTCGCGGCTGATGATTTCATCCACTGCCAGGAAGATGGCGCGGGCGGCCTCTTCGGCGCGGCGGTAGGCCTGGACGAGAGGCAGGGATTCCAGTTCGGCCTGCAGACGTTCCATCTCGGCCGCGTTTTGCACCACCTCCCGGCCCCACTGAATGGCCGATTGACAGGCGCGCATCTGGCTGGAGAGTTTCTGCACGGTCGCGTCGTTGTTGACGGCGCGGATTGCCTCGAGGAAGGCCTGATATTCGGGCAATTGCGCCAGCAAGGCGCCCAGGGCGCGGGCGGCCTGGAAGGGATCGGCCGTTTGCGGCTGGGCCGTTGCGGATACAGGTTGTACGTTCATGTATGATCCTTTCGGTTTTCGGGAATTCCAAAGATTTGGGCGGCGCGGGCTTCGTCCACGCGGCAGGCAGGCGACTGGAGCAGGTCGTAGGGGTTGACGCTGACGCCGTCCACCAGGATGCCGGGCGAGGCGCGGAAGTCGTAGCGGCGCGCCAGTTCCTGCCCCTCTGCCGAATCCAGGTCGACGCGGCGGAAGGGGAAGCCGCGCCCGGTCAGGTATTCCAGGATTTTGCGGCTGCGGCGGCAGCGCGGCGCGGGCAGGACGATAATTTCTTTCACGGGAGGGTTCTACTCCTTCAGCGAACGCAGGGCGAACACCAGACAGACGTCGTGGACTTCGGTGATGCCGGCCTGCTCACACAGTTCCACCGCCCGGTCGGACCACGCCCCCGGCGGCATCCAGACTGTACCTACTCCCAGGCGGGCAGCGGCCTCGACCGTCTTTTCGGTAACCGCTGGCGGAACGACTGCTACCACCACGTCGGGCTTTTCGGGCAAGGCCTCCAGCGAGGGGTAACAGGGATAACCGTCCACCTGCTCGTATTTGGGGTTGACCGGCAGGGCGCGGTAGCCCTTCGCCAGCAGCGTTTCGAAGATTTCATGGCCGTACCTGGCCGGGTCTTGTGAGACGCCAACCACAGCAAAGGTACGGTTGTTGCGCAGAATGTCGGTGACCAGGCTCATGATGCTCCTGAATGGGGTGAATTTATGCAGGGCGACGCATGGTCTCGCTGCGCCGCCCTGCAGTGTGAACGGCGCTTTCTGACTCAGCGCGGCGGCAGGCCGGGCAGTCCAATCAAGTTCCCTGGCAGGGCGTTGTACTTGAGGCGCAATTCTTTGACCAGCGCTACGACCTCTTCCTTCTTGGGGAAGGTGATGGCGTCGGAGGGGCAGGTCTTGGTGCAACCCACGCAGTACACCACACAGTTGTTGGGCAGGGCTACGATGGGGCGGCCCAGCGTATCATCCCAGTCGAATACATTGCCGGGGCATTCGTCCACGCAGGCGCGGCAGCCACTGCACAGGTCTGCATTGATGGTGGGATACCAGGGGATTTCGTGGCGCGGGATGCCTTGCCACATCGTCACTTCCGGCATGGTTGACCTCCTCAAGCGCCCATCTTGGCGAGGGTTTCGCTCACTTTTGCGATCGCGGCCTCGGTTTCCATATTGCGCAAGTCCACGGCGGTGACCTGCGTATCGAAGTCCGCGCCGACCTCGGTCAGGGCGTCCCGATACATCTTGCGCTGCATGCGCGGGTCGCAGCCGCCCACCAGGTATTTCTGTCCCGGTTTGGCAAAGTTCTTCCAGAAGCGTTCGCCGTCATCCACGCACAGTTGCGGATGAACGATGGCGAATTCCACGTCCATCTCGTTGCGGACGCGGTTGACCAGTTGCCACAGGTTCAGCGATTGAAAGCCGGGGCATTCGCCGGTGCAGTAGCACATGACAAAGATCGGTTTGGTGGATTGGGTTTCGTTGTTGCTCATTGAGATTTCTCCTGATTCAAGATTTTTTGAAGTCACAGGCTGTGGCAGATCGCCGCTGCCTGACTTTTTCAAGTGGGGTGAGCCGGTTGGGCAGGTCTTGTGAGCAGGCCTGCCCAACCAACCGATAGCGTTTCCTCTCCGGCGGCCTTACCAGATGCGGATGCCGAAGAAGGCGGTGATGAACTTGACGGCCACGTACAGGAAGTACAGGCCGAAGATGAGTTTCAGCGTGGCCGGCTTGATGCGCTTGATGATCGCCGCGCCGACCTGAGCGCCGATGATGGTGCCAGCCGCCAGCAGCAGACCGGTGGGCAGGTCAACGAACCCCTGCGCCAGTTTGATGCCGCCGCCGACCGCCGCCAGCGGAATCATGGTTGCCAGCGAGGTGCCCATCGTGATGTACACGGGCGCGCCAAACAGGTAAATCAGGCCCGGCACCAGGGCATAACCGCCGCCGACGCCGGCCAGCCCGGTGGCGATCCCGACGATGAAGCCGAAGACGCCCATCCCCCAGCCGGAGCCGGTGATGGCCGTCCCTTCACGCTTGGGCATGGTTTGCTGGATGACGCCTTCGTAGACCATGCGGATGGCCGGCCAGAGGAAAATCAGGCCAAGAATCAAACCCAGCAGGGCGGTGTGCGCCGAGAGCAGTGTGAACAGCCAGGAGCCGAGCAAAACGCCGAGAATACCCGCGCCGCCCAGCCACAGGAAAGCGCGTTTATCCACGTTGCGGCGCACCAGATGGCCGTAGCCGCCGGAAAGAGCGGTGAAGATGACGGCGAAAAGCGTGGTGCCAACGGCAATCTGCGCCGGGTAGCCCATCCAGAAGTGGATGACCGGCAGCATGACGCTGCATCCGCCCGTGCCGATCAGCCCGCCGAGCAGGCCGGCCAGAAAGCCGAGGATAGTCAGGAGCAGGCCCTTGACAAAAGTCATGGGCGAAACGCCTTGCGCCGTGCCGCTTCCGGTGGCCAGCGCCCAGATTGCCAGGGCGACGATAACGAGCAGGAGCACGGCTGTAAAAATCTGTCCGCGCCACCAGGATGTTAGTTTTGACTGTGCTGTCATCACTTCCTCCGGCTACTTGTTGTTATTCTCAAGGCCAGGTCGTACCACAAGAACCGAGCAGGGAGCGTGCGCAACAACACGATTGGAAACACTGCCCAACAGGAATGACTGGATGGGCGACAACCCGCGGTGCCCAACAACGATCAGATCATACCCGCCGGTTTTCGCGGCTTGTATGATCTCATAGGCCGGATCGCCTTCCCGCAGAAGCAATTTGGCTTCCACCCCCGCCTCCTTGAGTATCGCCTTTGGCTTCTCAAAGACTTCCCAGGCTTCAATGTCTTCCGGGGGAGCAGCGACTGGCGAGGGTCCCATCGTACTGATTGTGACAGGGATGACATTGATCAGGGTTACTGATTTGATGCCGCGTTCCATGGCTAGTTTGGCAGCCGCTTTCACGGCCTCCAGTCCATATTCGGAGCCATCCACTCCAACAAGCATGCGTTTCATGGCAAACCTCCATTTGTGATTAATCTAATTTCAACATTACTATTCTCGCCCTTGTAACGCAAGGGCATGCCCTTCAGAACAACAACACAGAGCGGGCGGCGGGCGCGATTGCCAGGGAGCGCAGGCGCCCATGCACAGACAGCGATTCTTCGGGCGGTGACAGGGTTTCATGCGCGGACCAATTTCAGCGCCGCGAGCAGGCGCAGCCGCCCTCGCCGGAGGCGGACGAATGACTCAGGCAGATCAGGCCAACGGCCTCGAAGGTCTGGCGCGTCTGTTCGCTTCCGCAGCGGGGGCAATTCGGCTTCCAGCCTGCTTCTTTTTTCTGGATGGAGGCGAAGGCTTCGAAGCGGGTCTGACATTGTTCGCAGACGTAGGTGTAGGTGGGCATAGGGCCTCCTTTACCGGGGAGTATCCGCATCCAGGGATTCGACAATCAACCTTCCCTGCGGGACAAGGCCATTGACGAGCGTATTGGTAACCGTGCCCCATTTGAAGCACAGGTCGGCCAGTTCCTGCAATTTTTCGGGTGCTTCGGGGCTTTTCAGAATCAGTTGATAGCGGATTTCGATCAGGGCCGGCGGCTCGTCGCGGCGGACAGCGTCGAATTCAACGCGGGCTTCGTCAATTTGCAGGCGCATTTTGGCTCCGATGGCGTTGACGTTGGTCAGGAGGCACGCGCCGAGCGCGGCGAGCAACGTTTCAGCCGCGTTGAAACCTGCCTCGCCTGAACCTTTCTTGATATTGAGCGTCAGTTCGTGCCCACGGGCCGTGATGCGGGCATGCGAACCGTCGAGGCGGGTGGCAGTGACATGGTAGGTGAGAGAGGGTTTGTCGGCCATAGTCATCCGCTATCCGGACTGGCGAGTTCCGTCGAGCGCGGCGCGGTACCAGGCCATGACCTCTTCCTTCTTCGGCACACGCCCGGCGCAGACTACCTTCTCATTGACCACCAGCGCCGGGGTGAACAGCACCGGGTATTGTTCAATTTCCAGCATGTCCTCGATATGTTCGAGAGTGGCTTCCAGATCGGGATTTTCGGCCAGCATGGTCTCCAGCGCCGCCGCGGCGGTCCGCTCCAGTGAATAGCATTTGGCGCAGCCAGGGCCAAGGACTTTGATGTTCAGCATGGTTATCCTCCAGCGTTCTCGATTTTGACGCCTTTTTTCTCACAGTTCACGCACAGGTCGGTCGGGCGGTTCGTCCAGTAGACCAGGCCGCAGCCCGGACAGGTGACTTTGCGCAGGCCGCCGATTTTCTGCACCGGCTTGGGGCGCAGTTCGGGCGGCAGGTCGGCGTAGGGGTCTTGAATGCAGGTGCAGACAGGGGCGCTTTTCTTGTCTTCCATGAGTACCATCTCCTGCGATCTCATTCTTCTTCGACCGGCACCCGCACCGGTTGGGCGCGGCGCAGGGTGAGCCGTTGCTGACGATCAACCAGCCAGAGCGCCGCGCCGAGCACGGCCAGGAACATCCCCAGATACAACCCCAGCAGGCCGAGCGAGGCGCCGTCAATCCACGCCCCGTAGATGAGACCGGCCAGCGTGCTGAAGAGCGCCACCCAGAAGACATACGTCCAGGCCTTCAACCGCCCGATGATGGCCGAAATCATCAGGATACTCTGCAGGCTGAGTTCGGGATCGGCCATCAGGTAAGCCAGCAGCGGGCCGCGATGCATGCCCAGGCTGAGGAACATCTGCGCAATCGGCACCTCCACCAGTGTGGGGAAGTACATGAAGACACCGAAGACCACACCGGCCAGGTTGCCCGGCAGAGTATTGCGCCCGGCCAGCGCCTCAATCCACGCCGGCTGGATGAGCACCCGTAGAACGCCGACGACAAACACGCCCACCAGCAAGAGGGGGAAGATTTGCTTGATGAAACGCCAGGATTCCCACAGCCACTCGCGCCGCTCGTCTTCCTCCAGACCCCTGAAGAACAAAACCGTCAGAGCCGTCAGCGCCAGCAAGACGCCGAAGAAGCGACCCGTAAACTGGACGTCCAGGCCGCCGGCATGCGGATTCAGCCCGAGCGCGGCCACGAGCAGAGTCAATCCCACCAGCCCCAGAGCGGCCCAGGTCCAGGCATTGAACCCGTCGTAGATGTTCTCGATGCCCCTCCACGAGGCCAGCCCGATCAGCGCCAGCAGGATAATGAGCAGCGCCCCCTGCACGCTCACCCCCTCCTGGCCTTTGCTGGCATCGTAGGGAATGAGACGGGAAAGGGTGTCCTGCAGCGCGTCGGCGCCAGAAAGGGGCAGCGTGATCCGGGCGTAAGTCTGGGTCAGCAGGCCGATTTTGAACGTCCCGGCCAGCAGCAGCACGACCAGAATCAACAGGAAGGCGAGCGCGGCGCGACGCATTCGCCCCTGTCCGGCAAAGAGGGCGTCGGTGGCCTGATCGTGGGCGATGTCGGCCTGGCGGAAGATAAGCGCCATAATCAGGCCGATGCCGATGCCGAAGACCAGCGAGAGAAACAGGCGGGCAAAGGCCAGGTCCGCGCCGATGACGCCGCCGGTATAGATCAGCGCCAGCACGTTGGCGGCAGGGGCGAAGAACAAAAAGGTGATCGCCGGGCCCAATCCCGCGCCCTTCTTGTAAATCCCGGCAAAGAGCGGGACGATGGTGCAGGAACAGACTGCCAGCACCGACCCCGCCAGAGCCGCCGCCGGATAGGCAATCCATTTCGGGGCATTACGCCCCAGGAAGCGCGTTACCGCTGGTTTCGGGATGAGGGCGGTCATCGCCCCGGCGATGTAGAAGGCCGGTAGCAGGCAGAGCAAGACGTGTGCTGCAAGATAAGCGGCCAGGTTGCCCAGGCCGCCAGCGAGCAGATTGGCGAGCAGCGGCAGGATGTTCATAGGGTAGTGTTGACCTCTTCGAGATGAAAGTGTTTACCGGCTATCCCGGCGACCCTGGACTGGCAGCGCGGGCAGGTGCACGAGGCCACCGTACTGGGGATGCTCATCGTTTCCTTGCTCCCGCTGATCTGATGCAGGACGTCAATCAGGGTGTAGATTTCAGGCCGCGCCACGCGGTAATAAACGTTCCAGCCCTCGCGGCGGTCGGCGAGCAGGCCGGCGGCGCGCAGCACCATCAACTGCTGAGAGATGTACGCCTGCCGCCAGCCGAAGAGCGCCTCCAGGTGGCAGACGCACGCTTCCCCCTCGCGCAGGGCTTCCAGAATCGCCAGCCGCGCCGGGTGGCTGAGGGCTTTCAACAGGGTGATTTCGTTTGCATATTCGTTCATGGCTGAACTCACATTCAATTTTTCGAATGCAATTTTACGCCGAAATTCCGCCACTGGAAGCGGCAGAATGTCATAAGTATACCATGATATTCATCTTTTTGAATACAGTTTGCGGAAAAGAAATCGGCGCTCCTCGCGCCAGAGCGACCGCGCCGCCGGTATTGTCGGCGCTCAGGGGGCCGTTGTAATATCCGCGACGTAGTCAATGGCGCCCTGGCAAGGTTCCGTAAAGTGGGCAACAACATTTTCCCAATTCAATGGTTCCCCGTTCTCAAACGTATCTTCCAGGGCCAGCGACAGGCAACCGGGGCCGGCATTGTAGTTGACCAGCGTAAAACGCCACAGGTCTTCGTAGCGGCTGACCTGACCCGGCGCGCTGCCGGTCAGGTTGCGCAGAATGCGACCGGTTTGTTCGCAGTTCGCGGCCAGCGCGGCCGCGAACAGGTCCACGCTGGCGTCGGCGCGCCGCAGATCGAGCGTCAGTGGACAGTCGGGGCAGAAAGCGTCCACGCTACGCACCAGCGCGCCGCGCAGGGTCGCCTGTTGTTCGTCGCTCAAGAAAGGATACCCTTTGCGGCAAACATTTTCCGCCAGGACAAACGGACAAAATTGCTCATAAAAGGATGGATTCCACAGCAGGGCAGTGTCAGCGCCGTTTTCGGTCATCTGACCCAGACCGACCTCCGGACGCCCGGCAACGATGCCCGGCCAGAATTGACTTTCGCGCCCGAACAGGTTTTTAAGCAATTGCGCCGGGACGCCGTACCGCCGGGCGGAGGCGAGAATCAACTCATTAAAGCGATTCTGCCACTCTTCCACAGCCGGCCGGGCCGCCTCCAGTCCACAGGCGCTGGGCACGCCATCGGCCAGCCATACCCCCTCCGTTTCGCAGCGGCTCACGTCTACCGCGCCAGCGGCAATCAAACGCGCGGCCAGATACTGATACGGGATAGTAGTGAGCAAATCCTGCGGAGAATCCGGCGTAATTAACCATTCCGGCAGGCCACCGGCCGAAGGGAAGGCTTCCCAGGACTGGGAACAAGGCGGCAGCGCCGCGCCGCGCCACTGTGTGGTAATCACATCCACATACCACGTCGGTTCGCGGACGTAGCGCGTCTCTTTGGGCAAGACCCGCACCTGCGCCGAGAAAACATTACTGCTATCGCCATAAGTCGAATAAGCCCAGAACTCCAGCGTTACCCCCGTCTCTCCAGTCTCTTCAAGATCGAGCATGCAAGGGGAAGAACAGGAAAATTCCTGACCATCCAGCGTCCCGGCAATGGAGGTAATGGATTCGTTGGGCAAAGGCTCTTCGCCGGTCAGGACAATCGTAGGCGTCCCGGCGCAGAGGTGCGTATGCCGAAAAGCCTGGCAGTTCAGCAACGAGACCCAGACCACCGGCGGCGGCAACGCCACCCCCATTTTGCGTTTGGCCGGGAATGAACGCGCAAGTTGCAGATAATACCCCTCACACGAGGCCACGTCTCCTCCCTTTGCCGCTTGCGGACAGGGAGGGGTCTTCTGCCACTGTTGATACACCGCTTCGTCACAGGCATTGTAGATTTCGGTAGCGTCTGGCCGCCCCTCATGATCAATGACCACCGCACAAACCACCTGATTGTCCTTCCAGGTTGTCAGCCACCATTCATAGGCCGTATAGTCCACCTCCAGCACCGCGAAGCGATCGGGACCAGGCGGTTGCCCGGCGGCACGCGCGCCATGCCTTATGCCGACCAGGAAAACCACCGCCAGCAAGCCAAAGGCAACTGTCAACACCCAACGGGAGCGCAACGCGTACCTCGCCTACCTCAAGAAACAAACGACCGAAGTTAACCCATGACAAATCTTACCCGGAAAACTATCTGATGTCAAACGAGCCGGCCGATACCAGCGTCAGAACAGAACAGCCTTTCCGGGCCAGCGGGACAGGCTGAAGTACCCCGCGTATCGCCAGAATCATCGACACGACAGCATAATTCGGGTAAACTATCCTTCTGTCCAAAGGCCGGAGAAACCAGCCGTGATCCGCCGGGATAAAACTGACTGCCACAGGAGTTAACCATGCGTCTGGAAGATATGAACTGGATGGATGTGGAGGCCTACCTGCAGCAGGATAATCGCCTGATGCTGGTGATTGGCGCGTGCGAACAACATGGCTACCTGAGTCTGCTGACCGATGTGCGCGTTCCTCTGGCGCTGGCCGATGCGGCCTCGCAACGCAGTGGAGTGCCGGTTGCACCGCCGTTGAATTTCGGCGCCAGTCCCTATTTTCTTCATTACCCCGGCACGCTCAGCCTGCGTCTTACCACGCTGCTGGCAATCGTGGACGACGTGGTCCGCTCCGCCTACCGTCAGGGGTTTCGACGACTGCTCGTACTCAACGGTCATGGCGGCAACAACGGCGCCAAAACCGGGTTGCGCGAACTGGTCAACGAACTGACCGATTTGAAGATACAATGGTACGATTGGTGGCTCTCCCACAGCGTCGCGGCAGTCGCCGAGCGTTACGAACTCAAACGGGCGCATGCCAACTGGCTGGAAGCCTTCCCGTTTACGCGCGTTGCCGAACTGCCAGAACAGCCGAAAACGCCGCCCTTTGTGCCATCGGAAATCCTAGAAGCCGGGCAAGCGCGGCAAATCTATGGCGACGGCTCGTTCGGCGGTCCGTACCGCCCTCCTGAAGGAGCATTGCAGGAAATTTTCGACGCCGCGCTGCAGGACATACTCTGGCTGCTGGAATTCCACGATGAACCCCCAACGAAGTGAGGTTGCCATGTCTGAACTCCGTTCCATCCCTGTCATTCTTCTTGGTCTGGGAAACGTCGGGAGCACACTGCTCCACCAGATTTTAGAAACCCGTCAGGAGGTGGCCCGGCGTCGCGGGGTGCGACTGACCCCCATTGCCCTGGCCGATGTCAGCGGGCTGATTGCCGATCCCAACGGCCTGTCCGAAGCAATATTGCGCGCCGCGCTGCAGACAGTCAGTCAGGGGCGCTTCCTGGAGGCTCTGGGAGATATCCAGCCCCTTGCCAACGTCACCTCGCTCTTGCGCCCCGGCGTTCTCCTGGCCGATCTGACAGCCTCGCCCAAAACCATGCCCACCCTTTATGCCGCCCTGGAGGCAAACAGCGGGCTGGTGCTGGCCAATAAAATTCCTCTGGCGGCGCCGTGGGACAAGGCGCGTCCCCTCTTTGAATACCCGGCGCTACGCTATGAGGTCACCGTAGGCGCCGGGCTTCCGGTCATTGCCACCCTGCATTACCTGCTCGATACCGGCGATCAGGTCATTGCTATCGAGGGCTGTCTGAGCGGAACACTGGGCTACCTGTGTGCGGAACTGGAACGCGGCGTGCCATACTCGCAGGCCGTCAAACAGGCGCGCGCCCTCGGCTACACCGAACCCAACCCGCGCGATGACCTGAGCGGTAAGGACGTGGCGCGCAAGGCGCTCATCCTTGCCCGCACCGCCGGCTGGACGCTGGAAGAGCATGACCTGAGCGTAGAGCCACTGTACCCGTCCACGCTGGAGAACGTCTCCGCCGAGGAGTTTATGCAGGCCCTCCCCGCCCTCGACGAGGCATACGCGGCGCGCTTCCAGCAGGCGCGAACCGAGGGGAAAACGTTGCGCTACGTGGCACAAGTTGGGCCGCAGGGCGGCAAAGTCGGTCTGGTAGCCGTCCCACAGGATACCCCGCTGGGCGCCTTGCGTGGTCCGGCCAATTTCATTTCCCTGCGCACGCGGCGTTACGATGAAGTGCCGCTGGTGATCTCCGGCCCCGGCGCGGGGCGCGCTGTCACGGCTGCCGGGGTCTTGTGGGATTTGATCGAACTGGGGCAAAGGACAGGCATCGCCTAAAAGACCAGCGTCAAATCTTCTACCGCCACGCCCACCTGCACCCGGCCCACTGCCAGCGGCAAGGCAAAGCGGACCACGCCGGCGCGGCGTTTCTTATCATAGCGAAGCGCATCGAGAATGGCCTGCCGGGAGAACGCGGCGGGAATTTCCACCGGTAGCCCCAGGCCACGCAAAGTGTCGGCCAGACAGTCGGCCAGACCCGACGCGGCCAGTCCCAGGCGCTCCGCCAGACGCGCCTCGGCCACCATGCCGATTGCTACTGCCTCGCCATGCCGCAGCCGATAGCCACTCACGGCCTCCAACGCATGGCCGACAGTATGTCCCAGATTCAACGCCGCCCGCTCGCCGCGCTCGAACGGATCGGCTTCAATAACCTGGATTTTCACCCTCATCGCCCGCCGAACAATTTCAAGCAGGCTGGCGCGTACAGCCTCGTAACCAGCCCGACACAGGTCGAACAGACAGGGGTCGCCAATGACCCCATGTTTGACCACTTCGGCCAGGCCGCCGCGCAGTTCGACTTCCGGCAGGGTAGATAGCGCAGTCACATCGGCCAGCACCAGACGCGGTGGATGGAAGGCGCCAATCAGATTTTTCCCCTGCGGCAGGTCAAACCCCGTCTTGCCGCCCAGCGAGGCATCCACCATGGCCAGCAACGAAGTCGGCAGGCAAACCCAGGGCACGCCGCGCATGAACGTCGCCGCGGCAAAGCCGGCCAGATCGCCCACCACGCCGCCACCCAGAGCCAGCACCGTACTGCGCCGGTCGAGGCCGGCTTCGAGAAAGCCCTGCCAGAGCGCCTTAACCGTCTCCAACGTCTTGTGCTCCTCGCCGGCCGGGAAGGTCACCCATGCCACCTCGTACCCTTCCTGACGCAAGGCCGCCCCCAGGGAATCCGCATACAGCGGGGCTACATTCGAATCGCTGACCAGCGCCAGCGGACCTTCCAGATTCTGAGCCCGCAGGTATGAAGCCAGATTCATCAGACTCTGCGGGCGCGCCCAGACCTCATACCCCTGCCCCATGCCACGCACGCGGAAACGTCCCAACAGATGCTGAACCTGACGGGCTATCTCTTCGGGATTACTACCCTCGCTGATGTTGTTGGCTACGCGCAAATTAAACGAGGCGTAATGCGCCGCCCGCCGCTCCAGCAACGCCCGTAACTTCGTCTCCAAATCCCCTGCCAGCAGCGGACGCTGGTTCTTGTCGGCGCGCAAGCGCGTCAACAGGGTCTCCAGACTGGCCTCGAGCAAAACCACATCGCCGTTGGCTTCGGCTCGAAGGCGGTTCTGTTCCCGCAGGAGCGCCCCGCCGCCCAGGGCAATCACCGTCGGCGGAGCGTTGACCGCGCGTTCCAGCACGGCGGCCTCCAGGTCACGAAAGGCCGCTTCGCCATCTTCGGCCATGATTTGCGGAATGGAACGACCGGCCTCCTGTTCGATCTCCGCATCCAGATCGAGGAATGGCAGGTCGAGATTACGAGCCAGAATCTTGCCCACCGTAGATTTGCCGGAGCCCGGCGGGCCGTAGAGAAAGATGTGTTTCATCAGGGCCACCACAGATGAGGGGTATTATCCATCGGCAAATCGCCCAGGCGCGCCTGACGCAGCGCGGCAAAACGCGGCCGTATCTCATCGAGCGAATCGCCGCCCAGTTTTTCCAACAAGGCATCGGCCAGCACAAAGGCTACCATCGCTTCCAGAACCGGGACCGCGCGCGGCACCGGGCAGAAGTCCGAACGCTCATAACGGGTAGGCGACTCTTCGCCGCTGGCCAGGTCCACCGTCTGCTGCGGCGCAAGCGTGGTCGCGATCGGTTTCATGGCGACGCGCAAGACAATCGGCTGGCCGTTGGAAATGCCGCCTTCGATTCCGCCGGCGCGATTGGTCGGACGAAGCAGACGTTCACGGCGCGCATCCAGGCGGATCGCATCGTGCGCCTGTGTGCCCGGCAAACGGGCATTTTCCCAGGCCGCGCCAATTTCAACCCCCTTGATGGCCGGCACGCTCAACAACGCCGCGCCCAAGCGCGCCTCCAAACGACGCTCCCAGTGCACATACGAACCCAACCCCGGTGGCACGCCCAGGGCAACGACCTCGATAATTCCGCCCAACGTATCTTTCGCCGCGATAGCCTGCTCAATGCGCTCCCGCATACGCGCAGCCGCTTCCGGCTGGGGACAGCGCACTTCGCTTTGCTCGGCCTGAGCCAAACGCTCAGAGAAAGGCATGGCCTCCAGACTGGCGCTCACCTCGCCAATGGCACAGACATATCCTCCTACGGTGATCTCAAAGCCAGCCAGGAGGCACTTGCAAATCGCTCCGATGGCCACGCGCAGAGCCGTCTCGCGCGCCGAGGCGCGTTCCAGCGCCGGACGCAAGTCGCGATAGCCGTACTTCAGCGCCCCGGTCAGATCCGCATGGCCCGGACGCGGCGTCGTCAGCGCGGCGATTTCCTTTCCCTTCCAGCGAACATGATCGGCATTTTCGATCCACAAAGCAATCGGCGCGCCGGTAGTCTGACCGGCCATCACCCCGCTCAGAATACGCGCCTGATCCTTCTCGATTTTCATCCGCCCTCCGGCGCCATACCCCTGCTGACGGCGCGCCAGTTCAGCATCAATGACCGCCTCCGTCAACGGTAAACCCGCCGGCATGCCCTCCAGAATGCCCAAAAGCCCCGGCCCATGCGACTCACCTGCTGTCAGAAAGCGCAACATTTACTCCTCCACAGCCTTCCACATGACCTCGCGGGCCGGCAAGCGACCGGTCCAGCATTCGAACGCGCGCGCCGCCTGCTCGATCAGCATCCCTAACCCGGTCGTCGCCGGTAAACCGGCCTGACGCGCCTGACGGACGAATAGCGTCTGGCGTGGATTATAGACCAGATCGTACACCGCGGCCCCAGGCGGGAACGACAGCCCCGCCGGCCAGGGAGATTCATCGTCATAGGGCATCATCCCCACCGGGCTGGCATTGACAATGAGCGTCGTCCCTTCCAGCACGCGGCGCACGGATTCGCTCGTGTTCGGCACAACGTCCAGCACGCGGCCGGCGGCCAGGGTCCGGAAGGCTTCGACCAGCGCCGCGGCCTGGTCCAGCAGCACGGCGGCAATGGTCACATCCCAGCCGTCCTGCAAAAGGGCGTAAACGACCGCCCGCGCTCCGCCGCCCGAACCAATGACCAGCGCGCGTCGCGGCAGGTCAGGCGCGGGTTGCCAGAAATGCTTTAAATCGGCGAGGAAACCGGGGGCATCGGTATTATGGCCACACAGCTGTGCACCCCGGCGGTATAGCGTGTTGACGGCGCCAATGGCGCGCGCGCCGGGCGTCAATTCGTCCACCAGCGGGATAACGTTTTGCTTGTGCGGGATGGTCACGTTCAGACCATCCAGTTCTCCCTGCCGCACCCGATTGACCAGCGCCGTCAGGCCAGCGTGATCCTGCGGCTCAACCGGATACAGACGATACTCCCCCTCCAGGCCAAAGGAGGCCAGCGCGGCCTGATGCAGGCGCGGCGAAAGGCTGTGCCCGAGAGGATAGCCAATCAAGCCAAGTCGAATCATCGTAATGTCTCCAAAACTTGAAAATAGTCCGGGAATGTCTTGGCAACGCAGGCGGGATTCTCAATCGAGATGCCCGGCACGCGCAAGCCAATCAGGGCGAAGGCCATCGCCATGCGATGGTCGTTGTAGGTGCGCACCAGTCCCGGTCGGATCGCCGCGCAGGGTTGAATGGTCAGCCCATCGGGATGCTCGCTGACGTGGACGCCGAGGCGGGTCAACTCCGCGCACAAAGCTGCGACGCGGTCCGTCTCTTTGAGACGGGCAGAAGCGATGCCGCGTATGCGGGTGGGGGTCGCGGCAAAGGGGGCGATGGCAGCCAGCGTCTGAGCCGTATCGGGAATATCGCGCAGGTCCACGTCCACGCCTTGCAGTGGCGATACAGGGCCGCTTACGGCGATGGAATCGCTCCCTTCGTTCACCTGGCAGCCCATGGCTTTCAAAATCTCCAGAAACGCCATATCGCCCTGCCTGGAGCGAGACGACAGATTCATGACGCGCACCGTACCGCCAAGGATGGCCGGCGCGGCGAAAAAGTACGAGGCGGCAGAAGCATCAGGCTCGATGGCATAGCGCGGCAAAGCGCGATAACGCGCCGGACGGATCAGGAAACGGCGGTATTCCTCGCGTTCCACCGCGACGCCAAAATCGGCCATGACGGCCAGAGTCATATCCACATAAGGCCGGGAATTCAGTTCGGTGGTCACGATGATTTCGACCGGCTGACTGGCGTATGGCGCCACCATCAACAACGCGGACAGGAATTGACTGGAAATGTTGCCGGCCACCTCTGCGCGTCCACCGGCCAGGCCCGCCGCCCGCACGCGCACCGGGGGACAGATCGAGGTAGTGGGAGCGGAGTCATCGGCAGAGAGCGGACTCACCGTCGCGCCAAGTTGGGTCAGGGCGACCAGCAAATCACCAATCGGGCGTTGACGCATGCGCGCATCGCCGTCCAGAATATACTCGCCCTGTCCCAGGGTGAGAAAAGCGGTCAGGAAGCGCGCCGCCGTGCCCGCATTGCCGATGTACAGTTCCGCGCGCTGCGCCGGAATATGCCCCCCCAGGCCGACGATGGTCATTTCGGCCATCTGGGCATCCAGGTGTACCTCGAATCCGAGTTGCTGAAGAGCAGCGGCAAAGTAGCGCGAATCGTCCGAAAAGAGAGCATTGGTCAGACGCGTTGTCCCTGCGGCCAGTGCAGCCACCAGCAGGGCGCGGTTGGTCAACGATTTCGAACCGGGCAGGCGCACAACCGCCTGCAGCGGATGGTCAACGGGAACGATTACCAATGAGTCCATAATCAGCCAGTTCCGAGGCGCCTGAGCCGGACGTTGCAAAGCACCCGAGATAGCCACCGGTTGCGGGTCTCACGCGCCATCATGGAGAGAAGAATGCTCTGTGCGGGACGAAGAATCTTGCACAAAACGCTGATGGCGTGCGCGCGCCTCATCCAGCACAGCGCGCAGGCGCGCCTCATCGCCGCTATGCAGCGTCTCTTCCAGATAGTTCAAATTCTCCTTGAAACGCGTCAGGGCGTCAAGGATGTTCTGACGATTGGTTTGTAAAATGCCGGTCATCATCGAGGACGGGGTGGAGGCCAGCCGCGAGGTCGAACGAAAGCCCGGTCCGATGAGCGGCGCGGCCTCGAACGGCGTGGCCAGCGCCAGCGCGGTCGCGATCAGGAACGGCAGGTGGCTGGTTGCGGCCAGGATGCGGTCGTGCGTCGCGGCATCCAGCCAGATCGGAATAGCGCCCACGGCTTGAATCAACTGAAACGCGGCCTGGGCGGCGCGCGCCGAGGAACGATTCGGCACCGGGGTCAGCACAAAGGGCGCGTTCTGGTACAGCGTGGCCTCGGCATTTTCCAGCGAGAGTTTCTCTTTGCCACAAATCGGATGCCCGCCCAGAACATCGAAACGCTCCGGCAGACGACTCATGGCAGCGACGATCGCCTGCTTGGTTGAACCCATGTCCAGAACCACGCAGGGCTGAGAGACATAATCCGGCAGGCGCGCCAGCCAGTCGAGGATAGCCGGAATCGGGGTTGCCAGGATGATCAGGTCTGCCTGCGGCAAAATGTGGGCCGGATCAGTCTCGGCCTGGGAGACGACGCCTCGCTGCAGCGCCTGCTCGCGAGCTGCCGAATGGCGCACCACGGCCAGCAACGCGGCACATTTTCCTTGCAGTGCCAGCGCCAGCGAACCGCCCATCAATCCCAGGCCGATGATAGCCACGCGGGCATTCTGGAGCGAAAAGCCATCCTCCTCGCTCATAGCACCGCCTGCCTTTCCGGCTGCGGCGCCAGGCGGCGACCAATGGCTTCGGCCACCGCCTTCACCTGCCTCACCAACTCCGCAAACTGCTCCGGCCGCAACGACTGCCGCCCGTCCGATAACGCCCGCTCCGGCTCCGGATGCACCTCCACCAGCAACCCGTCCGCACCCGCCGCCACCGCCGCCCGCGCCACCGCCAGCACATACTCCGCATACCCCGTCGCATGCGACGGGTCCACCAACACCGGCAGATGCGTCAACCGCTTCAACACCGGCACCGCATTGATGTCCGTCGTGTTCCGCGTCGCCGTCTCAAACGTCCGAATCCCTCGCTCACACAACATCACCCGCTCATTCCCCCCTGACAAAATGTACTCCGCCGACATCAACAACTCCTCCACCGTCGCCGCTATCCCACGCTTCAACAACACCGGCTTCCGCACCTCCCCCAACGCCCGCAACAACGCAAAATTCTGCATGTTCCGCGCCCCTACCTGCAACACATCCACGTACCGCGCCATCACCTCGATCTGCCCTATCGCCATCACCTCCGCCACCACCGCCAGCCCCGTCTCCGCACGCGCCTCCGCCAGATACTCCAGCCCCTCCTCCCCCAAACCCTGAAAACTGTACGGCGAAGTCCGCGGCTTGAATACCCCGCCCCGCAACGCATGCGCCCCCGCCTCCCGCACCGCCTGCGCCGTCTCCAACAACTGCGACCGCGATTCCACCGAACACGGCCCCGCAATCACCACTACCTCCTCTCCCCCTACCCGAAACCCATCCAGCGGAAACACCGAATCCCACCCATGAAACTGCCGCGAAGCCAACTTGTACGGCTGCGAAATGCGCGTTACTCTTTCAACGCCAGGAAGCGATTCGAACACTTCGGTAGCGATGGCATGGGTATCCCCAATGGCGCCAATGATGGTTCGCTCTTCTCCTATGGAAACATGCGCCTTCAAGCCATGGCTACGCACCTGTTCCAAAACCCGCTCCACTTCAGCCTGCGTCGCCTGAGGTTTCATGATGATGACCATAGCTCATCCTCCTCCAGTAAACGGATATTCTTACACGACGAGAAGATCAGGACGAAGCACCATTGCGCCTCTCAGGTAAACATGACGTACGGCTTGCTGCGGCAAATCCGTATTCCAGTGTAAGAGGACGCGCACACAGCGCGGCAAGCCACCCGGCACCGGTATCTCACGCGCGCACATCATCGGCACCTGATTCCACCCCATCTGGCGCGCAGCCAGAGCAGGGTACGCCGAACAGAGATCATCCGTCACAGTAAACAGCGCCGAGGCAATATCTTCGCCGCGCAGGGTTGGGTTGGCATGTAAAATTGCTTCGAGCAACTCCCGCGTGGCTGCCAGGACGTGTTCCGGCGTATCCATGTCCACGGTAATAGCCCCACGAATACCACGAATAGCCATTCGGCCTCCTCCTGAATAACGCGTAAGGAGCGAGCCGTTGGGCTCGCTCCTCGCAGGTTCTACACTACGCTCTTTGCCTACGCGCGACCAACGGCCACCGGGGGCGGGAAGCCGTAAAAGGAAAAGGCAAAGAAGCGATACCAGCGTGCCATGATAGGGCAAATTCTAATCAAGGGCAGGCAGATTGTCAAGTCAACGCGTTCTATCGTGTCCACGCAAAAGTTGTAAGAAAAATGATGAGAAAAAGAGGCAGAACCTGCGGTAAAAATATTAGGAGAAACCCAATCCTATGCGAGGTTCTGCCATGTCAAAGTATAACCCAAAAAGCATACAAATTCTGGCTCAACAGGTTGCAACTCTATTTATAGAGACGCTGGAAAAAGGCCAGCACGTTGGCGAAATCGAGCAGGGAATGCGCGAACTCTTACAGGAAGTGGGCCGACAGAGCTTACAAATGATTCTGGATGCGCAGGGGGAACCCCAAGAGCGGGAAATTCCCTGTGATTGTGGTGGCACATTACATTACGTTGCTCGAAGGCCGGCAACGGTGATAACGGTCTTTGGGCGGGTAACGTATAAGCGGGCATACTACAGTGGTTGTAGGTGCGGGAAGGGCAAAGCTCCGCTGGATGAAGAATTAGGGTTGAAACCTGGCGCAGTCACGATAGGGTTGTCAAACTTGTTGAGCTTGGCCGGGATACAGTTCTCGTTTGAAGAAAGTTGCGCCTGGTTGAAAGAGTTTTTGTTATTTGAAGTGTCAGAGAACACGGTTCGTCAAGAAACGGAGCGGATGGGAGAATTGATGACAACGATGGAAAGGGAATGGATTGCTCAAAGTCAACAAGAAGATTGGCTGCAAATGCATCAACGTCAAAACGAGCCTGTAGCGGACACACTTTACTGCGCTATTGACGCCGCCAAAGCACGTACTGAACCGCGCCCAAAAGCAGGCCAGCCGAAAGAACCCCATGAAGATTGGCGGGATGTCAAATGCCTGGTATGGTTTGAAGCAGAAGAAGTATCCCCTGCCCAACAAAGGGTACGCCAACGCCAAAAGGTGGCTCGTCAGGAAGTACCCCGCCGAGCCATCCGCAAACAGTATGCTTGTGACATCTGCGACAGCGAACGTTTCGGAAAACTTTTATGGGCAACCGGCTGTCAACGCTATGCGGATTGTTGTTCAAGGGTGGTGTTCCTGGGTGACGGTGCTCCCTGGATTTGGAACCTGGTACAGACCTATTTCCCAGATGCGATTCAAATTGTGGATTGGTATCATGCGGAAGAACATCTTGAAGAAGTGGCCCGAGCCGCATTTGACGGCGAAACTGAACAACAAGCCTGGTTAGAAGAAACCAAGCAAGCACTATGGGAAGGCCAAGTGGAAGAAGTCGTCCTGGCTTGCCAGGCACTACAAGACCGCTGTGAAGCAGCAGCCAGAAATGTGCGTTATTTCTCGGAACATTCGGAACGCATGCGCTATCAAAAATTCCGGGAACAAGGTCTCCTCATTGGCAGTGGTGTCATTGAGAGCGGATGCAAACAAATTGTCACCCAACGCCTCAAATTACCTGGCGCTCAGTGGCTGGTGGAAGGCGCTATCCGTACCGCCAAAGCACGGGCTGCCTGGCTAAGCGGTCAGTGGCAAACCCTCTGTCAGCACCGCACCGCCCTACCTCTTTCCGTCTGACAACTTTTGCGTGCACACGTGCCTCCGGGCCAGTGACAGGCCCTGTCATGGCCTGTCCTTCAGGGAGCGCCGCTGCCATAGAGCGCAGGGTCAGTCGGCGTGCGTCCGGAAGGATCATGGACATATACCCAATCGCCTTCCACCGCCCAATCGAACAGCCAGTGCGCATCGCCCGGTGAGAGATTGACGCAGCCATGCGAGGTGGGGTAGCCAAAAAAGGCATGCCAGTATGCCCCATGCAACGCCCGCTCCTCATCAAAATACATCGTCCAGGGAACATCTTCCAGATAGTAAAAGTCGGAGCGGTCTGCAGCGAATGCCCCACGCATGGTCTCGGCTTCCTTCTTCTGGTAAATTCGAAAAAGACCGGGACGTGTCCAGTAAGGCTCGACGCCGGTAGAGACCAGCGTAGCAAAGACAAGCCGACCACCATCATAAACGGTCAAAGTCTGTTCGGCTAAATCTACCTCAATCCAGCGACCCGCGTTCACACCGGCCGGTGGGGTACGCCGCGGCGTGGCAACAGCGATCAGGCGATCTTCCACCCATTCATCTGGACCGATGAGTACCCAACCGGTGCCATTGACCTCTTGCCTGGTATAAACCTGTACCACCTGGAAGCGGTAATACCTGCGGCCCGTCAGGCTGGCATTGAAGGCCGGCGCTGAACGGCTTCTGGCCTCCCCCAGTATCCAGCCGAAAGCGTTACGTGGCGCGGAACTGAAAAGCAGCCCCTGGAAAGGCATGGGCAGCCCCACAGCCGAACCGGCCCCGCCCCGAATCCAGAGACCACTGCGCAGATGATAAAAGACACCAGCGTCTGTGTCCAGTCGTTCCTGATAGGAAAAGTACTTGCGTCCAACGCCCAACGACTGCGCCGAAATCTCCCCTGCCATCGCCTCCTCCAGCGAGGAAAACAGATACACGACCGCATCGTCAGCCGCGCGATAGTAACGATAGGGAACATTATTCAGATCAGGATTGGGAGAGTACGCCGGCAAAGGCCGAAGGGGATAGAGAATGCCCTGCTGCGCCCATGCCGCGAGCGTTTGAGAAGGCCCCAACGGCAAGCAACCATCGGGCGCCACGGGGTAAATATCCGGTGGGCAGAGCACCGAACCGGCTTCCGGCTCAGCAGCATCGCGTGGGGCAAAAGATACGTCGAACGCCGTCAGGCTAACCAGAAAAAGCAAAGACAGGAGAAACCGTTTCACAAACCTGATTATACCTGTAATCGGGCACGCTTCGCCTGTCCCTCAATTTTCCTGCCTCCCCAGACGGACGATAAGACGCGTTGTTTCAGGCCAGGCTATTACCTCCTGACGTGCAAAGACAACTTCGTCACCACCTGCGGTCACGGCGTGCTCCTGCCCATTGACCTCCACGGAGAGGATACGGTAAGCAGGGTAAGACAGGCGCAACGGGTTTTCGTATTGAATCTCCAACGCATGGCCGGCAAAGACCGTGTGCACCGACAACCTGTCGCCGCCAGCGAATTGCTCGGCGACGAAGCGCGGCGCCAACACCAGATCGCCCAGCCGGCCCTTCACGCCACAGGCCTCGGTCAGCAGGGTAAGAAGATACCAGGCCGCTGAGCCGGTCAGGTACGGATACATCCCCCGACCACGCGCGTTGAAGTACTCCGGCAGACCGGGGTACATGCGACTGCGCGCAAAGTCCTGACTCTGACGATAGATTCCTTCCAGAACCCGCCAGCCCTCGGCTACCAGACCGCGCCGGTAGAGCGCATTGGCGTACATGACCGCCATGTGGCTGAACATGGCGCCGTTCTCTTTATGGCCGAAGGCGAAACCGAATGCCCGCCCCAGATTGGTTTTCAATTCACGAAAATCCGTATTGAGACGGTAGCCGCCGACACGCTCATCGTATAGATAACGATCCGCGGCGCGGACGATCTGGCGCGCCTGCTCCTCATCCGCCACACCGCTCATCAGCGCGAACACCTGAGCGGTCAACGTCATCCGCGTACCGCCTGGGAAGTCGCCCTCCACCCGCTGACCGTCATCATCGTAGTAACCGTTAAACCAGCCAAACCCCTCCCCATTGGTCAGCCACTCCTGACGGCGCAGATGCGCCGTCAACCAATCAGCCTGAGCGCGCAGACGGTCGGCCAGCGCGGTCAAGGGCAGGGAGACTTTCCTGCCAGTGACAGTATGGGCAACGCGATCGAAATACTCCTGGAGGCGACGACGTTTGGCTTCCACCGAGGTATCGTCGAGCGGTGCCAGCAAAAGGGTCACTTCCTCGGCCAGGGGCACAGTGGTCACGCCCTGACTGGCCAGTGCCAGGCACAACTCGCTCAAGGTGCGCAGGTTAGCGGCGTAGAGGGCACTAAAGGCCACGCTCTCGCCTCGCCGGGGGGCCATATCGAGCGCGTCATTCCAATCGGCGCCTTCGAGCAAAATGACATTGTGCTCGCCCACATTGTGGAAAGCCGTCAGGTGCTGAATGAGCAAATGTTCCAGCAGCGTACCCTGCGCCAGATGGCCAGATTCGGTTTTCAGGCACAGGCCCTGTTCTGGCGACCAGCGCGTATCCACCTGACGGCAACGATGGGTGAGATGGTCTTTGAAGTACGTTTGTTCTTTGAGCAGGAAAGAGAGGTCGCCGCTCCAGTCCAGATACAGACGGACCGTGAGCAATGGCCAGGCGCCGTGGTCCATCCAGACGCGCGGAATGTTGTTGCGGTCGGCCTTAAATTCGCCGGGGCGATGGCCGATGATGGTAGCATTACTGCCATCCATGCGGACGCCAGCAAAGTTCTGCCAGAGCATTTCGGCCACGCCCTCACCTTCGGTCAGCAGGAGCGCCAGGGCATCCTGCCAGAGGTCGCGCCAGCCGCGCCCGCCACGCCCGTAATCGTGGTACGGGAGGAACGAATTCCCCATCCAGCGTCGCAGAATCGGTTGCAGGGTGACCCATTTCAGCCAGCCGTCGTAACGCTCGTCGCCGGTCTTGAAACGCAAGGGACTCAATTTTTGTTGCCAGAAGGCCTGAGTCTGGTGCAGCCAGTCCTCAAAGCGCTCTGCCGAAGCATAGCGGGCGAGCAAGTCGCTCACTTCCTGCTCCGGCGAAAGAACCGCCAGGAGCAGGATATAGGTGGCCGATTCGCCTGGCGCGAGCACGCGGTCGGCGAAACGCAAGGCGCCGATGGATTCAAAGCCATCGGGGGCGGGGCCTGCGCCTTGCGTGGGGGGGAGATTGGCGACAACCGCGCGCGGCCAGTCGAACGTCCCGCCCTCGCCGATGAAATCTTCCACCAGCGGGAAAAACCCCAGCGGCGGACGGCCATCCCCCTCCGCACCCAGCACGGCGTAACGCAGGCGGTTGAGCGTGTGCCCGCGTTCATCGAACGAAAGCGTGGGGCAGACGACGACGCCATGCTGGTGACAAGTTGTGCGATGGAGCAGGGAAGTGACGTGGCGGTGGTCGCGCAGGTTATCTGCCGAACGTCCAAAGATGGGGATGGCCGCGGTCGGAGTCAACGTCAAGGGACGGTTGCCATCGTTCGTCAACACGATGCGCATCAACTCAACCCGGTCCTCGCTTGCCGGCACAAAGGCGGTCACTGCGGCGCGCAGACCTTGTCGCACATGACGGCGTGTGACCGTCTGCCAGAGCAGGCCGGCGCGCAGGACAACCGGTTCCTCAACCCCGGAGAAGCGCTGCCCGACTTGCGCCGCGCTGTTGCCGGTGACCGACCAGGGTTCACCGTCCACGAGCACCCAGAAATTACGCGCCGCCCGGTTGCTGTGCAGGTCTTCCACGGAAACCGGCAACAGGAGAAATGCGTTCTGGTCAATCTTGGCGTCGCCGTGGAAGGTTGGGGTAACGCAGGACATCATGCCCGCCTGATTGACCAGAGGAAAGTACAGATAACTGGTTTCATGAGGCGAAACCAGTTCAAATGTGCCTGCCTCATCCAGAAAACGCCAGCCAAACGGAACCTGATTCACAGGAACACCTCCAGCGCGGGTATCTTGCCCTCTCTCACCTGCGCGGCATAGGGGGCGGGGATATACTCGCCCTCGATCGTCACTGTGTCGCCACCGGCCAGATGGAGGAGAAAGCGGGAGGGCGTTTTGCGGAAGGTATCGGCGCGCGTGGGATTGTGACAGGTGACGCGACAGTGATTCAGGAAGCGGAACGTAAACTGGCCACTGGCATCGAATAACCAGCCGGGCAGAAGCGGGCGCAAGGCCAGGATGAGCGCGCCATCGTGCAGACGGAACGGCTGCGGGCCGGCGGTCATGTGGACCCACATGCTCAGAAACTCGGCGGTCGAGCCACTCAGCCGGGCAACAAAGCCGGCGCCGTGCAGCGTGGGATCGGGGTGAGCACTGCTGACGATGAAGGAAGAATTCTCCAGCGGGCTGCGGCCATAGATGGCAGGATCAAGGAAAGGCGGCAGAGTGGCCTGCAGGTCGCTGAAGAACTCCTCATACAGGCCAGCGCGCAACAGTTCCAGCAGATACTTGAAGGTCATATGCAGCCAGATGGATTCGTTTTCGAGCCAGCCGGGAGGGAAGGCGCGCGCTCTCCCAATCTCGTGCGGCCAGTCTTGCAAACTGGCGTTGAGACGGTACATGCCGAGTTTGCGGTCGAACAAGTCGCTGGCACGCAGGCGCAGGTACAGTGTACGCGCCTGCTCTTGTTCGAGCGTCTTCAGGCGGCGCACCGCTCCCTCCAGGAAGAGCGGCAGCGGCGTCACCTCAAAGGCAGTCACGCGAATCAGGGGGCGTCCCTGATCATCCCTCTGCCCGGTTTCTTCCCAGGCGCGCGCGGTATGAACAAAGTACGTGGGAGGCAGGCCACCCATGCTGGCCTCGGCGCGCGCAATCCCGTCTTGCAGGCGTTCTTTCATGCCGGCGAGGATGTCGGTCAACGTCTCGCGCCGGGTGGCGCCGTCGAAGCCCAGCCGGGTCGCGGCGCGATAGGCCTCCAGCGCCTCGGAAAGGCGCTCCCAGGCGGCAAAGGGAGGGAGATTCTGCCGCAGTACAGTGCGTATGGCCCGCAGCAGTCCAGCGGCCTCACGCGGCAGCACGACTGTGCGCGGGAAATCGGTCAGGGCGCGCGTCAAAAACTCCACCAGCCGCAGCAGTTCATACGTTTCTGCCATGGACGAGCCAAAGAGCGCCGGCAGGCCGTTGAGAGCATCGCACCAGCCGGGCCGGCCGGCTTCCATTTGAATGCCCATGCCCGCCGGGTCCAGCGTGGCAAACTTGATGAGGGCCAGCAGAGCCAATTTTGAGAACAACGGCAGGCGGAAAACCTCGCCGCGTCCCTGGCGACAGCGCGCCCAGTGCGCGTCCTGCGTGCGCGCGGCGATGCGCGCCGCCTTCTCCTCATCGTACACCAGCGGATTTAACTGACGCGGGCGGCCTGCGTCCAGCACAAAGCGCTCGGCGCGCGGCCGGAGACGCACGGCATTGTCGTAGAAAGGCAACGGTGGCGCGTCGAACAACAGCCACTCTCGTTTTTCCGGGAAGACAGCCAGAAACGCCTCTATCAGGTCGAGGTTGTACGTCCAGTGGTCAATCCAATACCCTTCGCCGTGCGCGGCGTGGAAATGCGGCTGCGCCTGGGCAAAGACCTGTTCCAGAAAATCCTGGAGCGGCAGGGTCAGCTGCGCCCGCTGCGCGACAGCGAGCAACTGGCCTGGCGTGAAGTGGCCGCGCAAAGTCGGTTCCAGCACTTGCGGAGCCGCCGCCAGCCGCGCCAGTGAAGCGATTGCCTGCGGCGGTAGGGTAAAGGTGCTGCCCTGGACCACCAGCGGGTTGTAGCCATCAGCCTGAATCAGACTCATGAAGAGACGAATGTTGTACTCGCCGGCCTGCGGAACAAAGAAGACATCGTTGCGGCGATTCTGATTCACATCGCGGTAGTTGCCATCGCCCTGCGAATAGAACTCGGTCGGCAGGACGAAATGGTTGTAATCGCGCTCGAGGTCGCCGTGGCGGCGCGAGTAGAGATAACAGACATGCTTTCCGCCCAGGATAACGGGATAGCCGCCGCGCAGGACGTTGTCGAGGAAGGTCTGACGGCAATAGGCGTCGAAGAGAGGGGAAGCGGAACGCGTGCTGACGGCCTCGGTCAGGTCGAGGGCCAGGCGGCGCGCCTCGTCCAGTTTGGTATTCAGCATGTCAGAAGCCAGCAGGCGCGGCGTCTGTTCGGTCAGCATGGTCCAGGAAGGCATGTGACCGTAGAGCGAGACAATTTCGCGTTGCTCGCCGGCAGGGATTTCCAGCGAGGCGGCAAAGAAGGCGCAAGGCGTGCGTCCCTGGGTTACCTGCTCAGCCTGCAAGATGGTGGTCAGGGGCGAGGTAGCCAGAGCCTGAGGAAAGATCAGGCTCGTATCTGCACCGAAGAGCGCTGCGGGATCAACGAGCGCCGGCAACAGTTCGCCATGCAGGGCCGCCAGGGCAAAGTGACCGGCCTCGAAGGTGTGAACATGGAGGCTATCGCCGGGGCTGGCTTTGAGACGATAGAACGGCAGGCGTTCGGCATGATGCACGACTTCCATCCAGGCTTCCAGAGTGCGCCCCATGTGCTTGAGGGCGGCATCGTCCACGCCAAAGGGAAGCAGCGCCGGCAGGCCATCCACGACCTCTAATGTCAGCGGCGAGGCGGCGGTGTTGCGGAAGGTCACACGGCGCACCAGCGCGGCGAATGGCTCACCCGGCAGGGTAAAGTAAAGTACGTTGACCTGCAATCCCAGCCTCGCGTGCCGTTCCTCGATTTCCAGTTCATTCAGACCAATGAACATATCGCGTTGTGCGCCTTCCGCTCGCCAGGGTGAAAACGGCTCGTGGAGCCACGTTTGCCCCTCCCGCTGGACACGCAGGAAGGTACGGAAACCCAACAAGGGCGTCGTCTGATAGGCGCGCTGCGCCGGCTGATATTCCATCAAGGGATGATCCTTGCTTTGCACCCCAAAGGCGGCAATCCCCTGCCCCCGATTGACGTAGAAAGCCCACAAGGGGATTCCCAGCGGGCCGGCAATCCCCGGCAGGAAACTGGCAAAGGGGCGTCGGGCAGGGTAATCGGGAAGGCAAAAACGATTCAGAGCATCGAGGCTGGAAGGCATACGTTCCCTTTCCATCACGTCTGGAGTGAGGCATTAATTCGCTGCGCCAGGGCGCGTATTTGCGATTCGAGGAGGGGACGAAATTCCGCTTCCGACATGGTCAACGCCTGTTCCCACAGGAATTGAAGAGCCTCGTACAGGCGATTTTCGAGCATGCCCCAGAGCCAGGCGGCCGGGAAGGAATGGCCGGCGCGCAATGCTCGCGCCATCACGCCGTAGACCGGGTGGGTGGCGAAACGACCCTGGGATAACGTTTCGAGACGTGCCGGCAGGGAGAAGGAAGGGAAAAGTTCTTGCGGGGGATGATGGCCGGCCAGATAATCAATCAATTCCAGCGCGGCCTCCTGCTGGCGGGTATATTTCCAGATAATCAGATGGAATCCCCCCACGAACGGGACGCCCGGCGGGGCGGCTACCGCAACCTGTTCTTTTTGCTCCGCGCTCATCTGAGGATGGTCGAACAGCCAGGGGCCGCTGAAAGCCAGGGCGGCGCGTCCCTGCCAGAAGAGGGCATCCGATTGCACATCATTCAGGCGGCGCGCCTCGGGGGCCAGAAAGCGCGCCAGACGGAAGAATTTCGACATTCCCTCCAGCGCGGCTGGCGAATCGAAGATGGCCGTCTTCCCATCGGGGGTAAGGAAATCAGCGCCCTCCGCCCAGATCCAGGTGGCCAGGAAGTGCAGGTTGATGCGCGAGGAGCGGGTCGCCAGGGTCAGGGGAATCGCCACCCCGCTCTCCTGCAGCGCCTGCAGACAGGTTTCCAGTTCGGCGTGGCTGGCAAAGGATTCGCGTTCCGGTTGAGCCGCGCGGGCGAGGATATCTTTGCGGTAGTAGAGGAGGCGCGTGTCGGCCAGCCAGGGTATTGCCCAGGCCACGGCGTTGCCATTGCCCGGCGCGGCACGCACGCTGTGCCAGGAAGCCGGGAGGTAACTTTCCTTACCGCCCAATCGCGCCACCTCGCCTTCGGTGAAGGGTCGCAAAGCGTTCATCATCACCATATCGCTGACCCAGGTGCTGCCAATTTCGGAAACCGATGGCCCATCGTTGTAAAGAGCCATCTGCAGCAGGCGCGTCCAGGCCTCAGCCCAGGGAATGACCTCCAGATTCACACGAATATGGCGTTCGCGCTCCAGACGGGCCAGCAGGGCACGCATCACGCCTACGGCCTCCGCACCATGATCAAAGATAGAAAACTCAATCGTTTCCATCAGGCTCTTGCCTTTTCTCACCAACAGGGAACGGTCAGGACAATCTGATTCTATGGCAACGTCAATTCCAGCGCAAACGTCCCGAAGTTGAATTTCGGGACGTTGCAACAGCCTGTCCCGAACTCAGGTTACTGTACCTCAATGCGTGACACGGCCACAACTGCGAGCATCGGCAGATGGGTCATAAGAGTAACGACTGTGCGCCACAGCGGATACGCAGAAGGTTTCTTCGCCCGGACGGGAGATGGCCCAGGAAACCAGACGGGCGACGCCGCTGGCATCGGTCCAGGCTTCGCGCTCACCGCGCAGAATGGCGCCCGCCCATCCTCCCGTAACTTTGGCGCCTTCCACCGGTTGTCCCTGCTCGTCCACGATGGTCACCGACGCGACGGCCTGCCAGGTGCCATCCGGGTTATCCTGAGCCGACACCTCGATACTGGCCACGTGTACCGTGCGTGTGCTCTGCGAGGCCATGTCGGGGCGCTGATAAACCCGCACGTAATCTACCTGCAAGGACTGAGGAAAGGAGGTCGTCTCATCCGGCGCGCCAGGCCAGTTACCGCCCACAGCCAGATTCAGGATGAGGAAGAAAGGATGATCGTACACCCATTTGCCGGGCAACATGGCGGGGGTAACGGCAAAGTACTGGGTCTCGTCCACATACCAGCGAATTTCCTGCGGCTCCCATTCGATAGCATAGACGTGAAAATCATCCGAGGGCAGGCCGGCGGGGAAAATGTAAGCGCTGCCGACGCCGGCTCCACCGGAGTAACCCGGTCCGTGAACAGTCCCAAACACGCGGTCGGGCTGACGGCCAATATACTCCATGATGTCAATTTCGCCACAGGCAGGCCAGCCAGAGCGATTGATGTCTTCGCCCAGCAACCAGAAAGCAGGCCAGATTCCCTGTCCATGCGGCAGGCGCATGCGCGCCTCGAAACGGCCATACGTCCAGGTATGCAGGCCCTGGGTTTTCAGCCGCGCGGAGGTGTAATTCCGATAGAGATACTTCTCGGCGCGCGCTTCAAGGATCAGGAAACCGTTTTCCAGACGCGCGTTTTCGGGACGATTGGTGTAGTACTCCAGTTCGTTGTTACCCCAACCGCCCCCTCCCAGATCGTAGGTCCACTGCGCCGGGTCGAGAACGTCGCCGTCGAATTCATCCTGCCAGACCAGAACCCAGCCCGCGCGTTCCCAGACCGGCGTTGGCGTAGTGGTTGGGGTAGGGGTTGGGGTGACAACAGGCTCACAGGCGGCAAAGGTTAAAAGAAGGCCTCCCCATACCCAGAGCAGTTTTGGCAGGAGCCTGGAAAAAGCGGGCACAGGGAGACCTCCAAGAGGAGAAGAAAGTATTACTTTTCGACGCCGGTAATGACAACCCCCTGCATAAAGGCGCGTTGAGCAAAGAAGAAGACCAGCACTGGAATCACCGCCGAGATGAAGGTGCCGGCCTGAATCAAATTGGCAAAACGCGAGTACAACGTATTGAAGGTACTCAGGCCAACTGTAATCGGGAATTTTTCGGGATGCCCGGCGAGGTAGATCAAGGGGCCGAAGAAGTCATTCCAGGCCCAGAAAAAGTGGAACAAAGCCACTGCCGTAATGGCCGAGGTGGATTGCGGCAAAATCACCGACAGGAAAATGCGGAACGGCCCGGCACCATCAATCATCGCGGCCTCGTCCAGATCGCGAGGAATGGTCATAAAGAACTGGCGCAGCAGGAAAACGTTGGTACCCCAGGAGAAGTAAGCCGGTATGATAAGCGGCCACCAGGTGCCAACCAGACCCAGCCGCAGCCAGATATAGTACGTCGGAATCAAGGTCACCGCACCGGGCAAGATCACCACCGAAAGCATGAGCATAAAGAGGATATCTTTCCTGGGGATGCGGAAGCGCGCAAAGCCATAGGCCACCAGCGCGGCTGAGGAAACCGCACCGATCATGGTCACGATGGCGTACATCAGCGTATTGAGCAACAACTTTGGGAACTCGATGCGCGTCCAGGCATCCACAATGTTGTTCCATTGCGGATCAAACTTCCAGGAACGATCGAGTCCCCGCCATGACCCCTGCCATTCGATAAGACCGGCTTCTGGATGCTCAGGATCGACAAAATAACTGACGTTGCGGCCTTTTTTCACCAGGGCCAGATCACGAACTTCATCCCCAATTGGCACCCGATAGACCTCATATTCCTTGCCCTCATACGTATAGGTAGCCGCCGTTCCTGGCCACCAGGGAGCGCCTAACTGAGCAATCTGGGCGTCGTTTTTCAGCGCTGTAGCGATGCCATAGAACATGGGCAGCAGGAAGATGAATAACACAAGCGTCGCCAGCGCCGTGACGGCCATCGCGCCGAAGACGCGACGTGCACGGCGTGAGAACCGTCGGCCTCGGAAAAGGATATGCGCCGTCATGACCACCTCTCCTCTCCGGCATAATAGACCCAATAACGGGAGGTGCCAAACAGAATAACAGTCAGGATCAGGGCCACGATGAGCATCAACCACGCCAGCGTTGCCCCATACCCCATGTTAAAGAACGTGAATGATTGCTTGTAGAAGTAAATCATGTAGAAGCGGGTTTTGCCTTCCGGGAAGCCGGTGCCGTTGTTCAGGACGAAAGGCGCCAGGAAGGTCTGCAGCGCTCCAATCACGCCCAGGACGAGCTGGTAAAAGATGACAGGGGTGATCATCGGTATCGTAATACGCACCAGGCGTTGGAACCAGTTGGCCCCATCAATCTCAGCCGCTTCATACAGTTCGGTCGGCACGCCTTGCAACCCGGCCAGGAAGATAACCATTGCCGGTCCAACCCCCCATAAGCCAAACATAGTATAGGCATAATAGACCAGTTTTGGATCGGCCAGCCAGCGCAAACCTTCCGTCCCGGTGGCCTTGAAACCGGTCAAACGCTCAATCAACACATTAATCCAGCCGGTATGCTCGTTCAAAACGCCGTTCCAGATAATCACGGTCGCCACGGTCGGGATCATAGCCGGCATATAGAACAGGGTGCGAAACAGCCGTACCCCCAGCAAGTGCTTGGAATTCAACAGGATGGCCAGGAACAACGCCAAAGCCAGCGTGGTCGGGAGCGAAATGGCGGCAAAATGCAACGTACGCAGAAACGAGAGACGCACCTCCTGATCTTCAAACAAAGCCCGATGCCAGTTGGCGAAACCAATGAAACGAGCCTGATCGGGGACCGCCGGGTTGAAATCCATCAACGAGAAAACAAAAGAAGCCAGCATGGGCAGGAGATAAAGGCCAATAAAGCCAATCATCCACGGGCTCAGGAACAGCAAACCCCAGAGCGCCTCACGTTTCTGGAGAGGCGACATTTTCCTGCCATTCTTTGCTCGCTTCAATCTGGTCAGACGCAAATCGGCAACGTAAGCCATCCTGTACTCCTTATCAAGGGCCTCGGCCCGGCCCAGACGAGCCGGGCCGAGGAGAATCTACACCACGAGGAGGGGATTACTTGTTCAGCGCGGCGTCGAAGATCTTCTGCAGGTCAGCCCGCAGCGCCTCAATCTCGGCATCCATGTCCAGGCCAGGAGTGTTGGACCACTTGTTGAAGTACTCGTTGTATTTATCGGTGGTCTCCTGGAAGCTGGGCATCCAGCTCTCATGGTTCGGGTTATCCGGATACTTGAGGCCGGCAACAGCCACATCCCAGTTGATATCGGTCTTGTTGGGGAAGTTCTTCTCGGTGTACAGCGGGAAATAACCGGGCTGCAACGACTTGCGAGCCGGCATACCGCCGTAGATGGTAAGCAGTTTGTTGGCCGTCTCCGGGCTGAGCAGGTAAGTCAACACCTGGAAGGCCTCGTCGGGGGTTGGGCAACCCTTCAAGATACCGAACGTATCGGCATGCAACTTGGAAGTAACCACGCCATTATAGGACGGAGTGGCAGCCAGATTCCAGTCGAAGTTCACCTTGCCCAGCGCCCAGGGCGCCACATACCAGGTGTGAATGTGGATCATCGCCAGATTGCCAGACGAGAACGGCCCGCCCGGACCCTGCAGGAACTCGGCGGATTGATAGGGGCCATTCGGGATGAACCAGTCTTCCCACATGCCCTTATAGACCCACTTCCAGGCCGCCTTCCAGGGTTCCGGAATCTGAGCGGTCTTGCCGTCATCGGCCAGGAGCGAGCCGGCGCCGAAGAAGGTGCCCACCCCGCGCGGGTCGGTGTACTGGTTGAGGAAGCCGAACTGGACGATTTTCGTATTGTCAAAGTTCGGGCTGGTGGCATCATTGCCATTTTCGTCCACGGTCAGTTTCATCGCCACCTGGCGCAGGGTATCCATGTTCCATTCGGCGGTGGTGCCATCGGGCCAGACATACGGATCGCCGTACTTGGCAGGCGGGTAGTTCAGACCGGCCTCGTCGAACAGATCCTTGTTGTACAGGATGAACGACGGGAAGACGCCGAAGGGAATGCCCAACTGACCTTCTTCCTTCACATACAGGAACTTCACCAGTTCCGGATCGAAGTCGCTCAAATCATAATTATACTTGTCAATGAGCGGTTGCAGGTCAAGCCAGGCACCCTTGAAGCTATCGCGTCCGCGAATGCCTACCGGCCCAACAATGCAGGGCGCGTTGCCGGCCGCAATCTGGGTGGCCAGGGTATCGTAGGCGACGTTGTTCTGGACGATCTCCAACACCAGTTCAATCTTATCCTGCGAGGCGTTGTATTCGTCCACCACAGCTTTCTGCGGCTCGAACGTGCCCTCATCTGAACCGGCGCCCAGACCAACGAACCAGCGCACTTTGACCCGGCCCGTCTCGGCAGGGGGTTGCGTGGCGGCTTCCGTTGGCGCCTCCGTTGGAGCCTCCGTGGCGGCTGGCGTAGGGGTCGCCTTTGGCCCGCAGGCGGCCAGCGCCATGCTGAGGACCACCAGCACAGAAAGGGCATAGAACAATTTGTTACGCATAGGGTTTCTTCTCCTGAACGAAAGGTATTAAGGGGTTAAAACGGAACAGTCAGCAGTGGGCGAAAGTTCATTAATTCTGGCCTTCTCACCTCCTTTACTGAGGGCAACGTGTGGGTAAAGAACATTTCGCGAGCCTGTTGGGAAACAGGCCTGCCATAGATGTGCTCACATTGTCATTCTATAGACGCAACGCCGGTAAAGCATGCAAATTTGTGCCCAAAACTAGTACGTTTGTAACGTACCTGCTTCCTGAGGGAACAGGTAAGTGCTGATGGAACGTGCCAGGCTTTCGGTGCGGGCAAACAGAGAACCGTAACGGAGCGCAAAGGGCAACGGCCGTTCGGTGCGGTTCAAGACGATGACCGCAATCTGTCCATCCGGGTTGAGAAAAGCGGTGGTTTCTAACTCATCCAGCGCCGAGGCGCTGACAATGCGCTGCGCCCCAGGCCGCACAAAACGCGCAATGTGTCCAATGTAGTAATAGGAACTCTGGTAAGAAATGATTCCCTTATGGGTATCGGCCATAATTGGAGCGCTGCAATAATTCCCCTTATGATTCGGACCGCCGCGCTGGTCCAGCAGCATGTTCCAGTCAATCCAGCCAACCGTCCAGTGATTCAAATCCTGAATCATGGAGCGGGCATAGCGCTCTCCCGTTTCCCAACTGCCATTGTGTGGCCCCCCTTCGACACTGCCTTCGGAAAATAAGAGGTGTTTTTCGGGATAGGCATCATGGGTCAACTGGACGTTCTCGAAATGGTCGCCCATGTACCAGTGGAATGCCGCGCCCCAGACGTAACGCGCCGCGGCCGGATCATCGTAAACGACGCTGGCGCGCGGATAAAGCAAATCGCGGTTGTGATCCCAAATCAAAAGCCGGACTCGCCCCAGCAGGCCAGCCCGTTCCAATGCCGGGCCGAGATAATCGCGCACGAAATCCCGTTCTTCCTCGGCAGTATAAATACAGGACTCCCAAACCTGCACCGCCAGCGGTTCATTCTGCACCGTCAGCCCCCAGATAGGGATGCCCTCCCGTTCATATTCCTGCACATAACGGACGTAGTAGCGCGCCCAGGCCTCGCGATACTCTGGCTTAAGTTTGCCGCCGTTATTCATCTGACCGTTTGTCTTCATCCACGCCGGCGGACTCCAGGGACTGGCTAATATCTTGAGCGGCTGACCGGCCAGACGCATGGCCTCCTTGATCATGGGAATCAACTGACGGCGGTCGTGGTCAATGGAAAAATGGTTCAATTCGACATCGCCCGGCACTTCCGTATAGGCATAACTGCCCAGCGAGAAATCGCAACTGTTGATATGCGTACGACAGAGGGTATAGCCATGTCCCTCGTCGGGGTCGAAGTACGCCTTGAGGATTTCTTCCCGTCGTTCTGGACTCAACTTGTAAAATGTATCCGCTGCCGCTTCCGTGAACGCGCCGCCAAACCCCTCGATGGTCTGGAAGCGGTGCCGGGCATCAACATGCACCAGAGGAAGAGGCACTTCCTCCTTTTGAAAGGGCAGCAATGGCTGTTCTGTCAGACGTTCGTCAGTATATTTGCAGGTGCGAAAGAGACGCGCATAAGCAGGCATAAGCCCATCCTGAAAGCAAAAGTAAATCAATTCTCCATGCAGAGTATAGAGAAACCTCGCTTTCTCTGCATGGAGAATTGTGCTCACCATTAGCACGGCTGTGACAGCCTTGCTCTGGCACTGGACGGTGGGGATAAATGGAGCAGGGGAAAAGACGCGCCGGGGGAGAGGCCGCCTAGTGTTTACGCCGATAAGTCAAGGGCGACATCCCTACTTCGCGGCGGAAAACGCGACTGAAGTAGTTACTATCGGAGAAACCAACTTCAAGCGCGATTTCCGTCACGGTCATATGGCTGCCGGTCAACAGTTGTCGAGCGCGCTGAATACGATAACGATTCAGATATTGAATCAACGACAGGCCGGTTTCCTGCGTGAAACAGCGTGAAAGATAGCCTTCGCTGACGCCAATGTGCCGGGCAATCTCTTCGCGCCCGACAGGTTCGCTGTAGTGTTCGTGAATATAGGCCATTGCCTGACGGGTGAGGCGCTGCGCCTCGCTACGCAATCGGTGACGGCGCGTTAACGCCTCACGAATATGCCCCAGTGTCTCCGCCGAAGAGAACATGCCTTTGTGCAAAACGGCCGCGACGCTGTGGTTCAATCGCGCCATTTCCTCCTCGGTCAGAGCCTTGGCGCTGATGACAACGACCGGCACGGCGCGCGCTATCTCCAGTTTGTGCATGGCTTCCAGCACAGCGAAGCCATCCACTTCAGGCATCATCAAATCCAGCAGCACCAGATCGGGACAGACCGTCTGAAGTATCTGCAGCGCTTCTTTGCCTCCACCCGCCAGCAAAACGCGGTAATCGGGGAACTGCGTGCGTACCAGGCTGGCATGCGCTTCCAACACGCCGGGGTCATCGTCCACAATCAAAATCGTTTTGCCGCTCTTGCCTGTCTCTGCTTCGCCCCAACCCAGCCTCTGCAGGGTTCTCGCCAGTTCTAACGCGCCAACAGGCTTGGTCAGGTAATCCAGTTCCAGCAAAGCGCCGCGATCCTGCTCGGCCTGTAAGGCGTAAAACAACACGGTCACCTCGCTGGTAGCCGGGTGGGCTTTCAAGATGCGCACTGCCTCCAGGCAACGTTGATGGGTTTGCTGAACATCCAGCACCACGGCCATCGGCGGCGTTTGCCGCGCACGCTCCAGCCACTCGTCCTGTTCCCCCCACTCGACAACCGTCACCTCAAACCCCTGTTCTTCCAGATATTGCTGTAACGCTGGCGCGGAGTTGGGCTGCGGGGTAACGATCCAGACCGTAGCGGTCGGTTCTGCGCGCATGGAAACAGCCTGCAAGGTAGGGAGGGTGAAGAAAAAGGTAGCCCCTTCCCCTTCCACGCCAGAAGAGCGCACGCCGATCGTGCCGCCATGCATTTCCACCAACCGTTTGCAGATGGCCAGCCCTAACCCCAAACCGCCATACCCGCGCGTCGAGGTGCGTTCGGATTGACGGAACTCCTCGAAGATAATGCTCTGCTCTTCCGGCGGTATCCCTACCCCAGTGTCGCTGACCGAGACGGTGAGAAAGTCCTCTCCTGGCGTGACGCTCAGGCAAATTTTTCCTTTCTCCGTAAATTTGACGGCGTTGTTGATGAGGTTCAAGACCACCTGCCGCAAACGGGTGGGATCGCCCCAAACCAGCGGTAAAGCCGCCGGGAGGTTGGCCTCCCACTCCAGGCCACGTTCGCGCGCCAGTTTTTCCCCCACCACGATCACCGCCTCCAGCGCGCGCGCCAGGTCTAATGGTTCACAAACCAGACGGAGCTCGCCGCGCTCATCGCGCGCCAGATCGAGTACATCGTGAATCAAGCCCTCCAGATGTTGGGCTGTTGAATGGACGAGTTTCAAGTTTTCATAATCAAGAGGCTTTTGCTCGGAAGCCTCCTTCAGAATCACTTCGCTCAGGCTGGTAATCAGGCTGAGAGGGGTGCGCAATTCGTGACTGACCATCGAGAGAAAACGGCTTTTGAGACGACTGGCCTCTTCCGCCAACCGCTGGCTGGCCGCTGCCTGACGATACAAATAGGTGGTTTTCGTCAGCAGATGATCGCGCTCATCGAACAGCAAGGCGCCCTTGACCGAACTTCCCAACTGGCTGCGCAAGGCTTCATAAATAGCGCCATCATGAGGACCAATTTCAAACACCACGAAACCGATTTCCTCGCCCTGGAATTCTAACGCCTCCACTACCAGAATCTGCCGTTGCTGCCTCCACAACTCCGCCGGCAGGATATGGGCGGTAGGGTAGCGTTTCCTGCCTTCCGGTTGAGGTTGTCCGTGCGCGCTGACCGGAATCCACTGCACCCACTCCGCCGGTCGGTTAACCCCTTCGTAAAGAGCCAGATAACAATTGGCAATCCCAAGACGTGGCAAGTCGCGCCCCAGAATGGCCAGGAGGTTATCCAGATGAAAGGTGACCGCCATGGCCTGGCTGATCGCCCGCAGGACAGCCATTTGTTCGTTGATCTGCGCCCGTTTCTGAACCTGTTGTTGCAGAATCAATTCATTCAGGAACACCCGCGCCCGATGCCAGAGATTCTCGGCGCGCGCCAGCAAGGCCGGATACCGGCCAAGCACGTGATAGGCTTCGCGTCGCATCGCCGAGAGCACATTTTGCAGGTCTGCCACAGGTAGCTGCGCTTCCATTAACCGCCGCCCGGTCAGGTCAATGGCTGTCAGAAAAGTCCGGCCATCGTCGTCCTCGTTCAGGCTGTGACAGAACGCCTCCAGCCATTCTTCAGCGGTATGCGCAAAGGTCGGTTCGCTGCGCGGCGACATGGCACGTTGCATCTCGCCCAACAAGATCGCCCGCCGCGTTTCCAGCAACGGATCGACGCGGGCCGGGAGCGAACGCGCCTGCTCTCCTGAGGCGGGTTCCGGCAAGGACATTCCTTCGTCCACGCGCGCAACGGCCTCAAACAAACAGCCACAGGAACGGCGTGTGATCAAGCGCGTCGGCAGAATCAGACGGGGCGGCACACTTCTCCCCTGATAATGAGCCAGCAAGGCCTCCAGCGCCAGATGACCCATCTTGCGTAAAGGCTGCCGGACGGTGGTCAGGGGAGGCATGCTGGTAGGCATTTCCACCGTATCATCAAAACCGACTACCCTGACCTGATAGGGTACCCGCAGCCCGCGTTCCCCTAACGCGGCCATGGCGGCCAGCGCCATGTTGTCATTCGCCGCAACCAGCGCATCAAAAGCAACACGGCGCTCATCCAGCAGTACCCGCACCCCATCCCGCCCGCCGGCCGGCGACCAGTCAAAAGGCTGGTAGATTAAATCCGCATCGGCGTTCAAACCGTGCGCGCGCATCTCATCCAGATAAGCCTGGAAACGTTCCTCGGCATCGGGGTTGCCGGGCGGCCCCTGGAGGAAAGCCAGTCGCTGGCACGCATGGATTTCAATCATGTGCCGCACCAGCGCCCGCATGCCATCATAATTGTCCACCAAAAGCGATGTGATAGCGTCTTCGAGAGACAGGCCAATATTCACCAGCGGTAAAGCGCCGAACAGTTCCTGCGGCAGATTGGAAATGGTAGGATTGACGACAATGATTCCATCCAGCGCCGGCGGCCGGATTTGCTGCTGCAGCGAACGGTTGCGCGAGAGATCATAAATGTCCACATCGCCGAAACCCACCAGATTTACATCCAATGTTTCTGCCGCCTCCACCGCCCCCCACCAGATTGGGCCGCTATAGGGATTGCTCAACCCCCAGGTCACGATAAAACCGAACGTGGGCCGCGTGCGCCTCATCCCCCCTCCTGACGGGCGTTCCTCAGAGCGACTCGGGATAATTGGCATAGCCAGTAATCCGCTATCCGGCGAACGTACCCTCACACATCCAGATTGCGTACCGCTTTCGCGTGGGTCTGAATAAACTTGCGCCGCGGATCGACCGCGTCGCCCATCAGCATATCAAACGTGCGGTCGGCCTCGGCGGCATCCTCAATGGTCACCTGCAGTAGCGTCCGATTGGCCGGATTCATGGTGGTATCCCACAGTTGTTGTGGGTTCATCTCACCCAACCCTTTGTAGCGCTGAATACTGACCTTATCGGCGCTGACGCCCAGCGACTGGAGGACTTTCTCCTTTTCAGCCTCGCTGTAGGCGTAATGCACCTGATTTTTGTACGCAATGCGGTAAAGCGGCGGTTGGGCGATATAGAGATGACCCTGTTCAATGAGTTGGGGCATGTAGCGGAAGAAGAAGGTCAGCAGCAGGGTGCGGATGTGCGCCCCATCCACGTCGGCATCGCTCATAATGATCACCCGTCCGTAGCGCAGACCGGAGAGGTCGAAATTATCCCCCACGCCGGTGCCCAGCGCCGAGATGATAGCCTTGATTTCATTGCTGGAGAGAATTTTATCCAGACGGGCGCGTTCCGTATTCATGATTTTGCCGCGCAGGGGCAGAATGGCCTGAAAGTGTCGGTCGCGGCCCTGTTTGGCGCTGCCACCTGCCGAATCGCCTTCCACAATGTAGAGTTCGGTGTGGGCGACATCGCGCTCCGAACAATCGGCCAGCTTGCCGGGCAGGGTCAGCGATTCCAGCGCCGACTTGCGGATCACCAGATCGCGCGCCTTACGCGCCGCATCGCGCGCCCGCGCCGAAGTCAGGCATTTTTCCACAATGGCCTTCGCCTCGCGCGGATTTTCCTCCAGAAACGTGCCAAAGACCTCCCCCACCACCTGAGTCACGTAAGTTTGCACCTCAGGGTTCATCAACTTGACCTTGGTCTGACTCTCAAACTGGGGGTCAGGATGCTTGACCGAGATGATCGCCGTCAGCCCCTCGCGGGTATCGTCGCCGGAGAAGTTCGCTTCCGCTTCCTTGAGCAGGCCGTTCTTGCGGGCGTAGTCGTTGATGACGCGCGTCAGGGCAGTGCGCAGTCCGGTCAGGTGCGTGCCGCCGTCCACCGTGTTGATCGTATTCGCAAAGGCATAGACCGACTCGGCGTAGGAATCGGTGTACTGAATGGCAACCTCAATGCCGATTCCTTCAATCTCCTTTTCGGCGGAAACGACCGGATGCAGCGTCGCGCGATTGCGGTTTAGATAACGCACAAACGAGGCAATGCCGCCCTCAAAATAAAAGGTCATCTGGCGATCCGAGCGCTCGTCAACCAGGCGGATGGTGACCCCGCGCGTGACGAAAGCCATCTCGCGAAAGCGCTGCACCAGCGTCTCGAAACGATAATCAATTTCATTGGTGAAGATCAGCGGATCGAACTTAAAGGTGGTCTTGGTGCCGGTATCGTCCGGACGGGTCTTGCCAATTACCTTCACGGCCTCTTGCGGCACGCCGCGCTCGTAGCGCTGGAAGTAAATTTTCCCTGCGCGACGGACTTCCACTTCGCACCATTCCGAGAGCGCGTTGACGGCGCTCACGCCAACGCCGTGCAGGCCGCCGGAAACCTTGTAGCCGCCGCCGCCGAACTTACCGCCGGCGTGCAATTTGGTCATCACCACTTCCAGAGCCGAGCGCTTCTCGGTAGGATGAATATCCACTGGAATACCGCGCCCGTTGTCCGTCACAGAGACGCTGGAATCGGGATGAATCACGACCTCAATGCGCGTACAGGCGCCGGCCAGCGCCTCGTCAATCGAGTTGTCCACCACCTCATATACCAGATGGTGCAACGCCTTGACGTCAGTGCCGCCGACGTACATGCCGGGGCGGCGGCGCACCGCCTCCAGCCCCTCCAAAACCTGAATGCTGGTGGCATCATAGTTGCCGATTACTGCCATATCGTCTTCCACTCCGTCCACGGTTCAGGCATTGGCCGAGCGCGCCGAGGCGCGCAAACGTTCCAACACAGCCTGCAACCAGAGATTGGTATCCCGATAGTACACAAAACTGGCCGCCAGCAGCGAGGTGGTGATGAACGCATGGCCGACAATCCCCACCAGCATCCACCACGAATTTTCGGCAGGCACGCGCCAGAGGTAGGCCGTCCCCTCACTGATGATAAACGCCAGAGCCAGGAACAAACCGCTGCTGGGCAACGTGTAGCGCACCATGTGCCAGCCCTTGAGCAGGGAAAGGAAGGTATTGTGTTGTTCAGCATAGATGCCGTGCGGCGAGAAGAACACCGGCAGAGCCAGCCAGACGGCAAACAGGCTGATCAGAAAGAGCATCCCCTGCCCCAGCCAGGGATTGAGGGCAGTAAAGAGACTCAACACCATCAAGGCCGGCAACCCCACCGTCAGCAGCAGGGCTGACCAGAAGAGCGAGAGCAATATCGTCCAGCCTATGCTTTTCCAGATCGAACGCCCTTTGAGATTCAGGGTCGCGCCCGAAATCCAGTGAAAGTACAGGCTGCCCAAACACCAGCCCGTGAGAACCAGCAAGGGGATATACCCCAACAGGGCAAACACCGAGGGACTTTCTACCAGTGGAGCCGCCCCAAAAGGCGTCTCCAGCGGCTGCCGGCTGAACATCAGGCTGGTCACGCCAAGCGGGAAAGTACGCAGCAAGGAGAATAGATTGAAACGCGCCAGCGCCTCCAGAATCGCCTGACGCGCCGCCGCTACCTCGGCCAGACTCGGCCCGGCAGGCAGCTGGAAGAGCGGCGTGCGCTCCACCACCGGCGCCAGCAAACGATACAGACGCAAATGCGGCCCCAGCCACAACCACATATCCAGCAACAACGGCGGCAAAATCAGCCCAATGCGGTTGGCGACAATGTCAAAACCGCTGGCCAGGGTCGCTATCAGGCGCGGCGGTGGCGGGAGTTGAGGAGATTGTGTTTCCATACCATGATGATTTTACCACACCCTCGAAAAATAGTGCATTTGTTCTATGTTTTATCACCCTGTCAGCAGAGCCGTACCATGGCCCCGCAGGCCAGGCCTCTTCTCCCCTGCGAATCGCCTTCCACGATGGCTAGGCAGGCAATCATGAAGCGCAGGATAACACTCCTCGTTCCAGGCATTCCCTTCATCATGCTTTTCAGCAATTCCTGCGGGTCACGATTTAGCCCCGTCTCAAAACCGTTGTGGAGTAACAACCTACCCACTATCCATCCTTGTCATTGCGAGCCGCCGCAGGCGGCGAAGCAATCCCCTTGCTTGCCGGGAGATTGCTTTCCCCACGCTGCGCTCGGGACATGCGCTACG
>Ga0078972_1003000_pt1 | contig 52504 bp, 45 predicted proteins | sample YelNatPaOPGAMG01_FD_67568 | JGI IMG/M metagenome (GOLD analysis project Ga0078972, IMG submission 67568) | Hot spring thermophilic microbial communities from Obsidian Pool, Yellowstone National Park, USA - OP-RAMG-01 (SPADES assembly) (version 2) | ecosystem: Environmental > Aquatic > Thermal...
GGTTATGATCATGACCTTTATTGTAACATTTGTTAGCATTATATTCAATTATGGCTTAGTGGACGGCTTTTTCATAAAATGGATGAAACGAGCATGTTGATGCAGTAAACACAACAAACCGATGAAAATAGTACGCAACATGCGAGTTCCATCCGGCCGAGTGGCTAATAAAAGAAGGTAAGTATAACCAAAAGGTAGTCAGTAACTCATAAAATTATTTTCGGATGAAAGCATGGATGATTGCCTTTATAGTTGCTCTCCCGGTTGTTTTTATAGTCATGCCATTAATAAAGAAATCTATCAATAAATTTATTGAGGAGTAAATAACCAATGATGCACACTAAAGAATATCGGGATGTGAGCATTGAACTTGCAACTTTGCTGGATGCACTTTCGCATCCGGCAAGGGTGCAAATAATCATGCACTTGGCAAAATATAAAAATTGTCCGGCCAATAATATCTCAAGCCGGTTGCCCTTGAGTAAATCAACCGTATCGCAGCATATGTCAAAATTAAAAAAGGCGGAACTTATTATTTGCAATCCCAACGGCATATGCAATAGTTATGAACTGAATTATGAAAAACTCTATTTGCTTAAAAAATATTTTTCTGATCTTATAAATGAGATAGACTCCTGGAAAGATAAACAAATGGAATGTACGGATAATAAAGGAATCTGTTCTAATATGAATATTAAGTTAATAGAACACGGATGACACGGATGCTACGGATATTCGAGGATAATAATCTGTGTAAAATCTGTTTAATCGGTTTTATCGGTGTGCCACTGTAATCTTTAAAACTTTAAAAACATGGATAAAGCTAAAAAAGCAAGAAAATACTTCGATAATCATTTTAATTGTGCACAGTCTGTATTAGCAACTTTTGCCAATGATTTTAATATTTCCGAAGATATAGCATTACGCATAGCATGTGCATTTGGCGGTGGCATAGGACGTCAGCAACTTACATGTGGGGCCGTATCAGGCGCTCTTATGGTTATAGGACTTAAATATGGCAAATCAATCGATGATAGTGAAGAGAAAAAGAAACTTACATACAATAAAACTGTTGAGTTTATTAATGAATTTAAGAAAATCAATGGTTCAATTTGTTGCAAGGATTTGTTAGATGGATTGGACATGAATAATGAAGAAGATTTCAAAAAAATTCTTAGTCGCAATTTGTTTCAGATTCGCTGTGGCAAATATGTTGAGGACTCGGTGGAAATAGTCGAGAAAATTATTAGTGAATAAAAAATTACCAGAACACGGATGACACTGATACTACGGAAGAATCAGTGCCAAATGGTTGTAATCCGTATTATCTGTGCGCCATTACAATCTACAAAACTTTAAAAACGGGGATTCACAAATATTTTACCTACCTTTACTGCCAAATATATACTATTATCTATGTCAAGAAAATCAAGAAAAAAAGGCAACGGCACCAATAATTCTGCAGAGCTTATCAATGCCATTATTGACCTGTTTGCCAATCATCCCACCCAGGCATTTAACTATAAACAAGTAGCCAAACGCTTACATATTAAACAGGACAGCCAACGTGCCCTCCTTATGGATATTCTCGCACAGCTGGCACAAAACGAAGAACTTGAAGAAGTTTCCCCGGGCAAATACAAACTGCACTCGAAAACACGTTACATCACCGGCACTCTTCAGCTTACCAGCAGCAACAACGCTTTTGTCATCAGCGACGAGGTGGATGAAGAGGTATTCATTGCTTTCAAAAATTTGAACCATGCACTGGGTGGCGACAAAGTCCGAGTGTACCTTTATGCCAAAAGACCAGGACGAAGACTCGAAGGCGAAGTAGTAGAAGTCCTCGAACGCAAACGCAAACAATTCGTCGGAAGGGTCGAGGTTACCAAAAATTTTGCCTTTCTGGTACCCGACAGCAAAGATATACCTTACGATATCTTTATCCCGCTCAATAAACTCAATAAGGCCAAAAACGGGCAAAAAGCCGTGTCGCGTATTACCGACTGGCCCGACCACGTAAAAAATCCCTTTGGCGAAATAGTGGAAGTGTTGGGAGCCCCCGGGAAAAACGAAACCGAAATCCATGCTATACTGGCTGAATTCGAACTCCCCTACCGTTTCCCCGACGAGGTAATCCGCGAGGCCGAAAAAATACCCGAACGTATCCCGGCCGAAGAAATCAAAAAACGCAGAGACTTTCGGAAAATAACCACTTTTACCATCGACCCGGTTGATGCCAAAGACTTCGACGATGCCATCAGTTTTCAGATATTACCCAACGGCAACTACGAGGTTGGCGTTCATATAGCCGACGTGACCTACTATGTTAAGCCAGACAGTCTTATCGATGAAGAGGCCTATAAGAGAGGCACATCGGTATATCTGGTCGACCGTGTGGTACCGATGCTCCCCGAAAAACTATCGAATCATGTCTGTTCGCTTCGGCCGAATGAAGATAAACTTTGTTATTCGGCCGTTTTTGAGATGGACACCAACGCCCGCGTAATCAACCAATGGTTTGGACGCACCATTATTAATTCCGACCGGCGTTTCAATTACGAGGAAGCCCAACAGATCATCGAAACCGGACAGGGCGATTTTGCCGATATCCTGCAAACACTCGACCGGCTGGCTAAAATACTGCGTCAGGAACGCATGAAGAAGGGAGCCATTGAATTCGACCGTCTCGAACCAAAATTTGAACTCGACAACGAAGGCCGACCCCTGAAGGTTTACTTCAAGGAAAACAAAGACTCCAACAAGTTGATCGAAGAATTTATGCTGCTCGCCAACCGTAGTGTAGCCGAACTGATAGGTAAAAAACTGCGCGGTCGCAAGGCTCCTACATTTGTATATCGTATCCACGACAAACCCAATGAACAAAAGTTGACCGCCTTCGCCGATTTTGTTAAAAATCTGGGCTATAAAATAAGCACCGCCAATGCACGCAAAACAGCCGAAAGCATCAACAGCCTACTATTGCGGGTTAAAGGCAAAAATGAGGAGGGTGTCATCGAGAACCTTGCCTTACGGGCAATGGCAAAAGCCGAATACTCCACACAAAATATCGGCCACTATGGCCTGGCTTTCGAGTATTATACCCACTTCACCTCGCCTATCCGCCGTTACCCCGACATGCTGGTGCATCGCCTGCTCGACCATTATCTACATGGAGGAACATCCAAGGATAAAATCAAGTACGAAAAAATGTGTAAACATTCCTCGGAAATGGAACGCAAGGCTACCGAAGCCGAACGTGCCTCAATTAAATACAAACAGGTCGAGTTCATGAGCGACAAAATCGGCAAAGTATACGAGGGAATTATTTCTGGGGTCACCGAATGGGGACTTTACGTGGAAATTAAAGAAAACCTCTGCGAAGGAATGATCCCCATCCGCGAGCTGGACGACGACTTCTACTACTTCGACGAAGAAAAATTCTGCCTCATCGGAAAACGTTACGGCCGAAAGTTCCAGATTGGCGATACCGTGAAAATTAAAGTCTGGCGAACCAATCTTTTGAAAAAACAAATTGATTTCAGGCTTTACGAAGAATAAAACAAACACCAGTGGGAATAAAAAAGGCATCGACCATTCGATGCCTTTTTATGTAATCTTTGAGTCAGATCTATCTTAATTTTTCCAATGCATCCTTGAGCCTTTCCATGGCCAGTTTCAGCTTTTCGTCGCTGGTAGCAAACGATATACGAATACACTTATCGTTGCCAAATCCCGAACCCGGAACGGTAGCAATGAAAGCTTTTTCGAGCAGGTACATGCTCATATCGTCAGAGTTTTTTATGACCTTACCATCGGCCGACTTGCCATAATAAGAGCTCACATCGGGAAAAACATAAAAAGCGCCGGCCGGTTTACTGCATTTTATGCCCGGTATTTTCGAAATAGCATCATAAACCAGGTCTTTCCGACGTTCGAATGCTTTACGGAACTCCTCAACACAACTCTGATCACCGTTGAGTGCAGCAATAGCAGCCCGCTGAGCAATGGTCGAAGCATTGGTAGTCATCTGCCCTTGCAGCTTATTGCATGCCTTAGCAATCCAAGGGGCTGCTGCCATGTAACCAATACGGTACCCCGTCATGGCATACGACTTCGATACCCCATTGATCAGTACAACCCTGTCCTTAATCTCAGGAAACTGAGCTATACTTTGATGCCCGCCGATGTAATTGATGTGTTCGTAAATTTCATCCGTGATCACAAAAATGTTGGGATGTTTCACCAATACGTCCACCAATGCTTTCAGTTCCTCACGTGTATAAACACTGCCCGTAGGATTGGACGGCGAACATAAGAGAAATGCCTTTGTTCTCGGAGTGATCGCCTTCTCCAACTGTTCTGGTGTGATTTTAAAATCACTTTCTACATCCGTATCGATGATTACATTTGTTCCTTCGGCCAGCTTAACCAGCTCGGAATAGCTAACCCAGTAGGGAGCAGGTATGATCACTTCATCCCCCTTGTTGATGAGGACAAGTATAGCATTGGCCAAACTATGCTTGGCCCCGTTCGATACTATGATCTGATTGGGAGCATAATCGAGCTGATTCTCCCGTTTGAGTTTTTTGCTGATGGCTTCGAGCAACTCGGGATAACCAGCTACATTGGTGTAAAACGAATAATTGTCATCAACAGCTTTCTTGGCTGCCTCCTTAATGTGCTGTGGTGTGTAAAAATCAGGTTCTCCAACCGTAAGATTAATCACATCAATCCCCTGTGCCTGTAATTCCTTTGTCTTTGTATTCATGGCAATAGTTGAGGATTCCGATAATGCCGCAACCCTTTGCGATACCTGTTCCATAATTCTTATCTGTTAACAATTTTCAAATGCAATAATACTTAATTTTTTTAATCCTACTGAATCAAAATTTTAATTTTTTGGGTAAAATTATAAATTTCTTATCGGTTTAAAACGATTTAGCCCTAAACCATGAATATTTTTGTATTTTTGGACAAATAAAATAGTATGAGTCGGATTTTTTGCATTGGTGAAACGGTTTTTGACATAATTTTCGAAGGTACTCAGCCGGCAGCCGGCAAGGCAGGCGGTTCAATGCTCAACAGCGCTGTATCGATGGGGCGTATGCATCTGCCGGTATATTTCGTCAGCGAATATGGACAGGATTTTTTGGGAAAATATATCGATGATTTTCTGAAAAATAATGGCATCAATACCGAATATGTATACCGTTTTTCCACAGGGAAAACATCTGTAGCCCTGGCTTTCCTGGATGAAAAACGCAATGCTTCCTATTCCTTTTACAAGGAATTGCCCGGGAAACGACTGGATATCCCTCTACCCGATTTCACCCCGACTGACTTCGTGTTGTTTGGATCGTTTTATGCGGTCAATCCCGAAATCCGGGACACGGTGGTGAAATTAGTCAAGCAAGCACGTCGGGCCGGGTCGACCATTATTTACGACCCCAATTTTCGCAAAGCGCATCTGCACGAGTTGCCCCAACTTTTACCCATGATTATCGAAAACATGCAGCTGGCCTCACTGGTCAAAGCATCCGACGAGGATTTACTCATGATTTTTGGTGCTCAGGATTTTGACGCAAGTTACCAGATCATTGCCCAATATTGTCCCAATCTTATTTATACGCAAAACAGTAAGGATGTGATTTTTAAGAATCCACACACTCAAATACATGTGCCTGTCCCCCGAATCAATCCAGTAAGCACCATTGGGGCAGGCGATAGTTTTAGTGCCGGAGTACTTTATTATCTTTTTTCCTCACAATTAACCCACCAAAATCTAAGCAGTCTCGACGCTAATGCAGCAAAGGAACTCGTACAAACAGGAATTGATTTTGCTTCCCATGTGTGCATGAGTTACGACAATTATATTTCCGAGGAATTTGCCAACGGTTACCGGAATCTTAGCCGTTGAACCCGACCTTACGCTTGTAATTGGTGGCAGCGTTGATGTAAAAGGCTTTGTATTTGATGTAATGGTTCCCCTTCTTAAATTCCCAGATAACATTCCGGGCGGTATATATTTTACCGATACAAGCCTCAAAAATCAGGGAATAGTGAATGCCCGTAGCAGCCGAGGCCTCAATAATACTTCGAAATTCCACACTCTTATTGGCAAAATGCCCGATGACCGGAACATGATATTTCTTGCTCATCAGTTTACGTTCCGTCTGTTTGTTGGGTATTCTCAGTTTTCCGATCATTTTCATGGCCGCTGCATTTTTTTCAAAGTTATAAAATTATTTTATTTCTGCATAAAAAAAAATCAGGACAATATATCTATCAGTGCCTGCGCTTTTAAACAACATTCTTCGTATTCGTCGCCTGCATTGGCCTGAACGGTAACTGCACTCCCTGCAGGGATGGCAATTAACCGTTGGGATGCATTATAGAGGATACTCCGTATCACCACGTTAAGATCAAAATCGCCCTCAGGGGTAATGTAGCCAACAGTCCCCGAAAACAGTCCCCGGTTAAAGCTTTCGTATTCTTCAATATACCTTAGCGCATTTCTTTTGGGGGCACCCGTCATCGACCCCATGGGAAATGCCAACCGGATAGCATCGACAGCCGACACCTCCCGGCTTAGCCGACACTCTATGGTCGATATCATCTGATGAACATGCCTGAAGCTATAAACCCCACACAAATCCGAAACCTTTACCGTCCCCGCCTGGGCAAACTGCGACATATCGTTGCGTACAAGATCGGTAATCATAATATTTTCTGACCGATCTTTGGCATTGTTCTGCAAATATTTTTTCAGTTCCTCATCTTCGCTGCTGCCCTTTCCCCTGCGTATAGTACCCTTAATAGGCTGTGAGATTACCTGCATGCCGGTTTTCTTCAGGAATCGTTCGGGGCTGGCCGATAGCAGATATAAATCCCGGTACTTATAAAAAGCAGCAAAAGGAGCAGGTGAATAGTCGGCCAACTTCAGATAGGTTGCCCGCGGATCGATAACTGCATCCCGACCAATAAAGTTGATGCAATAGTTCATTTCATAAATATCGCCCCTGGCCAGATGTCCCTGCACCCTTTCAAAGACCTGCCTGTACTCATCAAATGTAGGATAGCTGATGCTAATCCTTTGTTTAACAGAATCCCCGAAAAAATACTCCCTTGCCGGTTGAAGTAACTTTTCCAACGCCGATCGGGCTTCATCGTCACTCACTTGCGATGGATAATGGAGTTCCAATACCCCTTCCCGAACCAGAATAAGCCATAAGGGCGAAAAAACAAAAACTGCTGGAAAACCCACAGGATCATCGTGTCTGGCATATACCTTATGCGTTTCGGCTTTCACATTAAAAGTCAAGTGCAAAAAATACCATTCAGGATCAGCGGCAATCAACTGCTTTATCGAACGAAAAACATTCTGATCGGGTAACAATCCACGAAACACCCCTGCAGCTGCCAAAAAATGATAATTGACATAGGAAGTCGGCAGCCGGTCGTATCCTGCATCACTGTTTGAGTCAAGCAACATAAAATATTCAAATGAAGCCCCCCACTGCAACAGACGGGACCTTATCTGCTGTAAACTATTGTTCATCGGAACAGATAATACTTTTCGCACGGGACTGTCTTTTTTCCAAGGCATAAAAATAAAAAAAGCGCCCCAGTTCAGGCGCTTCTTTTATTTTTACTCTATTTAATTTTTACTCAGATATTCTGCAATACCCTCGTGGGTAGGCTTGAGAGCTTCCTTACCGGGTTTCCAATCGGCCGGACAAACCTCACCATGTTTTTCGTAATGCTGCCATGCATCAACAATACGCAAGGCTTCCTCAACACTACGCCCCAAAGGCATATCATTCACAACCTGATGGCGTACAATACCATCCTTGTCGATGAAGAACAAACCACGATAAGCCATGGGCGTACCCTCAAACACAGCATTACCCTCATCATCAATATCATAACGTCCGGCTAATACATCATAATTTTCGGAAATGGTCTTCGACAGGTCGGAAACAATCGGGAAAGTAACCCCTTTTATTCCACCCTCACGTTTTTCGGTATTCAACCATGCCCAGTGGGTAAATTCCGAGTCAACCGAACAACCAACCACGGCAACATTCCGCTTCTCAAATTCAGCTAACTTGTCCTGAAATGCCAATACTTCGGTCGGACAAACAAAAGTAAAATCGGCCGGCCAGAAAAAGAAAATTACATACTTCTTACCCAGATATTGGTCAAGACTAAAGTTTTCTACTATTTCTCCCCCGTTGATCACGGCCTTAGCCTTAAATGATGGGGCTTTTTTACCAACTAAAACTGCCATAATTCTTAGAATTTAAATTAAACATTGTTTCAAATTTAACCAAATAAAACGCTACTGACAACTTTTTGTTCAGTATTGTGCAATTATTTTCAAGCATTATTATTTAGCCGTAATCGTGAAACCGTTATGTCCAAAATATAACCACCTGAATTTCAGAACAAAAGGAGCGTCTTTATTTGTATCAACCATAATAAACCTCCCTTAAAAATTATGCTTTGATCGGCGAAGTATGTGACTTCGTCGCATGTAAATGCTGGTCTTCCGACCACCCGCATAGCGGATAAATTTTGCCGATACTGTCCAATACTCAATCTGGTCAATGGTGGTCTTTACATTTTCCCTTTGCGTTCTTTGCGTCATTTCTTAGCGACCCCGGCGTTTATTGTAGATAAACAGTATTTCTTTTGGAATAAACGGAAAGGAATATCTTAGCGGTATGTGTATCATTCACCATTTGCCTAATTCAATAAGATTAATATGCTAACTTTGCAGCAAATGAAGGATTATGATTTCGATTAAAGATTTCGACTATCCACTGCCGGAGGAAAGAATTGCCCAATATCCGTTACCCGAACGCGACAAATCCAAACTGCTCATATATAAGCAAGGCACAATAAGCGAAGATATTTTTGAGCGTATCCCTGAATACCTGCCCGAGGGTAGTGCCCTTTTTTACAACGATACTCGGGTCATCAATGCTCGCCTGCTGTTTAAAAAACCTTCCGGGGCACAGATCGAAATCCTTTGTCTCGAACCTTTTGACCCAGCCGATTATAACCTCGCCTTTCAGAAAACTGGCGAAACAATGTGGCTATGCATGGTTGGAAACCTCAAAAAATGGAAAGGTGAAATATTAAGTTTATCCCTTTCAACTCCATCCGGAAGCATTACCGTTGGAGCACGTCTGGTTGAAAATTGCGGACACCACCAAAAAGTAAAATTCTTCTGGGAACCTTCGGAATTGGCCTTTGGTGCTATTCTCGAAGCAGCCGGTTACATCCCCCTTCCGCCATACATCAAACGGGAAGCTGAAAACATCGACAAAATCAGATATCAGACGGTTTTTTCACGCCTCCATGGTTCGGTAGCTGCCCCAACGGCAGGGCTACATTTCAGTGAAAAGGTGCTCGATCAAATCCGTCAAAAAAATATTCACGACATAGCCATCACGCTCCATGTCGGCGCGGGTACATTCAGGCCGGTAAAAAACGAGAACGTGTTGGAACACCATATGCATGGTGAACATTTCTACATTAAACAGGAAACCCTGCAACAAATCAGACAATATTTGGGAAATATTACAGCAGTTGGCACTACTACGCTCAGAGCATTGGAAAGTGTCTACTGGCTGGGAACAAAGCTTATGCAAAATCCGCAGATCACAAATATGCATGTAGCCCAATGGGAATATCAGCACATGCCCCAGCCATCAGTAGAAGAAGTGTTGGATTTCCTGATACATTTGTGCGAGAAACAAAGGCTTGAAGGGATCCATGCCGAAACTCAGCTGATGATTATCCCCGGCTATACTTTCCGGATTGTTAACCGGCTGATTACCAATTTTCATCAGCCGCAAAGCACTTTGTTGCTACTGGTAGCAGCTTTTGTAGGCACCGATAGGTGGCGGCACATTTACGATTATGCACTAAATCACGATTTCCGTTTCCTGAGCTACGGCGACAGTTCGCTGTTGATGCCCTGAACCTATCCGTTGATCACCCCCGAACCTACCAGCTCATCGCCATCGTACCAGGTAACGAACTGACCAGGGGTTATACCCCTTTGAGGCTGGTCAAACAATACCACCAACCCTTCCTCCAATTTATATACCGAAGCATCCTGTAAGGGCTGACGGTAACGGATGCGTACCTTAAACCGCTGACTTTCCTGAGGCTCCAGTTCGTAATCGGGACGAATCCAATGAATATCCCTTTCGCTGACATACAGCGCCTTACGGTATAAGCCCGGATGATCCTCACCTTCCCCTACGTAGAGTATATTGCTGTCCACATCAAGGCCAATTACGAATAAAGGACGTTTTTTACCCCCTACCTGCAGTCCTTTTCTTTGTCCGATAGTAAAAAAGTGGGCTCCATTGTGGTACCCTACAATTTTACCCATAATGGGCCTGTAAAGATAGGGCTGGGCCAGATCGATCAATTGCGATTGATCCTTATGAAAGACAGGAGAATGGGCTGGAATTTCAATTATTGGTCCCCGCCGTGCAGCTAATTTCTGCTGAAGAAAAGCGGGAAGATCTACCTTCCCGACAAAACATATACCTTGTGAATCTTTCCGTTGTGCAGTTGGAAGTTCGAGCTTAGCAGCCAGCTGACGTACTTCGGGCTTGGTCAGTCCCCCGACGGGAAAAAGCGACAAGGCCAGCTGAGACTGCGATAGCTGACAGAGAAAATAACTCTGATCCTTATTCTCGTCAATCCCTCGCAACAGCCTAAAATACTGCTTCCCATCAATCTCAATGGTTTCGCAACGGGCATAGTGGCCGGTAGCAACTTTTTCGGCGCCAAGTTTACGGGCTTCCTGAATAAACAGGTCAAATTTTATTTCCCTATTGCACAGTACATCGGGGTTAGGGGTACGTCCCCGTTGATATTCCTCAAACATGTAATCGACCACCCGCTGACGATACTGTTCGCTCAGATCTACCGTATGCAGCGGTATCCCAATCTTTCGGGCTACCAGTTGGGCAAAGACCAGATCATCCTTCCACGGACAGTCGCCATATAAAGTTCCGGTAGTATCGTGCCAGTTGATCATAAACATTCCTATTACCTCATGGCCCTCTTGTTTAAGCAGCCATGCAGCCACGCTCGAATCAACACCGCCCGACAAGCCAACAACAACTTTCATACTGTGCTATACTACCGTTTTTTTCCAATTGGCAAATTTAAGATAACTGCCGGCAATTAACCCCATTAAAATACCATACCAAAGTTCCGACAGCCAAATCATGGTCACCGTACCCTGCCACCGGTAGGCTACTGCGTAGGCCCATAGCACATACACAGTCATGACTATGCCCTCAATAGTCAGGGTGATATGCGTTTTCCCTGCTCCTGAAATAATATTGTACAGGATAATACTTACCGAGACCAGAACAGAGGTGGCCCCCGTGATATATACAATCGGCAGCGACAAACGAATCAATGTGATATCGTCGGTAAAAAGATGAAAATAATAGCGAGCCAAAAAAGTCAATAGCACCACAAGGCCGGTAATGGTACTTACACTCAGCACCAAAATTTTTCGGATTGTGGGCGTAAGTTCTTCGGTACGTCCACTGCCCATAAGGTAGCTGACCAGCGTGTTGGTAGCCGACGCATACCCCCACAAGGGCAACAGCGCAATAAGGTAAAACGTTCGAACCAGATTAGATACAGCCAATGGAATCTCCCCCATTTTTTCGACAAACATGAAAAATAAAAACCAACCCCCAAAAGAAAAGGTAAATTGAAGCATAACAGGACTGCCTATCCTGAGCGTATGAATCATGACCTTCCAGTCGAAAGCATGCCTGCGCATGAGAGCAAATTGTTGAATATTCTTCTGATTAATGGTATATACGACAAAAAACAAAGTAGCAACCCCTTCGGCTATTACCGAAGATAACCCTGCGCCGGCAATCTCCATCCTCGGAAAACCCATTTTCCCGAAAATAAGTACATAATCAAAGAAAATATTGGTAGCTGCCAGAATCATGCTATAGTAACCCACCACCCGCGTACGCATGATGCCCGTATAAAAAGCACGAAAGATGATGTTGAAGTATGCCAGCGACAGCCCCCAGATACGAAAAGAAAGATAGTCGCGTACCCCCTCAAAAATTTCACCAGACCGTACAAAATGCCGGAATAAGGGGATGCCCCAGAAATGAAATATCAGGGTAAGTATAATACCCCAGCTCACCAGAAAAAGTAACGATTGTTGGATAATCTGACCTATCTGAGGAATTTTTTTCTCTCCATAACGACGGGCCACAATAATCTGAACACCTATACCGAAGCCAAAAGCCAGCATAATAAGCGCCAGATAAAATATACCCGCCACTGCTGAAGCACCCAGAGCCACAGCTCCAACGTGCCCCAAAAATGCAGTATTGATAATAGCCGTAATGTTTTCTACAGCGCTACTGGCAATGATCGGAAGACTCAACCGAAAAATTTCACGATAACTGATTGTAGAATCCTTCATCCGAAAACCATTCTTATATTATTGAATTACATTCGCTTACCAAGCACCAATACCCAAAGTTCAAACTCAAAAAATCCTGACTGTCGAAATCAGATATTTGCCGCATTTAATGTTCCTATTTTCTGTACTTGCGGTTGTAAAATATCAGTCCTGCTGCAGAACAAAATACCTTCCTGCAGCCTGCTGACAATTTTCTGTAGCGGCAGACAGACATTAAAAAAAAGAAGGGCAAAGGTATTAAGTTTTTATGAGTATGATGTTAACCATTTGTTAGCGCATGAATAAGCGCCACGGCATAAACGGCTACCCCCTCTTCTCTACCAACAAAGCCTAATTTTTCAGTTGTGGTGGCCTTGATTGAAATTTGATTTTCGGCTATATGCATGACCTTTGCCAGGGTAGTCCTCATATCGGCTATGTAAGGGGCAATTTTGGGACGCTGAAGACAGACTGTAATATCAACATTACCAATCCCGAAACTGTGTCGTTGAAGGAGTTCAACCGTACGTCCCAACAAAATTTTGCTGTCAATATCTTTAAATTCAAGAGAAGTGTCTGGAAAATGCTGCCCGATATCTCCTAAGGCAGCTGCTCCAAGCAGAGCATCGCACAATGCATGAATCAGGGCATCCCCATCGGAATGCCCTAAAGATCCTTTGGTATGAGGTATTTCAATGCCACCCAGCCATAACCGTCGCCCCTCGACCAGCGGATGTACATCAAAACCGAACCCTATCCTTATCATTTCTTTGTTCGCTGAACGTTTCCTATATCTATCGATGCAGAAATGCGAACGGTATTGGCAAGCGGATTACTCCGTCCCCCTCGAGGTATCAGATAAGAAAAGTCAAGAGTTACAAGAGTAAGTCTTAACCCTATACCCACTGTTGCATATTTACGGTTTCCCTTCATGGCAGCCTCGTTGAAATATCCGGCCCGAATAGCAAACTGATTCATATACCAATATTCGGCCCCAATGGAAAGCATGATTTCTTTCATTTCTTCTTTAAACCCACCGGGAGCATCATAGAAACTTTGTATAATCCCCTGCCCCACAGAAACATTGGGATCCATCCCTTTTTCGATGATTCGGTTGCCATTTTCATCAACAACAGGCGTATTAGCACTATCTACCTTATAAATAGGAGGGGTTGGAACCAGCAATTTGTTCAGATCAACCCCTACCATCACGCTGTTAAAATTGTCAAGATTGACCTTGAACGAAGTACCTACACGCAGATTTGTTGGTATAAAATCTTTCCTGTCGCCCTCGGTATAGGAAATTTTGGTACCAATATTCGAAATATTCACACCCATAGCCCATTCACCATCATTATTGCCCATCTTCATGGGAGCACGATAGTACATTGCAATATCAGCCGCAAAGGATGTCCCCACCTTAACAGCCTGGCCGCTTACGGTACTTCCCTTGGCAAGGTCACTCACAATATACCGGAAAGTAATCCCTCCCGACATCCTTTCGGAAAAAAGGCGGGAATAGGAAGCATCGAGGGTAAACTCGTTGGGATTTTGTTTGGAGATAAACTGATTGTTCTCGTCCGTAAACGTAATCGACCCTAAAGAGAAATAGCGCAGCCCAAAAGCTACAGCTTGCTGTTTATCCACACGTTTAAAGCCAGTGAGATATAATAATTTTATATCCGGTGCCAGATTTTTCAGCCAGGGGGAATAGGTTGTCGAAACCCCCGCATTTTCATCAAGAAATGCATACTTGGCAGGATTCCAATGTAACGAATTAAGGTCGGGCGAGGTAGCAGCTCCCAGATCCCCCATTGCCCCGGCTCTTGAGTCGGGCGCTATATTGACAAATGGAACAGGAGTCTGTATAACATTGTAATCCTTCGAAAATTGCTGACCCAGCGTGGGATTATTAGGCAGCGGTTCAGCCCCCCTAATGTATTGTCCTGAAATCAAAACTACACTCAGTACAAACGAAAATGTTCTTATCATCGACATGGATTCAAAATTTTATGGTGACAAATATAATAATTTTAGACACTAACGAACGATTAATAATTTTCCATAATTTTCGGCTGTATTTCCGTTCTTATCTTTCATAATTACCTTGTAAACGTATAGACCCGGAGCGAGATTATTACCTCTGCCATCATCGCGATACCAACGAAGGGGAGGTGTAACATATCCTTCGAAAACACCCGAATAACGCAGGGTATTGATTTTTTCCCCGGTAAAGAAATAAATATCGATTTGCACCGACACCTCTCTGTTGGGCCAGTTGTGCTCTATTACAAAGTAAGTATAGTCGGTCATAGGATTGGGGTAATTATGCACGCGCTCGATTTTTAAGGTATTGTCCGGTATAACCCTGAAGGTCAGGTATGCCTCGGCATAGTTGTTATAAATATCATATGCCGAAACCCTAATCCGATGTTCGCCTTCGGGAAGATTGATATAGGGAAAAACTATGCTGCCGCTTCGGAAATCATTAATATCACTCTGATAAAAATCATTTAATACAACCATATTCCGAATATCATCATCGAGTATGGCAGTGATGTCGTGTCCGATACCTATTCCGGTAGCATTTATACCGTTTTCGTCGAAAAGTTTTACTAACAAACGGGGATTGGGATCGGTAATGCCTCCCTCAACAAAATTCGTATCGTTCATAAACAAACGTATACGAGGACCTTCGTTGTCGCCAGTCTGTCGTTGCGATACCCCTCCTACTACAAAATTCTCAAATACTCCCGCATAGCTCTCGGGGTATACATCAGAGGCATAAAATACCATCTTACCGCGCCCCATGTTATACCGTATATCCTTCGGAACAGGAAAGCGGAAGGAAAATTTCCCGTTACGAACCTCTACCTTACCCCGGAAAATGATATTTTGCCATTGCGTAAACCTCATCGGATACGAAGCTGGGTCGTTGGCTAGGGTAGTGAGGGTATCGGCTTTATCATAAATAGTTACATACTGGATGCCATTGTAGGGCAGTATTTGTCCCGTATCCTTCGCAAAATGACCGGAAACCGTTACCTGATCAAGGGCACGGATGGTATCACTACGAAGAAGAGAATCGGCGTATACGGAATCAATGCGTATGTAATTATGTTTGGGATAGGTCAAAATCATGGAAGGATCGCCCAGCAGGGTAAAATTAAGTCGGTTTATATTGGTATAAGAAACATCGTTCTTGGCCAAACGCATGATATCCCCCAGCCGCATATAATTGCCTGAAGCATCTTTTGTAAATACATAATTGAAAAAAGCACGGTTTAGTGCAAAGTTGTCCGAAGCATAAACAAGTCGGGTGGTGGTAAACAAACCTATGCCACCCCCCATAGGGTTGAGCAGTATTTCTTCGCCGGCCGACACAATTGTCTTCATAGACTGCAGATCGACATCGTCGAAACGGCTGAACGAGCAGGTAGCCGTAATAAAAAGCGGAAGCCTGTGGGTATTTTTCCAGCTCCGAATTATGCTCACGTCAATAATAACCTCATGAGCCAGCTGTATGGGACTCCCATGTCCAGTATAATTCACAAGCAGTGTACCTGTATTAATCTGATTATTCAAAGCAGCATTGGCATCAGGATAACGATCGCCTATGGAAGTTGAGGTCTGCTTGTATGCATCCAGATATATTTTTCGAATCTGAAAAAAAGGATATTGATTCCCGATCATCGTGGCCAGTTGGTCCGATTGACTTACATGCGTATTTGCATCCTCATCATCAGCCACAAAGGTAAGTATATCCTTCCAGTCGCCATCGTGCTGAGGATTGACATAGTTAATCAGCTTGTCAACCAATATTTTTGCTTCATCTGCATTGCGGATGGGAAATCGCCCGACACCAATATCGAGCAGATTATCCCATTCATACCTCGTCCAGTTCATCCATCCGAAAAAATCATCGGTAACATACGATCCTGCTTCAGCAAGCGACTCAGCCGATTGATAGGTAGGAATTAAATTGTAATTATTGGGATTATCGACATTATTGGCATAGGTTCCCTTGCCAAAGAGCAACAAGTATTTCATTTTTTCAGGATTGCGGTCGTAAAACATTTTTACCATATCCCGTATAGCCGACACATCCCGTACCCCCGATGCAAATTCGTTGTAAACCTGCTGAGTGGTAACTACCAATACATCCAGTCCGTCGTTGCTTTTTCGGAAAGCGGCAAGGCGCTTAGCCTGCACCAGTATTCCGCTATCGACAGGAGCCACAATCACCATGTCGGGGACGCTTTCGCCATGAATATTCTGGTTGGGAACAGCCACAGCATCATTAACTGCCAGAAAACTGCCCTGCAAAGAGAATACAATAAACTGACGCAATGTGTCGGACGGTGCGTAAAAAAATAGTTTATCATTTTCGCGGGTAGTTTCAACGTAAGCGGGTTGCGTCGGATCCGTCACATCCCAAACCATCAAACCACTTCCTGCGTTGTCAATGATATATTTGACAGTTTTACCAGCCTTGTAAGTGGCAGCACTGCGAAAAATCATGGGAGATCCAGTATAGGCCAGTTTTCTCACCACATTCACACCAATGTAATTGACATAACCCAGAGCATCCGATGAACCGGTATTACGATACGTAAGATTGAGCTTAAAGGAACTTCCCGACAGGTTCACCAAAAAAGTATCTCTGACAGGATAGTAAGTTCCTGACGAAGAATTATAGGTATTTTTGGTAATGACTGTACTACCGGAAGAAAAAGTAAAAGTACCGGGCGACTGGGCAACAGCAAGAATATCGTAATACACAAAAGCAGGCCTTGAGATGTCGACATTAGGAAAGGTAGCGGTAAAAGTACGCGTCGTCTGATTCGAAATTACATTCCCATACCATACCGCACCCGAGTGCAGTAAGTTAACTTCGTCCGATTCAAAAAACTGATAATCGTCAAAAGTGGTCACCTCAAGTACCGACGACCCGTCGGACTGATAGCTCACCTTGCCCACCTGTGTAGTAGGCCCCTGCCCATCGGTAATGAAATAAACGTTGTAGTCGGCGTACTGGTGCTTGCGATGATAAAAGTGCCGGCGAATAGTATCGAACGTCCAGATATGCGGCCCCCGACCATAAAACAACAAGTAATCGCCCTCATTAAAAACACCATCACTCCCTTTCTCAATGTATATCGGTATTCTTGCCAGGTCATCCTTTCGAGGTTGGCGGGTATCAAACGGCAGCATCCCTCCTCCATTGCCATAAACCTGAATCTTGCTCATATCCGTAAAGCCCCAGTTCTTCAGCTGAGCATAAGTAATCCGGTATATGCCATCCTCGGTTACCTTTACCCTATACCAACGACCCGTGCTAAGCACAGAAGCAGTACTGTAACGAAATGCTTTAGCTTCCTTAGCAGTCATAACAGGTAATGCGCGCCATGTAATATCAAATGACGACACTACCTCAATCCTTCTATCAGCCACACGCCGGACAGGCAGAAAAACCAACTGGTAAAAATATTTTCCCCGACTCACCCCCGAACGTATCTTCCATGTAAATGTATCGGGCCATAGATGTCCGGCAAAATCGCCGTCAAAATTTTTTGTATTAAAATTGGAAAGATTAATCTCAACCGGTTGATCAAAATAAAAAGATTCAACGTAATAGGGAGTTCCCTTCTCCTCCGGCAATGAGCGACATCCCTCAAAAGTTAGATGTGTTGAATCTGGTATGGCCCAGGAAAGCTTAATTGTCTTCCCTTCCAGAGCGATACACACAAAAAATGCAAACAAAAGACTGAAAAATTTTAAAAATTTCATATATTGCTCTCGAGAAAAAAACTTAATTTTATACAACATAGTTCCGATATATGTAGATTTATCAGACAATATTACACCATTTTAAAAAAGTAAAAGAATGATTTTTTACATAATTAAAAACCTATCTTTGAAAAAAACGTATATCTTGCACTATTATTTTTTAATGCGTATTAATATGATGGTATCTCGAATCAAGCGATTATTTTTCAACATATTATTATTAATTACCGGGATGAACGTTCAACAATCAATAGCGCAGGACCCGTTATTTTCGCAGTTTTTCTACAATGCCTTATACTTGAACCCTGCCAATGCGGGAGCAGCTAACGATCCACGGATTTTCTTATCCTATCGCAATCAATGGCCTGCCTTTGGAAGCACCTTTGTCACCTATCAGGGTAGTTATGATCAATATATAAAATCTATTCAGGGAGGCTTAGGAATTAATATCATCCGCGACAACGTTGCCGGTGGCATTATTAATAGTACTAAAGTGGACCTCATTTATGCACGTCGTTATACGATCAATTTCGACTGGACACTACAGGCCGGATTACAAACCTCCTTTAATTTTTTTGGGGTAAGTGCCGACAGACTGAACGCTAATCTGCCCAACTACGCTACTACTCAGCTCGATGTCGGAACGGGTATACTTGCGTATTCGCGTTTCTCACAATGGGGCTTATCCATCGATCATCTCAATACAGGCTTTATAAAAGTTAATCCGACATTTGTACCTATGCCCCTCAAAATAAGTTTATATTACTCCCGTAATTTTAAAGTTTTTAATCCCCGGGTCATTAATTCCCGTACCTACATTGTGTCACCGGCTTTACTGGTACAAAAACAGGGTAGTTCGCTGTATGTAAATTACGGATTGGGGGTACGATATGAAACTTTGCTGGGCGCTTTTTTTGTCAGAACAAACGTACCTTTACAGGTAACCAACACAATTTTTGCTCTCGGAGTTACGTTAGGTAGTTGGCAATTAGGGTATAGCTATGACTACAATCTGCTATGGCTAAAAAACCAAATGCCCTTTACGGGAGCCCACGAGGTTACCCTTACAAGAACTTTTCCGCCCGATCCCACGCGACAGCGTTATGGACCGGTACCCTGTCCAAAATTTGTAAGTGAATAATATTGAAAATTCATTTTTATTATTATAGATTTGTAGCTTTGAAAAATAAGTATTAAATTTGAATAATCATATTAATACACATATTATCATGAAAGCGCTTCACAGATTTGCATGGATAGTAGCAGGTGGGGTTTTCCTTTACTCCTGTGGATCAAAGGAAGATATTACAAAAAGTGGAAACGTATCTACCACCACCGGATGGGAATATAACAATGAAGAATTTGGTGGATTTATGGTAAATACCGAATATGAGGTACAGACACCTCCGGGGACAGTTTTCATTGAAGGTGGTACCTTTACCATGGGACGGGTCGAGCAGGATCTGATGTTCGACTGGAATAATCAACCCCGTCGCGTAACCGTATCGTCATTCTGGATGGACCAGACCGAAGTACGCAACGTCGACTATCGCGAATATATTTTCTGGCTCATGCGGGTATTTGCCGAATATCCGGCTGTTTACAAAAAAGCACTGCCCGATACCTTGTGCTGGAGAAGCAAACTGGCTTATAACGAACCTTATGTCGAATACTATTTCCGGCATCCTGCCTACAACGAATATCCGGTAGTGGGGGTAAGCTGGGTACAAGCCAATGACTACTGCGCATGGCGTACCGACCGGGTGAACGAACTTGTACTTTATCAAAAAGGTATCATAAAACTCGATCCGCAGCAGGTAGGAAAAGAAAACTTTAATACCGATGCTTACTTGGCCGGACAATTTGAACCCCTGGCGGGTGACAATCCTTTAACCACACCTGCAGGCGTAGAAAGAAAAGTTAATATCGAAGACGGTATATTATTCCCCAAATACCGCTTACCGACTGAAGCTGAGTGGGAATTTGCAGCATTTGCACTTATTGGTAACAGTTTCGACGAACGCGTGTATGAACGTCGTTTGTATCCATGGAATGGACATACTCTTCGTAACGATGAGGCAAAATACCGTGGAAAGATGCGTGCCAACTTTGTGCGTGGGCGTGGTGACTACATGGGCACCGCCGGCGACCTTAATGATAATGCCGAAATTACTGCCCCTGTAAAGGCCTACTGGCCTAATGACTATGGTCTGTATGGCATGGCAGGTAATGTAAGCGAATGGGTGCTCGATGTGTATCGTCCCCTGTCGCTCGAAGACATGGACGAATTCCGTCCCTTCCGTGGTAATGTATTCATGGAACCCGAACGGGATGAAGAAGGCAATATTGCCCCCAAGGACAGTCTGGGACGCCTCAAATACAAACCCATATCGCCCGAAAGTGCTGCCGGACGCCGTAACTACACCCAGGCCGACTACCGCAATTACCTCGATGGCGATGTAGCCTCAAGCCTCGATTATTCTACCTCGCAGGATGACAAAACCATGGGCGGTTCAACCCGTATGTATGCCCAGAGTCAACAGGATATGTCTTCGTTGATCAACGACAATGTAAGGGTGTACAAAGGCGGTTCATGGAAAGACCGGGCATACTGGCTGAGCCCCGGTACCCGTCGCTTCCTCGATGAAAACAGCTCAAAAGATGATCTGGGATTCCGCTGTGCCATGAGTTTTGTGGGCAGCCCTGCAGGAAACAGATAAAAATAAAGTATATAATATAATAGAAAAAGCCTCACACCAATGAGGCTTTTTTTCTGCCTCAATCACAATATTCTAACTTAATTTCAAATGACTATTCAGGAACTTTACCAGCTGTACCTTAAGCATCCCCAAATCTCTACCGATACGCGCCTACTACCCGAAGGATGCATTTTTTTTGCCCTTCACGGAGAAAAATTCGACGGAAATGCTTTTGCCGAACAAGCACTGCAGCAAGGGGCAGCGTATGTCGTCGTGGACAACGATGACTATTATCGGCCATCGCCCCAATACATTCGGGTACACGACACTCTTACCACGCTTCAGGACATTGCCCGGTATCATCGACAACAGCTAAAAATCCCTATCATCGGAATTACGGGAAGCAACGGCAAAACAACCACCAAAGAGCTGATTAATGCCGTTCTTTCACAGAAATACACTACGCTTGCTACAAAAGGAAATCTAAACAATCATATTGGTGTACCCCTTACCCTACTATCCATTCATCCCTCTATAGAAATAGCGATAATAGAAATGGGGGCCAACCATGTCGGAGAAATTGATTTTCTTTGTTCTATAGCCCATCCCGAGTATGGTCTGATTACCAACATAGGCAAAGCCCATCTGGAAGGTTTTGGATCTTTTGAGGGGGTCATACAAGCCAAAACCGAACTCTACCGCCACATCGACGCCCACCATGGTACCCTGTTTTATTCGGCCGACAATCAACTGCTGCAGCAGCAAATCAACAATCTTACCTGCCGCTGTATCTCATACGGTTCGTCGCCTACAGCTCAAATAAAAGGGTATTGTCAGCAGGAGAAATCAAACCCATACCTGTGCTTCAGCTTTTTCGACCACGATGGACACGCCCATGAAGTACAAACAGCCCTGTTTGGCAATTACAATTTCGAAAATGCCATGGCAGCTGTAGCCATTGGTCTCAATTTTGGAATCGAGGGAGATAAAATAAAAAAAGCCATCGAATCGTACTATCCACAAAACAATCGTTCGCAGGTGGTTCAACACGAAACCAATACCATCATCTGCGATTTTTACAATGCCAACCCCACGAGCATGGAAAATGCTTTGAAGAATTTTGCCTTGCTGCCGGCCGAAAACTATTCCAAAATAGCCATTCTGGGCGAAATGAAAGAACTGGGCAAGGAGAGTAAAGCCGAGCATCAACGGATAATTCAGTTGGCCACCGAACTGCCTTTCGAAAAGGTTTTTTTGGTTGGTAACGAGTATCAGCCTGCCCCTAACGGTAAAATTCTTTTTTTCGAAAATAATTTAACCTTGATAGAGTATTTACGTGCAAACAAAATCACCAACAGCTACGTTTTAATTAAAGGATCTCGGGGAGCCCGGTTAGAAGAAGTATATCAGGCCATTTTCCGGGGATAGACGAATTCATGGATAGGCTGGAACAAAAATATCAGGCGGTTATCTCTTATTTCCGGCAGAAAATGCCGGTAGTGAAAACCGAACTGCAGCATCGCAATGCATATGAGCTCATTGTGGCAGTAATACTTTCGGCTCAATGCACCGATAAGCGTGTGAATATGATCACACCTGCCCTGTTCGAAAAATTTCCCGATTTTCGGGCACTTTCCGTTGCTTCCATCGAGGAAATTTTTCAACTCATCAAAAGTTGCTCCTACCCCAATAACAAGGCCCGACATCTTAAAGCTATGGCCCAAAAGGTTGTGCACGAATACGGGGGACAGTTACCCGAAGATCCGAGGCAACTTCAGCAACTGCCGGGGGTAGGACGAAAGACGGCTCATGTATTGGCCTCGGTACTCTTTGGCAAGCCCGTCATTGCTGTCGACACCCATGTATTCAGAGTTTCGAAACGACTGGGACTGGTAAAAAATGCCAAAACACCCCTTAGCTGCGAAAAACAGCTGATGCAACATTTTCCTCCCGAAGTGCTCGCCGATGCCCATCACTGGCTTATCCTTCACGGACGATATGTTTGTATGGCACGAAAACCCAACTGCAGCGCCTGCGGGCTTACCGCTGTATGCGATTTCTTTCTCAAACAACAAAATGGAAACAAAAACACAAAATAGTCCACACTTAAATCTGTAGAATATGAAAACCTTCAAAGCATTTGGAATCATTCTGGGGATTTTCATTGGGGGAAATATTTCACTTCATGCTCAAGACACCCTACCCCCTCTTAACAGGTCTGTATTGCAGTATGTAGAATCGGTTATCGGGAAAAAAGTTGACCGGGGCGAATGCTGGGACCTTGCCAATCAGGCCTTAACCCGTATCAATGCCAAATGGGATCACCAATTTAAATATGGACGACTGCTCAACCCCCAGAAAGACACCATCTATCCCGGAGATATCATTCAGTTCAAAGATGTATTGGTCGAAACCATCACCCGGCACGACGATGGTTCGGTAAGCATATCAAAAGAAACCATGGGTCAACATACAGCTATCGTCTACCGAGTAAATGCCCCGGGCGACTATCAGATTGCCCATCAAAATACAAGCTTCTCGGGCCGAACAGTAGGCATTAGCCGACTGGTACTGAAAAACATCAAAAAAGGAAAATACTGGATATACCGCCCGGTGACGGAATAATTTTATCCATAATAATCTGACAACACATTTATTGAAGGATATTTCGTAAGGATTAAGTAACACCGCTGTATGCATTGACCCGTTGTTGCAAAGCACAACAAAAAATGAAAATTGTAGGTTCATGTAAGTCCCATCCGACCTACGAGCTAATACAAGACGTTTGTGCAACCAAAAGGTAGTCAGCAACTTAAAGTATTTCTGAATGAAACGAGCATGTTGATGCAATAAACACAACAAACGGATGAAAATTGTAAGCAACATGCGAGTTCCATCCGGCCGAGTGGCTAATAAAAGAAGGTAAGTATAACCAAATGGAAGTCAGTAACTTAAAAAAAATATTTTCGGATGAAAACAGTAATGCTCATAACCTTATTAGTTGTTCCTCTTATATCAATTGCACAAACAATATGGCGTATAGAATTAAACGGCGGGCTGCCCTACAACATTCCGATGCCCCTCATTATTAAGCAACATGGTCAACCTGCCATAAACATTTGGGCCCGGTATTACTCCGAACCCTTTACACTACCGGTTTATTGGGATATAAAAATCAGCCGGCAGAAGGGTACAGTCGCCTACGAACTGGAATTAATGCACCATAAACTTTACCTGCAAAACAAACCCGATGGAGTTCGGCATTTTGGCATCTCACACGGTTTTAATCTCTTGTTTCTCAATCAAAGTCAAGAACGAGAACACTTTACCTTGCGCTATGGAGGTGGCATAATAATAGCCCATCCCGAATCAGAAATACGTGGGAAAAAATTTGGAGATGCTGTGGATCCCTACGATTTGGGGTATTACCTTACAGGGCCCGTGGCACAACTGGCTATTGGGAAATCCTTTCGTGCCATACAGCGAATCCGTCTCCACTCTGAAGTCAAATTACTGGCCGCCTACTCACATACACCGATTGCCGAAGGTAAAGCGTATACTTGGTATGCAGGATTTCATCTTCTGTTTGGCATACAATTGGATTTAAAAAAACATGCCATTCCCGTCGCAAACAATACTGAGAAGCCGTAAAGACTTTATTTTTTTGCTACATGGGTTATTCCGGTTGCTTTAATAAAAAAAGGGGCTGTAAGCCCCCTTCACTGTGACCCCGGAGAGATTCGAACTCTCGACCCATTGATTAAGAGTCAATTGCTCTACCAGCTGAGCTACGGAGTCGGCGCTGCAAATTTATATTTTTTTTGAAATGAAAGCATAACCGAAAATATTATTTTTTTTACCTTTCCGTAACATTCGGTTAATCAAACCAAATGAAAATTTAAAGCATTTCTGGTGATTTCGCATTACCTTTGCCAAAAAAATGACGATGACGATAAATGAAGTTCAGGACCAGATCATTGAAGAGTTTTCGGCATTCGACGATTGGTTATCTAAATACGATTACCTTATCGAGCTGAGCAATGAGCTTCCCCCCATTGATCCGCAATACAAGACCAATGAATACCTGATTAAGGGTTGCCAAAGCCGGGTATGGCTGAATGCCGAACTGCAGGACGGGAAAGTAGTATTCACCGCCGATAGTGATGCCATTATTACAAAGGGGATCATAGCGCTGCTCATCAGGGTATTGTCGAACCGGACGCCCGACGAGATATTAACCGCCGATTTGTATTTTATCGATCGTATCGGACTGAAGGAAAACCTTTCGCCCACCCGGGCCAATGGTCTGCTTTCCATGGTAAAACAAATGCGCATGTACGCATTAGCCTACAAAACAAAATCAGAAGCACACAATTAATTTTAGAAGATTGGTTATATGGAAAAGACAAAATCCAGACAAGCACGCTACATAGCTTTTTGGCTATCAATACTCGTTTTTGGATCCACATTTGCAGGCTGTCTACCCAAAGAGGATGAACAGGTACAGAATGTTATCATAATGATTGGCGATGGCATGGGATTACCCCAGACTTACGCTGCCTATACTGCTGCAAAAGGCGAACTGACGATGTTTCAGTTTCCAGTAACAGGCCTGCTCCTCACCTATTCCGACGATAATTACATTACCGACTCCGCCGCCGGCGGCACTGCATTTGCCTGCGGACAGAAGACAAAAAACGGTTCGCTCGGCGTCGACGCCAAAGGTGACAAGCTAACAAGCATATTCGAAATTGCTGCCGAAAAACAGTATGCTACAGGAATTGTCGTAACCTGTGAAGTTACCCATGCTACCCCAGCGGCCTTTTATGCCCATATCAACAGTCGGGAAGAAAACGAGGCTATCGCCAAAGACCTTGCCAATAGCAATGTAAACCTTATCATTGGCGGGGGACAAAAATATTTCGCCGATACCCTCCAGCCCAATGCACCGGGTAAACTGATGCGAAAAAAAGGATATCATTTTAGTTCCAGCCTTGATGATTTGAAAGAAACATCGGATAAACAAATATGTCTGTTGGCCGAAAGTCATTTACCTCCCGTAGCGCTGGGACGTGGGGATTATCTACCACAGGCTACCGAAAAAGCCTTGCGTATTTTATCTCAGATCAAAAAAGGATTTCTACTGATGGTCGAAGGGTCCCAGATTGACTGGGGCGGACATCAAAACAGTGCAGAATACGTGATTTCCGAAACCATCGATTTCGATAAAGCTGTACGCAAAGCCCTTGAATTTGGCCAAAAAGACAAACATACACTGGTTCTCGTCATAGCCGATCACGAAACCGGTGGTGTGGCCATTACCGGTGGCGATATTAAACAGGGTAAAGCTGAAATTCATTTTACTTCGACCAATCATTCAGCCGTACCTGTAATCCTTTATGCCTACGGACCCAAAGCCGAACTCTTCTCAGGCGTTCATCAAAATACAGAAATTTTCTCCCTGATAAAGCAGGTACTGAACTGGTAAAAATATTATTTAGAAAAATTCTAAACAAACAAACTTTTGGGTTGTTATAAAGTAAAAGAGTACTAAAATTGATGAAATATGGCAGCGGAACAAGACGAAATATTGAGGGAAGTTACCGGTTCGGAATATAAATACGGCTTTGTTACCGATATAGAAATAGAAGCTCTGCCCAAGGGGCTTAATGAAGATATTATCCGCATGATTTCGGCCAAAAAGGAAGAGCCGGAATTTATGTTGGAATTTCGGTTAAAAGCTTTCCGGCACTGGCAGAAAATGAGTATGCCTTCGTGGGCACACCTGAAAATTCCACCCATCGACTATCAGGATATTATTTATTATGCTGCACCACGAAAGAAACCCAAATACAACAGTCTGGACGAGGTTGATCCCGAATTGCTTGAGACGTTCAATAAACTGGGCATTCCTCTGGAAGAACAGGCTCATTTGGCAGGTGTAGCCGTTGATGCGGTGATGGACAGTATATCAGTAAAAACCACTTTTAAGGAGACCCTTGCCGAGAAAGGGATTATCTTTTGCAGCATGAGCGAAGCTATTCGTGAACATCCCGATCTGGTAAAGAAATACTTGGGGAGCGTAGTGCCCTATACCGACAATTACTTTGCAGCGCTCAATTCGGCTGTATTTAGCGACGGGTCGTTTTGCTACATCCCAAAAGGGGTACGATGCCCTATGGAACTTTCTACCTATTTCAGGATCAACGCAGCCAATACCGGCCAGTTTGAACGCACCCTCATCATTGCCGACGACGACTCGTACGTCAGTTATCTGGAGGGCTGTACGGCACCCATGCGCGACGAAAACCAGCTCCATGCGGCAGTAGTTGAACTTATTGCCCTCAACAATGCTGAAATCAAATATTCAACCGTACAAAACTGGTATCCCGGCGATAAAAACGGTAAAGGTGGCATTTATAACTTCGTAACCAAACGAGGGATATGCAAGGGGAATAATTCAAAAATATCTTGGACACAGGTCGAAACAGGTTCGGCCATTACATGGAAATACCCCAGTTGTATCCTGCGCGGCGACAACAGTATAGGTGAATTTTATTCGGTAGCGCTCACCAACAATTATCAGCAAGCCGATACCGGGACAAAAATGATTCACATCGGAAAAAACACCCGTAGTCGAATTGTATCGAAAGGTATTTCGGCCGGTCATAGCAATAACTCATACCGTGGACTGGTAAAGATTTTAAAATCGGCCCAAAATGCCCGTAACTTCTCCCAATGCGACTCCCTGTTGATAGGAAATAAATGCGGTGCCCATACTTTCCCTTATCTCGAGGTAGAAAATCCGTCGGCTATTGTCGAACACGAGGCAACGACCTCAAAAATTGGCGAAGACCAGATTTTCTACTGCAACCAGCGCGGCATATCCACCGAGGATGCGGTAGCACTCATTATCAATGGCTACGCCAAAGAAGTGCTCAATCAATTGCCTATGGAATTTGCCGTCGAGGCACAAAAACTCCTACAAATCAGCCTCGAGGGTAGTGTGGGATAAAAACCAGACCCAAGAAAATGAAGAATGTACAATTGGAATGGATGAAAAAATTTAATGACAAAAAACCATGTTAGTAATAAAAAATTTACATGCAAGTATTGATGGTAAAGAGATACTGAAAGGCATAAATCTGGAAGTTAAAGCAGGTGAAATCCATGCCATCATGGGGCCCAATGGGTCGGGAAAAAGCACGCTGGCCGGAGTTCTCACCGGAAGAGAATACATCGAGGTAACCGAAGGAGAAATCTGGTTCGAAGGGAAGAATCTGCTTGAAATGGATCCTGAAGAACGTGCCCGCGAGGGAATCTTTCTCAGTTTCCAATACCCGGTAGAAATACCCGGGGTAAGCATGATCAGCTTTTTGCGCACTGCCGTAAACGAAATGCGCAAACACAAAGGTTTACCTCCCTTGTCCTCGGGCGATTTTCTGAAGCTGATGCGCGAAAAACAGCAGCTGGTTGAAATGGACACCAAACTCACCGGACGTTCGGTAAACGAAGGTTTCTCGGGTGGCGAAAAAAAACGCAACGAGATTTTCCAAATGGCGCTGCTTGAACCCAAACTGGCCATACTCGACGAAACCGACTCGGGCCTCGATATCGATGCCCTCCGCATCGTGGCCAATGGCGTTAACAAGCTGCATTCGCCGCAAAAGGCTACTATCGTTATTACACACTACCAGCGTCTGCTCGACTATATTGTTCCCGATTTTGTCCATGTGCTGTACAATGGTAAAATTGTAAAATCGGCCGGCAAAGAACTGGCATGGGAACTCGAAGAAAAAGGTTATGAATGGCTTAAACAAGAAGCCGATACAGTAACAGAATAACTACGACTATGGAAGACAATCTGACCAAAACATACGCCGCAGTATACCTGAACAATAAAACACTGTTCACGAGCGATAGACCTGATCTCTTGGAACCCATCCGACAGCAGGCTCTGGAAGACTTTGGCAACTTAGGAATCCCGGCCAACAAACTAGAACGATACCGTTATATCGACCTATTGCCAGCCTTTAATCAAAAATACGACTTTTACCTTAAGCCCGACCTGCTGAATCTGAAAATTGAGGAAATTTTCCAATGCGATGTGCCTCAGCTCGACATGAAAGAGGTGCTTACGGTCAATGGCTTTTATTACCAGAATAATAGCATAAAAGGTTGGCAACCCGATGGTTCGTACATTGGCAGTCTTAAACAGGCCATGCACGATGCGCCAGATCTTGTTGCAAAGTATCTGAACCGAACCTACACCTCAAGCGACGGGCTATTATCGCTCAACTCGCTGCTATTCTTGGATGGACTTTTTGTGTTTGTCCCCAAAAATAAAGCCCTTGCATTTCCGCTACAATTAATCAACCTGCTGATTGCTAACAACGATCTGTTTACGACCCAGCGCAATCTGGTGGTATTGGAAGAGAATGCCTCGGCCACGCTGGTATCATGCGATCATACGCTTTCATCGGTGCCATACCTGTCAAATGTTTCGACCGAGATCTTTGCCGGACGCAATGCCAGCCTGAATCTTACCACGCTACAAAACTTCAACAACAAAACCACAGCTGTTACCACCACCAACATCCATCAGGAACGTGACAGCCGGGTACAGTCGGTAATACTGACGCTTCACGGGGGTACTGTGCGCAATAATTTCAATATTAAGCTTAATGAAGAAGGAGCCGATAACCAAACACACGGTCTTTATCTGCCCGATACCAACCAGCGTGTCGACAACAGCGTATTCATAGAACATATAGCTCCCCACTGTACCAGCAACCAGCTTTTTAAAGGCATTCTCGATGATGCTTCGCAGGCTGCCTTTACAGGAAGGATATATGTTGCCCGGGATGCCCAGAAAACTTCAGCCTACCAGAGATGCAGCAACCTGCTGCTAACGGACCAGGCCAGAGCAAATGCGCGTCCGCAGCTCGAAATTTATGCCGACGATGTAAAATGCACACATGGGGCAACCGCCGGCCAATTGGACGATGAAGCTCTGTTTTATCTGCGATCACGAGGTATAGGGTTGCAAGAGGCTCGTTTCCTGCTAACGTTTGCCTTTGCCTACGAGGTTACACAATTTATCCCCCTCAATGACCTGCGCTTCCGGATGGAAGAACTCATTAACAAACGACTGCGGAAAGAATTGGGTCGGTGCCACAATTGTATGATTACCGGGCAATAAATATCCAAGTTACGCCCAATGTGTTAATTTTGCATTGTTTGAAATTCCCGGACGATCAAAAATTAATTTATCATGGATACCAGACCATTAGCCGCTAATTTTGACGTACAAACCATCCGCAACGATTTTCCCATACTGCAGCAGATGGTGCATGGTTGTCCTCTTGCCTATTTCGACAATGCAGCAACCACACAAAAACCCCGCTGCGTAATCGATACTATTGTCAATTGCTATACCCACCTTAACAGCAACATCCACCGAGGGGTACACTATCTGAGCGAACAATCGACCAACCTATACGAAGAGGCCCGAAAAACAGTACAGGAATTTATTCATGCTCAATACTCGCAGGAGATAATCTTTACGAGCGGCACTACTGCTGCCATTAATACCATAGCTTTTTCATTTGGCGAACGATACGTAAAGGAAGGCGACGAAATACTTATTTCGGCCATGGAGCATCATGCCAACATTGTTCCATGGCAGATGATGTGCGCACGAAAGAAGGCCCGGCTTAAAGTAATCCCTATCGATGAAAAGGGCGAAATTCTGTTTGACGAATACCTGCGACTGCTTACCCCTAAAGTAAAGCTGGTAGCCGTAACACACGTTTCGAATGTGCTGGGGACCATCAATCCCATCGAACAAATAATTAAAGCTGCCCATCAATGCGGAATTCCCGTCATGATTGACGGTGCGCAAAGCATACAGCACATCCCCATTGATGTACAGGCGATCGACTGCGACTTTTTCGTTTTTTCGGGACATAAAATCTATGGTCCTACCGGTGTAGGGATCCTTTACGGAAAGGAGAAGTGGCTCAACGAAATGCCTCCCTATCAGGGTGGTGGCGATATGATTCAATGTGTAACCTTTGAAAAAACAACCTACAACGATCTGCCGCTCAAATTTGAAGCCGGAACCACCAACTATATCGGAGCCATAGGTCTGGCCGAAGCTATTCGTTATCTCTCCCAGCTGGGCATAGATAAAGTTGCAAAGTACGAAAACGAATTGCTTCGTTATGCCATGGACAAATTATCAGCCTTTGACCGCATTAAAATCTATGGCACAGCACCGGAAAAGGGCCCTGTCATTTCGTTCCTGATCGACGGCATCCATCCCTACGATACAGGTATGGTCCTCGACAAGCTGGGGATAGCCGTACGTACCGGTACCCATTGCGCCCAACCCCTGATGGACTTTTACAACATCGACGGAACGGTACGAGCATCTTTTGCTTTTTACAACACCTTCGACGAAATTGACCGCCTTGCCGAAGGCCTAAAAAAGGTCATAGCTATGTTTGGATAGAATTCAGAATTGAAACCTGCTGTTCTGCAATAGATTAAATCATAGGGCCTTTCTTTGTACTACTTTATAGCAGTGTTCTGCTTTTGTGATAGATTTCTAAATTTCTAAAAAACTAAGTTTGTGATTTTTTCCCTTTTGAACAGGAAGGTATGCCTAGCCTATTTTTTATTAACTCTAACTCCGGCAAAATCAGCAAGTTTATATATAAACTCTTTTACTTCATTATCAATTTCTGAAACTTCGAGACTTTCGGCAAGTGATAAATCAGAGAATTGGGAGAAACCATTATTTTGCAGCCATCTTTTTAACCCAGGTAAAATATATTCCTTAGCATCGGTTATAGAAAGCTTGTTATTATCCCACATTGAGTCTAACAATTTTTGAGCTTCTGAGTTCATTTTTGTGATGTTCCAGCCCTTTCTCTCAGAATGACTATATTCTTCAACAGCTTTTGCAAATTTATCTAGGACTATTGATTTACTTTTATCCAGCAAACTGTTAAATTCATCAATGAAAGGATCGGTAAATAAATTTTTTGTTTCATTTTTGAATTTGACTAATCGAATTAAAGCATCCTGAACTAATAAATAATTTTCAATTTCTGCCTTACCCCACACATGGTATTTTATATTGACGTCTTTTTGATTAAGGGATTTAATCAATTCATCCCTGTATGGGTAATAATCCCAGTCAGCTAAAACAAAAAGTTTCAGAGGATTACCTGAAGAATTCAGCCTGAACATTGCTGTAAGCTGTTCTTTTAGTTTCACCATGTCTTGCTTATAAGGATTGCCTTTAGCGGGGAAGATGGATAATCTTTTCTCCACCTTTTGCCAATCGGCCTCACCAAGTATTTTTTTTCCAAACACCTGCACGAACTTCCAATCGTCGTGGTCTTCAACAACCAAAAGTCTTTTAAACTCCTGTAGTTGGGCAATTTGGATGTTGTCAAAAGATCCCAAATTTTCTAATAAATCATAAATTTCAAAATTGATTTTCAACCTTGTTGCTTTATCTTCATTCAAAGTAATTATTTGATCCGGCTCAATTCTGCTTATAATATCCCGCGAATGTGTAGCAAAAATAATCTGCTTATCTTCTGTACGTTGCAGGTTTTTGAGTTCGCTTATAAGTGAAGCTTGCATGGTTCCATGTAAATGCACATCCGGTTCATCGAGTAAGATTAAGTTAGGATTTCGAAGCCTTATAAAACCAAAAAGATAAACAAATTGCTGAAATCCGCTGCCAGCCATAAATAGGTCAAAACTTTTATTTTTCCCCTCTTCCTTGTAACTGACGTCAATGTATTTATCCGTAACCTCATCAAATTTAATGTTCAGTTCTTTAAATGAAGGTATTGCATTTTGAAGAACTCGCTCTAAATAATGTATTTCTCCTTTCTGCTTCAAGTCATATAACAAATTTCTGATCACGCTGTTTACCCTACCTCTTGAAAGAGCATCTTCAATGACGGCTTGCGTACGTTTCTCTTCCTGGGTAAGAAATGTTGAGAAAACTGGCAAATAGGATATCTTGTAACTGACAAGTTCTTTGAGCCAATTTTGATCAACTTCGGTTTCTATGCTTATTGAATAACGGTTAAAATTTAAATCTACAGAAGCTTTTACATATTTTTCGTTATCAAATTCTACTTCAATTTGAATCAATACATGTTTCCCTCCTTTTTGAGCAATTTTATCTGTCCACAAATCAATAGCATTTGCAACAGGCAAAACGACAAACTCCTCTGGTGCAATGGACCTGTTTTTTATCTCGAAAACTTTTTGAGTATTATTTCCATTAACCTGTTTTACGGACAAACAATTATGTAGAACAAAATCAAAAAGTGCAAGAGATTGTAGTAAAGTACTTTTACCACTATTATTTGCTCCGACTATGCAATCAAATGATGATAGTTCTACTTGTAATTGTTTAAATCTTTTGAAGTTATGAATTACAATTCTTTTTATCTTCATGTTTTCTCGTGTTAATGTATATATATTGTTGATCTGCTACTATCAATGCTTAAAGCCCGAATTCATCATCTTTCAGTTCATAAAGTACTTTCTCACTCAGAAAGTCAATAATGAGTATGACCGGATCCGCCTTATAGAGTACTGTCAGTTTTAATACCAATTCTTTGGAGAATTTCCTTTCGTATGCTCTATTTTGCTTAATATCGCCACATCAATATCTGCTTGGTTTGCAAATTTTTACAAGGATAATCTCCTACTTGCTCCCTTGATTCTCTTAATTTTATCCATAGTGTAGACATTGCATATGTTGACTGTTTTTATCAAAGGTAATTATATTTAACAAATTAGGTACCTAACAAATATTACCAATAACATGACATCTAGCTATTTCTATGTGTTCAACTTTTGCTCGGCGAAGTCTGTTGCTTTGCCGCATATAAATGGTGGTCTGTAAACCACCCGCTTAGCAAATAAATTTTGCCGATACTTTCCAATACTCCATTTTGTCAATCGTGGTCCTTACCTTTTTTCCTTTGCGTTCTTTGCGGTTATAAAATCAACAGACAATCATCAACTTATAATTATTTTCGAATGAACGGAAAGATATATCTTATGCCGTATGTGTATCATTCACCATATGCTAATTCAAAAATTTTTTTTCCAGCCTCGCAAAGTTCCTAACCCCGCCCTGATTTATGCAACAATAAAGCACATTTTAAACGAGAAGTAAAATTACAAAAGTTTATTTAAGAAAAGAATTCCATCTGAGAGAAGATGCAACCACAGCACTCGAGAAATTACCCCACCCTGTAGGTATTGACCACGCTAAAACGTGATTCATACCATAGCTCGGCGAAGTTTTAGACTTCACCGAACATTGTTGCCCCGATAGTGCCGGTTAAGAGATTATTCGCAATAAAAACGCTAACTTTGAACCTGTAAAAAAGGCGCTTATGACCTTTAAACTCGTTTCTGCATTCCAACCTACCGGCGACCAGCCCGATGCTATCCGGCAACTTGTTGAAGGCATCCGACGCGGCGATCGTTATCAGGTATTGCTCGGCGTTACCGGTTCGGGTAAAACATTTACCATTGCCAATGTAATTGAACAGGTTCAAAAACCTACCCTCGTACTGAGCCACAATAAAACGCTGGCCGCCCAGCTTTATAGCGAGTTTAAGGCATTTTTTCCGGAAAACCTGGTGGAATATTTCGTTTCGTACTACGATTATTACCAACCGGAAGCCTATCTGCCCGTAACAGACACATACATCGAAAAAGACCTTTCCATCAACGAGGAGATTGAAAAATTCAGGTTAAGTACAACCTCGGCACTGCTTTCCGGCCGGAACGATGTTATTGTGGTCTCATCGGTTTCGTGCTTATATGGTATCGGTAATCCCGACGATTTTCATAAAAATATCATCGTTATACAGGTGGGTCAGGAGATAGGCCGGAATCAGTTTCTGCGCCGATTGGTCGACAGTCTCTACTCCCGCAATGAGGTTGAGTTTAAACGGGCTACCTTTCGCGTCCGCGGCGATACGATAGATATCTGTCTGCCCTACAATGATACAGCCTACCGCGTGACTTTTTTCGGCGATGAAATTGAAGAAATTGAGCAATTTGATCCCGTAAGCGGACAGATCATCGATCGGCTTCAGACGGCATATATTTATCCGGCCAATATATTTGTCACCACACGCGAACGTATCAATCAGGCAATACGGCAGATAAAAACGGATTTGATAGCCCAGGTAGAATTTTTCCGTAGTCAGGGCAAGATGGTTGAAGCCAAAAGGCTCGAGGAACGGGTGAATTATGATCTTGAAATGATCATGGAACTTGGGTATTGTTCGGGTATTGAAAATTATTCGCGCTACTTCGACGGTCGTCCGCCGGGCAGCCGGCCCTTCTGCCTGCTCGACTATTTCCCCAAAGATTTTCTGATGATCATCGACGAGAGCCACGTAACCATACCCCAAATTAGAGCCATGTGGGGGGGAGACTACAGCCGAAAACAGACGTTGGTTGACTACGGTTTTCGGCTGCCAGCAGCTATCGACAACCGGCCGTTGAAATTCGAAGAGTTCGAGCAGCTCACCCCGCAGACCATCTATGTTAGCGCTACACCGGGCGATTACGAGCTGGAAAAGACAGGCGGGGTATTTGTAGATCAGGTCATCCGCCCCACCGGTGTGCTGGATCCAGTGATTGAGGTACGTCCCACATTAAACCAGATCGATGACCTGATGAAAGAGATTCAGCTTTGTGTCAGCCGAAACGAACGGGTACTGGTGACAACACTGACCAAGCGAATGGCCGAAGAGCTTACCGCTTACCTTTCGCGCTACGGGGTAAAATGTCAGTATATCCATTCCGATGTCGACACCATTGAACGGGTGAAAATACTGGAGAATCTACGCTTAGGAGCATATGATGTACTGATAGGGGTTAACCTGCTGCGCGAAGGGCTTGACCTGCCCGAAGTATCGCTGGTAGCCATTCTCGATGCCGACAAGGAAGGATTTCTGCGTTCGGAACGGTCGTTGACGCAAACAGCCGGACGCGCTGCCCGAAATATTAATGGTAAAGTAATCATGTATGCCGACCGCATTACCGAGAGCATGCAGCGCACTATCGACGAAACCAATCGACGACGCGAAAAACAAATGGCCTACAACCTCAAACACGGCATTACGCCTCAACAAATAGTAAAAACCACCCTGTCGTCCATCACTACCTCCATGATTCAGCCAGAACCAAAAGCCTATGTCGAAAAAACCGAGGTAGATTATGCAGCCGACCCTGTCGTTCAGTATCTCGATGCCAAAGCTCTGAAAAAACTAGTGGATAAAACCCGGAAAGAAATGGAAGCTGCTGCGCGACAACTCGATTTTCTTGAAGCGGCCCGACTACGCGATGAACTTTTTGCCCTCGAAAAAATTCTGAAAGAAAAAAACTCAAAAACTGCCCGCTGACACGGAGAAAGCATTACACTACCGTTGTAGATATGCGAAAGGCGGAGCACTGCTCCGCCTTTCGGACCTCATATGGTTGCATGTTATTTTATTTTGCATAGGTAACAGCACGGGTTTCACGGATAACAGTAATCTTCACCTGACCGGGATAGGTCATTTCATCCTGAATCCGTTTGGCTATTTCGTACGAAAGCGTTTCGGCATCTTTGTCGCTCACTTTTTCGCTGCCTACAATTACCCGCAATTCTCTACCTGCCTGAATAGCATAGGTTTTGGTAACGCCGGGATAAGAGAGTGCCAGATTTTCGAGTTCTTTCAAACGTTTAATATAGGCTTCGACAATCTCGCGGCGAGCACCCGGTCGTGCACCCGAGATAGCATCGCACACCTGTACAATAGGAGCAATCAGCGTAGTCATTTCGATTTCGTCGTGATGGGCTCCGATGGCATTGCAAACCTCAGGCTTTTCCTTATACTTTTCAGCCAGTTTCATACCAAGGATAGCATGCGGCATTTCAGGCTCATCATCGGGTACCTTGCCAATATCGTGCAACAATCCTGCACGTTTGGCCAGTTTGGCATTAAGACCAAGTTCCGACGCCATGATAGCACACAGATTGGCTACCTCGCGCGAATGTTGAAGCAGATTTTGTCCGTATGATGACCGGTATTTCATTTTACCTACCAAGCGGATAAGTTCGGGATGCAAACCATGGATCCCCAGGTCGATACAGGTACGCTTACCTATTTCGATAATTTCTTCTTCGACCTGCTTTTGGGTTTTTTGTACCACTTCTTCGATACGGGCAGGATGTATACGTCCGTCGGTTACCAGCTGGTGCAAAGCCAGTCGTGCAATCTCGCGTCGAACGGGGTCGAAAGCCGAGAGAATGATTGACTCGGGGGTATCATCCACAATAATTTCAACACCGGTAGCAGCCTCAAGGGCTCTGATATTACGGCCTTCACGACCAATGATGCGGCCTTTCATTTCTTCGTTCTCGATATGGAAGACGGTAACCGAATTTTCAATGGCCGTTTCGGTTGCAACCCGCTGAATTGTGTTGATCACAATCCGCTTAGCCTCTTTCTGGGCTGTCATTTTTGCCTCATCCATAATCTCGTTGATGTAGGACATGGCTTGCGTCTTGGCTTCTTCTTTCAGCGATTCCACCAACTGGTTCCGTGCCTCCTCAGCGGTCAGACCCGAAATGGCTTCAAGCTGCTCAATCTGCTGTTTGTGTAACCGGTCAAGCTCTTCTTTCTTCTTCTCAATCAGTTCGGTCTGAGCCGTAAGGTTTTCTCGAATAACATCTACTTCTTTTTTCTGCTTCTGCACCTCCTCCAGTTTCTGCGTAAGGATCTGTTCCTTTTGTCGGATACGCGTTTCGGCCTGAAGGATTTTGGCATTACGCTCATTAATCATTTTTTCGTGTTCTGCCTTGAGTTGCAGAAATTTTTCCTTAGCCTGAAGGATTTTATCTTTTTTGATTACCTCACCTTCCTTTTCGGCTTCTTCGAGAATTGACTTCTTTTTCTTATTCAGAAAAAAGTTAAAAATAAAATACCCTCCTGCGCCTCCTATGATGAGGCCTAGCCCCCCCACTATGAGGTAGCCTATGTTTATAAAGGTCAAAATCGCACAAAATATCGTTAGCATAGTTTTATAGTGTTTATATGTTTAAAAAAATAATAAAAAAACCCGCATTAATTTCTTCATTGAGGGTAAGAAACCCCAAAAAGGTACGTTAGAGCTGCCACCCACTTTCGAACTTCCACTGCCACACAAGGTGGCCCGCTTTCGCGGGTGAGGCCTGTCCTACGCTGGATGAGCGACACTCATTTTTGATTTGTGTTGAGTTTCACGCCATTGAAGAAATAATGCGGGCTATATCCTGATATTTTAAAGAACGCTCTGACGTTGTATGTACTCTTCTAAACTATCGGTAATTTCAACCAGCTTGCCATAAATTTCCTGGTCGTTTTCCTTTTCCTCCCACTCCAGGTTCTTGATTGCCAGCTGCAAAGCCGCCATGGCCAGAAAATCCTGATTATCCTTATCGGCATAGCGCTGCTTGTATTGTAGTACCCGTTCATTGATCAGACGTGCAGCCTTACGGATGCGTTCCTCATCCTTCCGATCAATTTTTAACGGATAATACCTGTCGACCAAGTTGACCTTTATTGAAAACTTGTCTTCCATTTATGCTAATTACCTGTTTAGAAGCGCAATACATTTGTCTATTTCCCGCACTAAATTCAGCACTTTAACCTTGGCATCATGGGTATCGACCGTATTCGACAACGATTTTGCCAGCTTTAAAGTGCTTATTTTAACCTCCAATGCCTCGATTTCTTTTTCTTTCTGTTGTAATTTCGCAGAAAGTTCCGAATTAATTATCTTCAGTTGCTCATGAGCTGCTTTCTCTTTCTCGTAAAGCAATTTGAGTTTTTCAATACTCACCTGCAACCGGTTAATTAATTCATCTTTACCATCAGGCATGGTCGGACATCATTTTATTTCACAAATATATAATACCTTTTTCACATTTAAGTAATATTTGTACATAATTTTCCTTATCCCCGACTGTCGAACTTTTACGTTGCAAAGATATAACAACCGATATTACCGATTTGTTGTATGGCAGGTTTTACGAAACAGGCTATGATTATCGGCAAACTGGAAATATATTTGTACTTTTGAACTTAAAATTAAGGCATGTTAAAAATCATATCATTCAACGTTAACGGTCTTAGATCGGCCTTGACGAAAGGGTTTTACGAATGGCTGAAAGCCGAACAACCCGATATGTTGTGTCTGCAGGAAACCAAAATACAACCCGGTCAAATAGACCCATGGATATTCGAGAGTCTGGGCTATTCGCATTACTGGAATTATGCCCAGAAAAAAGGCTATTCGGGTGTGGCAATACTCACCAAAAATAAGCCCGATGAGGTAAAGGCCGGCATCGGAAAAGAACCATACGACAGCGAGGGACGTGTACTTACAGCCCATTATCCGGAATTTACCTGGGTATGCGCCTATTTCCCTTCAGGTACCATGGGTGATGTCCGGCAGGAAGTAAAAATGGCTTTTCTCGAAGACTTTTTGCAATACCTGAAAAATCTGAAAAACACCCATCCCCGCATTATTATTTCTGGCGATTTCAACATCTGTCATAAACCCATAGATATCAATCATCCCGAACGACACACAAAAATGTCGGGTTTTTTGCCCGAAGAACGGGAATGGATGGATCGATTTGTAGCAGAAGGTTTTGTTGATACCTTCCGGGTTTTCAATCAACAACCCGAACAATATACGTGGTGGAGTTTCCGAGCTGGTGCCCGCGAAAAAAATCTGGGCTGGCGAATCGATTACCATTTCGTTACGGAAAATATGCGACCACATCTGGCCGGTGCCGCCATACTCTCGTCGGTATACCTGTCGGACCATTGCCCGGTAGTACTTGAGCTAAATATTTAAACTAAAATGCCCCATATGCTTCACTGGCTAAAAATCATAGGCAGTATCGCCGGTATCGTATTGGTTCTGCTATTTGCAGCAATGAATACACAAGTGGTAGTGCTAAACTTTTTTTTCTGGAAAACAGAAGCTTCGCTGGCGCTTTTTTTAATTTTTAGTTTTGTTATGGGCTGGCTTATCGGTTTTTTTGTTCCAAAACTCCGCAATCGTAACAGGCATGATTAAAAGGTTTATCACGTCGGGGCTGGTTCTTATTTTGCTAAAAATTTTCGGCCTACCCCTGTCGGCTCAGATTTACGACAGTCTGATTCATACGGTACAGCTATACAAGCAGGGCTGGGAAACGTCGCCGCCAGTACTATATCTTGGCAGCGACGAAAAATTGGTTCTGGCTTTCGACGATTTTGCCACACACACGCGTAATCTTTGGTACTCACTTGAACACTGCAACCACAACTGGGAGCCCGATGACCTGCCCTACAGCGAATTTTACGACGGATACGAGACCAATCCTATTACTGAATATGCCTTCTCGGTTGGTACAGTAGTTAATTATATCCATTACCGGCTGACATTCCCCAATGAGAATTGCCGTATCAAGGCATCGGGAAACTATAAAATCAAGGTTTTTGAGAATAACGATCCTGAAAAAATACTCTTTGCTGCACGTTTTTACATTGTCGAACGCCGGGCTACCATGGAAGTACTGCTACTTCGCCCCGAAATACCCCGATACATGCAGCGATATCAGCAGTACAAGATAAAATTAATCCCCAACTGCTCCGACGCCTACAACCTACGCGACGAAATCACCACGATGGTCGTGCAGAATTTAAATCCATACACCACCCAAAAAAGCTATCTGTCGGAGCTTAGAGGTGGAACCGAACTCATTTACGACGATCCTGATTCCAACTTATTTCAGGGAGGAAACGAATTCCGATATTTCGATACAAAAAATTTCAAATCGCTCACTCCACGTATACAGCAAACCCGTTATCTGAATTCCTACTACGAAATTTATCTGACAGCAGAAGAATGGCGTACCCGTTCACGGTACTGGCGGGAGATGGACATTAACGGAAAATTTTTTATAGCCAACCAGCAGGGTTCGGACAAGGACCGCGATGCAGATTATGTAATGGTACATTTTACCCTACCCACAACTGAACCCCTGATGGAAGGGCAGCTCTATCTGCTGGGGGCTTTCAACAACTGGGAATGCAACGATCGATCCCTACTTAGGTACAATCTGAATGAAAAAGCATACCAGACCTCCCTGTTGCTCAAGCAGGGGTATTACAATTATCTTATAGCCTACCGGGATGCAAAAGGACAGATTGACTTTTCGTATGTCGAAGGAAATCATTTTGAAACCGAGAATGATTATTATTTTTTTGTGTATTACCAGTCTAACTCAACCAGATATGAAAGGATTATTGGATATACCATGATAAATTCCCTTCAAAAATAGTTGCTGGGACCAATCCGTTGGAAAAATTCATTATTTTAGCACACGATTATAAAAAATTTTGTCGGATGAAGATTTTATTGATAGGATCAGGAGGGAGAGAAAATGCCCTGGCTTGGAAGATAATACAGAGCAAACATTTAACGCAGTTGTTTGTCACCCCTGGCAATGCTGGAACAGGCAATATTGCCATAAATATAGAGTTTGTGCCCTATTCATTTGAATCGATAGGGAAATTTGTTATAGCCAACAAGATAGACATGGTGGTAGTTGGGCCGGAGGAGCCGCTGGTAAAAGGTTTGGTAGATTTTTTTGCATCGAGCGAAAAATTACGAAGCGTACCGGTGATTGGTCCTTCAAAAACCGGGGCTATGCTCGAGGGCAGCAAAGCATTTGCCAAAGACTTCATGATGAAGTATGGGATACCCACGGCACGTTATTTCCGGGTCAATGCGTCGAATCGTACGGAAGCGACTGCTTTTCTGCGGACACTATCCTCCCCGTATGTAATTAAGGCCGATGGTCTGGCCGCTGGCAAAGGAGTGGTCATCGTCAACACGCTGCAGGAGGCCGAAAACGAGATTGATGCCATGCTACAGGGAAAGTTTGGTCAGGCAGGGAAAGAAGTAGTAATTGAAGAATTCATGAAGGGGATTGAATTATCGGTGTTCGTTGCCACCGATGGCAAATCCTATGTCTTACTTCCCGAAGCCAAGGACTACAAACGTGTAGGCGAAGGCGACACCGGCCCCAATACCGGTGGAATGGGAGCTGTATCGCCAGTACCATTTGCTACTCCTGATTTTATGCAAAAAGTCGAAAACAAAATCATTAAACCCACTATTGCAGGCCTGCAACAAGAAGGAATCGATTACAAAGGCTTTATATTCTTTGGTTTAATGAAGGTAGGCGACGAACCCTATGTGGTAGAATACAATGCCCGATTGGGTGACCCCGAAACCGAAGTAATCATTCCCAGAATAAAAAGCGATATTCTGGAACTTTTCCTTGCAATAGCCAACCAGACCTTGGATAGTTATCAACTGGAAGTGGATCGTCGAACCGCCGCTACCGTCATGCTGGTATCGAAGGGATATCCGGGACACTACGAAAAAGGCTTTGAGATAAACAATCTGGAGAATGTAAAAGGATCCATTGTATTTCATGCCGGAACTACTTTTCACAATGGCCGCACGGTAACCTCGGGGGGCAGGGTAATCAGTATCACTTCGCTGGGAGAAAGCATGAAGGAAGCGCTGGAATTATCCTATAAGAATGCTGAAATTATAGATTTTCAGGGAAAATACTACCGCCGCGATATTGGCTTTGATCTGTAACCCCATTTCCTTATGTTTTTACGATTTGCCCGATCGACCCAACCCGTTACTCTGATTTTACTCACGCTGATGGTGGGCATTATGTGGTTTACTGTGCCTATAAAAAACGATTACTGTAATGCGCCAGCTATCTCAATATGTAGTTGGATAAGCCGTTTGGCCGACAGTACAAGTCTACCGGCACGACTTACAGGCATGGCATCGCTGTTGCTCATGGCATCGCTTATTATTAATATCAATACAAAATTTCTGTTCATCGGACAGCGGACATACCTGCCGGGTATGCTTTTTCTGCTATTGGCACTTATGCTTCATCAAACCCAGAGTTTCCATCCCATTTTTTGGGCAGGATTACTGCTGCTCTTCGCTCTCGACCGACTGCTTGGCACCCACCGATACGAAGGGCTTGCCAATCAGGTTTTCGACGCAGCCTTGCTCACTGGGCTGGCGGCTGTTTTTTATCCCCCCCTTTTTTTCCTGCTGCCTTTCTTCTTTTTTGCCTTACTCATCCTCAGACCCTTCAACTGGCGGGAATGGTTTTTGGTTATTACAGGCATGGCTATTCCCTTCTATTTAACTTATGCTTGGATATACCTCTTTGACAAACCTGAAAGCAACCATTTTATATCGGGTTATATTCATCTGATCACTTTCCCATGTCCGGGACTCAAGCCATCGGCCACCGAAAGCATCGTGCTGTATTATGTCATTTTCATTGTTTTGATATCGTTTTTTTACCTTTTACGGATTATGGGAAACATAAAAATTTTTACCCGAAAATCATACTATCTTTTTATGATCCTTGCACTTAACCTACTTTTGATTTACTGGCTGATACCCCAGGCAGGCAAGGAAATATTTATCCTCCTTGCCATACCTGTTTCCTATCTTCTGGCATTATATTTTCTCTCGGGCAGACAAACACGCTTACGGCTGATATTCTTTGATGCTCTGGTGATATCGGCTATCCTGATTCGTTACATAAATTAAAATAAACCCAGATAACATTACAACCCTGAAAAGGGCTGAAGGTAAAGCAAAAAAAAGTCATACAGATGCAAAAGGCACATTTTTACGGCTTTTTCCATCGGAATATTCGATATTAAAAGTAATAAAAGTCAGCAACTTGCAAAATTATTGACGAATGAGATTATGGTTTTTATTGGCAATAGCTGCAATGCAATCGGCAGTACTTAATGGCGGTAAGGTAATCATAGAAGGACAGCAGGCAAGCTATGCCGGTAAAGTCATAGAACTGGCCACATTTGCCGACCCCTTTACGGGCAAGGATACAATTTTGGCGCGCTGTACCGTCGACACAGCCGGTCGATTCAAAGCCATCGTGACGATTGACCAGCCACAACTCCTCTACGCAAGACTCGGAACCTTCAAAGGATATCTGCATGCTGAACCCGGCCAAAAGTACATTATTTCTATGCCCGAATGGCAGGACCTGTCGCCCGCCGATAAACTCAATCCCTTTTTCGAACCCACGGAGTTCCAGTTTATCATCGAAAATGACACCAACTCCAACTCTCTGAATAAACGCATTCTACAGTTCGATACTTTGTATTTCAAACAATTGGCCCGATTTACACGCCCCCGCACCATCAACAAGGATAGCCTGAACAGGGCCAAAGATTCGCTGCTAAAACTGGTATCGGACGACGCACCAGCTTTTTTCAAAGACTATGTTACCCATAAAATTGGCCTGCTGGAACTTCTGGCCATGCAATACCGGGTAAAATATCTATCGAAACAATATTTTGAGGACAAACCCATACTTTATTACAACGAAGCCTACCTCGACCTGTTCAACCGGGTGTACGACAAATATTTTTTCTACACCGGCCAATCGTTGCAGGGCAAAACAATATACACCATTATCAACGACCGTAAAAATTACCGTGCACTCGACAGCCTGTTACAAAACGACCCCGTGTTAAGAGAACCTAATCTGAGAGAATTGGTCATCCTTAAAAATATCCATGATGAATTTTATGCCAGTCGTTTTTCCCGATCGGGACTACTGGCAATTCTCGACAGCCTAACAAAACTTACACAAAACCAACTGCATAAAAGGTTTGCACTATCTATCAGGGAAAAAATTACCCGCCTGATGCCCGGATATGACCCTCCGGCTTTCAGCCTGTACGACAGCCAAAATCGACTGGTCAGCCTGTCGGATTTCAAGGGTAACTATGTGTATCTCAACTTTTGTTCGTGCCAAAGCTATGCCTGCCTGAAAGAATTTGATTTGCTGAACAATTTAGCCCGTAAGTATAGCAACAAAAATTTCGTTATTGTTTCCATTATTATCGACGAGGACACTGCCAGCATGAAACCTTATGCCGAAAAAGCCGGTATGAACTGGATTTTTCTACACTACGCACATCAGCCCGATGTGGTTAAAAAATACGATGTCAGAGGATTCCCGGTGTATTATCTGATAGGGCCGGATGGTAAACTCCTGCTTTCCCCTGCCAAATCCCCCGGCGAATATTTTGAACTCGACCTGTTTAAAATTATGCGATCAAGAGGGGATATGTAAAGAAAGAAAGCGTAATTTTAGTCAGAAAATTTTTCGTAATACATCATTAATAAATTCTAAAACACCTCTGCAGTTGTTATAATGAAAGTCAATAATTAAAATTATGATTATATGAAAACAAACATCCAGTGGGGAATTTTAGGAACGGGGCGTATAGCCGAAAAGTTTGCTATCGGCCTGCAACATGTTGCCAACGCTCAATTGTATGCTGTAGGATCACGAAGTAAGGAACAGGCCAATCTGTTTGCCAACAAATTCAATATTCCCCATGCCTACGGATCGTATGCCGAATTAGCCTCCGACCCTCAGGTAGATGTTATTTACATAGCCAGTCCACATGTTTTTCATGCCGAGCATACCCTCTTATGCCTCGAATCGGGAAAAGCCGTTTTATGCGAAAAACCTTTTGCCATGAACGCCCGACAGGTCAACGAGATGATTAAGAAAGCACGGGAAAAGAACCTGTTTCTTATGGAAGCTCTGTGGACACGCTTTTTGCCTACCATCCGGAAAACAGAAGAACTGATATCCTCAGGGGTTATTGGGGATATTATCCAGATTCAAAGCGATTTTGGTTTTAAAGCTGAATATGATCCGCAGTGGCGGTTGTTCAATAAGAAACTGGGCGGTGGCAGCCTGCTCGATATAGGTATATACCCTGTATTTATTACTTTGCTTCTACTGGGAATGCCCGACGAAATTGTCTCGTCGGCAGTCATTGGCCCCACAGGCGTTGATGAATCCATGGCTGCGGTTTTTAAATACAATAACGGGAAAATAGCCAGTCTTTCCTCTACCTTTATGGCCCATACCCCCACCGAAACTATAATCTGCGGCACTGAGGGACGTATACGAATTCACCGGATGTGGCACACCCCTACCTACATGACCCTGACCCAAAACAACGGTACCAGCGAAGATATTTATTTTGATTATGCATCGAACGGCTACGAATACGAGGCTCAGGAAGTGACCAACTGTCTGTTGCAAGGACTAAAAGAAAGCCCGCTGCTCCCCCTCAGCTTTAGCGAAAAGCTCATTTCTTTGCTTGACACCATCCGCCAACAGTGGAATCTGGAGTATGAATAAAATGGAATACTACTATGAGAAAATTACTCTATTATCTTGTCCTCAGCACTTTGGTGTTAGGGGCATGCACAAAAGAAGAAAATGAACCGGTAAATGTGGCTGTATACAACGCCATGAAAGAGTGGTACCTATGGTACGATAAAATTCCCTCGGTCGATCCGCAGCAATATAAATCTCCAGCCCAGCTGCTGGAAGCCATAAAATACAAACAGCTGGACCGATGGAGCTTTATCATTACCACTACCGAATATCAGCAATACTATGTCGAAGGCAAATATTACGGCCACGGCTTTGGCTATGGTTTCGATACCAACGGTAAGGTAAGAATAACTTTCATCTTCAAAAATTCCGATCTCTACGCTGCGGGGGTACGCCGCGGGTGGATGATAAAAACCATAAACAACACTACAGTAACAACCCAGAATATCAGCAGCCTGTTGGGCGAAAACAAAGCCGGCATCAGCAATACTTTTGTCTTTGGCCGTCCCAACGGGACCGATACAACAATTACTTCAGAGAAGAAGGAAGTCCCTATGGACATGGTACTACTCGATACGGTTTACACGCTTGGCGCGCACAAGGTAGGTTATCTGGTATTGTACAGCTTTATAGCCGATGCTGCCAGTGAAATTGACGAGGTATTTAACAAGTTTGCTACCGCCGGAGTGACCGACTTGATAGTTGACTTGCGCTACAATACCGGAGGTTTTACCAACATTGGGCTACTACTGGCCTCGTATATTGCAGGAAAAAATCATCCACGGGAAATATGGTGCCGTTTCGTGCATAACGATAAAAAAACCAGCAAAGACACCTCATTAGTTCTGGAAGCAAAGGATCAGTCATTAAGCCTGAATCGCCTTTTTGTAATCACTACCAGCAGTACCGCCTCGACAAGTGAAATCATAATCAATGGTCTGCGTCCCATGATGACAGTATACACCATTGGTCAGAAGACACATGGCAAACCCGTTGGCATGGATGTACTCACATGGAAACAGTACGATTATGTTTTATTCCCTATATCTTTTAAAATTGTAAATAAGAACGGACAAGGGGATTACTTCGGCGGACTGGATGTAGATGCCTCGGTTGCTGATGATATCAGCCACAATTTTGGGGACCAGCATGAAGCCTGTCTGAAGGCAGCCTTAAATTTCATCGAACAGGGATCATTCCGGCAGCCGCTGCGTGTAGGCTTGCCGACAACACGACCCGAACCGACCAGTTGGTGGGATCGTGAATTTGGTGCTTACTAACCACTACCCTATGGAGCAAATCATATTAGGCATTGACCCAGGTACGACGATAATGGGCTACGGAGTTATAAAAGCCGAAGGTTCGTCGATGGAGCTTTTAACCATAGGGGTATTGAAACTTTCGCGACTCGAAGACCATTATGAGAAGCTGAGTAAGATTTTTGACCGTACGCTATCGCTTATCGACGAATACGGGGTACAACAATTGGCCATTGAAGCACCTTTCTTTGGCAAAAACGTACAGTCGATGTTAAAGCTGGGTCGTGCTCAAGGAGCTGCTATGTCGGCAGCACTGTACCGAAAAGTACCCATTACCGAATATGCCCCTTTGCGCATCAAACAGGCCATCACCGGTCTTGGTGCTGCTTCCAAGGAACAGGTTGCTTACATGCTCCTGCACATGTTCCATCTCGATACCATCCCCGAGTACCTCGATGCAACCGATGGGCTGGCCGCTGCCGTTTGTCATGCCTTTCAGCTTCAGCATCCTACCGGAACTCATGAAACCAAATCTAAAAATACCGCTACCAGTTGGACCGACTTTTTAAAAAACAACCCTCACAGGATTAAAAAATAATTTTACATTATATTTGTGAAAATGTATAAACCCTTAAATCGAAAAATTATGAAAAAAAGAATGCTGATTTTGCCTGCCCTTTTTTTGGCAGGTGTATTGATGACCTCGTGCGATAAAGAGGTAGAGAGTACTGCTTTGACTGTAAATCTCGCCCGTACGGTTACGGTGAAAGGATACGTATATGCAGAACTGAATAACCGCAATGCCGGGTTAGAATTTGCCCCCTCAGGAACGTTGATATACTGCAGTGTTCCATACAGCGACCTGAATCCCAACGCCACCGGAGGCAAATGGGCCGACACAGTAAGAGTTGGCGACAACGGACAATTTTCCATCAATGTACCGGTTGACGACAATGGTGTAAACCTGACCATCGAAGCCGAGTCGTTTACATATAATCAGGTTCAACCATTTGGCGCCAACAGCAACAGCATTGAAAAGTTCTATACTGCTGCACCGGTGGTTGTAGCTGTTTCTACAACACATACCCCTGTGGTAGAAGTCTTTTATACTGCCACTACCCCTGCCTTTTACGTCGAAAAGGTAAAGATAAACGTCACGGTCGAAGCCGAACTTAACGAATCCCTTACCGGTAACGAAAAAGTCGCTAATCAGAAAATTACGCTGCATAACTCCGGATGGGCACAGGAATATACTACCGACGACAATGGGGAATTTACAGCGGTAGTTCCGGCAAATGAAAATATTTTCTATACCATTTCCTTTGAGTATGCCAAGACCGTTTCCGATGGCGGTGGTGGATACAAGCAGGAAAATTATAAGTATGAAGTAAAATCGGGTTATGTGGGTAATTTTGCCTCCGAAAGCGATGTTACGCTTGATCTGGGTGGCGGAGTACCTGTTCCCTGACATGCGCCCAAAAAGCAGTAATTGCCCATGATGTTTCGAGTGAGATGATACTCAACGCATGCATATTTCTGTTTTTTAGATAAATCATTTAAGTAAAAAGGATTTCAAACAATTAAATTATTTTACGAATGAAACGAGCATGTTGATGCAGTAAACACAACAAACGAATTAAAATTATAAGCAACATGCGAGTTCCATCCGGCCAATTGGCGAATAAAAGAATTAAAGTATAACCAAAAGGTAGTCAGTAACTTAAAAAATATTTACAGATGAAAAAAATATTAATAATCATAACCATACTGGTTTCCTCGATAGGTATAAAAGCCCAGGAAACAACACCGGCGCCATCGGGGTCTAACCGATTACCGGTGGCAGGTGATATCGCTTTTGGTATCGATGCTTTGCCCTATCTAAATTATATCGGCAACATTTTCAACAATACGGTTAATAATACGCTTGCTTTGGGCAGTAACAACATTTACCTTCGCTATTTTCTGGCCGATGATATGGCGGTCAGGGCTATCATATCGGTGGTAGATAACGTTAACCAAAACCGCACCTATGTACGCGACGATGCAGCTGTATTGGTAAACCCCCTGAGTCAGGACAAAGTGATCGATATTCAGCGAAGCCACAATCAAAACTACGGACTTACGGTGGGTATTATGAAAACCCGCGGTTATGAAAGGGTACGTGGTATCTATGGCGCACAATTAAGGTACGCCTTTGGCCGTAATAAGTTTAGCTACGAGTATGGAAATGAAATGACCGTTGCCAACCCTGCTCCATCATCTATCTGGGGCAATGTAACCGAACGTACGCTTGAAACCGACAATGGTATCAACCAGTCGTTGGGCGGTGGCGTATTCATGGGTGTTGAATACTATTTTCTACCCAAGGTTTGCATTGGCGGTGAAGCCAGCCTGATGATCAACTATACCTGGGGTTCGCAGGGAAATACCAAAACCGAGCTGATTCAAAACGGTGCCCGCTTCGAACGCGACCAACCTATTACGCCTGGCAACAGAAACTTCAGCATCACCACTTTCCGCCCTGCCACTTATGGCGGACTATACCTGATGTTTCATTTCTAGTAAAGTACCATATTTCTAACGCAATGCTTTCCTAAAACGCCAAGCATTTATAAAATGCTTGGCGTTTTTACTTTCCCTTCCGGCGGATCGCACGGATGGGTTTAAGTGATTCCTTACATATAGTAAATGTATATGTCCACTTCGCCCAGCCTTCGTTAAATATCTCCTTTAGAAATTGTGAAAAAGCGTTCAAAGAACAGAGTCAGCTTATTTAATACGCTTTCGCGTTTTTTCGACCGTTCGCCCGTGGGTGAAAAACGTGAGATAGGGGGTAAAACCTTTGCTAAATCGGTGCCTGTGGTTGTAATATATCCATTACGAAATGCATTTTGCATAAATTTATAGGTTTCTTCGGGGTTAAGATTTTCCTGCTTGATTATTTCATCCAGTTCTTCTCTTCTTTTGGTTTCGATGTATGTTTGCCATGCTTCATCTACTACCGAATGAGCATCGAGCGAGTCAATAAATTGTAAAATGAGGTCTTTTTTATTGCGTAGCCCAACAGTTGCATCAATGGCTTTATTGATATCAACCAGTATTTCTTTGTTTTTGATGTGGTCTTTGTGATACTTTTTAACCAACTCCAAAATATAATCAATGTTGATCTCTACCTGCTTAATGAGTTCCATTTCAAAGACCAAATCGTCGTTGATAACTTCTTTTTCCCCATCTCCAGTTTTGCGAAACTCATTGTACAAATCGATGTAGAGGCTATGGTAATCTTGCGTATCGCGTTCGGTTAGTATTTCGTTACCTTTAAACTCATCAAAAGCAGAAAGTATATTTCTCAAGCGCAAAATGGCACCGTAAAGCTTTATGAAATCTTTTTTAGCTTGCTCGCCAATAATGGGCTTGCCTATTGGATATTTATCAAACAGTTCTTCCACCAAGTCCTTATAGCCACGTACTTTTTTATCTCCGTCTTTGTAGCCGTAGTAATAATCGGAATAGGTTTTTAACAGAACAATTCCGCTGGCTTCCTTATCGCCAAAAAGGGCAATGGCTTCGTTAGTGGCTTGTTCCAGATTGCGAAAACAAACAATATTACCAAAGGTTTTGACGCTGTTTAAAATACGGTTTGTGCGCGAGTATGCCTGTAAAAGTCCGTGATACCGTAAATTCTTATCCACCCAAAGGGTATTGAGTGTAGTGGCATCAAAACCGGTCAAAAACATATTAACTACGAGTAAAATATCTATCTCTCGGTTTTTAACACGTTCACTTACATCTTTATAGTAATTCTGAAATTTATCGGACGAAGTGTCGTACATGGTATTAAACATGGCATTATAGTCTGAAATTGCACTTTCTAGAAAATCGCGTGAGTTTTGGTCAAGTCCGCTAGTGTCTTCGGAATTTTCGTCTATTACACCATCAAGTTCTTCTTCGTTTACTCCAAAACTGTAAATAAGGGCTATCTTGAGTTGTTTATCGCTGGGCAAGTTTGCCAGTTGTTTTTTAAACTCAGCATAATATTTTTTAGCGGCTTCAATGGACGAAACGGCAAAAATAGAGTTAAATCCTCCTAATCGGCGGTCTTTTATCTTATAGTAAACATTGCGTTTGGTTTTTTGGTCAAAATGTTCAATAATATATTGCACAATATTGGCGATGCGTTCTGGGGCTAATAAAGCTCGTTCGCGGTCAATGTCGTTTACCTTTTTGTCTTCAATATTTTCGGCTTCACGCATGGTAGATACGTAATCTACTTTAAAGGGCAAGACATTTCGGTCTGCAATGGCATCAACAATTGAGTATGTGTGCAATTTTTCGCCAAAAGCTTGTTCCGTAGTTTTCAGTTTGGGCTTACCGTTTGCTGAGGCATTGACAGCAAAAATAGGTGTGCCCGTAAACCCAAAAAGGTGATAGTTTTTAAATGCCTTGGTTATAGCTGCATGCATTTCGCCAAACTGCGAGCGGTGGCATTCGTCGAAGATGAGCACCACATGACCATTAAAAATAGTGTGCCCTTTATTGCTTTTTATAAATCGTTCCAGTTTTTGAATGGTGGTAATTATGATGCAAGCATTTTTGTCTTCGAGCTGTCGTTTGAGTATGGCAGTGCTGGTATTACTGTTGGCGGCTCCTTTTTCAAACTTATCATACTCGCGCATGGTTTGATAATCCAAATCTTTGCGGTCAACCACAAAGAGCACTTTGTCAACATCGGGCAGCTTGCTTGCCAGTTGAGCAGTTTTAAAACTGGTGAGTGTTTTGCCCGAACCGGTAGTGTGCCAGATGTAACCGCCTGCTTCGATGGTTCCCAGCTTTTTGTAATTGGTGCTGATTTCTATTTTCTTCAAAATTTTTTCGGTAGCAACAA
>Ga0078972_1003001_pt1 | contig 52504 bp, 38 predicted proteins | sample YelNatPaOPGAMG01_FD_67568 | JGI IMG/M metagenome (GOLD analysis project Ga0078972, IMG submission 67568) | Hot spring thermophilic microbial communities from Obsidian Pool, Yellowstone National Park, USA - OP-RAMG-01 (SPADES assembly) (version 2) | ecosystem: Environmental > Aquatic > Thermal...
GAATGTAAAATTTTATATCGAGAAAGATACCCGAACAGTTGCCCACCCCATCCGCCTTAACCTCATGGAATACGACGCCTCCGATTATAGCATCAGAGACAATCCCAATATTGCAGCCCTTGATGCCGACAAAATAGCTTTTCCCCTTTTACTGCGACACTGGCAAAAAGGCGACTATTTCATCCCGCTGGGCATGAGAAATTTTAAAAAACTAAGCGACTTTTTCATAGACCTAAAACTCTCAAGAATCCAGAAAGAACAGATATGGATTCTGGCCAATGGTGAGGATATCGTTTGGATTGTAGGACTTCGGATTGACGAACGATATAAAATAACTCCCCAAACAAAACGCATCCTCGAAATTAAATGGCAGCAATGACCCCTCCTGTATTTCACTGAATTTTAAAGTCAATTCAACCCATCCGTTTTAAAGAATTGGCAAAAAAATCGACAAAACCTTAGTAAAGCAATCTAACGCATTACAATAACTCAACCGCAAAGAAATATTTAGAAGTAAATTGCTCCGAGTACTCTGCAGTTTCAATTTTTTAACCGAGAAGGTCGCAAAGAATCTACGCAAAGAACGCAAAGGGAAAATAAATTTATCCGCATACGCTGTTATTGAAATGGCACACCTATGAACGGATTAGACGGATTTACACAGATTTTTATCCGTGATTATCCGTAACATCTGTGTTATCCGTATTCTATGATGATTATCTGACAGTTTTTTACATAAATGTTTTATCTCAGAGAATAATAAATTTTTTAGAGTATTATTCCATAAATTTTTATAAATTTGTGGAATAACAATCCATAAATTTCGATGATTAAACGAATTTTTGATATCAACAAATTAATAAAGCCCGGTAAGGTGTTGGTCATCTATGGTCCGAGAAGAGTGGGCAAAACGACTCTACTCAAAGATTTTCTATCGCACACCGAATTAAAATATAAATTGGATTCAGGGGACAATATCCGAACACAGGAAATTTTCAATTCGCAAGCCTTCAACGAAATTCTGCCCTACGCCGAAGGTTACAAACTCATTGCCATAGACGAAGCCCAGCAGATAAAAAATATTGGAATGGGACTCAAGATTCTGGTTGATCAGGTACCCGAAATAATTGTAATAGCCACCGGGTCGTCGTCATTTGAACTTTCACAGCAAGTCGGCGAACCCCTTACCGGACGAAAAAAAGTTATAACACTATTTCCTTTTTCCCAACAGGAACTTCTTTCTGTTTACAACAAGTTTGAATTGAAAGAGCAGCTCGAGGATTTTCTGATATTCGGAAGCTATCCCGAAGTAATTACCGCTACAAGCAGAAATGAAAAAATTGATGTAATCACCGAAATCGTTAATTCTTATTTACTCAAAGACATATTATCGCACGAAAAAATAAAAGGAACCCGACAAATAATGGATCTGTTAAAGTTAATTGCATTTCAGATTGGTAAAGAAGTTTCGCTCAACGAATTAGCATCACAAGTAAAGCTGGACGTAAAAACGGTCGGTAAGTACCTTGATTTATTTGAAAAATCGTTTATTCTGTACAAATTAACCCCTTTCAGCAAAAATTTAAGAAAAGAAGTAACAACTAAGTCAAAATACTATTTTTACGACAATGGTATAAGGAATGGGGTAATATTGCAGTTTAACAAACTCTCCGACAGAAACGATGTCGGCGAATTATTTGAAAACTTTTTTGTAATGGAACGGCTGAAATATTTATCAAATAACTCCATCTACCGGAACCTATATTTCTGGCGCACGTACGACGGTCAAGAGATAGACCTGATAGAGGAAGGCGATGGAAAACTAATCGCAATCGAAATAAAATATTCACCAATGGCTAAAGTTAAAAATATTAAATCATTCACAAGCACCTATACCGATAAAATTGAGTTGGTCAACAGTGCTAATTATCTGGATTATATACTTTAGCAAGTAAATGGAAATTTTGGGACCAAGGGAAACGGATTATCTGATTTACTGGATCTCATTCAGCTGAAATGTAGATATTATGGGATAGACAAAATTCGATTCCCAACAGTTTTCGTTATAGAACCGTTTTTTATGCAAATCAACGGTATTCTTAAACCAGCTTTCAAGTGAGTAAACCAATAAAAACAAAACTATAAATCATATGCGGACCCATATCATAGTGCTTTTACTAATGTTACCCCTTAGCATGGCTGGTCAAGCCATCGAGGTAATGACGTACAATATTCGTTGCGGGGAATGCGACAACCACAACACCAACAATTGGGACAGCAGAAAAACATTAGTACTTTCGGTCATTCAGAAAAATGATCCCGACATTATTGGTTTTCAGGAAATGATTCCTGCACAGCTGGAGTATTTGAGCAACCAACTTACGAGTCACTCTTATTATGGTACAGGCAGAGAAGCCGATGGTAGCGGCGAAGGATGCTACATTTTTTACAAAAAAGACAAGTTTAGCCTCGATTCATTACATTCGGGCACAAAATGGTATTCATCCACCCCCGAAATCCCCGGTTCAAATGACTGGGGTGACATGTACAAACGTATTGTAAGCTATGCCCGATTCAGAATTAAATCCAACAATCAATATTTTTACCTTTTCAATACCCATTTAACTTACATCGACAGCCTGCAGATCAAATATGTCAATTTTCTGATATCCTTAATCAAATCCCGTCATCCATCCGATCCTTTTATACTTACCGGCGATTTTAATGCCGACGAAGCCTCAGCGGCCATTCTACACCTGAAAATGAGTTTCCCTGCCGATGAAATTATGGATACCTACCGCGAAATCGTGCCCAATGAAAAGATAAGCACCTTCAACAACTTTTCGGACGTACGAGACAGCCGAAAAATCGACTACATTTTTGCCGAAGGCAAACGGTTCAAAACCCTCAGCGCCCAATGCGATACCACCACCTTTAAGGGCAAATACCCTTCGGATCATTTTGCCCTGACTGCCACTCTTGAGCTAAAAATTCAAAAATAAATTTAGAAAAATTCCCTAATTATCAATAGATTAAAATGTCCCAATCCGACAAAAGCCAATATACCTTAAAACCAAAAAAAAGGTTATTGAAAAGTCAATATAAATTATTGAAATAAAGCTAATTAATAAAAAAATTAAATATTCAACACACAAATTTTTGGAAAAATTGTTTGAAATATTGGGCGAATTAATTTTCTTTGCACGGAAATTTTCAAAAGGAAACATTATTATTAATTAAAAACTTAAAACTATGTCTGACATTGCAGCAAGAGTAAAATCAATCATTGTTGACAAGCTTGGTGTAGACGAAAGCGAAGTTACACCTGAAGCAAGCTTCACCAACGATTTGGGTGCTGACTCTCTGGACACCGTAGAATTAATTATGGAATTCGAGAAAGAATTTAACATTGCTATTCCCGACGATCAAGCAGAAAACATTTCCACAGTAGGCGAAGCCATTAAATTTATTGAAGCCAACATCAACAAGTAAAATTTTTTGAACGCAGTCGTATGGAACTAAAAAGGGTTGTAGTTACAGGGTTAGGTGCATTGACCCCGATAGGTAATACTGTAGAAGAATACTGGAATGGATTAGTAAACGGTGTAAGTGGAGCCAATCTTATCACTCGATTTGATGCCAGTAAACATAAGACACAGTTTGCCTGTGAGCTTAAGAACTACGATCCGGGTAAGTACTTCGACCGAAAGGAAGTAAAGAAGCTTGATCCATACGCACAGTATGCAATAATTGCAGCAGATGAGGCCATTGCCGACAGTGGCCTCATCTCCTCTGATGTTAACAAGGACAAAGTAGGGGTAATTATTGCATCGGGAATAGGGGGGATCGACACATTCTTACAGGAGACCCGTGCATTCGTGTTAGGTGACGGGACTCCTAAAGTTAGCCCCTTTTTCGTACCCAAAATGATCTGTGACATTGCGGCAGGTCATGTGGCCATGAAATATGGTTTTCGTGGGCCCAACTATGCTACGGTGTCGGCATGTGCTTCTTCCACACACGCTCTGGTTGATGCTTTCAATCTGATACGATTGGGAAAGGCAGTGGCCATAGTGGTGGGTGGAGCCGAAGCGGCTATCAATGAAATTTCGATGGGAGGCTTTAACTCGGCCCAGGCGCTCTCTACCAACAACGAAAACTACAAAACTGCGTCACGACCTTTTGACGCGACACGTGATGGTTTTGTAATGGGCGAAGGTTCTGGTATGCTGGTGTTCGAAGAATATGAACATGCCAAGGCACGTGGAGCCAAAATTTATGCCGAAGTTGGCGGAGGAGGAATGTCGGCCGATGCCTATCACATCACAGCTCCACATCCCGAAGGTGAAGGGGCCGTGTTGGTTATGAAAAGTACCATTGAAGATGCTAACCTCTCTCCAACGGACGTTGACTACATCAACGTTCATGGTACGTCTACCCCGCTGGGCGATATTGCTGAACTGAAAGCTATCCAGAAATATTTTGGAGAGCATGCTTATAAACTGAATATCAGCTCTACCAAGTCCATGACAGGCCACCTGCTGGGGGCTGCCGGTGCCGTCGAAGCTATTGCCTCTGTACTGGCTATTGTACACGGAATTGTTCCTCCTACTATTAACGTTACGCAGGTTGATCCCGAGATCGATCCCAAATTAAATCTTACCCTCGGTCAGGCCCAAAAACGCGACATCAAAGTTGCCCTGAGCAATACTTTTGGATTTGGTGGACACAATTCCTGTATTCTCTTCAAAAAATTGTAATTGGATGTGACGACCCTGTTTTTCCGCATTTTTTATCCCAAGCGGAAAGCTTACCAAAAGCTGATTGACATTCTGGGTTATATCCCCCGCCATTGGCATCTCTATGAGACTGCCTTTATACATCGATCGGCCTCACAATCAGGCAAAGGTGGGTCGGTTATCAATAACGAACGCCTCGAATTTCTGGGGGATGCCGTTCTCGATGCTATTGTAGCCGATTATCTTTATGTCCGTTACCCTTCCATGGACGAAGGGTTCCTCTCCAAAATGCGATCAAAAATAGTCAAACGCAACCAGCTTAACATTCTTGCCTTTGAGCTGGGGCTCGACCAGCTCATCATTAGTACCTCATTTCACGTCAATGGAGGAAAATATGTCTGTGGCAATGCACTGGAAGCCCTCATTGGCGCCATGTATCTCGACCGTGGGTACAATAAAACCCGTGCATTTGTTATTAACCGGATTCTGAACAGATATATCAACCTAACCGAGCTCGAAAAAACCGAAACCGATTTTAAAAGCCGTATTATTGAATGGGCTCAAAAACAACATAATACCATAAACTTCGACTGTCGAGAGGTTCAACCCTCCAACGACCCAACACATCCCCTATTCGTCGCCGAAGTATACATCGATGGTCAAATGGCCGGTACAGGCGAAGGCTTTTCCAAAAAAGAAGCCGAACAACGAGCCGCTGAAATGGCTTACGACAGCCTCAATAAACATCTGCTTTAATTTTCCCGCATTTCAAAATTTTTTAAGTATTTTTAAAGATATATTATAAAATAATATATCTATATTTGTAAATATGTTTTATGCGTCAATTAATTACCGAAAGAAATGAAAAAAATCAGCTACTTTGCAGCGGCGATAGTTTGGTCAATATTTAGTTTCAACCCTGTTAGCAGTCAGGTTGTCGATCCGGTAAAATGGAGTGCCGCTTATAAGCCTCTGTCGTCTCAGTCGGGCGAAATTACCTTCACAGCCACCATTGATAAAGGATATCATATTTACGGCGCCTATTTTGAGGAGGGTGGTCCCGTACGGACGCATTTCACCTTCCCGTCCAGCAACGAATATTCGTTGAACGGAAAACTGAAAGAGGTAACATCACCCGTCAGAAAAAAAGATCCGGCATTCGACAACATGGAAATTACCCTACTGTCGGGAAAAGCCATTTTTTCGCAAAAGATAACACTAAAAAACAACAAAGAATTGCGTATTCCTGTCGAAGTCGAATACATGGCCTGTACAGACGAGACCTGTCTGCCGCCGGTGCGAAAGACCATAGAGGTACACATTCCCGCTTCGGCAACGGTTGGCAATACAACGGCTACTGAAACTGATACAACGGCATCAGTTTCGGCGAATACTGTGTCTGCGGATACAACGCCAAAAAGTTCCAGCGACAGTGCGCAAATCACAGCCAGCGTGACCAACATCGAGACAAACCAATCGGCAGATAATGAATCACTGTTACACTTCCTGCTAATAGCTTTTTTGGCAGGGTTGGCAGCCATATTAACCCCCTGTGTCTTTCCGATGATACCCATGACGGTATCCTACTTTATGCGATCGGGCGAGTCGACGGTTCGAAATCGCCTGCAAGGAGTGATGTTTGGCGTATTTATTACGCTGCTGTATGCAGCCGTTGGTATTATTGTGTCCCTTACCAGTGTAGGGGCAGGATTTGCCGCGCAATTGAGCTATCACTGGCTACCCAATCTTATTTTCTTTGCTCTATTCGTCGTTTTTGCCCTGTCGTTTCTGGGGTTGTTTGAAATAGTATTGCCCTCAAAACTGGTCAATGCAGCCGACAATAAAGCCGAAAAAGGAGGATGGCTGGGTGTATTCTTTATGGCTGTCACTACTGTATTGGTTTCGTTTTCGTGCACAGGGCCTATAGTGGGAGCTTTGCTGGTGGAGGCAATGGGTAAGTTTGCCCTTAAACCCATTCTGGGTATGGCCGTCTTTGGACTGGCATTTTCCCTACCCTTTACTTTCTTTGCCATTTTCCCATCAACACTCTCAAAACTTCCCAAATCAGGAGGCTGGCTCAATGAAATAAAAGTAGTACTGGGCATCCTGATTCTGGCCTTTGGTATTAAATTTCTGATCAATATTGACCAGACCTACCACTGGGATATCATTTCAAGGGAATTTGTACTGATCTTCTGGATAGTATTGTCACTCTTTCTGGGCATGTACCTGCTGGGAAAAATACGTATGTTACACGACACCCCCGTTGAACGAACCGGTGTATTTCGTCTGCTCTTAGCCCTCACGTTTTTTTACATTGCAATTTACCTGTTTACCGGTCTTATTGGCAGAAATCCCTTACATCCGCTGGCTGCTTTTCTGCCCGCTCAGAAACAATTGGTTTACGAGATGCCAGAAAAACAGCTGCCTGCTACCCTAAATATCTGCGAAAAACCAAAATTCAGCGATATTCTTCCCAATCCGGCCGGTATCCCCGCCTATTTCGATTACCAACAGGCACTGGCATGTGCCCGGCAACTGAACAAACCATTGCTAATAGATTTTAAAGCCCACTCGTGCAGCAATTGTAAAAAAATGGAAGCAAAAGTGTGGGAAGATCCTGATATAAAAAACTTTATTGCCCAAAACTTTGTTGTAGCCTCGCTGTACACCGACGAAAGATCGCCTCTGCCATCAGAAACAAACATTAATGGAACGATAGCCAAAACCTTAGGAGAATATAATTTAAACCTTGAGATTGAGATGTTCAGAACCAATGCCCTACCCCTCTATGCCATTATTGACCCGCAAGGCAATGTTCTTGCCGGCCCTATAGGCACCGAATACAATAAAGAAAAATATCTAAAATTTTTACAGGAAGGGATTAACAAGTACCCACAAAAATAATCATAGAAGGGTTGCCTGAGGGCAACCCTTTATTTTATGGTTTTATCAGCGGTTCACCACGCAACTTTGACCGAACCAACCTGCCCGAGGGAGTTAGATCCTCAACTTTCCATCCCCCCAGTGCATTGGCAACAGGCAAAAGTGCAGCAGCGCTCTCTTTTTTGTCATAGATTGCCCAGTTGCAATAGCTGATTTTGTATTCATCCATTAAGTTCCACCACTTAACCGATTCCTCAAAATCGATGGGGCCGTCGCCACTGGCTTCGCACAAGCCATACTCGGTAACAAAAATTGGAATCCCCTTATTTAGGGCATTAACCATCTTATCCCGTAGCCATTGCTTATGAGTAGCAGCGTAATAGTGCAATGTGTAGGCAATATTCTCACCCTTAATAGGATTTTCAGCAGCTACATCTACATCCTGCGACCAGGTGGGGGTGCCACAGATAATCAGGTTGCGCTTATCGTACTTTCTGATTTCGGCGATTACAGCCTCATGATAGGGCTTGATCGAATCGGCCCAACCAATTTTTTCGGGTTCATTGAAAAGTTCATAAATAACATTGGGAAAAAGGTTGAATTTTCTGGCCATTTCACCAAAAAATTTCTTAGCCGCTTCGACATTGCGGTTAGCGTGATGATCGTGCCAGTCGATAATCACATACATGCCCAGATCGATAGCTGCATGAACCACTGTTTCGATTTTTGACTGTTCCATATCGGGATGCGAGAGATAACCGTCCCATTCAACAGCCATGGCAGCACGTACTATATCGCAGTGCCAATCGTCGCGTAACCACTTGATAGTCGAATAATTGTAATGCTTTGGAAACCACTGCGACCAGCACAATGACATTCCACGCAACTGCACTGCCTCGCCCTGCTGATCGACGATCCTATTGCCTTCAACCCTAAGGAATCCATGCTTTTCAACCGGTGAAAGCGCCTTTTGACCGATAGCCGACGTACTCCATATGGCTGCCACTATCAAAATCAGGGATAATAAATTTTTCCTGCTCATAAGTAAATATATTTAGGTTATTGGCTGTCTTTCCCTATTACTATTGGCCTTCTGAGGCAGGTTGCTCCTGCCAACTGATTTTTAGTAACACGAATCTATGTTATGGCGCAAGATAATTTTTTTTTCTTAAAATCTTGCCTGAATCAAAAATATATTTACCTTTGCCATATGGTTTAACCATGTGGTTAAATTGTATAGTTAATTCATTTTCCCATGGAAAACAAAAGCACGGAAGAAAAAATATTTGATGCTGCTTATCGTGAATTTGTGGAAAAAGGCTATGAGGGTGCACGCATGCAGGCTATTGCCGACCGGGTAGGAATCAACAAAGCTCTGCTACACTATTATTATCGTACCAAAGACAAGCTATTTGATGCTGTAGTCCCTCGAATCATCACTCAGTTACCCATAGGAATCAACAATATACTTGAAAAAGATTATCCGTTTGAGCAAAAAATTGAAGAAATTGTACATCTATATATTGGATTTTTGAAGAAAAATCCCCTGATCGTACGATTTGTTCTGCGCGAACTGCTGAACGGTCCTGACAGGCTGGCAAAAATATTCGTGGAAGTTCTCGAACACAAGGACAATAACCTAATTGCACGACTGACTGAACTCATCGAGAAAGAAGTACAAGCCGGAAACATTATTCCCATAAAACCGGAACAACTGATAATTAATATCATATCGCTATGTGTTTTTCCATTCATTGGACGATTTATGGTTGAAAATATTATCCTGAAAAATGGGGGGACTAATTTTGATGAATTTATGAAGGACCGAGAAAAAGAAGTGGTTGATTTTATCCTTAATGCAATAAAGCCCTGAATATATGAAATTGAACTGTAATTATAAACTCGGACATATAAAAAAATTTGAATTAGGCACATGGTGAATGATATATATATGGCATAAGATATATCTTTCCGTTCACTCGAAAAAAATTTATAAGTTGCTGATTATATGTTTATTATATAACCGCAAAGAACGCAAAGAAAAATGTAATGACCATGATTGAAAAGACTGAGTACTGGAAAGTATCGGTAAAATTTATCCGCTACGGGGGTGGTCGGGTGACCACCACTTACATGCGGCGACGTCACGGGCTTCGCCGAGCAAAAGGTTGAACACATAGAGATAGCCAGATATCATGTTATTGGTAATATTTGTCAAGTGCTAATACAATAAAAAATACAAAGAAGGCTTAACAAATTTTTTGCAGATTTTTTCGGAAAATTAAAGGAAACAACAATTACATCACAAAAGCAAAAGACAATATAACGCTGATTCAAAAAAAACTGAGGATGAACTATTATTTACAAATATTGCAAACGAAGATGCTGTCAACAGGAAAAGTAAGGGTACAAGGGACGATAAAAAAATGGGTAGTAATTGCTGGCGGCTTGCTGATGGTTTGTTGCATAGATGCTATCCAAGGACAGGAAGTCATTGATCTGAATCAATGCTGGAAGCAAGTGGTTGAAACCCATGTACTGTCATCGAACAGCCGTATACTTGGGGACATAGAACAACTTAAGATCACACAAACCCGTCATCAATGGTATCCACAGCTGGGTTTAAACGGACAAGCTATCTATCAGAGCGATGCTATCAGTCTCAGTCTTATGCTACCCAACCCCACCACGCAACCAGTTAGCTTTACACGCCGCAGCATTGAAAGTCCCAGGGACCAGTATAAACTGTATTTAGATATACAGCAACCTCTTTACTTGGGCGGGACCCGTAAATATGTACTTCAGAATGTAAGCACATCCTCACGGATAGACCAATATCGCAATGCCATAGACTTACGTAAGCTGATAGAACAGGTGAATAATCTCTACTTTCAGATCATGCTTACCCGCAAAAAACAGGAACTGGGCCGGTTTATCCTTTCTACCCTGAAAGAAAAGGAAAAAAGCATAGCAGCAGCCGTACGCAATGGTATTTTGCAGGAATCGGATATCGATGCTATCAGGGTAGAAATACTTAAAACCAACCAGAGCCTCAGCGAATATAGATATCTGCTTGAAGGACTATATGCCAATTTATACGACCTGACCGGAATACAGGCAAGGGACAGTACCCAATTTCTGCCGCCAGCCATTGCAATATTTGACAGTATTCCCGGAGAGAAACTGGAAAATCTTTCATTCAGGGAACAGCAAATGATGCTCGACAATACCAGCATGCTGACGTCGGCACGCCAGCGTCCTTCGTTGGTAGCTTTTATGCAGGCTGGATACGGACGACCGGCATTGAATATGCTTTCGACAAACTTTGAGCCCTACTATATCGTCGGAATTAGCCTGCGATGGACAATATTCGACTGGAACAGCAGTCGTAACGAGCAACAGCAAATTATGCTGCAGAAACAAATGATAGAACACCAGCAGGCAACCTTCACCCAGAATATTCGCATGGCCTGCCGTTTGTCCCAATCACGAACCGAACAGCTGAGGGAATCGTTACGAACCGACTCAGCAATAGTAGACTTGCGCGGCAATATCACCCGTCGTTCGGCCAATCGACTCGAAAAGGGGATAATTACCGCCACCGACTACATCAGTGACCTGAATGCCGAACATCAGGCTCGTATCCAGCTCGAAACCGATGCAATTCTGTGGATGCAAGAAAAAGTAAATTATTATATGCTCACGGGCACTATAGAATCGTTAGTTTTGCAGAAAAAATAAGTATTCAATAAACTAAAACCGATAAAGGATGAACATCAGCCATTTCGTTCAGGGAAAAAATGTTCTTCGGCTTACGCTAATAGCCCTATTGGCGGGAGAACTGTTATCGTCGTGCAAATCGAAACGACCCGAAACCGATGCATTTGGAAATTTTGAGTCGGTAGAGGTACTGGTTAGCTCAGAGATTCAGGGGAAAATCATAGATTTTTCTGTTCAGGAAGGCCAACTGATCAACAAGGATGCAATAGTCGGGTATCTCGACTCACTCTCGCTGTATTACAAGAAACAGCAATTGGTAGCACAGGTTCAGGCAGCCGAGGCTCGGCTTTTTCAGGTAGCCGATCAGATATCGGTACAGGAAGAGCAGATGGATGTTCTCGATTCTGAAATACGGCGTCTTGAATCGCTGGTTGAAGAGGATGCCGCCCCTGCCAAGCAGCTCGATGACCTGAAAAATCAGAAGCGTGTCCTGCGCAGGCAGATAAAAGCTACCCAACGACAAAAGGGTACGATATCGTCCGAGATCCGGTCATTGCTGTATCAGGTAGCACAGGTACAGGATCAGTTGCAAAAATGCGCCATCAAAAATCCCATCGACGGAACCGTACTGGAAAAATATGCCGAAGTAGGCGAACTGGCCATCCCGGGAAAACCCCTGTACAAAATTGCCGATTTGTCGGTACTCAAGCTCAAGGCATACGTATCGGGAAAACAGCTTTCGGAAATAAAACTCGGCCAAAAGGTAAAGGTCTATGTCGATGCTCAAAAGGAAAAAGAACGATCGTATAATGGCACCATCAGCTGGATAGCCTCTGAGGCAGAATTTACCCCCAAAATCATCCAGACAAAGGAAGAAAGGGTAAATCTGGTATATGCCATAAAAATTGATGTAAAAAACGATGGTTACCTCAAAATAGGCATGCCGGCCGAGGTGGTTTTTCTGAAAGATTAAGGTTATGTTCAGCGTTACGCAGCTAAGCAAAAGCTATAATGGAACTCCGGCCATTGAAAACCTTTCGTTTGTGGTTAACCCCAACGAAATTCTGGGTTTCATCGGCCCCGACGGATCGGGTAAAACTACCCTATTCAGAATACTGGCCACATTGCTTTTGCCCGATAGCGGAGAAGTCAAATACATGAACATGGACATGGTAAATGACTATAAACGTATACGCCCCCATCTGGGGTATATGCCCGGCCGTTTTTCGCTCTACCCCGACCTCTCGGTCGAAGAGAACCTAAATTTTTTTGCTACGATATATGGTACCACCATTGCCGACAGTTATCGTTTCATTGAAGATATTTACTTACAGATAGCGCCGTTCAGGACGCGGCCTGCCGGCAAACTATCGGGAGGCATGAAACAAAAGCTTGCTCTGTGTTGTGCACTGGTGCACCAACCGCAGGTACTCATCCTCGATGAGCCTACTACTGGTGTCGATGCTGTTTCACGCCAGGAATTCTGGATGTTGCTAAAAAAACTTCAACAACAGGGAGTAACCATTCTGGTATCCACGCCATACATGGACGAAGCCAGTCTTTGCGACCGTGTAATACTCATGCAAAAAGGAAAAATACTTTCAACCGATACCCCAACGGGATTGATTGCCCAATTCCCCGAAAAGCTTTATGCAGCCTTTGGAGAAAATCCCTATACCCTGAAAAATGTTCTGGTGTCGATGCCAGAGTGCAAAACTGCTTATCTTTCGGGACGTAAGGTACATTTTACCCTGCGTGACGAAAACAATGCGGAAACGATAACCCAGAAACTTGCCCATATGGGCATTGAAGCCCGGATTGAAAAAATTGTCCCCGGAATCGAAGATTGCTTTATCCACTACATGCAGCCCGATTAAACCCTTGAATATGCACAACGACAACGTGATAGTAGTCAATAATCTGGTAAAAAAATTTGGAAATTTTGTAGCCAACGATCATCTCAGCTTTACGGTAAGCAGGGGCGAAATATTTGGATTTTTAGGGGCTAATGGTGCCGGTAAAACAACTGCCATGCGTATTTTGTGCGGATTGCTTAGCCCCACCTCGGGTGAAGCCTATGTCAATGGCTATGACGTATACACCCAGTCGGAAGCCATTAAAAAAACTATTGGTTACATGAGCCAAAAATTCTCCCTGTACGACGATCTGACTACAGAGGAAAACATCCGGTTTTACGCCACCATATATGGCATGAATAAAAAACAAATTGCCGAAAAAACTGAATTTTTGTTGCACGAGTTTGGAATGTTGGCAGTCAAAGATCAACTGGTAGGTAGCATCCCTTTGGGATGGAAACAAAAGATAGCATTTCTTATCGCCAACTTTCATCATCCCTCGGTAGTATTTCTCGATGAGCCTACAGGTGGAGTCGATCCCATCACGCGACGGCAGTTCTGGGAACTAATACACCAAGCGGCCGCCGCCGGTACCACAGTATTTGTCACTACCCATTACATGGACGAAGCCGAATACTGTGACCGCGTATCGATAATGTCGGAAGGCAAAATTGTTGCACTCGATACACCGGATGAACTTAAAAAGAAATACCATGTGTCGACCATAGGCGAAGTCTTTTTCAAAATAGCAAGAAATGCATCCTAAAATGAACATTTTACAGGCTACCCATCTCGACTTTTTGGGTATTCTTTCGGCTGGAAAGCAAACATTGAAATATTAAATAGATAAATAAAGTGAATGACATCATCTGAAAATAGTAAAGCAAATGATCAAGGCAGTAATTTTTGACATGGATGGAGTGCTGGTGGACAACAGCAAGGTGCATGACGAAACATGGAGAATCATGTGTGAAAAGTATGGCAAGCCCGAATCAGCGGAGAAGGTAAAGAATATTTTTGGTGGCACCAATAAAATCTTTGTCGAACAGCTACTGGGAATAACCGATCCGGAGGAAGTAAAACGGATAGCCATTGAGAAAGAAGCGCTCTATCGTGAGGTATTCCAGGCTACCATAAAAGCTCCCGACGGGCTGTTGCCCTTACTTTTCGAACTGCGTCGACGGAATGTGAGGCTTGCTGTAGCCACCTCGGGACCGAAGGAAAACCTCGACTTTGTGCTCGACAACCTCGACATACGACATTTTTTCGATGCCTTGGTGGAAGAATCACAGATTACTCATGGCAAACCCCACCCTGAAATTTATCTCAGGGCAGCCCAACTTCTGGGAATTTCGCCGCAAGAGTGTGTTGCCATCGAAGATTCCATCTTCGGGCTGCAATCGGCCAAAAGTGCAGGCATGAAAGCCATTGCTATCACTACCTCGTTTACCCCTGACAAACTCACGCTGGCCGACAAAATTATTCACAGTTTTACCGAACTACAGGTTGACGAACTCTTACAGCTATGAAACCTTTCTGGGGATTTGTAAAAAAGGAATTCTACCATATCCTTCGCGACAAGCGAACATTGATTGTCATTTTGGGCATCCCAATCGTAGAAATGCTGCTATTTGGGTTTGTACTGACCAACGAAATCAAAGAAGTAAATGTAGCAGTATGCGACCTTTCGAAAGACGATATTACGCGGGAAATAATTCAGAAACTGGAAGGAAGTGGTTATTTTAAGGTAAAAAAACATCTTTCCAACCTTCGGGAAGTAGAAGCCACCTTCAAAAATGGCGAAATCAAGGAAGTGATTGTATTTGAGCAGCATTTTGGCTCAAAACTCCAGAAAGAGGGTAATGCTTCAGTGCAACTCATTTCCGATGCATCGGATGCAAATTTTTCAAACCTTGTAGTCAACTATACTTCGGCAATCATAGCCCGTTATGCACACGATCTGAACAAAGCCTCAAACTCCAGTGGGATTATACCTCAGATCCGCATGATATACAATCCCAACCTCGAGGGAGTATATTTTTTTGTTCCCGGCATCATTGCCCTAATCCTTATGCTCATATCGGCGCTGATGACTTCTGCCTCTATCGTACGCGAAAAAGAGATGGGAACCATGGAAGTATTGCTGGTATCGCCACTTCGACCCTTTCATATCATTGCCGGGAAAGTGCTGCCCTATGTTGCTTTATCACTACTCAATGCTATTGCCGTGTTACTGATGAGTTATTTTGTTTTTCAGTTACCGGTAAAAGGAAGCCTACTGCTGCTCATGGTCGAATGTCTGTTGTACATACTGTTGGCCTTGTCGTTGGGTATACTCATTTCAACGGTTACCAACAGCCAACTGGTGGCTATGCTATTGTCGCTTGTTGGACTGATGTTGCCCACCATTCTTTTATCAGGGTTTATTTTTCCCATTGAAAATATGCCCAAAATCCTGCAATGGCTTTGTGCAATACTGCCACCAAAATATTTTATCATCGTCATCAAAAGCATAATGATTAAAGGCACCGGACTGCAATACATCTGGTTTGAAACGATCATGCTTGTCCTTTTCACCATACTGTTCATGGGATTGTCGATAAAAAAATTTAACGTACGACTCGCTTAATACTTCTTGGTTATGCGTACCATTGTGGCCATTATACAAAAAGAGTTTCTGCAGGTATTCCGCAACAGGATAATGCTGCCCATACTGTTTGTCGTACCCTTTGTACAGCTTATTATTCTGGTCAATGCTGCCACGCTCGAAATAAAGAACCTGCGCATCACCTTTGTGGACAATGATATGTCATCTACTTCACGGAATATAAGGAACAAATTTGACTACTCCCCTTTTTTCAATTCACAGCCTTTGTATCTTTCGCCAGACGAAGCTGAAGTTGCCATGAAAAAAGGACAAACCGATATTATCGTGACTTTTCCTTTCAATTTTGAAAAAAAGCTTTTGCAAGAAGGCCATACCGAATTACAGGTAAGCATCAATGCCATCAACGGAGTAGTAGCCGGAATTTCAAGCGCCTACATACAGTCAATACTGACCGGCTACCTGAAAGAGAATACCAACCCAACCCCATCGCTGGCCCGACCCGCTGAAATAAAGATAAGCTATCAGCATTGGTTTAATCCGCAGCTAAACTACAAGAACTTTATGCTGCCGGCCATACTGGTGCTGCTGGTAACCATGATAGGCATGATATTGTCGACCCTCAACTTTGTCCGGGAAAAAGAAATCGGCACCATTGAACAAATCAATGTCACCCCCATACGTAAGTATCAGTTTATCATTGGGAAATTTCTTCCCTTCCTGATTCTGGCCATTGGGGAACTATGTCTTGGGCTTACACTGGGGAAACTTTTGTACGATATTCCCATCCTGGGCAATCTGGGTAATCTACTTTTATTCACCATACTTTACCTGATAGTTGTCATGAGCATTGGGCTTCTGATAGCCGTATCGTCGCGAACGCAGCAACAGGCACTCTTTGTTTTATTTTTCATAATGCTGGTTTGTATCATGCTCAGCGGTACCTTTACATCGGTAGAAACGATGCCTCACTGGGCTCAGTTGATCAACCACCTGAACCCTATTTTTTATTTCATGCGAGTTATAAGGATGATTCTGCTGAAAGGATCAACCTTTGCCGACCTACTGCCTGAATTTATTTCGCTAAGCATTTTTGCCATAATATTGTTTCAGATCCTGCTTTTGCGCTATCGGAAAAGCACCACCTGAAAACATTACTTTTTGCCCAGCAATTTAATAATCTGTTCCATCAGTTCTTTTCGCTGAATGGGTTTAGCAATATAGGCATCGAAAGAATGCTTCATGATTTCAATTTGTTCATTCCTATAGGCACGGGCAGTAATGGCAATGACAGGCATAGTAAAACCGCGAGAACGGATTTGTCTTATGGCCTCAATTCCATCAAGGCGGGGCATTTGAATATCCATAAGGATGATATCGGGTTTACCCTTCGAATCGATAAGGGCTAACAGTTCTTCTCCATCTTTTGCCCAATATACCTTAGCGCCCGTATTTTTAAGCAACTCACTAATCAAGTAAAAATTGTCGGCCTCATCCTCCGCAATTATCAGCGTACAATTACTCAGGTCGGGATTACTTGCGGAAATAACAGGCTCTACGGGATTATCCTTTTTTTTCTTAGTGTTGAAGGGCAAAGTAAAATAAAAGACGGTTCCCTTACCAACCTCCGATTCAAACCATATTGCCCCCCCCATCAGTTCAATCAATTTTTTACTGATGGAAAGTCCTAAACCCGTCCCTCGATATAGATTAGATGAATGGGAAGGATTGATCTTGCCGAAAGGTCTGAAGACCTTGTCGGCCTGAGTCATGTCTATTCCAATGCCCGTATCCTTAACAAAAAATTCTATTTGACTGCCCTTTACCTGATACCCAAAGTGCACATAACCCTCTTCGGTAAACTTGATAGCATTACCCAGCAGGTTTGATAATATTTGTTTCAGGCGGACATAATCGGCAAACACATGCACATCGGAAGCCGATCGGGTAATATAGGCCACCTCCACCTTTTCGGGCTTAGCAATCTGAAACTGTCGTTCAAGCTCAAGCATCAACTGATGGATACTAACATCGGTATATATGAATTTAATCTGATCCGATTCGATCATCGACAAGTCGAGGATATCGTTGATCAACACATTAAGGGTATCGCAATTCTTCTGAATAATACTGACATACTCTTTACGTTTGTCGGGCGGGATCATTTCCTCGGCAATAAGGGTCGAAAAACCAAGGATTGCATTCATAGGAGTACGAATTTCGTGACTCATATTGGCCAAAAAAGCCGATTTGAGTTTATCTGACTCCTCGGCCTTTTTAAGGGCTTGTTGCAATTCCATGGTACGACTTTCAACGAGTTGTTCGAGATGATGCCGGTGCATCTCAAGTTCGTTGTTTTGAGCGATGATTTCCTCCTGACTTTCTTCGAGTTGTTTATTGGCCAACAACAATTCTGCAGTACGTTGAGCCACCAACTGCTCAAGTTCGCTCTTTAGTTTTCGGAGATTCCTGACCCGAAGGCGGAAAATTCCTATTACCAGAGCTGTTACAAAAAATATCAACCCCAGATAGAAAATGGTCGTTTTCCACCAGGGAGGGCGAACTATCAGCACAAGTCGGGTAGGTACTGTATTCCATACCCCATCGTTATTACAGCCATAAACCTCAAAGGTAAATGTACCCGGGGGCAGATTGGTATACACAGCAGGCATACCCTGTGATACCTTATGCCATTCCTTCTCAAAACCGGTAAGCCTGTATCGGTATTGATTATGCATAGGCGCAATGTAACTCAATGAAGAAAACTCGAGGATAATGTAATTCTGGTTGGGATGAAGCACTATCGTATCTTTACAACAGGGAACCTTGTCGATGGGCTGACGGTTTTTGTAATTTAAAATTTTGGTAATAAAAACCCTTGGGGGCAAGGGATTATCCGCAATACTGTCGGGGTGGAACCATGTATAACCATTGACCCCTCCAAAATACAGGTAACCCTTTTTGTTTTTATGCACTGCACGTGAAATGAAATCATTGCCTTGTAAACCATCGTGGCTATGATACATTTTAAAGACGGGTAAATCGGGCAGGAATATGGCATTCTGAAATTTTGCAATACCTTGGCTGGTGCTCAACCACAGATTACCCCGATGATCCTCAATCATCGCCTTTACATTTTTGTACCGATGATCGATTTCGTAAAATTTGACCGTGGTATCGGCCACCGGCATCACCGCAATACCACTCTCGCTTCCGAACCATGTATTTCCCCTTGAATCAATATATATACAGGAAAGATCGGCGCCCCCTTTTTTGATACGTACATAATGTTTAAACACCCCTGTCGCCGGATCAAACAGGTCAGCCGAAAAATAGGTCGACAACCATAACTTCCCATGGGCAGCGGGCACAATATGACATACCGAATTGGAAAAAATACCGGTTGGTCTTTCGGGACGATATATGTAGTTAATAAACCGCTTTGCTTTTTCGTCGTAGTAACTCAGCCCGCCACGAATAGTGCCTATCCACAAACGGCGAAAACTATCTTCAGCAATGGCAAACACATGATTGCTGGGCAGCGAAAATGGATTAGCCGTATCGTGACGAAAGACCGTAAAAGTTTCTGTCTGATAATTATACAGATTGAGTCCTCCGGCCCAAGTGCCTACCCACAGCCTTTTCCGTGAGTCAATATACAAGGCGTATACCGCGTTAGCTCCTAATGTCCCTGACCCATTGGATTTAAAGACCTTTAACCTACCTGACTGCTTATCGATGCGATTGAGTCCGCTTTCAGTGCCAATCCAGAAGTATTTATCATCCTCGGTAAAGGCATTGACATGATTGTTGCTTAACCGTCTGTCAAATGCCGGAAATACGAGTGAATTAAATTTTTTGAACCGCTGGGAATAAAAATTTAGCCCCCCTGCATATGTGCCTATCCACATATCGCCGTCTCTGTCCTGAAAAATACATTCGATAGAATTGTCGCTGATGGAAAAAATATTGAATGGCTCATTGAAATAACGTTCAATCTGTGGATTATTTAATGGATTGACAATTCGATATAGTCCTTTGCCCGAACCATTTCCTACCCAAAGCTGTCTGCCATTGACACAAAAAATATCCATCGGGCTTCCCATCATATAGTGTTTAAATTTGGGTAGGTCATTAGAAACTTCAGCAGCCGGACAATAATCGAGCCCGCCCAAAGAGCTACCGACCCATACATTACCTTCTTCATCGACCTCAATATCCTGCACAAAATTAGAGCATAAGCCCTCACGGGTAGTAACCACAACATTTCGCATACGATTTAAATCCAGAATATTTAACCCTGAATCGGTACCCGCCCACAAACGACCTCGAGTATCCTTATAAAAACACATAAATGTTTTGCCACGAAGCCCAACAGAACGATAGAGGTCATCATTTGAAAAATCGATATATTTCTGCTTCCCGAAATGGGCATAATACAGTCCGTTAAATGTCCCAACCCAATACCAACCTCCTGTATCTTTCATAAGAGTAAGCGCAATTTTACCCCTGAAATAAGGGCAATGCGTAAAAGAGTCTGTAGTCATATCATAAAAATCAACTCCGCCAGAAGTACAGATAATTAGCCGACGACGGTCGTATTGCTGAATAACGTTGATGGTATTATGACTAATACTATTGGGATTTTTCTCTGATGTATAATATCTTACAAACTCACTTCCATCGAAACGGTTAAGGCCATCCTTGGTACCTACCCAAATAAAACCACGGTCATCCTGAAACAGACAACGCACATGGTTGTTCGACAAACCCTCATTCACCGTATAATGCTCAAATCGGATCTGGGCATCCACCCTGTTAAAAAAAACAAGCGCAGCAAATACATAAATCAATGATAGTGATCGATAAAGACACATACAACATTTTTCTTTAAATATATGAAAAACGTTAGAATTATGCCAAAGAAAATAAAATTTTGTAGTGTTTCATGCTGACTTGCTTTCGATACAATGTAAAAAACAGGCCAATCGCCCAATTTGCAGGAAAGATTGGGGCTTATTAACGACAAGGTCATAGAAAATGCCCCTTGCAAATAATATTCGCCATGTTGGGGAATGGGGTACGACAATTTGTAAAAAAAATTCCCGCAGGGAGATTCATGCCCCACGGGAAAGTTGGATACAATGGACACATTCGGTCCAGCCAATTGGATTAGGTAATGCTCTGTTTATCTACTTTGTTTTTACCTTTCAATTTCAATAGCCACTCCACCGCCGGCTGCCATTTTCAGAGGTAATTCGTCCTGGGCTTTTACGGGAATGGTGTAAATTTTTATGCTGTAGGGATTATCTTTCCAGTCGGCATCGTCGCCATCGGCGTAAATATGTGCGGTATATTGGACATTGGAATCAAGAAAGTCGAGTTTAAGCGTCAATTCCCTGCTTTGTTCGTTGGTAATAGCACCGATGTACCATTTGTCGGAATTTCGGTCTTTTCGGACCATTACTACATACTCACCAATTTTGGCCTGTGGTACCAGCGTTTTTTCCCAGTCGCAAGGTACACGCTTGATAAATTCAAAAGCAGGCTTACCCTCATAATTTTCAGGCAAATCCGAAGCCATTTGCAAGGGACTGTATATGACCACAAACAAAGCCAATTGTTTAGCCAATGTAGTCTGAACCCGAGTTTTGGGATGAGCCGGATTGGTAAAATTAAAAGTTCCCGGAGTAAAATCAAAAGGTCCGGCTATCATTCGGGTAAACGGGAGAATGGTTGTATGCGATGGAGGATTGCCACCATCGGGCGACCATGCATCATATTCCTGTCCTCGGGCGCCTTCCTGTGTCATCAGGTTGGGATAGGTTCGGCAAAGACCGGTAGGCTTTATAGGTTCATGATTGTCGATATTAATCTTATACTTTGCGGCCAGCTCCACTACCTTGCGATAATGACGCACCCCATACTGACTGTCGTGCCATTCTTTACCATCGAGATATTTATTGACGTACCCGGTTTTGACATAATGAATGCCCAAACGGTTATATAACTGGAATGCTTCTTCCATTTGACGTTCGTAATTCGATACAGCCCCCCCTGTTTCGTGATGGCCGATAAGCTGGATATTCTTCGATCCGGCATACTGTGCCAGATATTCCAGATCAAAATCGGGATAGGGTTGGGTAAATTTGAAAGCGCTACCATCTTCATACCACTTACCATCCCATCCGTAATTCCAGCCCTCGACCAGCACGCCGTCGAATCCATGTTTAGCAGCAAAATCGATATAACGGATGGTATTAGCGGTAGTTGCCCCATGGTTAGCTCCCTGCGACCATGTATAATTGCCCAGATGCATAGCCCACCAAATGCCTATGTACTTGGCAGGCTTTACCCACGACAGGTCGCTGATAGCACAGGGTTCGTTGAGATTAAGCATGAGTGTAGAGGTAACCAGTTCGCCTGGGGTGTTGCCAATAATCAAAATACGCCAGGGAGTACTCAGGGGTGCTTTTGCATACACCTTTACCCCGGTAGACCAAGGAATAAGGCAGGAAACAAAACCATTCGTTGGCATTTTTTGTAAGGTCATTGAAGCATAATCGGTAAGATTGGCCTCGTGTATGGCCAGATATAAACCATTGCTCAGCTCAAAGGTAATTGGAGTATTGGCGGTATCGATCTGGCTAATTGGGGTTAAACGATATATACTTTCGTAATAGCTGTTTTCGCGATGCACCGGTATCCACCATGCTTTTTCGTCGCTACTGAAATTAAACTCAGTGAGTTCGTCCATAATGATGAGGCTATCCACCCCCAGCTGAGCGGGAATATGATAACGAAAGCCTACCCCATCGTTAAAAACCCTGAAAATGAGTTGTAATTTTCTGTTGAAATTATCCTTTAAATCCAGAATAAGTTCATTGTAATGATTACGTACCCATAGTTGTTCGCCCCAAGGCTGTTTCCATGTGGTATCGAACGTGGCACGGGCTGATGAGATAAGGCTGAAGTTTCCGTTCATGTCGGGGATATTACTGAACTTCAGGCCTAACGCTGAAGGCGCTATAACTGCTTTCCCGCTTTTGCTGATTAAGTAAAATATTTTTCCACGCTGCAATTGAATTTTTACCTCAATTGTCTTATCGGGTGAATTAACTAACAGATTATCTGACTTTTGCGAAAAAACAGATCCGTTCGAAAAAGCCAATACGATCCCCATGATGATACATAAATGTGCTTTCATCCTTAACAATTTTATAAGTTACTGTCTACCATTTGGTTATACTTGCATTCTTTTATTCGCCGTTCGGCTGGATGGAATTTTCAAATTCGTTTTATTCGTTTTTTGTTTTTATTGCATAAACATGTCCTTTTCTCGAGTTTTCTGCTTATAATAAACTGCACGTTTTCGCCTAAACCTTTTTTGGGTTAATGCCGTTTCCTTGTTCCAGCATTTCAATAGGCATACAGTTTATATTCAAAAGGCTTCAACGACAATTGAGCGGGAAGTTCCTCGGTGGAACCGGTAAGAAGATTTTTTACCGCATGGGGTACATCGGCTGGGACCGGATAGCTAACCTGAACATTTCGACAGTTGACAAATACCAGCAAACTCGAATCCTTAATACCGGCAGGGTCGACGAGTTTAAAGGCAATTACTTTACTGTCGGGTGTTAGCGGTAGCATATTTTTCTCACTGACATGCATAGCCTTTCGTATTTGCATAATCTGCCTGTACTGCATTTTAATGGCATAGTTCATATCCCAGTTGAGGGGATATACCGAGAAGAAAGGAATGGTATTGGGCACAGCCATTTCTTGACCGGCATAAATCAGGGGTACCTTGCTCATAAAGGCTGTTACTACAAAAGCGGCCAGCGAACCTTCCTTCCCACCGTATTGAGTAACCGGAGAAGCCGTCCATGCATATTCGTCGTGATTGGTAATAAAGCGAAGCTTATGTTTGCCGGCAGGAACCGAATTATACTCAGCAGTATGCGTAGTAAACAGATTTGATGCTGATTCATTTTTCCCAAAAATGCTGAGAAGTTTTCCATAATAATCCCAGGCATAGGTAAGCTGAAACCCGGCAGAATAATGGTCGGTACGTGCGCCTTCGGCAAGCAGTATGAGTTTTTTACCCATTTTATTGAGCGAATCGATAGCCTGACGCCAGAAACTGTATGGAACAAAATCGGCAGCATCACAGCGGAAGCCATCGATATTGGCCTGAACAATCCAGAATTTCATAGCCTTGATCATTTCGAGGCGCATCTGGGCATTGTTGTAATTAAGATCGGCCACATCGGCCCAGTTGGTTCCTGGAGGACTAATGATATTGCCATTGGCATCCTGCGTGTACCAGTCGGTATTACTAATCCATGGATTGTCCCATGCGGTATGATTAGCTACCCAATCGAGCACAACTGCTATGTTTTTTTTGTGTGCAGCTTTCACCAAACTTTTCAGGTCGTTCAACGTACCAAATTCCGGGTTCACATCAGTGTAGTCTTTTACGCTGTATGGCGAACCCAGTTCACCCACCCTATTAATTTCTCCAATCGGATAAATGGGCATCAACCAAATAACATTTGCTCCCAAAGCCTGTATGGAATCGAGCTGTTTTTCCACCTCCTTCAGATTGCAACCAGGCCCAAAACTGCGAAGATTGATTTCGTAAAACACCAGTTTTTCGAATTCAGGTACCTGAAAAGTATCTTTTTCGACAACCAGCGTATCGGGTTTAGGTTTGTCGTTTACCGGATCCTGCTTATCTTCACAGGCCACAAACCCTGCAAATAATACAGCAAATAACAATTGCCACATGCGACCCGTCATTTTATTTTTGCTCATAAATCAAAACTTTTAATTTCCTTCTTCAAGTGATTCAATAATATGTCTGGCCTCGTCGACCCTGAGCGCTACCAGGTAGTAAAAAGCCTGATTTAACTGTTTTTGAGCTTCGGCGTTTGTAGCCATTTTTTTTCGTAGTACAAAGAGCCTATATATCAGTTGAAGCTCGTTCCGGGTATATGCAACACCAGTAAACTCCTGCAAACGTTCAAGAAACGTAAAACCAAACTCGAGGGTTGGTTCTATCATGGTACCTTCGCCGAAGTCGTTCCATGTAATCAACTGCACATACTTTGATCCATTTTCTACTGCCTTTTCCAGTAAGCTCTGAAACGTACGGCCATCGTTGTATTCATAAGTAAATCCCAAACCGTTACCCCATCCCCCTTCCTTGTAATAATCTTTAAAACCGGGGTATGATCCTGCCATCCAATGCGAAAACGTTTTCAACCGTGCATATTTGTCGACGACAGATCCGGCATCGACCCATAGATATTCGCCCGAAGCTACACTGCCCACTTCGGCATATTTTCCATTGAGTACCAAAAACAAAGGATTCTGCTGAAAAACATCCCAGATTTCTTTCCATTGGGTTGATGAATGAAAATATTCGGGGCCAAAAAGCATGAGCAAGGGTTGGTTGTCGATTCGCAGATAATTGGAAGCAATAAAATAGTTTCTTTGTATGTAATCCATATCCTGCTGTGCCAGCGATATACCATCGATATCAGGATTGGCCTCTGCTGCAGATTTTATAGTACGATCCTCATAAACAATAGCAAAAGACAGACCCACCTTTGCGGTAAATGGGATAACGGATTCGGTGTTTTTCAAAATAGCGGGATAATCGTATAATTCATTGCTGCCATACCAATCGAAAAGAATACCATCGACACCAGCATATTTCATCAGCAACAGGTGGTATTCAATAACATCCCTATCGGAAGAAGCATAGGGTCCGATAAGCGGATAAAACCATGAAGCTATTTGCCTGCGTCCACTGGTATCGGTGACATCGGGGTTGCAGGTAGCCATACACCAATGAATACCCCATTTCCCATCAGCCGAGGTTTGCGGAGTTTCGAACCAAGGCATGTAATGGACATAAATTTTCATGCTGTTTGATTTGGCCACAGCTACCGGTTTTAATACCTGTACGCTGTCCGGGGGGGTAGGATCATTTTTTTTACCACAGGCAACCATCAGCATCGCCATCATCAGGAATAACACATTCCTGAAATATCTGCATACCCTTTCCATATGCATAACTTCAATTAATGTCCACACACATAATGCTACGAGTTGAAAAAAATGCCGGACAGACAGTACTGTCCGACATTTTCCCTCGTCCAACTACTAACTACTAACCAAAAACCCATATGAGAAGAACGCTGCCATTGCATGGTCATATATTTCAATAACCCGGGTTTTGTTTCAGCTTAGGATTTGCCTGCAGAGCCTTAGCAGGGATTGGAAATATTTCCATGTTTTTGTCGCTGCCGGGCATTTCCCATCCGGGTAAGCCATATTTTCCGAAGCGGATTTGATCGATACGCCGATGTTCCTCCCACATAAACTCGTACAACAGTTCGTTATACAGAAAGTCAAGGTCGATGGTAGGAGGGGTAGTTAAACCGGCACGGGCACGCACCTGAGCCACCAGTGGCTGAGCCAAGGCACCCTGATTGGTACGCAACAGAGCTTCGGCTTTCATCAGCAAAACTTCAGCATAGCGCATAATTACCCAGTCGTTGCTACGCTCCCATTGATCGGTAGGGGTAATTTCGTACTTAACCATTCGTACCCCTTCGTTTTGCTGGGCATTTTCGAAATTAGAAATTTCTTCGGTGTAGATAAGGGGATTACCATTGTCCATCAACACGGTCTGGCCGGTTTTACGGTCTTTCTGTTCGCCAATAAGCAAAGCCCGACGACGTACATCGGTACTATCGAATTTTGAATAAACTCCAGGTTCAGCACAAATTCCGTTGACACAGGCTGCAGTAAAACCAAATACCAGCGGAGACTTGTAATGCAGGGTAAGCGACTGATGGTAGTTACCAATGGTCACTTTTTCATCGTAAGGAATTACAAAAATGTTTTCCTTGCTTATTTCGTTGTTTTTCAGAAAATTAGTAAAATAGTCGGGTTCAAGGATATAGCCTTTCACCTTGTCGCAGGCATCGATACATTTCTGCCATTCGGGTTCGCCCTTGTATACTTCGGCATTCAGGTATAAACGGGCCAATAAAGTATAAGCTACATTTTTGGTAAATTTACCATAACCTGTTTCGGGGAGATAATCAACAATGTCGAGCAGTTCGCTTTCAACAAACCGGTAGATATCGGCACGGGGTGTGTTGGTTTTTAAAGAAGTATCGGTATAATCGGTTTGCAAAGGAACGTTTCCGAAAAAGTCCATCAGCCGGTAATAATAGAAGGCTCTCAAGCCACGAAGTTCTGCTTTTACCTTAGCCTTTGCCGCATCGGAGAGTTGCGAATTGTCGACCATAAAAATGATACCATTAACTGCAGCCACCCCTGAGTAAAGATATTCCCATGTTTTCAAAACCACATCATTACTGGGTTTAACTTTGTGTCGCTGAATTTCCTGATATACCCCCTTATCGTACCAGTCGGTACCGCGGGTGGGTATGGTAGCTTCGTCGGAAGCGACTTCGTTGAGGAACCAGACAAATTCGGTTGGAAAATGAGGACCTTCTTCGTTTCTGTAACCCCGTAGCGTGGCATAAGCACGCCCCACAATAGTCTCTATTTCTGCCTCGGTCTGCCCGTACTGATCGGGGGTAAGCTTATCGTAAATGGTTTCATCGAGGTCGGTACATCCACTTGCGCCCAAAAGTAAGGCAAGCGTTACAACAGGCAATGATAATATCTGTACCCTCAGGCGATTCCACCGGGTACGATTTTCTTTGGCATAGCCAGATTTTATGTTGATTATGTTTTGCATATCGGTTAATTTTTTTGTTTTATGCTCAGTTAAACTCATCCCTTAAAATGTAACATTGAGACCCACAGAATACGTACGGGGTTTGGGGTATGCATTAAACACCTCGATACCGGGGAAATCGAGACCATCGAGGTTGATTTCCGGATCAAGACCCGAATACTTGGTTATTACAAACAGGTTCTCGGCATTGACATATATCCGTGCTCGTTTAATCCAGCTATTGGTCTTCAGGGGCAGAGTATAGCCCAGCGTTACATTCTGCAGTCGAACGAAAGAACCATCTTCAATCCAGTAGCTGGAATAATCGGCCGGGGCCTTGAGTTTATCTTTCAAAGCTGCATCGGGTACATTGTAGGTTGGCAGACGGGAATCGTCCATTACGCTCATGTAAGAGGCATTCAGTAAATCCTGTCCGAAAATTCCATAGAACGAAAAGCCCAAATCGAACTGCCTGTAGGTAAACGACATGCTCAGGCCAGCGGTATAATCGGGCTGCACATCGCCAATAACGGTTTTATCCTTATCGGTAATTTTGCCATCGCCGTCAAAATCATGATATACATATTTACCCGATGTGCTTATGCTATCGCATACCAGTCCGTAAAATGTACCGGCCACATAGCCTTCCTTGATGAGTTGCGCCTGTACACCCGACATTCCACGGATACCCGTGAGTAATCCTGCAGGAACAGCATCGGTAGTATACAACTGATTCGATAACTTATCGATCTTCTGAGTATTGGTTGCAAAGTTCAGGTCTACATTCCAGCTGAAATCCTTTCGTTGAATGAGAGCAGCATTCACCGTAATTTCCAACCCGTTGTTCGATAGGTTACCTACGTTGGCCAGCATTTTTCCGTACAAATAGGGGGGCTGGGGTACAGCATAGGTAAACAACAGATCGGAAGTATATTTCCGGTAATAATCGATAGTGATATTGATGCGGTTATACAATGAAGCGTCAATACCGATGTTAGTCTGAGCAGTTTGTTCCCACTTAAGATCGGGGTTAGGGTTCTGGATAATACCATAAGCTGTCAGCCATTTACCGGTAGTACCGTCGTAGCTGAAATAGGTATATCCCTGTGGATCGTCCGACGATTGTCCAAGTAGCGTGATGGACTTGTAGCTGGGAATACCTTCCTGGTTGCCCGTCACCCCATAACCAACACGCAATTTTAAGTTAGTCAACACATTACGCAGAGGTTCCATAAATTTTTCGGCCGAGATACGCCACGAAGCAGATGCCGACGGGAAAAGCCCCCATTTGTTATTTTTGCCGAACTTGGATGAACCATCACGTCGCAGGGTGGCTGTTACGTAATATTTACTCTGATAATTGTAATTAACACGACCAAAGAAGGAAATCAGTTTAGCATCGCCTTTATATGAATATACATCCCCCTGCCGGTAATCGAGACCAGCAGCAAGATTGTTGTATAAGAACAAATCGGTGGAATAACCACGACGTACTGCGCCAAAACCTTGATACATGTTGTACAGATACGAATATCCGCCCATCAGACCAATGGTATGGTCTCCAAAAGTGTTGTCGTAAGTCAGATAGGTTTCCAATTGCTGATTCGAATATTCGTCGGTTGCTTTTTGTCCCCTGCCTTTCACGGAAGCCCCCTCAGTACGGTCGAGCGAGTTGACATAGAAGCTGTAATCGTGTTTGCCCAGATTATACGAAACATTGGTTACCCAGTGGAATCCTTGGAAAAGTTCAAGATCCGACTTAATATAACCCAAAAAACGATTACGGGTTTCTTCCTGTGAACGGTTTTTGATAAAAGCAACTGGGTTTTCATAATTTAGCCCTTCAATTTCAGTAAAACTACCATCGGAATTATGCACCGGGATAGTTGGATTGAGATTAAGTGTCCGTTGGAAAACAAAAGCATCGGTAGGCCGATATTTGTCGAAATTGCTGTTGAGGCTAAAATCGAGATTGAGTCTGTTGTTCAGTGCTTTATGATTAATGGTGATACTTCCTCCCAGACGTTTCAGGTAATTTTCAATCACAATACCCTGATTGTCGAGATAGTTGAGTGAAGCATGGTAAGAAAGATTATTGGCCGATCCATCCATCGACAGGTTGTGGTACTGAGTATAGGCGGTACGCTGAATAGCTTTTTGCCAGTCGGTATTAGCGCCATAATCTACAGCACCAACCACATGATTTTTGCGGACGTATTCACGCCACTGGTTGGCCGAGAGCATATCGTAATTTTTGGCCGACTGCGACACTGCAGCATAGGTACTGTACTCGGTTTTGGCCTGGCCAGCCTTAGCCTTTTTGGTAGTAATAATAATTACCCCATTGGCTCCACGCGAACCATAGATAGCAGCTGCCGAAGCATCTTTCAACACGTCGACCGATTCAATGTCGCTCGGCGAAATGGTATTGATATCAGCGCCCGGAACTCCGTCGACAACATACAACGGACTGTTTCCAGCCGTAAGTGAGGTTCCTCCACGCAGTCGTACCGAAGCTCCCACCGATGGGTCACCACTGGTACGCATTACGGTAACACCCGCCATCTTTCCCTGAATCAACTGCTCAGAGGTAGTGATTACCCCTTTGGCAAACTTGTCGGACGAGACCGAACTGATAGATCCGGTAAGGTCTTTTTTACGCATGGTACCATAACCGATACCTACCACCACAACTTCGTCGAGATTGATTTTTTCTTCTGTCATTACCACATGCATCGAAACATCGGCGGGTTGTTCAATCGTTTTGTATCCGATATACGAAAATTTAACGGTACTACCAGCAGGACATTCGATAACAAAATTTCCCTTATCATCGGTGAGGGTAGCCTTGTTGGTACCACTAATCATAACTGTAACCCCTGCTAAAGGTAGACCAGCCGTATCGACCACCGTACCCCTGGCGGTAATATTTCCACCCTGGCTCCAGCCACGGGCAAATACAAAGGTTAGTATCAGCAGGCCGACAATATATCTCGACATGCTATGTATTTTTATCTTTTTCACGCTCATTGTGTTCAATTTTTAATGATTAATTATAACACTTACTGAACCAGATTAATATCGGAATCAACAATCACATTGTTTTTATTGTCCTTTATCTTCAGATGTATTTTGCTGACCGATGCAGCCGACTTCAACCATGTAGCCAGATCGATAAATACCTCAAACTTGGCATTGGTACCCTTAAAACTTCCGGTTAAGTCGGCTACGCCTGTGGCCGTAAGGGTATAGGTAAGCCCCGTAACGCCAGCCTCGTTGTTCTCACGCGAAAGATAGATAATGTCTTTTTTGCTGAACTTTTGGGGAAAAATAGTAAACACAGGTGGCACGACCTCCGGTTCTTCCGGCGCAGCAATGTAAAAGTCGGCACAGTTAACATCTTTCCCCATCAGGCTCCAGTCGAGATTGGCAAATACTGCATGAATACTTTTGATTTTAGTATCGCCGGTATTGAAATATTCCTTAGGAATAAAATCTATTCTCCAGATTCCTCCGCCCAGATGGGTAAGAGCTGTTTTTGCCGCATTGGCAGGATTATTTTCAACCACCGTTGCCCAGTTGTTTATACCCGAATGAATATGTACGTTGGTAGCCGTTGCCAGCTTGCCCTGTGCCGCTGTGGTTTCACAATCGGACCAAGTATTATTGGTGTTTACCAAAATAGAAAGAGGGCGATTTGCTTTCCATTCCTTGGGAAAATAATCGATACGTGCCGTACCTTTAATATTGGCATCACTAGGTACGAAAATGGTATTCCCTTTATCGGGGGCAAACGCATCGGTCTGTTTAGTTCCATTTTTATTTTTCAGTAAGCCATAAAATGCGGTGATTTGGTCGGCAGGTACTCCGTAGTACTGAGTAGGGACAATCACAAATTTCCAGATATTCCCTTCTACATGCGTAAGTTTGGCAAAGTCGGAGGAATTATTCCAATGCCCGGCATCCGGTTCGGTAGGGAACCACGACCACATGTACACATCCTCGGTAGTTCCCTCAAGGTCGGTACCAGTAAGGTCAAAGTAAAAGGCCACAGTATCGTCGGGACGGAAAAAAGCAGGTTGCGTCCATATCTCAGCAATTGGTTTCTGTGCATACAGGGCTGTGCCCAGCAGCAATATTGTATATAGTATCAGTCTTTTCATTGTTTACATGTTTAAAGTTATTTAGTCAGCGGTCTTAATCGATAGGTATATGACAAATAGGGATTCCCCCCGGAATAACGAACCAGACGGAACTCCAGCACAACATCCTTTCCGGGAACAGTTGTCAGCTCCAGTTCATCGATCAGCTGCGTCTTAGCCGGGTCGGCATACAACAAAATTTTCGAAGGCATACCATCGGCCCGGGCATACGGCGTATCCATATCCCAATAACCACTGGTAGCAAACAACGCAGGCGCATTTCCAGTAACCTCAAAGGTAGTTGGCTTAATCTCTCCCGACGACGAATCTACATCAAGGGCAATAACAAAAGAGGTAAAATTAAACTCTTTTGTTAGCACCATTTCATCAGGCTTAGTCTTGTTGGCCCTGGCCAACTCATCGGTCATCTTAATTCCCTGAAGTTTCCATGTACCATGGATAAGCTCATAACGCGTAATAGGAGGAACATAGCTTCCATCTTCCTGTTCCTCACAACTATACGCAAGTAGCACGATGGCTAGTAGTGGTAAACGTTGTAGTAGTTTCTTCATATCACACAATTTTTTATTTTTTGGTGAATAAATTCACAAGTTCAAAGTAAAAACATCCCACCCGCGTTTGACCAGTTATTGAGACCCAATATAGAAAAATGAAATTTATATTTTTTTCAACTATCTGAATATTAATAAAATACAAAGATGGTTTTACAAAAAAATATAGATGGTTTCAAGTTTAAACAAGGGTAAAAAAACAGGTTCAATGATCACTTTTTTATTTGCAGTTCCTTTTTCTGAAGCAAAAAATTGCACTCTACTGTCCTCAGGAGATTTTCGCAGCCTTCTCGACCCAGCGTACAACTCTCTGTCATTTCCCCGGACTACCGGAATCCAATGATGCTTTTAAACATATACTTAAAGCATTATCTTTGTCAGTAAACAGGAAAAAAGTATGGGCGTAAAAATCTATACCTCAGCCGAACGTCGCCGGATTGATGCTTACACCATTGAGCAACAGGGAATATCATCGGCCGAATTAATGGAACGTGCAGGGCAGCAATGTGCCTACTGGATTATGTCGAGGTTTTCGCACTCGCATCCGGTTTACATCTTTTGCGGCAAAGGGAACAATGGCGGGGATGGATGGGTTATTGCCCGTTATCTTGCCCTAAACGATTACCGGGTAACAGTTTTCCACACCCATGCCGCAGATCAATTATCGAACGATGCCCGTATAAACTATGAACGAGTAATTCATTTGACGAATATATCCGTAATGCAGATCGACGGCGTATCCCAATTGCCTTTGTTTGATTCCAACGATATCATCGTCGATGCTCTGTTGGGATCGGGACTCAATCAACCGGTGCAGGGGTTAATGTCCGAGATCATTCATTACCTCAATCAATCCGATGGCATAAAAATCGCTATCGATATCCCCTCGGGTCTGCTGGGGGAAGGCATTCTACAGATCGGGGCAACTGCATTCGCTGCCCAGTATACCCTAACCTTTCAATTTCCTTTTCTATCCTTCCTTTTTCCCGAAAACCAACCGTATGTTGGCCAATGGTACTTGATCGATATAGGTTTGTTATCCGATTTTGTAACTCCTTATGTTTACATCGATGCTAAAGATATTATCATTAAACCCCGATTGCCATTTACCTACAAGAATGAATGGGGGCATGCGCTATTGCTGGCAGGTTCAAAAGGGATGATGGGAGCAGCCATATTAACAGCATCGGCCTGTCTGCGCACTGGATGTGGACTGATAACGGTACATGTACCCTCTCATGGAGCCACAGTAGTTCATACCGCTTTTCCCGAAGCCATTGTCAGCTATGATCACCACAATGAGTATCTGAGCCAGTTACCAACGCTGAACAGATATTCGGCTATTGGTATTGGGCCGGGCATAGGAACTGCTGATCCTACGCATCAGGTCGTAAAAAGACTTTTGGAAACCGCTTCCTGCCCTATTGTTATAGATGCTGACGCACTTAATATCCTTGCACTGCATCCCGACTGGCTTTCGTTGCTTCCAGCACACACCATACTTACCCCTCACCCCGGCGAATTTGACCGTCTGGCAGGCCGATCGGCAAACAGTTGGGACAGATTTCAAAAACTGATCAAACTGGCAACACAATACCAGATTATTATTGTACTGAAAGGACATCATACTGCTATTGCCCTACCCGACGGAAGTTGCTGTTTTAACTCCACAGGCAACCCCGGAATGGCCACTGCAGGCAGTGGTGATGTGCTTACCGGAATGATTCTGTCATTGCTTGCACAAGGATATCCCCCCGAACAAGCTGCCCTCTGTGCAGTATACCTGCACGGTATGGCCGGCGATATAGCTGCACAAAAACAAGGCCTCGAAGCCCTTATTGCTTCCGATATCATCAAATCGATTGGAAAAGCCTTCGAACATGTCCAAAATTCTTCAGCCAAATAGCTAACTTTATGTATTTTTGCCATTCATTTGTTTTCCCTTGAACCGGAAGTTTGTAACCAATATTATCTTACTCATTGCGCTTAATTTGCTTATTAAGCCATTCTGGTTTTTTGGCATCGAGGTTACCGTACAGAACCGGGTAGGAAATGCAGCCTATGGTTTGTATGCCTCGTTGCTGAGTTTTACCATCTTGTTCAACTTTTTACTCGATTTTGGAATAACCAATTTCAACAACCGCGAGATAGCCCGCAACCGTGTTCTTCTTGAAAAATACTTTTCGCATATCATTGGTATCAAGTTTCTGTTTGGTATTCTGTATGCAGCTACCTGTCTGACCATTGGAACAGCAATAGGATTCAAAGGCAATGCCTTTTACCTGTTGATGTTTTTGGCAATCAATCAGTTTCTGTCGTCCATGATTTTGTATCTGCGTTCCAACGTGAATGCGATGCTAATGTTTGTCACCGACAGTATCCTTTCGGTTCTCGATAAGGTGTTAATGATTGCATTTCTCTCAATAATTCTGTGGACCTCCTTATTGCCCGTAAAAATCAGCATAGAATTATTTGTGTACACACAAACCGTTGCCTACATTACTACTGCCATAATAGCCGGATGGACTGTACGGAGGCACTGCAACTATTTTCACCCCACCATAGACCTGCGACACATTATTGTTATCATACGCAAAAGCCTGCCCTTCACCTTGCTGGTGCTTCTTATGGGCATGTACAACCGCCTTGAACCGGTCTTTTTGGAACGACTTCTTCCCCACGGCGATGTACAGGCAGGTTTATATGCTCAGGGATTCAGAATCCTTGAAGTGCTCTCGAATTTTGCCCTGCTTTTTTCGGTTTTGCTACTCCCGCTTTTTTCAAAAATGATTAAAACCAAGGAAAACATTCTTCCCCTGCTGCATACCGCCAGTGCTATGCTGATTATTCCGGCCATTGCCCTAACCTGGCATATATTTGCCTTCCGTCACGAATGGGTCAGACTTCTTTATCACAATCCTGCCAGCGGCAATATTTTTGGTACCATAATTTCAGGTTGTCCTGGGGTATGTCTTACCTACATTTTTGGCACCCTGCTCACGGCCAATGGTAATTTCCGCCAGCTCAACCTGATGGCCTTAACTATGGTTGCCATCAACATTACCCTCAATTTGTTGTTCATTCCACGATGGATGGCTTTGGGATCAGCCTGTGCAAGTTTTATTACACAAACCACGGCCGGAATTGTGCAACTGATTCTTGCTGCAAAAATTTTTGGTATTCCCATTCCATCAAGGAAAAATATCTTTCGCATGCTACTATGGCTTATTTTTTCAATATTCTCGGCTTATTTTTCACAACACATAATTCACAACTGGTATTATGCTTTCATTATTTCACTTATATTCACCCTGATATTGGCGGCTTTACTTAATCTTTTGCCTCTGAAGGATTGGATACTTTTGATAATGAAGAGCATACGAGAAAACATAAAAACCAAGAAATCAGATGGGGAATGAACGAACGGCTTTGCAAGTAATTAAAAATCGGAATTTTGACATTTTTCTGATATATCGAGCACTGGTAACCATGGCTACGCTTATGCAATCGGTGGTGGTTGGCTGGCATATTTACAAGCTGACAGGCAGTGTATTGGCATTGGGCATGATTGGCCTTGCCGAGGTAATTCCCCAGGTAAGTATCGCGCTCTTTGCAGGCCATTTCATCGACTTGTGGGACCGAAAAAAGATCATTGCCGGCACTACGTTTATCCTCATGCTGGGGTCGGCACTGCTGGTATATTATTGTCTACCGGGAGTAACGGTTCTTTCATCGCACGGTGTATGGCCTATTTTTATTACCATAGCACTTACCGGATTTTCGCGGGGTATACTGGCTCCTGCCCATAATGCCTTCCTTGGACAGATTGTCCCCAAAGATCTATATGCACACGCAGCTACATGGAACTCTACTACATGGCAGATTGCCGCTGTAATCGGAGCGTCGTTGGGAGGTATTGTATATGGCTGGGCCGGTGGCGAATTACCCTCATATGCAACGGTATTCTCCTTGTATCTACTGTCGTTTTTTGCCATTAGTCTCATTCCCTCACAAGGTAAGGTGGTACTGACAAGCAACGAGGGAATTTTTAAGCGTATCCGCGAAGGGGTACAGTTCGTATTCAACAGTCCCATATTGTTGGGTGCTTTTGCCCTCGACATGTTTGCAGTGCTGTTTGGCGGAGCAGTAGCTTTGCTGCCTGCGTTTGCCAAAGATATACTTCAGGTCGGTCCGCAAGGGCTTGGGATTCTTAGAGCTGCCCCTTCCATTGGCGCCATTATTATGGGTGCCTGGCTAATTATTCACCCACCACTGAAACACACCGGCAAAACACTGCTGTGGGCAGTTACCGGATTTGGACTGTGTATCATTGGCTTTGCCCTTTCACGAACCTTCTGGTTGTCGGTGGCCTTCCTGTTTGTTAGTGGCATGTTCGACAGTATCAGTGTAATCATCCGGGGAACCCTCTTGCAAATATTCACCCCCGACGAAATGAAAGGCAGAGTATCGGCAGTTAACAGCATTTTTATCGGATCATCGAACGAACTGGGTGCTTTTGAATCGGGAGTGGCAGCGCGACTGTTGGGACTCGTTCCCTCGGTTATCTTTGGGGGAAGTATGACCCTTCTCATTGTGGCCATTACCGCAAAAATCAATCCTATGCTCCGCCGGCTATCGCTCCGGAAACATAATGTCTAAAATATACCGTAGATGATACCCATTATAACCCCTGAGCATTTTGCTGAATACGAATTAATCGACAGCGGCGAATTTTATAAGCTCGAACGATTTGGCAAATATATTTTGTCGCGTCCAGAACCCCAGGCAATATGGAAAAAACATCTGCCGGAAAATGAATGGCAACGGCTTGCTCATGCTCACTTTGTCATCAAGAAAAACGGCAACAGAGTCGATAATCTCGACCGGGGCGAATGGCATACCCAAAAAGGTATGCCCGAAAATTGGTATATTCAGTATCGGTATTCTTCCATGCAATTGAAATTCCGGCTGGCACTTACTTCGTTCAAACATGTGGGACTGTTTCCCGAACAGGCCGAAAACTGGAATTATATTTTCGATAGCATAAAACAATCGAAAATCGAAGCTTACAAAGTTCTCAACCTTTTTGCCTACACCGGTGGAGCTTCGTTGGCTGCCTGTGCAGCAGGAGCAAGCGTAACCCATGTCGATGCTGTAAAACAGGTTGTTACCTGGGCTAATGACAACCTGCAAGCCAGCCAACTGGGCGGCGTCCGCTGGATCATCGACGACGCCCTCAAATTTGTCCGACGCGAAGTTAAACGCAACAATAAATATCACGGCATTATCCTCGACCCCCCCGCTTACGGAAGAGGCCCCGAAGGCGAAAAATGGGTTCTCGAACAATCACTCCCCGAGTTACTTGAGCTTTGCTGCCAAATATTCGACCCTCAACCCGGAGCATTTGTCCTGCTCAATCTCTACTCCATGGGATACTCACCGCTGATAGCCCAAAACCTACTATCGACAGTTTTTCCACTCACCGCTACAGTCGATACCGGCGAATTATGCGCTAGCGACCGGGCAGGCCGAAAACTCCCGCTAGGCGTATTCGCAAGATTCCGTATTAATTGATTTTGTGCTCTACTCAAATAACATCAGATATTCCTTGTCGTTTTTCAGACTATCTATAGAAATAGGGATAAATGCATTGATACCATCGATAGAACGTAATATAATTTCGGTCCGCTTTAACTCATGTTCCGAAAATGATCCTATCATTACCCACAGATAATCAAACCGCACACAGCTTGTAAAAAGGGAATACCCTTCTACCTTGTTTACAAACAGAATATAACGGACGGGAAGTATCTCTTCCTCATCCAGGTAGGTAAATGTCTGAAATCCCTCCGGAGGAGTTATGGTACGGTTCATTACGCAGATACTTCTTTGGAGTTCAATATGTAAATGCCTGTTAATCAACAGCACCAGTTTGAGATCCGCTATCGCAGACGAGATCCCCCATACATATACATTCTCAAAAGACTGATCTATTTTAAGTTTTTTAATCATGCATATTCATTTTACACCCGAAATATAATTGATTTACAGAAACATTCCATAATAGCCTCCCACAGCTCACAATCACAAAATATCCTGATTACCTGAAAATTTTACAATTCATAAAAATTAATACATTGTAACCGTTCCAAATTATTTTATTTTAAAAATATTGCTTATTTTTAGTTGCTTAAATTTTAGTATCAGGGTTATGATTCAAAATAAGTACAAATATACGATTTGGGGTCTGATTATTGGTCTGATAATCGCAGCTCTGGCATGGATTGTTGGTATCATTTACAATGATCTTACGCTCTCGCTTTCCGCATACATTTATTTACATAAGGTATATCCGGTAATGTGGCTAATCGACCTGTTACCGTTGATTTTTGGCCTGTTTGGATTTTATTTTGAACAAAAAAACTACAAAATCGAAAATATCTTAAACGAAAAACTTCATTCCGAAACAGAAAAAACCCATAAGATTCAGCAATTTATCAATAATCTGATACAGGATAACTTTGATGCCAGTTATGAATATTCCGAAGATGACAAATTGGGACAAACGCTGATTCGACTTCGGGACAATCTTAAAAGAAGTCGGGAAGATGCCATTCGCAGGAAGAAGGAGGATGATCAGCGTAACTGGATTTCGGAAGGCTTGGCCCGGTTTGGCGAGTTACTTCGCCAAAACAATAACGACCTGAGTCGCATGTCGTACGATATTATCACCCATCTGGTAAAATATCTTCAAATCAACCAGGGGGGTATTTTTCTGATACAGGAGGACGAAAACGGCCAACCGTACTTTCAGCAAATGGCGGCCTATGCCTACGACCGTAAAAAATTTGCCAATAAGAAGGTAATGTGGGGTGAAGGCCTAATAGGTACCTGCGCTTTGGAAAGAAAATCCATCTATCTGACCGAAGTCCCCGACAATTACCTCACTATCACCTCGGGGCTGGGTAAAGCTAATCCCCGCTGTATTCTGATCACACCCTTAATATACAACGACAAAGTCCATGGAATAATCGAACTGGCATCATTTACACCTTTTGAAAAATATCAGATTGAATTTGTCGAACGCATCGGCGAAAGTATAGCCTCTACGGTGGCAAGTGTAAAAATTAACCTACAGACAGCGCAATTGCTCAAGGAATCCCGCGAACAAGCCAAGATTCTGGCCGAACAGGAAGAGCAGATGCGCCAAAACATGGAGGAACTTAAAGCTACCCAGGAAGAGGCAGCCCGTCAATCCGAAAAATTCATCAGCTTCACCAACGCCGTCAACCATACCCTTATCCGCGCCGAATACCTGACCGACGGTACCCTGATTTATGCAAACACCAAATTCCTGCACAAACTTGGGTATTCGAGCAACAGCGAGGTGGAAGGCAAGCATATTTCCATGTTTATTAATAAAAAAGACAGGGAATGGTTCGACCCGCTCTGGGACGAGTTGGCCAAAGGAGGTAAACATTTTGAAGGTTACATGAAACACGTAACCAAACAGGGACAAGACCTCTGGACCATGGCTACCTATACCTGCATCCGCCGCGAAGATGGATCGGTAGAAAAAATTCTTTTCCTGGCTATCGATACCACCGAACAAAAAAAGCTAAGTCTCGACTACGAAGGTCAGATTCAGGCACTCAACCGTTCGTCCATCAAAGCCGAACTACATCCCGAAGGCCGTATAGCCAGCGTCAACCAACTCCTGCTTGAAGCGCTGGGATATGAAGAAAAAGACCTTGTAAACAAGAAAATGGCCGATTTCATCTACAGGGAAGACCTCGACACTTTCAAGGCTATCTGGAAAAACGTATTGGCCGACATGCCCTACATGGGACAAATACGGATCGTGGCAAAAGATGAGGAAATCAAATGGTTCCGATGCACATTCACTGCCGTGATGGACATGTATGGCGAAGTATCCAAAGTCATTTTCATAGCCAACGATATTACCAACGAAAAGAAAATGGAATTTGAAGCCGCCCGCCAGAACGAACAACTGAAACTCCAGGAAGAAAAGCTGCGGCTCGCCGGTGAAGAGCTTACCCGTAAACTCGAAGAAGCTCGACAGGAAATGAAAATGCAGTTCCGCGAAATTGAACAAATCAAAATACGCAATGAACTTACCCTCGAAGGAGCTCTCGATGCCATAATTACCATTAACGAAGGCGGTTACATCGAATTCTTCAACAAAGCTGCCGAAGAACTTTGGGGTATACCCAAAAAAGATGCTATCGGGAAAAATGTCAGAATGCTCTTCTCCGAAGATACTATTCAAAACGACGAATTTGTTGCCCGTTATGTCGAACCAGGTACCAATAAAATTGTTGGTGTACGTAAGGAAGTAATGATCCTGGGTAAAGATGGCGTAGAAAAACCCGTTCTTATGCTACTCTCCGAGGCAAATGTCGACAATAGCTATTCCTACACCGCTTTTATCCAGAATATTGAGGTTGAATTATTTTAAGGAAAACTCAAATGGACAATCAGAAACAAAAACCTCCTTATACCGAGTCGGACAACGTTAAGCCACAAAACTTTAACCAACAGCAAAACCCATCCTGTCGTATCTTTCCCCTGAACAGTCAACCCGATACCAATACGAAAGATACAATCTCTTTAAGTGTTTTATTTCGCACCATTAGCCAACCAGTCTTGTATTTTATTGCCGAAGAAAATATAATCCTATACAATAAAGCCTTTGAAAATTTTTACCCACAAACCGGTAATGAAAACATAACGATAGAACAAACTATTGAACGACTGTGGGAAACAGAAAACATGCCGGCTGTAATCAACGATTTACTGAGTAATTGCAACTGCAATGAAATAAATAAGATTAACCGAACAGTACGGATATCCAAATACAAAATCTACTACTGGTTATATGCAACCATCGGGAAAAACAACCAGCGTCTGGCATGGTTGATTTTTGACAAAAATATCGACGATACCGAAAAAACCGGTCAGGAAAAGAAGATTGATGCTTCATCTCAGATGCTTGATATTTTCTTCAGTAACCTATCGCACGAAATTCGTACCCCCTTAAATGCTATTCTTGGATTTGCCGAGCTAATCAGCATCTCGGACTTATCAGAAGAACAGCGCAAGCATTATCTGGATATCATCAGAAACAAAGGCCGCTTGCTGATACATTACCTCGAAGATGTAATGGAACTGACCAAACTCGAAAGCCAGAATATTCAACTCAATATCACCGAAACCGATCTCCCCCGCTTACTCAACGAAATTCACAAAGAATTTCTCGACGAAATCAACCAGAGAAAACTATCCATCGAATTATTCTTAAAAATTTTGCCCACTTCCGAAATCAATATCTGTTATACCGATAAGGGCCGCCTTTATCAGGTGATAAAATTACTAATCGATATTGCCCTGATACTGACCGACAAAGGATACATTCAACTGGGTTACGAACTTAAAGACTCCAAGCAAATCAATTATTTCGTAAAATACACAGGGAAAGCCCTCATGGCCGATCAACAAAAAATACTCACCAACCCGCTCAGAATAAAGGAAGAAATATCCGACCCAGTAATTCAACAGATTGGGCTTAAACTTGCGCTGATAAAGCTTATAACCCATTGCATGGAAGGTAGGTTCAGCACCGAACCCTTCGAGCAGGGAAACATTTTTAATGTATGTCTTCCCTACAAACGTAAAGAACCCCGAACCGATCAGTCAAGCCAGCCAATGGAAAAACCCAACTGGAAAAACCGGGTGATTCTCATTGCCGAAGATGATGATGTGAATTTTCAATTTCTCGAAGCACTGCTTGCCGATACCCATGCTCAGATTATCCATGTCCTTAACGGAAAAGAAGCTGTCGAAATATGCCAGTCATTGCCCAAAGTTGACTTAATCCTGATGGACCTGAAAATGCCGGAAAAAAATGGCTATGAAGCCATTAAAGAAATACGCCAACTTAAAGGTGCGGAAATTCCTATTATCGCTCAAACTGCTTATGCCAGTAAAGACGAAAAGGAAAAATGCTTCCGCATGGGCTGTGATGCCTACCTGACCAAACCCATTGATGTTGAAGCTTTTTTTAAAGTGCTCAATAAATTTTTGAACGAATAGCCCTCCAAAATTATTTTTAACAATCGCTTTGAGAATCCATTTCATTTTATATTTTTGGATAGAATTAATAACATTTGGACTTGTAAGCTTGTTATAGGTAAATACTAACAAACTTGCAATTTCGAAACACCTGTAATACAAAATATTACGACATTTTACCAAAACTTAATGGAAAAATGATTAACAACCCAAACATATACCTTTACGTTTCACAAGTGATGAGTAATAATTATTTAGCAGTTTAACACAAATGGCAGATAAATACAAACGATATATTATTTTCCTGTTCGGTGTCGCACTGATAATAACAGTGGTTATTTTAATTACCAGAGGTTGTGAAAAGCATGCACCCTCTCCCATTGAATTAACCGACACCATTACCGAGAGTTTTCCCGTACCATTACCCTCAAAAGACATTGCCTACTATATCCCATCACCACAAATCACCAATCTGTACCTCAAAAAATTAGGTATCTATCCTAATAAAACCCTTGTCAACCCGTACACCAACATTGAAAAATACACCACATCCGAAAGCGAAGCACTGATGCTGGGTGTATTTGTAGTTGATCTGGGATACATAAATCTTTATCGCGAAGATGAAAGCACCGAAAACTACATCAAAGCAATAAGCAGGTTGGCCAGAGATATTGGACTGGGATCTGTTTTTTCCTCTGATGTATACCGTCGACTGATGCAGCTTAGAAATAATCAGGACTCATTGCAGCACTACCTTTCGTTTCTTATTGTCACATCAAATGATTACCTTAGGACTAATGCACAGCAACGACTTGCTACACTGGTGGTGACAGGAGCATGGATCGAAAGTTTCTATCTGCTATGCCAGACCTATAAGGATGAAACATCATCCGATCTGCTCACCTTCCTGTACCAGCAAAAATATATTCTCGATAATCTTATACAGGCTGTGAAAATCTATTATAAGACTTCTTCAACCTTCGACTATATCATCGATACACTCATTGAAATGGCTTACAATTTTGATGTACTCGATTTCAGATATACCTATAAAAACCCGGCCATAACGCGAGAAAAAGATATATACGTTGTGCACAATTCCTGCGAAATCTCCGGTTCGGCAACAGCATTGGAAAAAATATTAAATTTATCGGAAGAATTACGAAACAAAATAGTACAGTAGCATAGCAAGCAAATATATGAAAATCAGATCGCTATACCGGAAAATAATTATAATGCTGATTTCGCTGCAGGGTTTATATAACCTCTGTCCCGGCCAGCAAAATCACCCATGCACCGTAAAAAATATGGGGGAATACACGGTCGATGGACAATCCTACACCTTAACCTTTGACGAAAAGCCTCAGGTTTCAATCTACCTGGTTTTCTTCAGAGGTTTTGACTACCGTATAATAATTTGCAGTCCCCAAATTGAAAAATTTCGGGTTACCCTTTACGATATCGAGAAAAAAGTTCTTCTTTCCGAATCCTGTCAAAACCACGAAATAAGTTTCGATTTTCGATTTGATTCCAACCTGGCCGCCATTGTCGAAATCAGTCAACAAGTCGAAAACAAAGAAGTACAGATAATGCCGGGAGAAATACATTTAACCCTTGGGTTTAAAGAAAACAAACTGGTGAATTTCAAATGAGCGAACAGATACTAAAAGCATTAATGCAATTATTTGCCATCATTGCACGGCCCGAAGCCAAGCAATCCGATCGGCGTATTATAGTTGAATCATTTCTGCGCCGACAACTGAATGAAGAACTCGTGCAGGAGTATCTGAACATTTTCGACGAATACTACAGGGTACAACAGGATAAAACCCGCGATACCGACCGGCACCGAAGTGTGATCTCGGCCAGCTCGGTTAAGGTTTTAAAAATTACCAGCAAAATCAACGAAGAACTTACACAGGTACAAAAATTTATAGTTCTGTTCCAGCTTTTTGATTTTGTACGTATCGATAGCGAGGAAATTTCGAAACAGGAACTCGAATTCATCGACACCATTGCCGAACAGTTTCGCATCAGTCCAGAGGAATACACCGAAATTAAAGAGTTTGTCCAAAACGACCTTGATCATATCCCCGACAGTGAAAATATTCTGATCATCGACAACCGTCATGACTTCTATCATCCACGTATCAAACATCTGCTGTCAGAGTCGCTGGTCGGACAAATCCGTGTCTTGCATATCACCTCAAATAACCTATTTTTTCTAAGGTATTTCGGACAAAACGAATTATATCTCAACGGTCAAATCGTCCTTCCCGAACGCGTATACATGTTTACCTACGGTTCGTCGCTACGGAACCAGCAAATAAAGCCCATTTATTACAGCGATGTAGTAGGACGCTATACCGACGATAAGATTAAAACCAAAATATACTTTGAGGCCAAAAACATTGAGTACCGATTCAAAAACGGGAAAATAGGGCTTCACAACATATCCTTCAGCGAAGAATCGGGACGACTGGTGGGTATCATGGGGGCCAGTGGTGCAGGAAAATCCACTTTGTTATACGTACTCAACGGATCAACCCCTCCCACCCATGGCGAAGTACTGATCAACGGCTATAATATTTACACCCAGAAAGAAAAGGTAAAAGGAATAATAGGATTTGTCTCACAGGATGATTTGCTGATCGAAGACCTCACCGTATATCAAAACCTGTATTACAACGCAAAATTATGTTTCGATAATCTTACCAACGAAGAAATTGAACGGTTGGTCGATCAAACTTTGATCAATCTTGGCTTGTACGAAATCAAGGACATTCAGGTGGGTACACCGTTGAACAAAAAAATTAGCGGTGGACAACGTAAACGTCTTAACATTGCCCTGGAACTCATCCGCGAACCAGCAGTGCTTTTCCTCGATGAACCTACCTCTGGCCTTTCATCCCGCGATTCGGAAAATATCCTCGACCTGCTTAAAGAACTTACGCTGAAAGGAAAACTTGTATTCGTAGTTATACACCAACCCTCGTCCGATATCTTCAAAATGTTCGACCGCCTTCTGATCCTCGATAACGGCGGATACCTCATCTACAACGGCGATCCCATCGAAAGTATTATGTATTTCAAATCGAAAATACATCACGCCAACTGGAATGAGAGCGAATGTAAGGTTTGTGGTAATGTTAACCCCGAACAGATCTTCAACATTGTCGAAACACGGGTATTGAACGAATACGGACAGGAAACCTTGGCCCGCAAAATATCCCCAAAAGAATGGGCAAAGTTTTACGAAGAATCCTTCAAACAGAACAATAAGCCCAAAATATATAGTCCCGATCTTCCCCCTATTAATTTTCGCACCCCGGGAAAATTAAAGCAACTGTTTATTTTTGCCACCCGCGATATCCTTTCAAAATTATCGAATACCCAATATCTGATTGTAACATTTCTCGAAGCACCGATACTGGCATTTATTTTAGCCTTCATTATCAAATATTTTGATGTAGACGCCACTAACCAACTGGGATATTACCTGTACAAAAACAGCAACCTGCCCGTATATATATTCATGTCGGTCATTGTGGCCATATTCATGGGATTAACTACCAGTGCCGAGGAAATCATCAAGGACCGCAAAATACTCAAACGCGAAGCTTTTCTCAATCTCAGCTGGACAAGCTACCTATTTTCCAAAGCCTCTACACTGCTTATCATTTCAGCTATTCAGGCATTAACCTTTGTATGGATTGGTAACTCTATCATCGAAATCAAGGAAATGTATTTCCGTTATTGGTTAGTATTATTCAGCGCATGGTTTTCAGCCAATATCATGGGACTGGTTATTTCCGATAGCTTTAAGACCGTGGTCACCATTTACATGCTCATACCTTTCCTGGTCATACCCCAGATCATCCTGAGCGGTGTAATGGTCAAGTTCGAAAAACTTAATCCTAAAATTTCCTCACCCAGTTCCATCCCACTTTATGGCGAACTTATTACTGCACGCTGGGCCTACGAAGCATTGGCCGTAGAACAATACATGAATAATCGCTATACCTCCATCTTTTATCCGTACCAGAAAGCCATGAGCATTGCCAATTATAAAAAAGATTACTGGGCGGTGTCGCTTCGCAATAAACTCGATATCGTAAAACATTATTACCAAAAACCCGAGTACCGTAAAGAGGTGGAAGATGCCCTAACACTCCTACGCAACGAAATTGCTCTGGAATTATCCCTGAATCCTAAGGTTAAGTTTTTTCAACTCAATAATCTTTACCTCGATAAAATCGACCAGACCGTAATAGAAGATACCGAAACCTATCTGGAACAACTTAACCGCTATTATGTAAAACTGTACAATAAGGCTAATGCCAAAAAGGATGAAATCATTAACCGGATGCAACAAACCCCTGAGGGCAGAGAAAAGTTTCTCGAACTAAAACGTCGCTATGCCAACGAATCGCTTGAAGAGTTTGTTACCAATTCCAATGAAGTTACACGGATTATAGAATATAAGGGACACTTGATCCAAAAAATCGACCCCATTTACCTCGATCCCCTTTCGCCCATGATCAAAGCGCATTTCTACGCCCCACAGAAAATGGTTTTCGGAGTATATTACCCAACCTACTGGGTCAACATTGTGATCATCTGGGTAATGACCATACTATTATTCCTTGTACTCAAATATCGCCTGTTGTTACGTTTCCTTAATAATCTCGAAACCCTGACTGGCAGAATTTTCAGAAAGGAAGAATAACGGTTGTTAATGAATTATTTTAAATACCAGCTCTTTCAGCAGGTCTCCCTCCCCCGCCTGTGAACCAATGCCCTTACTTTTCATGTCATATTCACGAAGCAATGATATCACCCGCACAACCTTACCCAGAGGATAGTTTTTAAGGGCCAGCAGATATTCATTGGCAATAACAGGATTAATACCCAATGCAGAAGCAATACTCTCCTTGGTTTTGGGATTGACGGTATGACATAGAAGCAAACGGGAAAAATAGTTGAACAAAGATCCTATGGTTACTACCAAAGGATGATTTTTAGGATTACTGGCAAAATATCGTACAATCATATTGGCTCGCACAACATTTTTCTGCCCTATAGCCTTCTCGAGTTCATAAACATTAAAATCCTTGCTTATTCCAATGTTTTTTTCAATATGATCACGGGTTATTTTTTTTACATCCGGGGGCAACAACAGAAACAATTTTTCAAGCTCATGCACAATCTGCGACAAATTATTTCCGATACAATCGGCCAATAACTCTGCTGCCTCAGGCGCAATGGTATATTGTTTTTCAGTAAGAAATTGAGTTATCCAAGCCGCAATCTGATAATCCTTTATTTTGGGGAAATCCCTTAACACATACTGCGATAAGGCTTTATATAATTTAGTATTAGAAGCAATTTTACCATACTTGTAATTCACTACCAATATGGTGGAAGGCATAGGCTTTTCGAGATAGAAAATTAATTTTGAAATCTCTTTTAGTTCCTGTGCCTCTTTAACAATAATTACCTGATAATTCGAAGACATGGGATACCGTCTGGCCGTGTTGATGATATTAACCACATCGCTATCCTTTCCAAAAAAAATGTGCTGATTGAATATTTTTTCCGTCTCGGTCAAAACGTTTTGTTCGATATATGCCGTAAGTAAATCCATATAAAAGGGTTCATCCCCCATAAAGAAATACACAGGATGATATATCTTGTTTTTCAGTTCCTGAAGTATCTCATTGTATTCTTTCATTCCGGCAAAGACAGGCATAGAATTTTGTATTAACTTTGAAGGCAAAGTTATCAAAAAATATCACGCAGCCACATGTATTTACCCACCCTTAATCTGCCGGCCTATCCTTTTAAATGCAAGCAGTTGAATGGAAAGTGGCACATCTTCGATACGTTGCGCAAACGGTTCGTACGCTTAACGCCTGAGGAATGGGTACGGCAACACTTTGTTATGTATCTTATTCACGAAAAAAAATTCCCCCCTGCCCTGATGGTACTCGAATACACTTTTGAACTCAATGGTCAGACAATGCGTTGTGATATCGCTGCTTTCGACAATATGGGAAAATTGCTTGCCGTAGCCGAGTGTAAAGCCCCCGACCACCCTATCGACCAAAATGTTTTTGATCAGATTTTTGTGTACAACCAATACCTTAAAGCAAACTACCTGATGATTACCAATGGCATACAACACTATTGCTGCAAGATAGATTTATCAGGATCCTCAGCCCCAATCTTTTTGGACAACATCCCCAGCTATTCCGATATCAGACAAGATCCGGATTGAGTAGTTGCAGTAGATATTCATCGTGATAAACAGTTCCCCGACGGGTCCAGCGTTTTTTTAGGCCTACTATTTCAAAACCTGCATCCGTAAATAATTTTATACTTTGCTGATTTTGCGGATCAATGTTACAGTATAACTGATTAAGACCCAATACCTTAAAACAATATCCGATGATCAACCGCAGGGCCTGACTTGCATAACCCTTTCCCCTTTCCTTTTTGTCAGCTATCAGAATACCCACACCAGCCCTGTTGTTATAGGCATCATAATCAAACAGGTCAATAGTACCAATGGGGGCATCGGGACGACTATTCAATTCAATCATCAGACGCAACTGATGGGTCTCAAAAATATCGAGATGGGCTGTTTCTAAATATTTACCCAAAACATAGCGTGAAAATGGAGTAAGTGTTGTGCCCGAAATCCATACTTCAGGATCGTTCTCCCATCGGTATAGCCATTCCAGATCTTCGGGTTCGGGAGCACGCAACCTGAGATATTCATTTTGTAGCACCTGCATCTCCTACTACTGTGTCAAAGGTTTCCAGATATTGGTATTTTTCAGATCCTTCTCATTGCCCGAAGGCTTAAGACTAACCTTCACCTGCATAGTGTCGGGTATGGCCACAGCAGGCACCAGCAAATTGATACTCTTCGACTCTAACCCATCCCCCTTGAATTCTATTGAATACAGCCCGGGAAATACAGAAACACTGCCATATTTTGCCCCCGGCTCAATATAGACCGAACGCGTATCCTGAGGATCAACTAAGTTACGGACAACCATCCGCTTTGTACCAATATATTTTGCTTTATCACTGCTTACAGCAATATCTGTTTTCAGATAAAGCTCATAACGCAGCATTTTCTTGTTCATGCCCAAGATATCCTGATAAAGAAAAGCCCGCGCGAGTTCATCGAGAGGAACATACGAAAAATCATCGTCGCTCGTATTAAAGGGATAGCCCATGGGTTTAGGTACCGACCATATAAAATCCGCAACAAATTGTGCATACATCAAATCCAGCTTATTGGCACCCTTCGAAAAACCCTGTGAAGCAAAAATGAGCGTCCGACCGTTGTTCACCAGCAAGGGGTAATCCTCGTCTAAAGCAGTATTAATACGGTTCCCTGCATTGGTTGCTTTTTTCCAGTCACCATCCACCTTAATGGAATAGTAAATATCCATACCCCCATAGCCATCGGGACGATTGCTGGCAAAGTACAAAATCATACCATCCGGGCTCTCGCAAGCGTGAGCATCCCAATAGCTTGAATTAATATTGCTGTTGAGTTTCTTCATCAACGACCATTTGACGCCATCGTATGTGCTTACATAAATTTCACTGTCGAAACCATCGTACTTGGTAAGATACAAACGCTTCCCATCCTTGCTGATAAACGAGGGAAAACAATCCCCCATGGATCCAATCTGTGCAGTAATATTTTCGGCATTAGTCCACTGCTTGCCTATCCGCTGCAGAAAATAAATCTGGTTTTTTGAACTGGTAGTATTTACAAATACAAGATAACGGCTATCCTCCGAAATGCAAATATTGTCATAGGTTTCCTTGGTATTAAACCGATAGGGCTTTACATTCTGACGTTTCTGGGTAATAAGGATACCACTATCTACATTAAGCCACGACATATATCCCTTGTAAACATAAGTATTGGATAGGGAGTTTGGATACGGCAACCGAAGGGCATCACAAAACAATTTTACTTCATTATCCCTCGATTGGGGGAGATAACTGTAACATTGTGCTATGCGGAATCGCAGGTAACGGTTCGAGGTATCCGCAGCATATAACTGCTCAAATATCTTCAGCGCATCCGAAAAACTTTCATTAAAAAAAAGAATATCCGCTTTCTGCAACCGCTGATGATCATTGGGCTCAAAACTTAAATCCTGTCCCATAACCGGCATGCCAGTCATGACTATTACTATAAGCAGCCAACTACGTCGTAAAAGACCTACGGCTGAAAAATAAATTTCTCTTAACATAATATTTAAGGGTTTTATACATTGGGTTTATTCTAATAGATAATTGGGGGTGCTTTGTATTCGGGTCTGTGGCAAAACAAAAATATATCCAATGATGTCCTTCGTCATACGGTCGCGGACCAACATTTTACGAATCGAATCCTGACTGGCAGGTTCGTTACTTACCGCATACTTTAATACAGGGTTGCTGATCCTATAAATATCGTACTGCCCTATCCCATCGGGACGGTTAAGGTAGGTATATGCGATAGTGACCGTCGCCGTAGGACAATAATGCATGTCATTCCCGGTCGAATTTACAGGATAACCTATATTCACCGGTGTTGACCATGTTTTACCACTCTGCTGACTCATAAAAATATCATAGCCCCCCATCGTCAAATGACCTTCCGAAGCAAAAACAAGTACCTTATCGCCTTCACATAAATAAGGATTGGTCTCATTCTTATCGGTATTAATGGTTTTACCCAGATTAACTGCAGGCCCCCAATCACCGTCTTTAGTTCGCTCCGACTTGTACAGATCAAGCCCCCCATACCCTCCCCGACGGTCGGAACTAAAATATAAGGTCAACCCATCGGAGGAAAGACAAGCCGACATCTCATTGCGGGACGAGTTGATATTTTTATTCAACGGCCGCATCATCGACCATTTTTCTCCATCAAAAACCGTCACATAAATATCGGCATTGTTCTTTACCTTGCGGACAAGATAAAGCTCTTTCCCATCGGCCGACAAGCAAACAGGTTCACAATCACCGTCACTCCCTATCTGCGGGGTGATATTTATCGGTTCGGTCCATTTACCATCAACCTTTCGCGAGTACATTACCGCTTCGTAAAATTTCAGCGAGGTCATAAAAACCATTACCGTCTCATCAGTATTTACCACCGGTCGGTAGTTATTCACAGAAGTGTTGACGGGCGATCCCACATTTTCGAAACTTACTGGAAGAGGATTGGAATAAATAATTTTGGCCCGTTCGCATAATTCAATTTGCTCGTCAACCATACGGGCATTATACCGGTTCTCAAAGGCCGGATGATTCCTGAAACGGTTATACATCTCAAGCGCCTTATCGGGTTGATTATTTAAACGATAGGCCTCGCCAAGATAATAATAGGTATACAACGGAGCACGATTTTCTTCAAAAGAATTTTTATCGAAATCGACAGTGATCTTCTTTACTGCCTTTTCAAAATACGGTATAGCCTTGCTTTCTTCGCCGGGAATATTCAAGTAGCACATCCCCATTCGATAATTAATATTGGCATTGTCGGGCATTGCCTCCCACAATTTCTGAAAATTAAAAAGAGCTTCCCGATAATCACCCATGTCATAAAAATACAGGGCATCCTCAAAATATTCCTTCAAAGTAGTATTGTTAGCAGGAGCCGACTTCCTTTTCTGCCCCGACATTTGGGACACCGAAAATAGGATAATAGTTATCAGCAATAAAATTTTGATGTGAATTCTTAAGCCCATGCTACCTTTTGTTTCGTTAAAAAATAATAAATACCAAATCTGCAAGGCGCTCAAATTTAGAGATTTTAATTCGAAATGAGACAATATAGGCGAAAAATTTTTTACAAGGCACCCACCCAAAAATAACTACCTCCCCATAGAACGGCCAGCATAATTAAAAGAAATTTAGAGACAAAAAGCAGATCGACCTGAAGATAGTACCTGTCAACGGGGCTACGGTACCGGCTAATTTGGCGCAGCAGATCAATGTCCTATACCGGCAGGCGGTAGCGGGGTTTAGGGTAGAGGTGCTGCCCAACCTCGAGGTAGAGGATCTATCGGGCAATGTAACCTTCTCCAATGCCGACAATGC
>Ga0078972_1003003_pt1 | contig 52442 bp, 59 predicted proteins | sample YelNatPaOPGAMG01_FD_67568 | JGI IMG/M metagenome (GOLD analysis project Ga0078972, IMG submission 67568) | Hot spring thermophilic microbial communities from Obsidian Pool, Yellowstone National Park, USA - OP-RAMG-01 (SPADES assembly) (version 2) | ecosystem: Environmental > Aquatic > Thermal...
ACGGATTAAAAAGCCACACGGATTAAACGGATTTAGATAAGACAATCCGTGGTAATCCGTTTAAAAATCCGTTAAATCCGTGATTATAATACACAGATACCTTAGATAACGCAAAGAGCAAAAGGCAAAAGGCAAAACTAAGGAAAGTTGGCGAGTTCACGAGTTAACGCGTTTGCGCGTTGGCTTGTAATAAGGGAAATGATTGATTTAAGACGGGGTGTGTGTTAAAATAAGGAAACTTTTTATACGTTAAGAATCAGGAATAATTTATGACTAGAAGAATAATTTTTAGCGCATTATTTCTTATTTTTAGTATTTATTGCGTTTCTTTTGTTTTGTCGCCGGCATTGGCTAAAGAAGGGTCGTCTAAAGTAATAGGCGAACTCCCCCAAATTAAAAAAAGCGACCGCATACTAATCCTTGCTCCTCATCCTGATGATGAAGCAATTGCCTGCGCAGGGATAATCCAGGCTGCTAAATCCGCAGGCGCAAAGATACGCATTGTCTATCTTACTAACGGCGACCATAATGAAATAGCATTTATAGTTTATGAAAAAAGATTAACCTTGCGTAAGGCAGAATTTATACATATGGGAGAACTGCGCCGTAAAGAGGCAATAAAGGCAATGCAGTTATTGGGCGTGGCAGAGGATAGTTTGGTATTTTTGGGATACCCTGACTTTGGAACATTTTTTATTTTTACAAAGTTCTGGCAGGATAGCCGGCCCTTTAGGAGTCTGCTTACAAGGATATCAAGCGTTCCTTATAAAGATAATCCTTCTTATGGAGCGCCTTACAAAGGAGAAAGTATCCTTGAGGATTTAAAGAAGATAATCAAAGAATTTAAGCCCAACAAGGTGTTTGTTTCGCACCCAGCAGATACAAACCCCGACCATAAGGCGTTTTATCTATTTCTTCAGGTTGCATTGGAAGATTTGAAAGATGAATTGCCCAGACCGGAAGTTTATCCCTACCTTGTTCATTGCGTGGGTTGGCCGTTGCCAAGGCATTACCATCCTGAACTTACACTTATGCCTCCTGAAAAGTTCTTGGATGCACAGGTAAACTGGAGTCAATACAAATTAAGCAGAGAACAACTGAATAAGAAATATCAAGCCATCCTCTGCTATAAAAGTCAGACACAATCCAGCGCATTTTACCTCTTGGCATTTGCCCGTCAGAATGAGTTATTTGGAGATTATCCTGAAATTGATTTGAAAATTAACCCTGAAAAAAACAATGAAACAGGGGATGTCCAGGGTGTATCTTTTGTTGGAGATTCTAATATATTTGTTGATTCAAGCATGGATATGCTCTACGGATTAAGGAATTTCATACAGGATGAAGGCCGCGTAAGTTATGGGCTAAAAGACAATATCCTATATATACGTTTAGATAAAGCCAAAAAGATTAATCGCAGGTTTAGCGTTTTGTTATATCTTTTTGGTTATAGCAATAAAATCCCTTTTGCCAGGATGCCAAAAATACGCATCATTGCCAGGGCTAATAAGGTCAGGGTTTTTGATGCCAGAAGGATTATACCTGGGCATGATGTTTCCGTTAAATTAGATTCCAATAGTTTTATTATAAAAATTCCGCTTGCATTATTGGGGGAGCCGGACTTTATCTTAAGTTTTATGAAGGGATACAGAGAATTTTTGCCTGTGGATAGCATAAGTATACGCAAGGTCAACATAAGGAGGGATTAATATGCTTGACTTCAAATCTGTTAAAATAAAAAAACCTGATGAGGTGAATCTTATACTTGGCCAGAGCCATTTCATCAAGACGGTTGAGGATTTATATGAGACATTGGTTAATTGCGTGCCTGGGATAAAATTCGGGCTTGCCTTTGCTGAATCCTCAGGCGCCTGCAAGATAAGGTCTGAAGGCAATGATACTGACCTAAAGAAAATGGCTGAAGAGAATTTGCTTGAAATCGCAGCAGGGCACAGTTTTATAGTGCTGATAAAAAATGCCTACCCTATCAATGTCCTGAATGCCATTAAGGGGATTCCGGAGGTATGCAATATTTATTGCGCCACAGCCAATCCAGTTGAGGTCATTGTGGCTGAAAGCCAGACCGGCAGGGGGATATTAGGGGTTATTGACGGCTTAAAGCCAAGCGGGGTTGAATCTAAAGAGGATATCTCCTGGCGTTATGGATTTTTACGTAAAATCGGATATAAATTATAGGTATACCCCACTTGGGTTGTCTATTTTTTGCTTGCAATTTATATTTTTTTTGTTATAATTCTTTAATCATATAACAGAATGGATTCTAAAAAGATACGTAAAATTTTTTCTCGCCTTGCTGGTTGGTTGGGTTTGGTTTTCTGTTCTTTGATAGTCAGATTTATTCCTGCCAGGCATATTTATGGTTTTGCCAATGTGATTGCTTCATTAGGTTATAAAATTGCTTCTAGGCAAAGAAAAATAGCCCTTGAAAGTTTAAGCATTGCTTTTGGCAGCGAAAAGACACAGGCAGAGATAACCTGCATTGCAAGGGATTGTTTTAGGCAGATGGCTAAATCCGGGGTGGAGCTTATGTTCTTAATGGATAGGCCCAGCCTTCTTAAACAACGCATTACTTTAGTGGCTGAAGAAAATCTTAAAGATGCCCTGTCTAAAGGCAATGGCGTAATTCTGGTAAGCGCGCATTTCGGAAATTTCCCTTTGCTTTTAGCGCGTCTTAGTTTGGAAGGCTATCGCGTAGGCGGGATAATGCGCCATATGCGGGACTCAAGGGTAGAGAAGATTTTTATGGATAAACGCAGGAGATTAGGGATAAAGACGATATACAGCCAGCCCCGCAATGTTTGTGTTGAACAGACCATAAAGGCGCTAAGGGCAAATGAAATTGTCTTTATTCCGATAGACCAGAATTTTGGGACTGCAGGGGTATTTGTGGATTTTTTTGGCAAAAAGGCAGCCACTGCCACAGGGCCAGTGGTTCTTGCCCAACGCACCAAGGCTAAGATAATACCCTGTTTTATTGTTAGACAAGGAGACGATACGCACAATATTATTTTTGAGCCGTCTCTTGATTTAGCGCAAGGTAAGACCCCTGCCGAGACTGTGTCAATAAATATCCAAAGATTGACAAATATAATTGAGGCATATATCAGGCGTTATCCTGCAGAATGGGGATGGATTCATAGAAGATGGAAGAGCAGGCCTGGCGATAAAGATAAAACAGTTTAAGTGAAAAAAAGGAGGTGTCTTAAAATGGCAGAAGAAGTAAAACAGGAAGAGAAGAAAACAGACGTAAAAAAGATTCTGTGGACAATATTTAAAGTTATTTTAGGTATCGCCTTCTTAGTATTGGGTGTGTTGGCTATTATCTACTGGCGCTACGAAGTAAAAATGTTAATAAAGGGTTGTATCGGGTTCTTCCTGCTTTTGGCAGGGGTAATCACCTTAGCAATAGCAAGGGATTAATAGAAAATAGGGACGTTTCTATTTTCCTCTTCAGAAAAAAATAGAAGCGTCCCCATTTTTTAGCCAATAGAAGCGTCCCCATTTTTTAGCCAAGAAAGGACGGATCTAGAAATAGAATCTGTCCTTTTTTGTTGCTTTACTATTTATTATGATGTATAATATCGCTATTTAAGCAAATAGGGATTTGTTGATTTTCATTATTTTTTAAAGGAGAGGGTAGTTATGGAGGCGATTTGGAATAGAGAGATAATTCTGAATAAAGCCATTAGAAGGGTTATGGCAGTTTGTGTCTTCGTGGTCCTTACTGCATTAGGCGGTTTTGTGCGCATACCATTGCCTTTTAGCCCTGTCCCGATTACCCTGCAGACATTTTTTGTCCTGCTTTCAGGGGTTATGTTAGGTGGATGGCTTGGCGTTAGCAGTCAGTTGAGTTATATATTATTAGGTATAATGGGGCTTCCGATATTTTCAGGGGCAAATAGCGGGTTGTTTTATCTTTTTGGTCCTACTGCTGGATATTTATTTGGTTTTGTTTTAGCCAGTTTCTTTTTAGGCAGGTTAATAAAATACTGCCCTGATAGATTTCTGATGATATTTCTTCTTATGTGTCTGGCTGACTTATTGATTTTATCCTTAGGCATAGTATGGCTGAAGTTGCTTTTTGGATACCATATAGACACCTTATTGTTTATCGGCCTTATACCGTTTATCCCGGGAGATTTATTGAAGGCGTTTCTTGCCTCAGTTATTTATGCAAAACTAAAAACCCGGCTTAAGGAAATTCTTTAACTTCATATTGAAAATTATTTTTGTTAAAAAAACATAAAGATGAAAAAGATAGTTGAAATGGTTCTTAAGGAAGAAGAAGAGGCAAGGGCGAGGATTGAAAAGGCCAGGCAGGAGGCATCTCTTATTGTAATGACAGCAAAAAAGGAATCCCAGGATATTATTGATGCTGCTATAACAGAGGCAAAAGATTTGGCTGAGAAACAAAGAGAAGAGTTCCAGCGCCAGTTATTGTCGGAAAAAGAAAAAAATTTAAAGACAACCCGCGAGGAGGTCACTATTTTAAGAAATAGCAGGCAGAAAGACATCCAGGCAGTTGCCAGGAAGGTTTTTCTTAAGGTTATTGAAATAGAGGGATAGATATGCAGGAGTTGACCAAATACGCATTTGCTAACGCAAAAATCAGGGCAATGCTTTCTTATTTAATTGATGAAGATTTTTTTTCTCGCCTTTGGGAAGCCACAGACATATACGAACTTAGGGATGCCTTAAAGGAGACTGCATATAAAGATGTAATGGAAAAAATCACCTCCGGGACAATAGACCTTGCCACTCTGGAAAAAGAACTTTTAAGGCGCGATTTAAATATACATAGAAAGGTCTCGTTCTTTCTTAATACAAAGAATGAAAAGGAACTCATCTTTTTGCTTATTCAACGTTTTGAATTGGAGGAATTAAAGGTTATTTTGAGGATATGGAATAAGAAAATACCTGTGGATAAATTAGAGGATTACCTTTTGGCCCAGAGGATTAATTACGACATAGATTTTAAAAAACTCATTCTTTGCCAGAATATTGAAGAGGTTATCCTGCTTTTGGATGAGACCCCTTATAAGAAGCCGCTGATAAAGGCAAGGGAAAAGTTTAAAGAGCGCAATTCCATTTTTTATCTGGAGGCTGGTTTGGATATAGACTACTATCAGAGGTTATTAGGGGCGGTGGAAAAATTATCTTCCTTAGACAGGCAGGTTGCCCGCAAGATTCTTGGGATAGAGATTGATATTGAGAATATAAACTGGCTGCTTAGACTGAGGAAATACCATTCCTTAGGGATTGGCGAGATTTTAGATTGGGTTATCCCAGGTGGAGAAAGGATAGATAAGGATAATATAAGAAGTTTATATGCAACCAATGGCCTGGCTAAGGTTATAGAAGGGGTTGCATTAGGTCCATATGCGCACATCAAGAATTTAATGGAACAAAACGTTTATCTGATAGAGAATTTTCTCTACGATGTATTGCATAGCCAGATAAGAAAGGTCTTGGCGGGATTCCCTTTTACAATAGGGACAATTCTGGGATACCTTATTTTGGAACATAAGGAAACCAGAAATATAATTTCATTATTTTATGCAAAGGGCCTTTCTATAAAAAAGGAAGACCTCTCACCATTATTTAACTTTTAATGTAGATATGTCCACATTACCGATGGAATTCTTAGGTATTGTCGTTTTTAAAAAACACGCTGAAGCAGCAGTTACCAATTTGCTTAGACTTGGTATTTTCCATCCAGTAGACATACGCGACATAGAAACAGAACTTAAAGATTTATCCCCTCTAGATATAGAAAAGGAATATGCAGAATGGGAATCCCTGGAGGTAAATTTAAATGATATTTTAAGAAAATTAGGCCCGGTGTCTTTTGCGCCTAAGCAAAATGAGACAGATGTATTTTCTTACGATAAAATCAAAGAGACCCTTGCCAATATAGAAGATAAACTGAACCCTCTTATCAACCAGCGGGAAGCCCTGGGCGAGGAGTTAAAGACCCAGGAATCCATTTTTAACCAGATAAAAGAATATTTCCCTCTTTCCATAAAAGGAAGTTCCTACCATACACTGCTTGAGGTTAGATTAGGTAAGATTGAGGAAAAGAATATTCCTGCGCTTGAAAGAAGTTTAAGCGATATTCCGCATTTGACTTATCCATTTAACCGGCAGGGGCAGGCCGGGGTTATTACCCTGGTTATTGGTTTAAGGCGCGACCGGGCAGTTCTGGACAAAGTCTTAAAGGATTTTTCTTGGGAAAAGGTAGTCTATCCAGAAGCCGCAGAGGATTTATCTCCGGAGGTGGAAAATAAACTTAAATCGCAGATTGAGGAGTATAAAAAGAAAATCCTTGCCGTGGAGGAAGAAATAAAAGGACTAAGGGATTCATCAAGTTTACTGTTACAGCAGATACGTTTATTTATTAAACAGAAGAAATCCCTTCTTGAGGCAAAAAAATACTCCTGCGCTACTGAGAAGACAGTGCTTATCTCGGGTTGGGTGCCACGCGAGGAGAAGGAAAGGGTTAAGGAGGAGATTAAAAAGATTGACCCCTGTTTTTATATTGAGGAAAGAGAACCAGAGGAAATGGGTATGCCTAAGGAGGAGGTGCCTGTGCGCCTTAGGCATAATCCTGTGCTTAAGCCATTTGAACTATTGATTGATTCTTATGGGGTTCCGCGCTACGGAAGTATTGACCCGACAATTTTTACAGCCATAAGTTTCCTTTTAATGTTCGGTGCGATGTTTGGCGACATTGGCCATGGCCTTGTGTTGGCGCTGGCAGGCATTTTTTTAAAAAAGAGCAAGAAAGAAGGGACAATACAGGCAGGGACTTTAGTGTTATACTGCGGTATCAGTTCTATTTTGTTTGGTTTTCTTTACGGCAGTATTTTTGGCTTTGAATTTCCATCTGTATGGATTAAGCCTATGCATAATATTCTTGAACTTTTTCGTTTAAGCGTATTTTTTGGCATAGGGATGATTTCCCTCGGCATACTCATAAATGTGATTAATGCATTAAGGGATAAAGATTATATTAAAGCCATATTTGATAAGGCGGGTTTAATAGCAGGGGTTATTTACTGGTTGGCAATAGGCGTGGTGAGTAAGTTTATGGCGTCCAAGACAGCCGTTTCCACCCTATATATAAAATTAATTATTTTTGGGTTTATGCTTTTGTTTTTAAGACCCGCAATAGAATTTATTTTTCTTAAAGAAAAGAAAAAAGAGAATTTATTTATGTCCCTTATGGAGAGTATGGTTGAGTTGCTGGAGATTTTTATAGGATATCTCTCAAACACAGTTTCGTTTATGCGTATAGCCGCTTACGCCATTACCCACTTTTGTCTATTTATGGCTATCTTTGAACTCTCCAGGGTTATGAAGGGCGCTGGCTTTATAATATTAATACTCGGTAACATCGTCATTATACTTCTAGAAGGTTTAGTATCAAGCATCCAGGCTATCAGGTTGAACTACTATGAGTTCTTTTCAAAGTTTTTTATTGCCGGCAAAGAAGTTTATAGGCCTATTACTATTGCAGGAAGATAAAAAGAGGCACCTTAGATAACGTAAAACGCAAAACGCAAAACTAAAGAATGATTACAGTGATTTAATCACGGATTAACACGGATTAAAAAAGAACACGGATTAAACGGATTTAGATAAGACAATCCGTGGTAATCCGCTTAAAAATCCGTTAAATCCGTGATTACTCATCAATCACTGTCATCATTCTTTTATCAGAGTAATCTATTTATAAAATAGCGCTATGAGCATAATTGTTTTAGGGACTGTGGCATTAGATACTGTAGAGACGCCTTCTGGTAAAAAGAGGCATATGTTAGGCGGTTCAGCAGTGCATTTCTCAATGTCAGCGCGGCTGTTTACAGAGGTTAATCTCGTAGCGGTTATTGGTGATGATTTTCCAGATAGATACATTAAATTTTTGCGCAGAAAAGGCATTGTCCTTAAATCATTAATCAGGGATAAAGGAAAAACCTTTAAGTGGGAAGGTAGATATACAGGGGATTTAAATACAGCGATTACCCTGCGCACAGAATTGGGGGTTTTGTCTGGATTTAAACCGGTTGTTTGCGCAGGGCAGAGAAATATAAAGAATGTATTCTTAGCAAATGTTGACCCTGATATGCAGCGGTATCTATTAAGCCGACTGTATGCCCCGCAATTAGTAGGCCTGGACAGTATGAATTACTGGATAAAAAACAAACGCAAGGCGCTTTTACGAATATTAAAAATGGTAAATATCTATGTTGCAAACGATCAGGAGGCAAGAGACCTTTCTGGGGAAGTCAACCTTATTAGCGCCGCAAAACGCCTGCATTCCTTTGGGCCCGAGATAGTCTTGATTAAAAAGGGAGAACACGGGGTTTTTCTTTATAGTGACCAACTTATTTTTTCTCTTCCCGCGTATCCTATAGATAATGTCATTGACCCTACAGGCGCGGGTGATACATTTGCAGGAGGTTTTATGGGGTGTTTGGCTAAATCCGGGAGGGTCACCCCTTTTGTTTTAAAAAAGGCCGTTGTCTATGGCGCTATTGCCGCTTCCTTTAATGTTGAAGGTTTTGGCGTAGATAGGACAGCATCCCTTACGATAGACGATTTGGAAAGGCGCATGTTTAAATTCAAAGGATACGTTTTATTTTAATGATAAACATTATCCCACGGAGGAGGAAATGATGCTGGAAGAAAAAATCCTTAATGATTATAAAGAGGCAATGAAAAACAGGGATACCCTGAAAAGTTCGGTATTAAGTTTTTTGCGCGCCGAGATGATGAACGTTGCGCTTAAAGAAAAAAAGGATAAGTTAGATGATAATGCCGTGATAGCGGTTATAAAGAAACATATAAAACAACGTCAGGATTCCATTGAGCAGTTTACTAAAGGCAATCGAAAGGATTTGGCAGATAAGGAAACCAAGGAACTTGAAATATTAAAGTCTTATTTGCCTGAGCAACTCTCACCCGAAGAAATACAAAAAATAGTCGCAGAGGTAATTTGTGTGTTAGGGGCAAAAGGGCCGCAGGATATGGGCAGGGTTATGAAAGAGGTAATGGCGAAAATAGGCGCTGCTGCAGACGGTAAAATTGTCAGCGCATTAGTAAAAGAAAGCCTCCAAATAGAAAAATAGGGACGTTTCTATTTTTCGCTTTAGGAAAAAAATCAGCGAAAAATAGAAACGTCCCTATTTTTTTCTTGACATAAATGGATAAATATAGTATTTTTAAGAAACTCAGATTATTTTTTTAGGGGTAATTTGTGATATATTTCACAAGGTAAGTCCCGCAAACAACGAGCATAGCAGAAAAGTTTAAATCTTCTGGTAGGTTGGATACCATCTCGCAATACAATTCTATTTAAGATGAATGAAGTATATTATATAGAATCCGGCAAATTAAATGATTTTTTTAACCAGTTAAAAAAGAGTTATCAGGTATTTTCGCCCATTGTCAAAGAAGAAGGCCAACAAGAGGCAGAATATTACTGGGAGAATTTACCAGCGGGTTCAGAATTAATATATAATGCCTATCGGACGATTCAGCCCTTAAAATCATTTTTTACCCAACCCTATGAAGAGGTAGCCCATTATTTTACATCTAAAGAGATATTCCAGGTAAAGCAACAGACAATCATCTTTGGCGTAAAAAGTTGCGATATCGCCGGACATAAAGTACAGGATTTTGTGTTTTTAGAAGGCGTGGACGTTGATTCCCTCTATCGCCTAAGAAGAGAGAATATAATTTTTATTTCATCTGACTGCACTGATTTTAAAAAAGTTTGCCATTGCTTAGCCTGGGATATAATGCCCTATCCGACAGAGGGTTTTGATTTAAATCTTTCGCCTTTAAATGAGGGCTATCTTGTAGAGGTTGGTTCAAAAAGGGGCAATGAACTTATTAAGGCTTACGAGCATTATTTCACCCCTGCAAAGGAGACCCAGATAGCCAGCCGCAAGATAAAAAGGGATAATTTAGTTTCCAGGCTTAAAAAACACCTCCTGCCGCAGAATCTGGTTTCCAAGGATACAGTGCAAGGTTTAGTCAGGCAGGGTTATAATCTGGATACCTGGAAACAATTTATGCTTACCTGCGTTGAATGCGGAGGCTGCAATTTAATCTGCGATACCTGCCATTGTTTTTTGCTTGCGGATAAGCCCAACCCTGGCATGCAGGAACCTGATAAAGTGGAGAACTATCAGAATAAAAAAGTCAGGGTTTGGGATTCCTGCCTATACGCAAATTATGCCCGCGTTGCAGGAGGGGCAAACCCCTTAAAGACAAGGGCGCAGAGATTAAGAAACAGATTTATGAAAAAGTTTGACTTTTTTATAGACAATTTAGGTATGCCTGCCTGTTGCGGATGCGGAAGGTGTATTGAGGTATGTCCTGGAAAAATTGATATAAGAGAGGTATTAAAGGATTTAGCCAAGAGATTATCTGTAAACAGTAAGTAGATATTAGCAATATGAAAAATATTTACAAGCCAGTTGAGGCTTTAGTTGAAGATATTATAATAGAAAGCCCCACAATTAAAACATTTGTTTTAAAGCCGAAAGAAGATTTTTCTTTTAAGACAGGGCAGTTTATCGAGTTGACCTTGCCAGGGATAGGCGAAGCACCGTTTACCCCTTCTTCTGACCCGAATATAAAAGAAAGAATTGAGGTAACTATAATGAATGCCGGCAGGGTTACTTCTTTGTTGCATCTTCTTAACAAAAATACAACCGTAGGTATCCGCGGCCCATACGGCAAGGGCTATCCAATAGAAAAGTTTGCTGGTAAGGATATCCTAATTGTAGGCGGCGGGGTTGGCCTGGCGCCACTACGTTCTCTGCTTTTAAGCCTTTTTGCCAATATGGACAGATATAATAAGGTAGTTTTACGCTATGGCGCGCGGACGCCAAACGATATAATTTATAAACCTCTAATTCCCCAGTGGGCTAAGATTAGGAATGTAGATGTAGTCTATACTGTTGATGTTGGTTCTTTGGAATGGAAAGGCAATGTCGGATTGGTTACAACCATATTAAAGGATTTGCCTGTAGATTTAACAAAGGCAGTTGCAGTAGTTTGTGGCCCGCCGATTATGATGAAATTTGTAACATTGAAACTTTTAGATTTGGGTTTTGCGCCAGCGGATATATACCTTTCTATGGAAAAAAATATGTCCTGTGGTCTGGGTAAATGTGGACATTGCCGCATAGGAAGATATTACGCCTGTAAAGACGGGCCTGTGTTTACGTATGAACAATTGAAAGAAATACATGATATATGGGATTAAATTAAGTTTTAGGTGATAGGTTTCAAATAAACCTAACACCTAACACCTAACACCTAATATGAAACGCCTATTCGTCGATTTAGACATATGCGCTAAGTGCCAGGAATGCAAGGTATCTTGCGATTATTTCTATCATCCCCAGAATAACGGCATAACTAATCTTCGCGAATATGCCACCTTTGCTACTATCTGTCGTCATTGCGAAGAGGCGCCTTGCGTGAATGCCTGTTATCATAATGCCTTAGAGCGCAGCCCTGACGGACATCTAAAACGCTATAAGATGCGCTGCAGTAGTTGCAAATCCTGCAGCATTGCCTGTCCATTTGGTGTAATTTTAGTAGATTTTATACCATATTTAGATTCAAAATGCGATTATTGCCTTGGTATATCTGAGAAATTGCCAAAATGCGTAATGACCTGTCCTGAAAAAGCCATAGAAATAAAAGATGTTCAGGAGAATTTAGAGCAAAATATATATTTCGTAGGGGAATATCTTGCTGTGCATACGCAGAAGTGGTCGCGGGAGGATATTCAAATCAACAAGAAGAAATGAGGCGAAATAAATCCCAATACTACAATAAATACCAATAATACCAAACAAGCATAGGAATGCGTTTGGGATTTTGTGATATTGGCCTGCCTGCCGGCAGGCAGGGATTCGTATATGGACATATTATTTAATTATTTTATATTTCCTGGGTTTTTATTTAGCGCTTTTGTCGGATTAATTGCGGGTTGGATAGATAGAAAGGTTACCGCCCGTATTCAGTGGCGCGTTGGACCGCCTTGGTATCAGAACTTTGTTGATATAGTGAAATTATTAGGCAAGGAGACAATTGTCCCTGAGGGCGCTAGGGTAACATTTTTATTTGCTCCTTATTTTGGGCTATTGAGCGCAAGTTTAGTGGCAACTATTTTAGGCCTTGCCGTGCGTTTGCCTGATACCGGATTTAGCGCAGATTTAATTGTTGTTATATATCTTCTTACTATACCTGCTATATCCCTGATTATTGGCGCATCTTCCTCAAGGAATCCATTAGCCTCTTTAGGGGCATCAAGGGAGATGAAATTAGTTTTGGGGTATGAACTCCCATTTATCCTGGCTATAATTACAGTGATAATTAAGTCCTCAGGAGCCATAAAACTTGGTGAAATCATAAGTCACCAATCTGCATACGGGTCAAATATCGCATCCTTCTCCGGGGCTATGGCTTTTATTGTAGGTTTGTTCTGTATGCAGGCAAAATTAGGGTTTGTGCCTTTTGATATTGCAGAAGCAGAGCAGGAGATAATGGCTGGTGCCTTGATTGAATACTCAGGTTTACCACTGGCAATATTTAAGTTGACCAAGGCGATTTTACTTTATACAATACCCCTGTTTCTTGTAGTCCTTTTCTGGGGTAATGGCTTAAGCCCGATAGCGTTAATCTGTAAATATGTGGCGCTATTGGTAATTATCATTCTTATTAAGAATACAAATCCACGATTGCGCATAGACCAGGCAATGAGATTTTTTTGGGGCCCGGTTACTATTTTGAGTATAATAGCAGTTATTTTAGCATCATTAGGCAGATAAATTAGTCAGGGGCGAGTAGCGGGGGATGAAGGAACCCCCGACACCTCACTGCTGACTACTTACTACTAAATATGAATCTTAAACTAAAGGCATTAACTAAATCAATCTGGGTATTCCATGCTGCCTGTTCTCCTTGCAACAACTGCGATATTGAGGTTCTGGATTTGCTTACGCCAAGACATGACGTAGAAAGATTTGGGATTGTTTTAGTTGGCAGCGTAAGGCATGCAGACGCACTTTTAGTAACAGGCGTGCCCAATTATAAAACTAAAGAGAGGCTTAAAAAACTTTATAGCCAGGCGCCTAAGCCTTGCGTGGTTGTGGCAATTGGTGGTTGCGCCTGTGGCAGGGTTATGTTCAGGGATTCATATAATAGCCCCTGCCCTGTTGATGAGGTAGTGCCTGTAGATGTATACATACCTGGCTGTCCGCCTAAGCCTGAGGCGATGATTGCCGGGATAGCGAAACTAATTCAGAAATTAAAAGGTAAGTAATATGCAAGATGTTGTTAGAAGCATAAAAGAGAAATTAGGGGATAAGATTTTAAAATACGAAGAGAAATTCGGCCGCAGGATTTATCTTGATTTTAAGCCCAAAGATATCCCTGAGGTTACGAAATTCTTATTTAAGGATTTAGGGTGTAGGTTTGCCACTGCAACCGGCATAGATACGCCTGGTGGCATAGAAATTCTTTATCATTTTTCAGATGATTCTACTGGACGCATAATAAGCCTTCGCACCCTTATTACAGATAAAAAGAACCCTTCTATAGAATCAATAACTTCCATTATAAGAGGGACTGAGTGGATTGAGCGTGAAATGTGGGAATTGCTTGGGATTAACTTTAAAGGACACCCGAATTTAAAACACCTGCTTTTAATAGACGATTGGCCAGAAGGCAAATATCCGCTGAGGCGTAAGTAGTTCATAGTTAAAAGTTCATAGTTCATAGTTAAAAGTTCATAGTTCATAGTTAAAAGTTCATAGTAAAATGCCTTTTGATTTTGAAAAATTAGAAGTCTATAAGAAAGCAATAGATTTTGCTAATAAGGTTTATAGTCTCACAAAGAAATATCCTAAAGATGAACTTTTTGGAATTGTAAGTCAGATTCGTAGAGCAGCCATTTCTATTTCTTTGAACCTTGCAGAAGGCAGTGGTCGTTCTAAAAGGGAATTTAAGCATTATATAATTATATCAAGGACATCAGTTCAAGAATGCATTCCCCTATTGAAAGTATCGTTTTTACAAGGTTATATTACTAATAATGAATTAGATAATTTTTATAAGAGATGCGAAGAATTATCAAAAATGCTATGTGGATTATTCAATAGTCTTTAATCTATGAACTATGAACTACTAACTATGAACTACTAACTAAAATGTCGCATAAAGTCGTTATACCTATAGGTCCATATCATCCATTGCAGGAAGAGCCCGAGTTTTTCCGTCTCTATGTGGAAGGCGAGAAGGTTGTGGATATTGATATAGTTATCGGTTATATGCATCGCGGGATAGAAGAACTGTCAGAGCATAAGCATTTTGACCAGGTGGCATTTCTGGTTGAGCGCATCTGCGGAATCTGCTCAACCAGCCATCCGTTTGCTTATGTAAACGCAATGGAAAATTTAGCAGGTATCCAGGTTCCTGAAAGGGCGCTTTATATCCGCACAATAATCGCCGAATTGGAAAGAATCCATAGCCACCTATTATGGTTAGGTTTAGCAGGGCATTTTATCGGATATAATACTGTCTGGATGTGGGCCTGGAAATACAGGGAACCTGTCTTAGATTGCTTTGAGATGATTTCAGGGAATCGCAATCACTACGCAATGATGAAGGTGGGCGGGGTAAGGCGCGATATAAAGGATGAGGATGTCCCGGCAATCAGAAAGACTGTTGATGACTTAGTGGGCGCAGTGCGTATGTTTGAAGGCGCGGTTATGGATGACCCTGTAATCAGGTCAAGGTTAAAAGGAATCGGTATTTTGACCAAGCAGCAAGCCATTGATTGGTGCGTGGTTGGTCCAACTGCCAGGGCTTCAGGTGTAAATATAGATGTGCGTAGAGATGATCCTTATGGTGCATACGACAGGGTTAATTGGAATGTGATTGTGGAAAAAGACGGAGATATATTTGCAAAGACAGTAGTGAGAATCCTTGAACTTTACGAATCTATCAGAATTATCCGTCAGTGTTTGGATAAAATGCCCAAAGGAGAAATAGACGCTAATATAAAGGATATACCACCCGGGGAAGGTATTGGCAGGGTAGAGGCGCCAAGGGGTGAGTGTTTTCATTATGTCCGTAGCGATGGCACAAACAGGCCTATAAGGCATAAGATACGCGCCCCTAGTTATATGAATGTAGCCTCTAATAAGATTGCAGCAGTTGGCAGTACTATCTCCGATGCAACCATTACCTTAGCAGCAGTTGACCCTTGTTATTGCTGCACAGAGAGGGTATTGGTTCTTGATAAACATACTGATAAAAAAATAATGAATGGGTGGGATTTAATTCGGCTTTCGCAGGAAAAGACAGAAAAATTAAAGCAGGCCATAAATATTAGAAATGGCTGTTAGCATAACTATAGGTTAAAGGATTTATGTATGGAGATTTTTAGTCTCATCAAGATAAGCGCCACATCTTTCTATCCTTTATTTAAATTAGACCACCTGAATAGTTTTGTGCTTTTAGCAATAGGGCTATTTTCAGTTTTGACTATTATTTATTCCTTGAGATTTATGAAGGGAAGGCAGGGGCTCTTTCAATATTATACCTATATTATCTTAACCGGGATTGCTTCAATAGGGGCGGTGTTATCTAATAACCTCGTTTTGCTTCTGGTTTTCTGGGGTTTTCTGGGTTTGACTTTATACCTTTTAATTAATATGGGAGATGATAAAGCCAGTTCTGTTGCCAAGAAAACCTTTATTATTATTGGCGGTTCAGATGCCCTGATGTTATTAGGTATTGGAATAATCTACTATTTTACAGGCACGCTTCAGATGGACCAAATCAAATTATCACTCCCAACTCCCAACTCACAACTCCCAACTATTGCTTACTTATGCATCGCCATAGCCTGTTTTGCAAAGGCAGGGGCTATGCCATTTCATTCCTGGATACCTGATTGCGCAGAGAGCGCGCCTTTGCCTGCGGTAGCGTACCTGCCTGCGTCGCTGGATAAATTATTAGGTATATATTTATTAGCCAGGATTTCCTTGGATTTATTTGTGATGAATGAAGCGATGAATACCCTGCTTATGGTTGTTGGCGCATTTACCATTATTGCGGCTGTAATGATGGCATTGGTTCAGCATAATATGAAGCGGCTTTTAGGTTATCATGCAGTTTCTCAAGTTGGCTATATGGTCTTAGGCATCGGCACAGGCATCCCTATCGGTATTGCCGGCGGTATATTCCATATGCTAAATCATGCAATATATAAATCCTGCCTCTTCTTTACAGCAGGCAATGTGGAATATCGTAGCAATACAAGCGAACTGGGTGAACTCGGAGGATTAGCCAAATTAATACCCATTACCTATATATCTGCTTTTATAGCCAGTTTATCCATCTCAGGTGTTCCGCCTTTTAATGGCTTTGTCTCCAAGTGGATGATTTATCAGGGGCTAATACAGCGGTTATCGGTTAACGGTGGACGGTTAGTAGTTATCTTATGTCTGGCAGCAGCCATGTTCAGCTCAGGGCTTACCTTAGCCAGTTTTATGAAATTGCTTCATGCTGCCTTTTTAGGTTCACGAACCCAGAAATCTAATAGCCCGCAAGCCCACGAGGTTCCTTTTACTATGTGGCTTCCCTGTGTAATATTGGCTATTATCTGCATAATATTCGGCGTATTTGCCAAACAACTACCCCTTAAATATTTTATCCTGCCTGTAGTGGAAGGGTCGGCATTTACAGGGACATGGTATGCAGGGCTGTCAACAATGCTTATAATTATAGGTTTAATTCTTGGGATGATAATAGTTAGTTTAAAGGGCTTAAAACCTACCTTGCGGGTTGATAAGGCATTTATGGGTTCAGAAGTGCCTGACTTACAGGATTCTTTTGTGACAGGAACTGAATTCTATAATACCGTTAAGGATTTTGGAGTTTTAAAAGCCATTTACAAAAAAGCCCAAGCCGGCTCATTTGATATATACGAACAGGGGAAAAAAGTTATTTTTGGTATAGGTGGATTTTTACAATACCTGCATAATGGAGTTTTGCCGACTTATCTTGTCTGGACGCTTTTGGGGATGATGGCATTATTCTTTACGTTAATAAGATAATATGGAACTGCACATACTTTTATTATTTATGATTTTTGCCGCTCTTGTAGCCATAGAAGTTAAGGACCTGCTTTCAAGCGTCATTGCAGTAGGCTCTGTTGGTTTTGCATTATGCCTTGCATTCCTTGTCTTAAAAGCCCCTGACTTGGCTATTACGCAACTTGTGGTAGAAATTTTGTGTTTGATTATTTTAATCCGCGCCACTATCAGCAAAGACCTTCCCCTGGTCATTGAAGGCAGGTGGGTGTTTAACACTGTCTCAACGCTTTTATTTGTGGCTGTATTTCTTTTCTTCTCCTATTTAGCCCTTAAAGAACTGCCTGGATTTGGTTCGCCCATTATGAACGTAGTAAAGAAATATCTGGAGGAAGGTATAACTAAAACCGGCGCTGTAAACCTTGTAGCAGCCGTTATCCTGGACTTCAGGGCTTACGACACCTTAGGAGAAGCAACTGTTTTATTTACCGCGGTAATCGGGATTATGGCAGTTCTGCGACGGCCTGGCAGGAAAAAAATAGAGGAAAAAGAAAATGCAGGATAATCCCAAAACAGGTATGTCTTTAATCGTAAAGACAATTACGCGTTTAACTGTGGGCCTGATATTGTTATTCGGGATATATATTGTCTTACACGGCCATCTTTCTCCTGGCGGCGGCTTTGCAGGGGGGGTGATTATAGCCCTTTCTTTTGTGCACCTTATGCTTGCCTTTGGCAAAGACATTGCGGTAAGCAAGGTTTCTAAGAATCTCGCTTCAAATCTTGAAAGTTTAGGGGCCCTAATGTTCTTAGGCATTGCATTAATAGGATTTTTGGGCGGTTCCTTTTTCCTGAATATATTAAACAAAGGCAAACCATTTCAATTATTTAGCGCCGGGACAATACCTTTAAGCAACATTGCTATCAGTTTGAAGGTTGGGGTAGGTCTATTTGCTATATTCCTGGCTTTAGTTATTTTGGAAGGGACAAAGAAAGAAAAATGACGTTATATTTATTGTGTTTGATATTATTCTGTATTGGTCTCTACGGCGTTCTGCGCAAACGCAACCTTGTAAAGATTATCATCGGTTTAGGCATTGTTGAATACTCAATGAATCTGTTTTTTATTTTGCTGGGTTATCGCTTTAGTGGCCGTGCGCCGATTGACGCCCAGAATCAAAATATACTTAATATGGTTGACCCACTTCCGCAGGCCTTGGTGCTTACTTCTATTGTCATAGGTTTGGGTGTTACTGCACTGGTTATTTCTATTGCAGTGCGTATATATGAAAAATACGGGACGTTTGATATTACAAAGATAAAAAGACTTAAAGGTTAATATGCCAAATACAAATTTCATTCCCTGGTTTGTAATTATCCCGCTTTTTAACGCCTTCCTAATATCTCTTATAGGCAAGGTCCTAAAGCGCGCAGTTTCTGTTTTATCTATATTGTCTTGCCTTTCACTTTTAATTATTTCTTTCTATGGTCTAAATGTCTTGCGCATTAGTTCTCAATCTGCTTTAGTATATAAAATCGGAGGATGGGTTCCTCCTTTTGGCATATGTATGGTTTTAGACGGTCTATCAGGTTTTATGCTTATTACAGTAAACCTGATTGCCTTTTTTGTTTTAGTGTATTCGCTTCAATATATGGAGAAATATACAGATAAACCAAAATTCTTCACCCTGTTTTTTCTAATGTTAACAGGTATGAACGGCATAATTGTTACAGGGGACTTGTTTAACCTGTTTGTATTTTTAGAGATTGCCTCTATCGCCAGTTATGCCCTGGTTGCCTTTGGCACTGAGGCAGAAGAATTAGAGGCATCCTTTAAATACGCAGTGATGGGTTCGGTTGCCTCAAGTTTTATATTTATAGGGATTGCGTTTTTGTATGGATTTACCTCTACCCTAAATATGGCTGATATGGCAAGGATATTAAGTTTAAAACCAAACACCTGGCTTATTCCCTTTGTAAGCGTGCTTTTTCTGATGGGCTTTGGCTTAAAGGCTAGCCTCGTTCCATTTCATGCCTGGCTTCCTGATGCGCACCCGTCTGCGCCTGCTTCTATATCAGCCATGCTATCAGGGGTATTGATTAAGACCCTGGGTATATACGCCATAGCGAGGGTTTTCTTTAATATTATTGGCATAACTAAGGCGTTCTTGTCAGTATTGATGTTTCTAGGGGCTTTATCTTTATTAGTAGGTGTAATTTTGGCGTTATCGCAATGGGATTTGAAAAGACTCCTTGCGTACCACTCTATAAGCCAGGTAGGTTATATAGTATTAGGTATCGGCATAGGCAGCCCCTTAGGAATACTTGGAGGTTTGTTTCATTTATTCAACCACTCTGTTTTTAAATCTCTTCTTTTCCTGAATTCAGGGGCTATAGACTATGCCGTTGGCACCCGGGATTTAAGAGAGATGTCAGGTCTTAAAGAAAGGATGCCTGTTACGGCAAATACAAATCTGATTGCCTCTATGTCTATTGCTGGAATTCCGCCGTTCAATGGTTTTTTTAGCAAACTGATTATAATTTTAGCATGCCTACAGAAAGGCTATTTTGGTTATGCCTTAGTTGCAGTGGTTGGCTCTATTTTAACGCTATCCAGTTTTATGAAGGTAGAGAAATTCGCTTTTTTTGGAAAATTAAACGAGAGGTGCCGTGATATTAAAGAGGTGCCTTATCTTATGAGGTTTTCTCTTATTGGATTAGCAATTATTTGCGTTCTTGGAGGGTTGTTATTATTGCCTTCTATTAAATTTTTTCTTAATGGCGCTGTGGATGTTTTATTGCAAGGTAAAGGGTATGCCAAGATAGTGCTTGAGGCGGCTTCAAAATAGCCCTTTTATTCTAGAGAAAGCGAATTAAAGAATGAAAAGCAAAATTATACTTTTTGCCATAGGTTTTATCGTTTGGATGCTTTTAGGCTGGCCCCCTGATTTTCAACATGCATTAACGGGAGTTTTTGTATCCTGTTTTATCGCTTTTTTGACAGGCGATATGTTTGTTCGCCGGCCGCATCATTTCACTCAAATAACCAGGTATTTATGGTTTTGTTATTATATTCTATTATTTCTCTGGGAGTGTTTTAAGGCAAATATAGACGTGGCGCTTAGGGTTATTAATCCTAAATTGCCTATTAACCCAGGCATAGTAAAGGTGAAAACCACATTAAAATCCGATACCGCCCTTACATTTTTAGCCAACACCATTACACTTACGCCAGGGACATTTTGCGTGGATATTAAGCCTAAAGAAGGCATCCTTTATATCCATTGGATTAACGTAAGGTCTCAAGATATAGACAAGGCTACGCAGTTAATAGTTGATAAATTTGAAAAGGTGTTAAAAAATATTTTTGAATGATGAAGATGTTATCTAAATATAAATATCTACGTTGGTTTTTAGGGCTTTTAGTAATAACGTCGGCCTTGGTATTTATCACTGCCTTTGGATTTTCTTCTTTGTTAGAATGGCAGTCTCCTTTTCTGTCACGCTGTTTTTTTGTTCTTATGATTTGTTTTTCCCTTTGCCTTTTTAGGATTATGCGCGGGCCTACGCCTGCAGACAGGGCAGTAGCAGTTGATACCCTGGGGATTTTGATTGTCGGATTTTGCGCTATCTTGAGTATCCCTACTGGCAGGGATTGGTATCTTGATATTGCCATTGCGTGGGCGCTGCAGAGTTTTATAGGCGCATTGGCGTTAGCAAAATATCTGGAAGGAAGGGGTTTTGATGAATGAGATTATCGGTTATTCATTTATAGTTATCGGGATGTTATTTGATATATTCGGCTGTTTAGGTCTGCTGCGCTTGCCGGATGTTTATAACAGGTTGCAGGCAACCACTAAATGCGTTACCTTAGGCACCTGTGGTATTCTCTTTGGGACCCTTGTAATTAAGGGATTTAGCGGCACAGGTATAAAGGCTATTCTTTGCATTTTGTTTTTGATTTTAACCTCACCTGTGGCAGCGCATGCCCTTTCTCGTGGAGCGCATATATCTGGGGTTAAACTCTGGGATAAGTCAGTTTGCGATAAGTATGAGCAAGACAGGTCAGTTCATAGTTCATAGTTAATAGTTCATAGTTCGTAGTAAAATCTTTGAACTAAAGCGAGCAAAGACAGAGTGATTATAAACCAAAATGAAATATCCAAAACTGCGTGAATTAAAAGAGGCAATAAGGGCTTTAATTAAAGGCCCTTATACGTCCAGGTTTCCTTACAAGGAGCATAAGCCTTTTGAGGCCTTTCGGGGCAAACCTGAGTTTCAGGAAGAATATTGTATTGGATGCACTGCCTGTAGTCAGGTCTGTCCTGCGGCTGCCATAGATTTTAAAGACATAATAGAAAACGGCAAGGCAAAAAGGATATTTACTATCCACTGGGATGTCTGTATATTCTGCGGTCAGTGTCAGGCTAACTGCCCGGCTATAAAAGGCATAGTTTTATCTAAGGAATTTGATTTGGCTACTACAGGGAAGAGAGAAGAACTTAAACAAACAATAGAAAAAGAATTGCTTCTTTGCAATTGTTGCGGAGGAATTATCGGCCCTGTAGATCAGGTGTTGTGGGTGGCTAAAAAATTAGGTCCGCTTACCTTCGCCAATTCTTCCCTGATGTTATTTTATTTGCAAAATTTAAACCTCGCCTTAGAAGAGAAGACGACCCCCCAAAAAGAAAAGGAATTTATGCGTTCTGACCGCATCAGCATTCTCTGCCCTCGCTGCCGACGCGAAGTAGTCTTAAAATCCTAAGTTATGTTCTCCTCATTAAAAATAAGAAATTTTAGAATTTATTGGTTTGGTATGTTGATTTCTCTTATCGGCACCTGGATTCAAATTGTTGCCCAGAGTTGGCTGGTATTTGAGTTAACGCATTCGGCATTTTTATTGGGCCTTGTGGGCTTTTTAGGCTCTATAGGTATTTTTGTTTTGTCTTTGTTCGGCGGCGTAGTTGCCGATAGGATAAATAAAAAGACAGTCCTTCTTTTTACGCAGAACGCATTTATGATTCTGGCATTTATATTGGCATGGCTGACTCAGATGAAATTAATTACCCCCTTACATATAATGTTAATTGCGGCATTAAACGGCGCTGTTATGGCGTTTGATGCGCCGAGCCGCCAGGCAGTAGTAGTGGAATTGGTAGGCAGGGATAATTTACTTAATGCAATTGCCTTAAATTCAGCAGCCTTTAATGCCGCCAGGATGGTTGGTCCTGCCCTGGCAGGCATTCTTATTTCCGCTATCGGTATGAGCGGCTGCTTTTACATAAATGGCATAAGTTTCCTTGCTGTAATAATTGCCCTGTGGTTAATAAAGATTAACGGTGGTGAAAAGAGAAATGCCACAAACCATGTATTTAAAGATTTATTAGAAGGATTAAGTTTTATAAGAAATAATCGCATTATTCTTATATTAGTTGCTATGGTAAGCGTAAGTAGTTTGTTCGGCATTTCTTATGTTATACTTATGCCTATCTTTGCAAATGATATCTTAAGGTCCGGGGTTAAAGGCCTTGCAGCGCTTATGTCTAGTGCCGGCATAGGAGCCCTGATTGCCGCTTTGGGACTGGCCTCCTCAGGCGATTTTAAACATAAGGGCAGGTTCCTTGTATTTGCCTCTATAATATTCTCAGCCTCTTTAGTGGTATTTTCTTTATCATGCTCATTTTGGTTGTCTATTGTTTTATTGGTATTAATCGGCTGCTCAAGTGTTACAGCAATGAGTTTGATAAATACGTTGCTTCAGACTTTAGTCCCGGATTCTTTTAGGGGAAGGGTGATGAGTATTTTTATGCTCGCCTTCGCAGGCTTAATGCCGTTTGGCAATTTAATCGCCGGTTTCTTAGCGCATACCATTGGGGTATCCCTGGCTGTTATGTTTGGCGGATTTCTTTGTGGTGTATTTTTTACTACAGTCGGTATATTGTGCCCTGATATAAGAAACATATAAATGGAATTTGCCAGAATTTATTTGATTTTTTTAAAATTAGTAATAAAATAATAATTGCTTCAGGTGAAGGGAGGTGAAAATAATGTTTAAGAAAACTGTATTCGTTCTTCTAGGTATATTTACAGTAATTTATCTTGCAGGATGCGGCAAAAAGCAGAAATCATTAGAGGAAATGCAGGAGCCTATGTCAATGGAGGCGCTAAGCACCTTAAGTGCTGAGAAAAAAAATGTATCTGAGACACCCGCAGCCAGTGCAGTTAAAGAGCCGCAGCCTAAGCCTATCTCTGCACCATCTCCCGCATTAGAGCCATTGCCTCCCTCAGGTCCGTTTAAGCCGACAGCAATACAGATTCAGACTGCCCTAAAGAATGCCGGCTATTATACAGGCAGCATTGATGGGAAAATAGGCCCAAAAAGCAAACGGGCGATTGAGGAGTTTCAGAAGGCGCATGGTTTGGTTGCAGATGGCAAGGTAGGGCCTAAGACCTGGGCGGCGTTAAGCGCATATTTAAATGCACCGGCAACCACGGCATCTACTCAATAAATATAATTAGGATACCTACTATTTATTTTATAAAGACAACTTTTAAAAAATTAGTTTTTTAATCACGGATTAGCACGGATTAAAAGAAACACGGATTAAACGGATTAAAAAGCCACACGGATTTACACGGATAAAGGCATTGCTTATTAAGGCAAGAGATTGTTTAATAAGGGTATCCGTGGTAATCCGTTTAAAATCCGTTAAATCCGTGATTATAATACACAGGCACATTAGATAACGTAAAACGCAAAAGGCAAAACGCAAAACTAAAGAATGATTACAGTGATTTAATCACGGATTAACACGGATTAAAAAAGAACACGGATTAAACGGATTAAAAGCCACACGGATTTACACGGATCCTCACTACTAATAATAACCAGGGACGACTAAAACAATCCGTGATTAAAAAGGTCTTTTAAAGACCTAAAAATAAAATCCCAACAAATTCTTTTAATAAGATTTTGTTGGGATTTTTATTCCCTGATGATATAATAATAGTTTATATGATGGTTGATTTTCCAAAACATTTCTTATGGGGGGCAGCCACATCTGCCTATCAGGTTGAGGGCAATAATGTTAATAGCGACTGGTGGCAGTGGGAAATAAAGGCGGGCCTAAAAGAGGTTTCTGGCCAGGCCTGCCGTCATTACGAACTTTACAAGGAAGATTTTGACTTAGCAAAACTATTGCATCACAATGCCCATCGTTTTTCCATAGAGTGGAGCCGCATTGAGCCGCAAGAGGGAAAATTTTCAGGTGAAGAAATAGGGCATTATTATGATGTTGTCTGCGCCTTAAGAGAGCGCAATATAGAACCCATTGTTACCCTGCATCATTTTACAAATCCACACTGGCTTGCGGGATTAGGTGGTTGGGCAAATAGAGATGCCGCGGTTTATTTTCTTCGCTATGTTGAACTCCTGGTAAGAGAGTTGAGTGATAAAGTACGCTATTGGGTTACCATAAATGAACCTATGGTTTATGCCTATGAGTCCTATATCTTAGGCACATGGCCGCCACAGGAAAAATCTTTTTTAAAAGCCAGCAGGGTTATAAGTAATCTTCTCGCAGCGCACATTAACGCATACAGGGTTATACATAGTATTTACAAGAAAAAAAATCTAATTTCGCCTTATGTTGGAGTTGCCAGCAATATGCTTGCGTTTGTGCCCTGCCGCATGATTTTAAGGGATAAATTAGCCGCATATTTAAGAAACAGATTTTTCAATTTTAGTTTTATAGAGAAGGCATTACGCAATAATTCACTTGATTTTATCGGAGTTAACTACTACACCCGCAACCTCGTAGAGGTTGAAAAATGGAGGTTAAAAAATCTGCTACTTGATGTCTGCGTTAAAAACCACCACCCGCTTAAGAAAAATTCTATGGGCTGGGATATATATCCCGAAGGGCTTTATCAATTGTTACTTTCCTTAAAGAAATATAATATGCCTGTTTTAATTTTAGAAAACGGCATTTGCACAGACGACGATAACTTAAGGTGGGATTTTATCAGCCAGCATCTAAGTAATATTAATCTGGCTATGCAAAAAGGAGTAAATATCGCTGGTTATATATACTGGTCGTTGATAGATAATTTTGAATGGGATAAGGGTTTTAAGATGCGCTTCGGGCTTATTGCGGTGGATTACCATACCTACAAACGCACTCCGAGAGAGAGCGCAAAGAAATTATCACTGGTTTTTAAAACAGGTAGAATTGATTAAATGGAGTTAGCGCATAAGGATTCCATATTAAAAGAGATACCGCTTTTTGCCGGGTTATCTTTAAGGGAACGCAATATTATCGCTGAAAGATGCGCCTTTAAGGAATTTAGAAAGGATGAGATTATTTATGCTGAAGGCTCGCCTGCTTCTTTTTTCTATTGCGTTATCTCAGGCAGGGTGGTTATTTATACTACCGGGCCTTATGGCCAGAAGACAGTCCTGGAATATCTTCATCGCGGCAGATACTTCGGCATTATTTCCCTGCTTACCTCTGAGCCCCACTCGGTAACAGCAGCGGCAATAAATGATTGCCTCCTGTTGGTTATTGAGAAAAATGACTTCGCTTTTATATTGGAGAAAATTCCTAAACTTGCCATTGATTTAAGCCGGACGTTATCAAGACGCCTTAAAAACAAGGATATCCACCAGAAGACCATATTTGAAAGCACCATCCTTTCCGTATTTAGTCTATATTCCCAGGCAGGAAAGACTATATATGCACTTAATTTATCTCTGAGTCTGTATAAAGAAACCCATAAGTCAGTGGTTATTTTGGATATATGTCATAAAGAAAAGATGCATAGCCTGCCGCAGAAGTTAGGGGTTAAGGATGAATATGACTCTTTTGATTTATCCGCGGGTTGTGCAGTTAATCCTGGCTTAATAGAAGAATATATATTAAAGACACCTCAGGGTATAGACCTGTTTTGTTTTTATTATGAGAAGGAAAATGATTCCTGCCTGAGGCGCTTGGTAGATATATTAAGCCTATTAGTGAATGATTATCATTATATAATTTTAGATTTGCCTTCTTCTATAGATGGTTTTGTCTTCTCGGCATTAAATCAATCTGACTTGATACACATCCTGAGTAGTCCGGAAGAGATATATTTAAAAAGAACCAGCAATTTAATGAAGAGACTAAAAAAGGATTTTCATTTTCCTGAAGATAAGATAAAGGTGATAGTGAATGAATATAAATTTTCAAAACTTACACCCCACGAGCAGACACAGATACTTGGGGGTAATATTTTTGCCACCCTGCCTAAAATAGAATTTTGCAGTTCAGATATGATTGTTCTGGATAGTCCAGATTGCGAATATGCCAAGGCAATAAGAAGGATTTCCCGACAATTAGGCGACTGCCTTGTAGGGTTGGCATTAGGCGTAGGGTTTGCCTATGGGTTTTGCCATATCGGCGTATTAAAGGTTATTGAGGAAGAAAAAATACCGATAGATGTTATCTCCGGCTCAAGCATTGGAGCGTTAATTGCCGCACTTTGGGCTACTGGTAGGTCTAGCGCAGATATTATGGAGATTGCCAGGGAATTTAAAGAACCAAAGTATGTGTGGGGGATGGTAGATTTGACCCTGCCTTTTCTTGGATTTGTTAAAGGTCAAAAACTATATAATTTCTTAAAAAGGCATTTTGGAGATAAGACCTTCCGCGATGTAAGGTTACCCTTAAAGATTATAGCCAGCGATATAAGAAGAAAGGAATCTCGCGTTTTAGACCAGGGGCTACTCATAGATGCGATTATGATGAGTTGTTCTATGCCAGGGGTTTTCAGGCCTTATAGATTAAAAGAAGATATGTTGCTTGACGGAGGCGTGATTAATCCACTACCTACAGAGGTTCTTTTTAATATGGGCGTTAAAAAGATTATTGCAGTTAATGTTACCCCTTCGCGGGATGATATCTTAAGTCATTATGAAAAGATAAAGGCGCAGTTTACTACTGCATACGATGCTATACATAAAAGAAAATGGTTTAGCCTGAAACAATATATAAAAAATAAACTAAGGATTAATATACTTGATATTATATTCAGCAGCGTAGAGTTAATGCAGTCTGAACTTGCGCAGAAAGAAGCCGGCCTCGCGGATATTGTGTTGCATCCGGATACAAGCGGTATACACTGGCTTGAGTTGCACAGGGCGGCTGAATTCAGCCGTAGGGGAGAAGAGGAGGCGCGCAGGAATCTTGATAAAATCTGGCAGGTTGTGAATGAATAAAAAGGAGGAAAAATGAAGTTTAGGAGTTGGGGGTTTGGAGTTAGGAGTAAAAAACAAAGGATTATTTTAAGGCTTTTACCTTTTACCTTTTACCTTTTTACTTTATTAGGTTGTGCAATGCTAAAAGAGGCCGGCAAGAAATTCCTGGGGGTTTCTACAAAAGAACTCCAAGACCTAAGAAAAACCTCTATAACAAGGCAATTTAATTACGATTATAATACCTGTTATGAAAAGGTTAAGGAGGCGCTAAAGGAGAAAGGCGCCTATATTTATGCACAGGGTAAAAGAAAACATATGATTGCATTTTATGTGTCAGAAGAGGATACTACCCCTGTTGGAATTTTCTTTAATGAAACTGATGCAAATAAAACCCAGATTGAAGTGTCTTCACCAAGCAGTTATGCAAAAGAGGCAATGGCGTTAAAGATATTTTCTGCTTTAGAGCAATCGCTGGCATTGGAAAATGCTAAAGGAGTGGCGCCATAAAATTTCTTCTGCGATTAATAATAAAAAATACTTATGCTTGAGCACTTAAAGGAACATCTTAAAGAGAAAGCAGTAATTTTAGGCATAGGCAATACCTTGCGTAGTGACGATGGCGCAGGTTCAATTCTTGCAAATCGTATTAAGGATAAGGTGCCCTGGGTAGTCTATGATGCGGCAGAGTCGCCTGAGAATTTCTTAAACAAAATTATAGCATTAAAACCCAAGACCCTTGTTATTATAGATGCAGCAGATTTTGGCAAAGAGGCAGGTGAATTACAGGAATTAGAAGGCAGCAATTTAAAAACAACTAATTTATTCTCAACACATAATTCATCCTTGTCCCTCGTAATTAACTACTTGCAAAATAATTTGAAGATAGATATAATTATTTTAATGATTCAGCCAAAGACAGTTGCCTTTGGCGATAAATTAAGCCCTGAGGTATCCTTAACGTTAAAAAGATTAGAGGATTGGTTCCTTAATTTTGGAAAAGATTAGTTTATTCCGGGGGATTTTATTTTTTAAAAGGGGATAGCCGTTTAATATGGGACAGAAAAAAAGGGATAGTTGGGGTTCGCGCTTAGGTATTATTATGGCTGTAGCGGGTTCAGCAGTGGGATTGGGAAATTTCTTGCGTTTTCCAGCCAAGGCCGCCTCAAACGGAGGCGGCGCATTTATGATTCCTTATTTTGTATCCTTGTTTTTGTTAGGCATACCATTGATGTGGATTGAGTGGACATTAGGTCGTTATGGCGGAGGCTTTGAGCATGGGACAGCGCCTGGGATATTCCACAGCGTCTGGCAGAAGAACCGTTTTATAAAATACTTCGGGGTAATTGGCGTATTCGGTCCACTGGTTATATTCATATATTATACCTTTATAGAATCCTGGACACTGGCTTATAGTTTTTTTTCAATAACGGGTAAATATAGCAGATTAACCGACCAGGCGAGTATGCAAGGGTTTCTAAGGGGGTTCCAGGGGCTTGAAAATAATCAGTATTTTAAAGGCATAGGCATTGCCTACTTATTTTTCTTAATTACTTTTCTATTGAATATCCGCGTGGTATATTACGGAATTAAAGGCGGCATAGAAAAACTCTGTAAACTGGCTATGCCTCTTTTATTTATTTTTGGTATCATCCTGGCTTTAAGGGTTATAACCTTAGGCGCCCCTGATGCTTCTAAACCAGAATGGAATGTCTTTAATGGGTTTGGTTTTTTATGGAATCCTGATTTTTCAGCCCTAAAATCAGCAAAGGTCTGGCTTGAAGCAGCAGGGCAGATATTTTTTACCTTAAGCGTGGGCATAGGGGTAATATTGACTTATGCAAGTTACCTTTCCAAAGGCGATGATGTGGTTTTGTCAGGGTTAACTGCAGCCAGTATGAACGAGGTTGCTGAGGTGATTTTAGGAGGTAGCATTATTATCCCTGCTGCCTTTGTCTTCTTTGGCCCACAGGATATCCAGTCAATTGCGCGTTCAGGGGTATTTAATTTAGGCTTTGTGACTATGCCTTTGGTTTTAAACAGATTGCCTCTGGCTCAGGTATTAGGGTTTCTCTGGTTTTTACTTTTGTTTTTAGCAGGTGTGACTTCTTCTGTTTCTCTGGCTCAACCTGCTGTGGCATTTCTGGAAGATGAGTTTGATATTGGCAGAAAAAAGGCAGTCTTGATTTTCGGGGTTGTTTCTTTTATTCTATGCCATCCCGCAATTTTTTTCTTAAAAAACGGCGTTGTAGACGAACTGGATTTTTGGGGCGGGACATTTTTCCTGGTTTTATTTGCGGCTATTGAGACTGTTTTATTTGTCTGGATTTTTGGCATAGAAAAGGCATGGGATGAAATACATAAAGGCGCGGATATGGCGGTGCCGAAGATTTATAAATTTGTTATAAAATACATCACCCCATTGTTTTTATTCTTTATTCTGGGTATGTGGTTTTGGCAGGAGTGGCTACCCATTATATTGATGAAAAATGTTTCTTTGGAAAACCGCATATATATTTTAGGCACAAGGTTGGGTTTAATATTAATATTTTTTATCTTAAGCCTCCTTGTTAAAATTGCCTGGAGGCGCAGAAAGGCAGTAATAGATAATTTAAGATGAAAATAGGCGGCTGGATATTGATAACTGTTTCCTGGGGTATTATTCTATCCCTGGCTATTTTTTGTTTTATAAAAATATTTTCAAGAAAGGAATTAAAATGATGAAGAATATTTTTTCCTGGCTGATTATTCCGTTTGTCATTATCAACATTAGCGGATGCGCTGCCTTAATCGTAGGCGGGGCAGTGGGCGCATTAGGCGGTTATGCCATAAGTAAGGATACCATTCAAGGCGAGACTGATAAGCCGTATGATAGTCTTTGGGATTCTGCTTTGATGATAGGGAAAATACGCGGGACAATCATACAACAAGACAGGGGAAGTGGTTATATTCAACTTGAGGCGGAACAAAGCAAGGTGTATATCAGACTGATTAAACTGACATCTTCTACCACCCGGGTTAAGGTAAAAGCGCGCAAATACCATTTGCCTAACCTTGACCTTGCGCAGGATATATTTGTCAAGATTATGGAACAGGTTCATTAGAAAAATAGGGACGTTTCTATTTTTCTTCTCATAAGCAGATTTAATGGCTTTATCTTGCGAGAATCTACGTTCCAATTAAAAGTTTTTTGACAATTTTCCGCTTGGATGTTATACTTATTACTCCTTTATTTCGCGTGAACGACAAGGTTCTTAACAACTATTCCTAATACCTGATAACCAGAAAGATAAAAACTAAAAGTGTTGTTAAGAACCTAAAAAGGGGATTATTAAGGGGAAAAGATTGTTTTCCCCTTAAGGGCAGTGAAAGATTATGCCGAGGTAGCTCAGTGGTAGAGCGCGGCCCTGAAAAGGCCGGCGTGGGAAGTTCGATTCTTCTCCTCGGCATTTTTTATTTAAATGCCCTTCGTCTCAGGAATACCCAAAAGGCTGTTTGTCAGTTAACTTACTTGATTAAAGATTACTGTAATAAGAGACTCTTGCTAAGGAAATAGTGACCCACGCCTTGACCGACGCTCCCTTTGAGCCTCTTGCATATAGGGCTTGAGAACTAACAAAAAATTTTTTCTTCTCCGCTTGCGTTCCCACTTGTTTCTTCAGATGTTATTATGGCGACATCAAAATTTATATACCTATCCCACAACAAAATTTAATCTTTTTTGTATTCATCGTAAGTACGAAATCCGATTAGTTTTTTCTCTTTTGGCAGAGGCGGCTCAAGCAACTGTTTGATTGCCTCAAATATCTCTTTTATAGTCTATCATGTTCGGTGTATTTCTTTTCAAGCACCTCAATCTTTCTCTCTAAAAAACAAAGGCAAGATTTTTCGGATGTGGCTGAAAATTTTTTGCTCTTAAGAATATTCTACAACTGTAATATGCAAAGTCTCTGATGTATAGTGGTAGTTCAAATAATCCTTGACAGTTGATATTTTGGTGCTACAATTTTTTAAAAAAGTAATACTTAAATAGATATGACAGATTTATTCAGATTTGGCATTTCATTGCCGAGGGATTTATTAGATAAATTTGACCGGCTGATAAAAGAAAAGGATTATCCAAGCCGTTCTGAGGCAATCAGAGACCTTATCCGGCAAGAATTAATAAAGGAGCAATGGCAGTTAAACAAAGAGGTCGCCGGGGCAATAACCCTTATCTACAATCACCATAAAAGAGAACTGCTTAATAAGGTTATAGATATTCAACATAACTTTCAAAAAATCATCATCTCAGCACAGCATATACATTTAGACCATCATAATTGCCTTGAAATAATCGCCTTAAAGGGCAGGTCTAAGATAGCCAAGGACCTTTTAGGCGCGTTTAAAGGGGTAAAAGGTATAAAACACGTAACATTAAGCATGTCTACTACAGGGATGGGTATTTAGATATATTATTTTTTTATCTTATAGTAGCACGAATTTTAAAAATTGTAATAATATATGAGACAGGATAAAAACTCAGACAATAAAATCTTAGATGAGATTTTAACATCCATCCATAAAATAAATTATGGAGAGGTTGTAATAACCATACATAATTCAAAAATAGTTCAGATAGAAAGGAGGGAGAAGAGGAGGTTTGATTTAAGGCCGACCATAAAAATGGAGGAAAAAATTTAAATTTCTCTATTCCGACTGGATAACCAGAGGTAGAGACTAAAAGCGAGGCAGGTTATGAAGATTTCTTCTGGTATCCAGTTAAAATTTCTTATTCTAATCTGTTCAGTCTTATATATGGCTTTTTGTTCTATTAATATTTGTCGTGCAGATGAAGAGGCAATAAAACTTGAGATTGCCGAGTTAAAGGCGAGGATTCAACAATTAGAAGAAAAACTCACTCAACAAGAAGAAAAGACAAAAGGTATGGAAGAAATAAAAGAGACATTTGAAGGATTCTCTATTGGTGGGGGTGCTACAATGGTCTTACAAGGAACTCGCAATGCCAATGCCACTTCCACAAAAAATGAGGATGTTAGCGATGCATCTTATTCCATTGACTTAGAAATTGCTAAAGAGTTTAAAGATGTGGATGGCAGGGCCTTTTTGCATTTAGAGACAGGCCAAGGGCTTGGGGTAGAAGATGAATTAACTTTGTTTTCCAATGTAAATAAAGATGCCAATAATGATGAAAACTTGAAAATTTCTGAAATCTATTACGAGCAAAAGGTTTTTAATAAAAAAATGACTCTGACCATTGGTAAATTAGACCCCACTGTTTATTTAGATACAAATCTTTTAGCAAATGATGAAACAACTCAATTTTTAGGAAGGATGTTTAGGAATTCTCCAGTAATAGAATTTCCTGATAATGCTGGAGGATTACGTTTGGCCATTTCACCGATTGAACTTTTTGACATTGAATTAGGGGTATTTGATGCGGATAGTGACTTTGAAGATATATTTGATTCGGTATTTTTAGGCAGTCAGATTAACTTTAAACCAAAATTTTTCAATCGGGTAGGTAATTATCGTCTCATTGGTTGGCTTAATGACCAAAACCATACAAAATGGCAAGACATAACAAAGGATAAAGAAAAGGGGTATGGTTTTGGTTTAAGTTTTGACCAGGAATTTACTGATAGTTTAGGGGCGTTTATTCGTTATAGCTGGCAGGAACCTACGGTTTATCTTACAGGTTCTTCCTTTTCTTTAGAACACGCCTTTAGCGCAGGCTTACAAATTAAGGCAGGGCTTTGGAATAGAGAGAATGATGTGCTTGGCCTTGGGGTAGGCTATGCAATTCCTTCGGATGATTATAAGAAAGCAGATCCCACAAGAAATGCGAAGAAAGAAGGCCATTTTGAGACCTATTATAATATCTATATAAATGAGCATCTCCATCTTTCTCCAGATATACAGGTAGTCTGGAATCCTTATGGTGATGATGTTCAAGATAAAAAAGATACCATAACTGTCTTTGGCTTAAGGGGTCAGATGGATTTCTAAGTCTCATACATAATAGAGTAGTCGGTGTTCACGACTTATTAAGGAGGCTAATTATGCATATACCTGATGGTTATTTAGGTCCGGCAACAAGCGGTGTAATGTATGCCGTTATGTTGCCAATTTGGACAATAGCATCAAGGGTTGTAAAAAGGACGCTTAAGGCTAAACAGGTGCCGCTATTGGCAATTGGTGCTGCATTTAGTTTTGTAATTATGATGTTTAATGTCCCTATCCCCGGCGGGACAACAGGGCATGCAGTAGGCGCTGTGTTAGTGGCTATACTCCTTGGGCCCTGGGCTGCCTGCATTGCAGTTACGGTTGCATTAGTAGTGCAGGCGCTGCTCTTTGGAGACGGAGGCATAACTGCGATAGGCGCTAATTGTTTCAATATGGCGTTTGTGGAGGTGTTTGTCGGATATTACCTATATAAACTGATAAGCGGGTCATCTCAGATTAGTTCAGGCAGGCGCGTTATTGCTGCAGGTATTGCCGGGTATGTGGCTTTAAATATTGCTGCATTATCCGCTGCTATTATGTTTGGCATTCAGCCAATACTCCATAAGACTGCAAGCGGACAGTCGTTATATTGTCCTTATGGATTAAATGTCGCTATTCCTGCAATGTTAGGCGAGCATATGTTAATATTCGGATGGGTTGAGGCGATAGTTACAGCGTTAGTCATTAAATACCTGCAAAAACAGGATCCGTCTCTTCTTAAGGCAGGAGAGGAGGTGTTGGCATGAAGACAACAACTAAATTATGGATTGGTATAGGGGTCTTAATACTGCTTTCACCTTTGGGCTTAATACTTCCTGAGTATTTTAAGGCAGGAGATGCCTGGGGTGAATGGGGGGCTGATACTTTTAAAGAATTAATCGGATACATCCCACAAGGCCTTGAAAGAATCTCCAGTTTTTGGAAGGCGCCTATCCCTGATTATGCCTTTGGAGGTTGGCAAGAAAAGGGATTAGGCAGTTTAAGCCTTGCGTATATTGCATCTGCCGTAATCGGGATTTTGATTACTGCCTGCGTGGTTTTAGTAATAGGAAAATTATTAAGCAAAAGAGAATGAGTTGTGAAAAACTGTGTAGCCGCTGATTTTAAACACAGGGAGAGAATATGCTTAGAAGATACATTTTGTATTTGGTCCGCTGGCAGTTAAGTACGCCTATTTTATGGATTGCAGTGCGCAACTTAGGAACAGGGGTTTGGTCAACAGTAATAGCAAATTTAATCGGAGGGGCAATATTTTTCTGGGTTGACAGGTTCATTTTTACCTCCAGGGCAGTTGAAATCTGGCATATAAAAGAAGGCAGGTGTGATAAATGTGGGGCTATGTCGCATTTATGGAGGTTGGTTAAGACTGTTGGTTATGACCGTAGTAACGCCAAGCCGGTATTTCTCTGTATGAAATGCTCTAAAGAAAAAACAGATGCATTAAGGGCGCAAGGCATTCCCGTAAGAGGCAAAAGCAGATGATGCGTCATAATTTTATTGAACGCTCTCTTGTAGGAGGTGTTTCTTTTTTAAAGGAATCTGTTTTCTCTGAAGAATACGCCTTAAGGGAAGGGTTTTTGCAAGGCATAGAGCCGCGCATCAAATTAGTAAGCATTCTTTTTTTTCTTCTGGCGGTTTTGTTTTCCAAGGGTATTTATTTCCTTATTTGTATGTATGTATTTTGCCTTTTACTTGCCGCGTTCTCCTTAATACCTTTGGGCTTTTTCTTAAAACGCACCTGGATTTTTATTCCTTTGTTTTCCCTGTTTATCGCATTGCCCGCGCTTTTTAACATATTCACACCTGGCGAGCGAATGGCAGATTTTAGAATATTCGCCTTTTCTTTAAGCATTACCAGACAGGGCATTGCCAGCTCAAGCATCTTCTTTATGCGCGTCTTAACCAGCGTATCCCTGTGCATATTGTTGGTTTTGACTACAAGGCATTATATGCTATTGAAGGTATTGCGCGTATTTAAAATCCCGCAGGTCTTTGTAATGACCCTGGGGATGTGCTATCGTTATATTTACCTTTTTATGGAAATAATACAGAATACCTATCTGGCGATAAAAAGCAGGGTGGGAAATATTTTTTCTGTCAGAAAGGGCCAGGGTATAGTGGCGTGGAATATATCTTATCTTTGGCAGCGCTCTTATAAACTCAATGAGGATGTGTATAAGGCAATGCTCTCTAGGGGTTATCAGGGAGAGGCTGTAGTATTAAATGATTCTACAATTAAAGTTAAGGATTGGTTGTATCTATTTATGTCTATACTGATTTCCACCTTGGTATTTTATTTCCCATATTAGCAATTATGATAATTTATATTTATGGTTTTTAATCGGTTGACTAAAAAAATCAGGCAGGGTTTATGAATAGTGTTATTTTTGAATTAGAGGATGTATTTTTTTCTTACTTAGGCAAGTTCCCGGCATTGCGCGGCATAGATTTTAAAATAAGGGAAGGGGAAAGAATAACCGTTATCGGCGCAAATGGTTCAGGTAAGACTACGCTTCTACATATGCTTGACGGGCTTATATTTCCTGACCAGGGTATAATAAAGGCATTTGGCAGGATATTAAAGGAAAGGGATTTTAACGATGAAGATTTTTTCCGGGGTTTCAGAAAAAAAGTGGGTTTAGTTTTTCAGAATCCAGATATCCAGTTATTTTGCCCTACGGTAAAGGAAGACATCCTCTTTGGGCCATTACAATTGGGAATTAATAAAGAACAGATAAAAAAGCGTCTCCAAGAGGTCGTGGCTATATTGGGTATTGAAGATTTGCTTGAGAGGGCTCCCCATCAGTTAAGCATAGGCGAAAAACGCAAAGTTGCCATAGCCAGCACTTTAATTATTGAACCAGACATTCTTCTGCTGGATGAACCTACTGCAGGGCTTGACCCTTTCACCTCAAGGCAGATAATTGATATTATTATTCATTCAAGCCTTAAAGGCAAAAGCATTGTTACTGCTACGCATGATTTGCATCTTGCTGAAGAGATATCAGACTTAATTTACGTATTTAACAAGGATAAACAAATATCCCGGTTCGGTAACCCCCAGGATATATTAAAAGACACTGATTTCCTAAGGATGCATAATCTTATCCATATCCATAGCCACAGGCATGAAGATAAGATTCACACACATCTACATACACACACCTAAAACAACATTCTTAGATAGCGTAAGGATAAGTTATATCTACAAAATAAAAACCCCGCATCGTATTGATGCGGGGTTGGTTTGTGCAATCAGATTATTTTTTATGCAGCCTTTCTGACGTTGGTTGCCTGTTCGCCTTTAGGGCCCTGGCTTACTTCAAATTCAACTTCCTGGCCTTCATTAAGGGTTTTGTAGCCGTCACCTGTAATTGCGCTATAATGGACAAAAACATCCTTTCCATCTTCGCCGGTTATAAAGCCGTAACCCTTTTGATTGCTGAACCATTTCACCTTTCCCTTCGCCATTTCCTGTTACCGCTCCTTTCTTAACAAAAAACCGTAAAGCGCACTTATTATTTTACTTTGCTTTACGGTATCGTTATTCCTAATATTCCTACTCCTTTATATTCCAAACTCTTATTATAAGTATAACACTTTTTTTGCCTTTGTCAATTATTTTTTGTAGAGTTTCCCCATTTTTTTCTAACACGAATGTCCACGAATTTTTATCGAATTCACACAAATTATTTCTCTTCGGAAATTCGTGAGAATTCAGCTTTTCCGCCAAAATTCTTGGTGGATCCGTCAATCTTTGTGGCGGAGATTCGTTGGGATTCGTGACCTACCCCCATTTATTGTACCACTAAGAATTGGAGTTTTTAGCGCCATTTGATATTGTTACAGCGGCACCCGCCGCTGCAATCTTTTCCTTTTCCTGCCTGATGAATTCTTCCGGCGTGAGGTTCTCTAAAGAGCTGTGTGGCCGTTCAGTGTTATAGTCTATACGCCAACGCTTTGTGACGACTTTGTAGCGTGAAAGATAGAAACGCGCGGGATTTCTCACCGAAAATAAAATATACACCAATATACAAGAATAAACAAAATACTTGACAAATATACAAGAATATGATATATTTTGTATAGAAAAGAGGTGATACAAATGCAGGAAGTTATGACGGCAAAACAGTTAGCGGATTATCTACAGGTTAATGAGTTGACTATTTATAAAAGGGTGCGCTTAGGAATAATCCCCGCGGTGAAGATGGGTAGAGCTTTACGCTTCAAAAAAGATATCATTGATAAGTGGCTGGAGGTTGAAAGCGGATGGGACCAGGAATTTGAGACCCTCTTAAGAAGAACCCAAGTATTTGGTAAGCAAGCAGGGATTACAGAACAAAAGATCCAGCAAGCGGTTAAAGAAGTAAGGGCAAAGTAATAGGAGATAATTTGCTCAAGGTTGTTATTGACACTAATATTTTTGTCTCTGGAGTTCTTGTAGAAGGAGGCAATCCTTCGGTTATACTCAAGGCCTGGAAGAGAACTCAGAAGTATCAACTCTTTGTCACAGAAGAAATCATCCAAGAAGTCCTCAGGGTTATGCAGAGACTAAATGTGCCTCCAGAGATTATTACGGATTGGGATAAAGCCATAAGAAAAAATGCTATTTCTGTAGTCCCTATGAGAAAAATCGAGGCCGTAAAAGAGGATCCTTCAGATAACAAATTCCTCGAATGCGCCATTGAATCCCGCGCTGATTATATCGTGAGCGGTGACAGCCATCTAAAAGGATTAAAGGAATTCCAGGGAATAAAGATAATAAGCGCCAGGGAATTCTTGGGTATCTTGAGTAAAGAGAGCTAATAGAGTCAACAATCTCGCAATAAAGTGCAAGGCTTGTAACTACCCTGGGCCATAGTTTTTCCCGATATATATCGCGCAACTTTGACAGAAAAATAGGTTTTTGACCTATCCTCTCGATCTTGTCCGACGGCAGATGGGGTGAGAGGGTTATTTTATTGGTAGAAGTGCAGTGGGCCGTCAAAGGTAGGTTTTAGCTCTCTCGTAGATAAAAGGGGAAAATTGGAAGGTCAACTGTTAAAGTTGCGTTAGGATTATCGTCGGAAAAGGGGAAATTTAAGCGGGAGAACGTTAAGGTTTCGTTAATTAGTGGCGGTTATCTCTTGGGTTGAATTGTTGCATACCCTTTATTATTTCTCTTACCTTCGGGATATGCTCCACACAAACCACTCTTATCCCTAAAGAAGCCAATATCTCTTTAAAAGAGTCGTAGAGGAGTCGTGAATCCATGCGAATTTCCTTTGGCAGGCCCTTTAGTTTAAGAAAGTTTTTGCCTAAGAATACATCTTTTAAGAGATTAAAGGCATCTTCTATTAGGTTTTCTTCGTAAATGGCTTGCATAATCAGAATTATGTCGGTCTTCTCATCGTGAATAAAGAATATCCGCGGTATTATATCTTTAATTGCTACCATGCCGGAAGGCGCAGCCATATTGTAGATAGTTGGTAATCGGGGAAGGGACTTAAGTTGTTTGAGAGTCTCTTCATCAATGTTAACTGTTTTGAGTAGAGGTTTAGGGATCATAATGTTTTCATAACGGCTAATTATCTGGATATCGTTATTTTCCAAAATTATGTCAAATATTCTTATTTTGTTGGTTTTCTTAAAGGTCTGGGGTTGAAGTTGGCCTTTGGCTGTAAGTTCAATAATGGCTTTGATATAGAGATAAAGTATCTGGGCTTCATCGTCCTTAGGGGGTCTAAATACCTTACCTGGTTCTTTTGCAGAAATCCAATAAAAATATTTTCGAGAATAATTAAAGTAAGGGTCGTATCTTTTATAATAACTGGTAAAACCAGGCGGAAGTTCATCTTTACGGCATAGGCTTACAGAGAGAAGATGACTGGCATTTGTCAGGGTGTCATGGTCTATGTCACAGCTTGAGGCATCAGCCAGTGCAAGGTAGCCTTTCCAGCCCTGCATAAGAAGTAAGCCATATTCAATGCCACCACTACCCATAATACAGACAAAATAAAGTTGGTTTTGTCCCTTAATATATAAACCAAATATGTCCTCATTACCCACCATATCCCAAGGTTTAAGTTTAAATAATCCCTCGGAAATCAAAAAGAGTTCTCGGTGAACATTGTCTTTGCTTATGGTATTTCTTTTGTTCTCTTTCGGAAGGTTGGGGTGAATGTTATCTTGCATTGAAATAGCCTTTTTAAAACTTTTGCATGAGTTAGTTTTTGAAGATTGGGTCAGCAGAGTAATAAATAAACTTATCCTTTAACAATATCCCAAAATGTCCTATAATGTCGCATATTTTGTGTTCATCATCAACCCTTGACAACTGGGGCTGTTAAGGGTCAACGGAGAATAAAATTATCGTTGCACTTAGGAATAAATTGCATGGTAGCGACTCTCTATTTGAACATCCAATGATTTTGTTGATGTTCTTTAGGTCCTGCAATAATTTTTTCTGCAAGTAACATTTTTCTTCGCTCTTCTTCTGGGAATGATTGCCTATATTTAATCAATTCGCCCTTGTCTTTTGACATTCTTAGGATTTTTGATCCTTCAGAGATTACATAGATTTTTCCATTTACCATTGTCTCCTTTCATATTATACTGCGAAGAATATAAAACTCAATAATAAAAATCTTTAAGGAGGTTAGCGCGTTGGCGAGTTGGCGCGTTGGCGAGTTTTTGGGCATCTTTAATAATTTGAATAGATTGACTGTTAACAAAAAACTGATATAATTAATTGCAATTGATGTTAGATGAAGGTAATTATTTGAGGACATCTAGAAAAATCTGCAGAAAATGTGGGTATTCTGGCAAAGGATGCCCTGGTCTTTATCTTGGTGAACGCCGACGTAGCTCAGTTGGTAGAGCAAGTGTTTCGTAAACACTAGGTCGAGGGTTCAAATCCCCCCGTCGGCTTTTATTTTATGTCCAGATTTCGCGAGGTTTTAAAAAACAGGAATTTCTTTTTGCTATGGTTTGGCCAGATAATTTCACAGTTGGGAGACAGGTTAGGCCAGATGGCATTAATCGGCTTTATATATTTAAGGGCGCCAGGCTCAAGCATTGAGATAGCCAAGATGCTATCCTTTACGATATTACCTGTATTTCTGATTGGTCCGATTGCCGGGGTATATGTAGATAGATGGGACAGGCGCCGCACTTTATATACCTGCGACCTGCTGCGTGCTGCTTTAATGTTGCTGATACCTTTATTTTTATTTTACTCTAAAGGGATGATCTTAGTGTACTTAATTGTGTTTATTACATTTTGTATTGGCCGTTTTTTTGTTCCGGCAAAACTATCCATTATACCCGAAATCGTAGACAAAAAGGATTTATTAATTGCTAATTCATTAGTTCATACAACAGGGATGATTGCGGCAACCTTAGGATTTGGGATAAGCGGTTTAGTTGTAGAATGGATGGGGGCAAAGAGCGGCCTTTATTTAGATTCTTTAAGCTTCTTGATTTCAGGTGCCCTTATTTTCTTTATTACCAGAAAATCCGCTGACACCTTTAATCTCAAGGAAGTCGGCAAGGAAATAGTTACGGTCATAGGGAAATCCGTTTTTCAAGAGATAAAGGAAGGGATATTGTATTTTATCCAGAAGAAAGATGTCAGATTCACGGCAGGGGTAATTTTTACTTTATGGGCGGCATTAGGGTCAAGTTATGTAGTGGTCATAGTGTTTATTCAGAAAACCCTACAATCGGCTACAAGGGACTTAGGGTTATTAATTATGTTTTTGGGATTAGGTTTATTTTTGGGTTCTTTGGTCTACGGCCGTTTTGGACAAAGGATATCCCATTACAAAATAATATTTTCTTCTTTGACTTTAAGCGGTATAATGTTAGCCGCCTTTGCCTTGATATTAAACCAATATCCTGATTTTTTAATCGCTGCCCTACTTGCTTTGTTATTGGGTCTTTTGATTTCCCCGATTATGATTGCCTCAAACACCATAATCCATAAGGTTAGCGATAATGAGATGATGGGCAAGGTCTTTAGTTCCCTGGAGATAATAATGCACCTTGGATTTTTGTTGTTTATGTTTATCAGTAGCATCCTTGCGGAAAAGATACCTGAGGTTTATATATTAATTGTGGTGGGCTGCGTTTTAAGCGTGTTAGGCCTGATAAATCTTATCTATCATCGCAATATGCCATGGTTAAATTAGAAGAGCACAAGTATTATACTTATGACCGCCAGATTGAAAGGATGCCCCTTGCGTCTAATGTATATCTGCCTTTAATTCAGCATTTAGGTAAGGCATGCATACCGCAAGTTAAAATAGGGGATTATGTTCTAACAGGTCAGAAAATTGCATCAATAGACGCTAAGGTCTATTCCCCGATACACGCATCTATATCAGGCAAGGTTAGCGCTATTGCTGATTACCCACATCCTGTTTTAGGCAGGTGTCGGGCTATAGCAATTGAAAGCGACGGCAGAGACGAATTATCCACCGCATCCCGTACACCGTCTACCATAGCCCGTCCTGATGAATTGACTGCTGAGCAAATAAGAGATATTGTCTTAGAATCAGGCATAGTAGGCTTAGGCGGGGCAGGGTTTCCGACACATATAAAATTAAATCCTTCAAAGACAGTTTCTCACTTGATTATAAACGGCGCAGAGTGCGAGCCATACCTGACCTCTGATTACCGTTTGATGGTAGAAAAGACGAGGGAAATTGTCCTTGGCATAGATTTGGTAGCAAGGTGCCTTGGAGTCAAATATGTATATATCGCTATTGAAGATAATAAGCCGCTGGCAATAGAAGCATTTAGGTCGATGAACAGTGAACGGTTAACGGTTAACGGGGAACGGTTAACGGTGGATAGTTGCGTAAACCGAACACATATACATATACAAGTTGTAATTTTAAAGACTGAGTATCCGCAGGGTGGAGAAAAGCAGTTGATAAAGAAGATTTTAGACAGGGAGGTTCCGAGAGGGGGTTTACCTTTTGATGTTGGCGCAGTAGTACATAACGTTGCGACCTGTTTTGCGATTTATGAGGCGGTTTATTTAAATAAACCTTTGTATGAACGCGTTGTTACTGTTACAGGAAGTTGCTTGACAAGCCCGAGGAATCTTATGGTGCGCCTTGGTACTCCCATAAGGGATTTAATTGAATTCTGTGGTCCATTAAAGGATGAACCAGCCAAGATTATTATCGGAGGCCCTATGATGGGCATTGCGCAATATACAGACAAGGTACCAGTCATTAAGACAACCAGCGGTGTAATTCTTATGAATAAAGATGAGGCAAAAATATTTGAAGAGATGCCTTGTATTCGCTGCGGCAGTTGTATAAGAAATTGTCCTATAGGGCTTATGCCGTGTTTAATAAATTTAGCCTCTGGAAAAGAACTCTGGTCTTTTGCTAAGACTTACGGCGCCTTAGATTGCATTGAATGCGGTTGTTGTAATTACGTTTGTCCAGCAAATAGGCATTTAGTCCAGAGTATTAAAAGGGCAAAGTTAGAGATAGGAAAATAACCTTTCAGTCCACGTTTAATATAATTTTAAAAGGAGCCCCTAGGTATGAAAGAGATGATGCGTTACGGTCTTATCCTAGCTTTAATCTGTATTGTAGCAGGTGGTCTTCTGGCTACAGTTAACTCCATAACCGAATCCAAGATTATAGCCCGCGCACGCGCAGAGGAAGAGTCAAATTTAACAGGTTTATTATCCGGGGCGGTGCGTTTTGAATCAGTGAAATCCAAAGATGAAATTATTTATTATAAAGGTTATAATGCGGATAACCAATTTATAGGCGTGGTTTTTAAGGCATCTGGCAAAGGTTATTCCAGCGTTATTGATACTATGGTTGCAATGGCTAAAGACGGCACAATTAAAGCGATAAAAGTTTTGTCGCAGAATGAAACACCTGGTTTAGGTAGCCGCGTTGCTGAAGAATCTTTTACAGGTAGGTTCGCCAATAAGAATACTGATGGTTTAAGAGATATCCAGGCAATCACAGGGGCAACCATATCATCAAAGGCAGTTATAGATTCAGTAGCCAAAAAGGCAGAAGAGATAAAGGCGCTGTTAAATACGCAACAGTAATTTTTATATCAGACCCAAAAGTATATAAACTATACACACTTTTTTAGAATATGAATAACAAATTAATTTGTTCACCGTCGCCGCATTTGCATAAAAGAGATGAATCTGTAAGCAGAATTATGTGGACGGTTACGGCATGTCTTATACCCGCAGGCATAGCGGGTGTATTCATATTTGGATTAAGCGCCCTTGAGGTAATTATCCTTGGGGTGGTCTCTGCTTTAGGAACCGAAACCCTGTTGCAGTTATTAACAAAAAGAAAGATTACTATTTTAGACGGAAGCGCCTTTCTTACAGGTTTATTGCTGGCTTATAATTTGCCCCCGCGTGTTCCTTTCTGGATACCTGTTGTAGGTTCATTTTTTGCAATTGCAATAGGAAAACAGGTCTTTGGTGGCTTAGGACAGAATATATTTAATCCTGCCCTGGTAGGCAGGGTTTTTCTGATGGCAAGTTGGCCAAAGTATCTCACAGTATTTAACCAGCCCTTAAGTTATGATGCAGTAACTCAAGCCACGCCATTGGCCTTACTTAAAGAAGGAAAGGGGCTAGGCGGTGTTTCTTATCTGGATTTGTTTATTGGGGCAAGGGGAGGTTGTATAGGCGAGGTTTGTATAGCGGCGCTTATTGCCGGCGCAATTTTTCTTTTTATTAAAGGGTATATTTCCTGGCATATCCCAATTTCATACATTTCTACCACTGCAATTTTCACCTATATATTTGGTTTGAAGGGTTTATTTACAGGAGATTGGCTTTTTCATATTTTATCAGGGGGTTTAATACTTGGTGCTTTTTTTATGGCTACGGATTATGTAACCTCGCCTTTAACAAGGAAGGGCCAGGTTATATTCGGTATAGGTTGTGGTATTTTGACAGCGGTTATCCGACTTTGGGGAGGGTATCCTGAAGGCGTTTCTTATGCAATCCTGATGATGAATGCAGCAACACCTATTATAGACAGATATACAAGAAGCCGTATTTACGGTATGGATAGATAATCTATGGTTTATAGTCTATAGTTTAATCTATAGACTATAAATCAGCGACCATTGACTATTTTATATGAATAGATTATTTAAGGAATTCTTAAGAGGTATCATAAAAGAGAATCCCACGTTTGTGCTGGCGCTTGGGCTGTGCCCGACCCTGGCAGTATCAATATCTGTGTCTAACGGTATAGGAATGGGTATAGCCGCTACTTTCGTGCTGATTGGTTCAAATATTATAATATCCCTGATTAAAAATATTATTCCGGACAGAATTCGTATACCTTGTTTTATTGTGGTTATCGCTACCTTTGTTACGATTACTGAATTAGTTATGAAGGCATACGCCCCTGCCCTGAACCGCGCCTTAGGCATATATGTGCCTTTAATTGTCGTCAACTGTATTGTCTTAGGCCGCGCTGAAGCATATGCCTCCAAAAACAGCGTGGTAAATTCCTTTTTTGATGGTCTAGGTATGGGGGTTGGTTTTGCCCTGGCATTGATATTGATTTCCGGAATCAGGGAATTTTTAGGCGCAGGGAAACTCCTGGGTTTTACGCTTATCAAGGGTTTTCAACCGGTATTTGTTTTTGCCATGCCATCAGGGGCGCTTTTAATCATCGGGTTATTACTCGGATTTTTTAATTTATTTAAGAATAGATAGATATGACTATTGCAAAATTTTTAACTATATTTATATCAGCAGTATTTCTTTATAACGTTATCCTATCGCGTTTCTTAGGGTTGTGTTCTTTTATAGCCATTTCCAAGGAAACAAAACCAGCGCTGGCTATGAGTCTGGCAGTAATGTTTGTAATCACTATGTCTTCTATCATTACCTGGTTTATATATAGATTTTTGCTGATTCCTTTTAATCTTGTTTATCTACGCACCATTTGTTTTATTCTGGTTATAGCAACCTTTGTGCAGTTTGTGGAAATGGTTATTAGAAAAATCAGCCCCATGCTTTATAGGTTTTTCGGGATATACCTGCCTTTGATTACGGTCAATTGTGCTGTATTAGGTATAGCGGTTTTAAATGTGGATATGTTTTTTATCAACTCAAAACCAATCCCGGGGAGTTTCTTTTATTCAGTATTTCAGGCAATATGCGTAGGCTTAGGTTATACCTTAGCCATGCTTTTGATGTCCGGCATAAGGGAGAGGTTGGATTTCTGTAATGTCCCCAGGGCAGTCAAGGATATACCGCTTGCCTTTATTATTGCTTCAATTATGAGTTTGAGTTTCTTTGGGTTCAATGGATTCAAGTTTTGATGTCTCTAATAATAAATTTTTAACGCAGATTCCAACGGGTTATACGCTTTATGCAATCCCGCAGGGATTTTACTGGATAGTTGGATAAAACTGCGTTAGATTTTATAAATCTATGCTTATAATATGAAATGGAAGTTTTAATCCCGATTTTAACTTTAGGAATATTAGGGGCTGTTTTTGGTATAGGCCTTGCCATTGCCTCTAAGAAACTCGCAGTGCAGGTTGACCCGCGTCTGGAAAAAATCCATGGGCTTTTACCTGGGTCTAACTGTGGCGCCTGCGGGCAAGCAGGTTGTTTTAGTTTTGCCGAAGGGCTCTTAAGCGGAAAGTTTAATGTTGACGCATGCCGGGTGAGCGAAGACAAAATAAAAGAGAAAATTGCTCAAATCTTAGGTCAGAAATTGGAAAGGAATATAAAAAAAATAGCGGTTTTGCACTGTAATGGCGGCACAAAGGTAAAAGATAGGTTTATCTATCAGGGCATAGAAGATTGTGTAGCAGCAAATCTGGTTTTAGGGGGACAGAAGGACTGCGCCTTTGGTTGTTTAGGTTTTGGTAGTTGCGTAAAGGTCTGTCCATTTGGGGCAATAAAGATGTCTAGTGAGGGTTTACCTGTTGTGGATGAAAATAAATGCAGGGCCTGTAATAAATGCGTAGAGACCTGTCCTAAAAAATTATTTATCCTTGTTCCATTTGATAGGCGCGTATATGTTGCCTGTAGTTCCCATGATATAGGAAAAGAAACAAGGGCGGTTTGTCCTGTTGGTTGCATTGCCTGCCGTAGATGCGAACAGGTCTGTCCGGTAGATGCAATACACGTTATAGAAAACGTGGCTGTTATAGATTATGATAAATGCAATGATTGTGGTGAATGCGTAAAGGTATGCCCAATGAAGACCATTAGAATCGCAAACCGTTAATCATATACAATAAACCTAACGAAGTTAGAGGAGAATAGAATAATGAACATTGCGGTATTTGCCTCTGGAAGGGGAACAAATTTTTCTGCTATTGCCAGGGCTGTTAAGAAAGGAAAGATTCCAGGGAATTTAGCGTTGTTGGTTTGCGACAATCCAAGCGCCCCTGTAATTTTAAAAGCCAGGCGCGCCAATGTCAAGGTCGCCCTTGTAAAAAGAAAGGATTTTGCCACCAGGAAAGATTTTGAAGAGAGAATCATCCAGCACCTAAAAGATGAGGCAATTGATTTGATTGTTTTGGCGGGTTTTATGCGGCTCTTAAGCGCGGATTTTGTCTTGAAGTACAAAGGTAAAATTTTAAATATCCATCCGGCGCTACTACCTTCTTTTAAAGGCACAGAAGGGATAAAAGACGCATTTGAGTATGGCGTTAAGATTACCGGGGTAACAGTGCATTTTGTAGATGACCAGATGGACCATGGCCCGATAATCCTGCAGGAGCCGGTTAAGATAAAAGAGGATGATACGCTGGAGACTTTAGAGGCCAGGATTCATAGGGTTGAACATAAACTTTACCCTGTAGCCATAAGACTATATATAGAAGGCAGGATAAGGTTAGAGGGCAGAAGGGTAAAAATTGTTAATGATTGAAAGTATCCAATAAAGAAGGCCTGCTTAAAAGAAGTTTATTGTTATTTTCAAGATTATTCAATTCCACAAAATTAAATTCCTTAAAATCGTATATCTTTACTGTTGCTGCTATAACCTTTATTATCTCCCTGTCAATATCAACATTTTTATCAACTTCTGGTTTTTGAAATTTTAATCTGATGCGGTGTATAATCTGTTCGGTAATAAATTCCTTCATTGTGATATCCCGGTAATGTATATGCATGCCTTCTGTATCTGCAATTATCTGAGCCCCGAAATCAGTATCCTGGATTGTCCTATGCTGGTACTCTTCCCAGGAGATGTATTCATAAGAGACCTTCTTTAAGTCAAGGGAATAGAAGAGTTCTTTCATCTCAAGTCCATTCTTTATATCAGCGGTTATCAAATAGTAAAACGTTGGTTCAGTCTCTTTAGAGCGGTCAAGGCTAAATATGACGCGCCTTAAAACCTTCCAGACATTATTAATTTTTTCTATAGTATCTTTTTTGTATTTATACTCCTGGGTTTTTTCTTTTTCTGGAACAGCCCTTATGAGATATGCAAATTTTAAAGAGGCATCGCTGGGTATATTCCGTATTTGTTCTAAACTAAACTTCTCAAAATATTTTTCTGGCTTTTCGCTTTTTTCAAATATATCCTCCAATGGCAGATAAATCCAGAGCGTAGAGCCAACCAGTTTTACTTTTACATCCAGATTGTATTCGGCTTTACATATGTCCTGAATGGCTTTATCAATATTTTCTTTAAGATATGTTGGGGTAAGGGAGGAGGAACAGCCTGAGAATAATAGTAAAATTATCAGGATGAGGCTATTTAGCGCGTTCTTTGCCGAACTCCTTAAAAATAACCTCAATTTCATCATAATTTAATTCTTCTTTTTCTACTAATTCTTTAGCAAGGCGGTCAAGTAGCGGTTCTTCTTTGCGCAAGACCTGCTCCACTTCTTTAAGACAGGTTTGCAGTATATCCTGCACATCGTTATCCAGACGGGCTTTCATTTCTTCTGATATAATAGTATTGGCGTTTCGGTAAAAATAGGGATCTACGGCATAGAAGTCCCCGATTAATCCGGATTTTCCCATTCCCCAGCGCCATACCATATCATGTGCTTTATTAAAGGCACTGGCAAAGTCTCCGCCAACCCCTGAAGTGGTTATACCTAATTTTAATTTTTCTGCTGCATAGGAGCCTAAGGATGCCCTGATATCGCCCAAGAGTTTATTTTTATCAGGAATCAGGGTTTCCCTGGTTTCTGGCGTCCAGGTAACTCCGCCTGTATGGCCGCGAGGGGTAATTGTAATCTTAAATACATCTTTCGTAGGGACCATAAGGTAGGTAATTATTGCGTGTCCTGCTTCATGATATGCGGTTTGCCACTTTTCTTCCTCGCTATATTTAAATCTCCGCTTGATACCCAGCGCTACCCTTTCCCTGGCATCATCAATATCTTTCATAGTAATGAGTTTTCTTTTGCGTCGCACAGCAATAAGCGCTGATTCCCTTACTAAATTAGCAATGTCCGCTGGGCTATAACCAACTGTCATACGGGCAAGTCGGTCAATCTTTACGTCATTCTGGTCATACTGAACCTTTTTTAGATAATACACAAACAATTTCTCTCGGTCTTCTAAGTTAGGTTTATCCACATATATCTTGCGGTCAAATCTTCCAGGTCTTAAAAGAGCGGCATCTAAATAACCTTCCCAGACGTTTGTGGCGCCTATAATAACGATATTGTGATCTTTTTCTTTTAAGCCATCCATTTCAACTAAGAGTTGGTTTAAGGTTTGATTGTGCTCGGTGGTGCCTCCGAATCCGACATCCAGGGCGCGCTGGGCGCCTAAGGCATCCAGTTCGTCAATAAAAATTATGCAGCCTCCTTTAAATTCAGCAAGTAGTTTTGCTTTTTTAAAGAGACTGCGAATTCTACCTGCACCAACACCCACAAACATCTCAACGAACTCTGAGCCAGACATAGAGATAAACGGTAGTTCAGTTTCAGTGGCAATGGCTTTTGCGAGGTAAGTTTTGCCACATCCAGGAGGTCCCTGAAGTAATAGCCCTTTTAAGATTTGGCCTCCGACACGTTGTAATTCTGCCCTGTCTTTTATAAGATTTACAACTTCTAGGGCTTCTTGTTTCGCCTCATCCATACCTATCACATCATCCCATGTAACGCGTATCTCCTTGCCTGAGATGGCCTTTTTAGCCACATGGGTGAAAGAACCAGTTCCTCTTTTAAACCATAACCAATACCACATAAAGGTATAGACTACGCCGAATATGCAAGCCATCACTGTCTGCAAATAAAGTTGCAAGGGGATCATTGCCATTTGCGACTGGCGTAGATATGACTCTGCTGTATTCCATGCCTTTAGCCCAAGGATAATCAGAAAAACCAGTGAAATGGCAAGACCAATAATCAGTGTAATTAAAATAATTCGTATCCAGTAAAGTTTAAGGTAAAGTTTAAGGGTAAATCTTAATGTTTTCCCATCCATAAATTCTCCTTTTCTTATAACAATATTAAAATACCACATATGGTAATTTTAGTCAAAACATATTTTATGAGAAAAGTTAGCGAGTTAGCGAGTTTAATCACGGATTAGCACGGATTAAAATACACGGATTAACACGGATTAAAAGATACACGGATTAAACGGATTTAGATAAGACAATCCGTGGTAATCCGATTAAAAATCCGTTAAATCCGTGATTATAATCCAGGGGTACCTTAGATAACGCAAAACTAAGGAACGTTGGCGAGTTAACGAGTTAGCGAGTTTTAATCACGGATTAACACGGATTAAAAGACACGGATTAAACGGATTAAAAAGCCACACGGATTTATACGGATAAAGGCACTGTTTAATTAAGGCAAGGGATTGTTTAATAAGGGTATCCGTGGTAATCCGTTTAAAAATCAGTTAAATCCGTGATTATAATCCAGAGATAATTACTCATTATTCATTACACATTACACAATACGCAATACTAATAAAGTTAGCGAGTTGGCGAGCTGGCGAGTTTAACGCGTTGGCAAAAGTTTTGAATTTTTGATTAATGGAGGGCTAATATGATTATCGTTTTAAGGCATGATGCAACTGAGGAACAAATAAAACATATTACAGAAAAAGTTACAAAATTAGGGCTTAAACCAATGATATCAAGAGGCACTGAACGCACCATTATCGGGGTTATCGGTCCTGAGGATGTCTTGCGCATTACGCCATTAGAGGTATTTCCAGGCGTAGAAAAGGTAATGCCTGTTTTAGCCCCTTACAAACTTGTATCCCGTGAGTTTAAAGAAGAGGATACTGTAGTTGATGTTGGTAAAGGTGTAAAGATAGGCGGCAAGAAGGTTGTTGTAATGGCTGGTCCCTGCGCAGTGGAGAATTTTGATACCCTCCTTGATATAGCAAATGCAGTTAAGGCATCCGGCGCCACTGTATTACGCGGCGGGGCTTTTAAACCAAGGACATCGCCTTATAGTTTTCAAGGTTTGGGAGAACAAGGGCTTAAGTACCTAAAGGATGTCGCGGATGAAACCGGTTTAGTTACAATTACAGAGGTGATGGACCCGCGGGATGTTGAATTGGTGGCAAGATACGCGGATATTTTGCAGATTGGCGCCAGGAATATGCAGAACTTCAATCTCCTTAAGGAAGTAGGAAATACAAAAAAACCTGTTTTATTAAAACGCGGTTTGTCTTCCACTATTAAGGAATTGCTGATGTCTGCGGAATATATACTATCTGGCGGTAATTTTAATGTGATGCTATGCGAACGCGGGATAAGGACATTTGAGGATTATACCCGTAATACCCTTGATATAAGCGCTGTGCCTTCTGTAAAACAACTTTCGCATCTACCTATTATCGTGGACCCAAGCCATGCTGCTGGCAAATGGGGATTAGTGCCGTCTCTTTCGCGGGCTGCTATAGCCAGTGGCGCTGATGGTTTAATCATTGAAGTGCACAGCCATCCTGAAGAGGCGCTATCTGATGGCGCACAGTCATTAATACCGGATAACTTCGCATCCCTGATGAAGGAATTAAAGGTGTTAGCCCAGGCAGTTGGAAGGCTGATATAAAAAAGGTAAAAGGATATGAGATTATTTAATAAGGTAACTATTGTTGGCGTTGGCCTGATAGGCGGGTCATTGGCAGAAGGTATAAAAAAGAAAAAATTGGCTGCTAAGGTCATAGGCGTTAGTAGACATAAAGAGACCTTACTCCTTGCCCAGAAGAAATCTATTATAGACAGTGGTTCTCAGGACATAGGCATAACCAAAGATAGCGACTTAGTGATTTTAGCCACGCCTATAAATACGATAATAAGGTTGGGCAGGATTATCGCAAAGATAGTTAAAGACGACTGTATTGTAAGCGATGTAGGCAGTGCTAAAGAAGAGATTGTGAGGGAATTAGAAGGAATTATTCCAGGATTTGTTGGGGCCCATCCTTTAGCCGGCTCAGAAAAAAGAGGCATTGCCAATGCCGATAGCCGCATCTTTAAAAATTCATTATGCATATTGACCCCTACGCCCAAGACAAACGAGAAGGCCTTAAAGAAGATAAGACAACTCTGGGGTGCAGTTGGCGCTAAGGTAATTTTTCTATCACCCAATGAGCACGATGTTATACTGTCTTTTGTCAGCCATATGCCACATATAGTCGCCTATTCCCTTATGGGCGCTGTGCCAGAGAGATATCTAAAATTTGCACCCAATAGCCTTAAGGATACCACGCGCATAGCATCTTCAGATATTCAGATTTGGCAGGAGATATTTTTAAGCAATCGCGGGAATATCATAAAGGCAATAGATGGTTTTGAAAAAAGTCTAAGGTTATTAAAATCCGCTATTAAAATTAAAGACGAGAAACTTATAAGCAGGATTTTAAAACAGGCAAAAGATAAAAGAGAAAAGATATAATCACGGATTAACACGGATTAAAAAAGACACGGATTAAACGGATTAAAAAGCCACACGGATTTACACGGATAAAGGCATTGTTTATTAAGGCAAGGGGTTGTTTAATAAGGGTATCCGTGGTAATCCGCTTAAAATCCGTTAAATCCGTGATTATAATCCAGAAGCACCATAAATAACGCAAAAGGCAAAACTAAAGAAAG